>JGI12048J13642_10914446_pt1 | contig 33237 bp, 24 predicted proteins | sample ElkSlonscriptome_16_FD_13642 | JGI IMG/M metagenome (IMG submission 13642)
CCCTTTTTCAAGGGGGGCTAGGGGGGATCTGAAGTAGCATTGACGACTTCTCAAACATCCTCTAAGAAATCTATGATTCGTCCAGTCAACATTCATGATTGAAGTGATAGATTTCTACTGAAATCACTTTTATATTCTAACGGCAATAGTAATTTCAATCCGTATGCTAAACCCTTTATTCAAACTTAGTGGCACAGTCAAACTGGGTTAACCAATGCTCCCAATGAACCGACTCAAGAACGAGATGCATTGTAGATGTCAGCCAAGAGCAGTTCACTCCCTAATAAGGTAGTTTTCAGCTCTATCAGAGTCTACCCGGTCTTTTTCGAGGAAATATGTATCATTTTATGCAATCTTCTCACAGCAACACTGAATCTGAATCTCGTTAAGTTCTTAATCAATTCCTAACAGAGTTTGGAAAACCAGATCTTGAGCCGCAGGCATCTGCCCATACGTAAAGACCACAGGTAGAGATGGCCGTATCTGAGATCGGAGATGCTCCAACATGTAAGGACTGCCATAAATCGCTATGGCTTGAAGATTAGGACTGTTTAACAGAGATTCAAGCCAAGCACTAAGAATGACCGACAAACCCGCTTGTCCTCTAAACGGGTTGCCCCTGACAAAAATCTGCACCAATATCGGAGACAAATCATCGGGTGAGAGAGTACTCGGTCTCCGGGGTGTCGCGCTATCGATAATGTGGAGTGTGTCGTAGCCAGAGGCTTTGGGTTGAGCGATCGCAGGCGTATGATGTCCCAAAAAATCACTACTCAAACTGTCGTCCAGCAAAATAATATTCCGTCCCGCATTGATAGCAGTGATAGGAAGGTGTCCTGAGCAGACCATAGACTCACGCAGAATGTCATGAGCGATCGCCCGTGTTTCTGGCTGAGCAAGCTGATGCAGATGCACAGGAGGTGGAGACACGTTTTCCCAGGCGTGGGTAGATCCCTTGTCGTGTTCACCGAGCAGATTGTTGCTGGTGCGCTTTTTGGCCCAGCGAATCCGCTCGACTGAAGCCCAAATCCGCTCTGGAGAAATGCGCCCAGACTCGACCGCAGCCACCACTGCGGCAATCGTCCCTTCCGGATCGAGAGGCATCAATAAGATATCGGCTCCTGCTTCTACCGCCATCACAGCGGCTTCATTCTCACCATAGTGATTGGCGATCGCACCCATAACCAGAGCATCAGTCACAATCAGTCCATCAAATCCTAAGTCTTGGCGCAACAGAGTATCCAGGACGTAAGGAGAAAGAGTCGCAGGCAGGTCGGGATCGAGGGTGGGAATCAGCAAATGGGCACTCATCACAGCATCTACACCCGCTGCGATCGCTGCTCTAAAGGGAGGCATTTCAAGAGTTTCAAGTCGCTGGCGATCGTGGGGAATGATCGGAAGTTGCAAATGAGAGTCTGTCGCAGTATCGCCATGACCTGGGAAGTGCTTGGCTGCTGTCAGCACCGGAAATTGGTGAGCACCTTTGATAAAAGCAGTTGCTAACGCCGACACCGTATCAGGATCATCCCCAAAAGCCCGCACATTGATCACCGGGTTGTCAGGATTATTGTTGACATCGACGACGGGAGCCAGTACCCAATTTAAGCCGATCGCCAATGCCTCCTGAGCCGTAGCTGAACCCATCTGAGTCGCATATTGGCAAGCCTGATTCAAGTCTTGACGGGCAATCTGGGCGATCGCCATTGGGGGTGGCAAGGCGATCGCCCCCGAAAACCGTTGTCCGACGCCCTCTTCGATATCAGCAGCCATCAGCAAAGGAATCGAAGCCCAAGACTGGATCTGCTGAGTTCGGAGGCCAATTTCAGCAGCACTACCTCCCAGCAAAATCACGCCGCCAACCCCTAGATCTCGCACACAGTGCTCCAGCACCTGAGCCGGAGGTTCCCAATCGGGATGACGAATTTCATGGTCAAAAAGGTGTCCCGACGCTCGCACCACGACCATTTGAGCCACTTGTTTTTCCAGAGATAGATGACTCAAGTCAGCAAGAGGCGGCATGAGGGGACTGTGCATGTCTATTTCAGAATTGACGGCAGACGCTGCTTTGCAAAAGACGATGCTTTCAAAAGCGCTCTCAATTAGAGCTCGGAGTTGTCGAATTTAGAATCGCTCGAGTCGGAAGCATCTTCGGAAGCATCTTCGGGCGATCGCTGGTCTTCAGTCTCTTTTCGCTCTCGGCTCAGCTGATCGATTAAAGAGATCACTCGACTTCCTTCCTCAATTCCGCGATCCTCGAGGAAAGTAACTTCTGGGGTACGACGCAAGCGCATTCGCTGTCCCAACTCACTACGCACATATCCCGTGGCTGACTTCAGCCCCTGCATGGTTTCTGCCTTTGCCTCTTCCGTACCATAGATACTGACGTAGATTTTGGCGTGTTGCAAATCCCCCGACACATTCACGTTAGTAACACTGATCATGCCTGAACCCACACGGTCATCTTTGATACCAGAAAACAGCATCTGGCTCACTTCCCGCTTAATCAGCTCAGCCACACGGGCAACACGACGGCTTGTAGCCATAGGACTTAACTCCTCACACAGTCAACAGGGTCGAGATGGAAGTCTACCGTCCGCCCAATAGCGAGAGCCGTAAACATCTCAGAATATTCAACCGATAGCATTCAACAACGAAGAACCTACTTTCAAGTCTAAACAAAAAGCCCAGAAAGCAACGTTTTAGCGTTTCATAACTTAGATGAGTCTGGTCAATCGCGAATCATTTGGCATGGATTTTGGAACAAACTCCAAATACAAACCACGTCCACAATCATCGGAATTAATTTGCGATTCATCTACGAGCAGGGGAAAGACGAACATCAATGCCCCAACATTGTTCTACAAAACTCTTGAACTAAGTTTCTTGAACAAAGGCAAACTCAATTCTATTAAACACCTAACCCCAACATAGCTCGCAGAGTGAATGTGACGAACATAAATCCTCCAACCATTGCACCAACTAAGGCAACAGCAGTGGTCGGGCGCTTGAATAGTGGCAGCAGCGGCTCGACAAATGTATATAAAACTCCGAGAGAAATCGCGATGAGATATCGAGGGTAGCGCTGGATGTTGTTAAAAAATTCTTGCATGACTTGAAGATTTAATCGTTCAACTGAAACAACTTAGGATACTATGATTACTAATTTGTTGAGTACGCTTGATCTTGAGAACTTCAGGTTCGATCAAGTTGGGGGTTCAAACTTCTGTTTAAAGTCATTTTGATCCTCACTCAAACAACTCTGGCTCATGAACATTGTCTCTTGTGTTGTCTTGAAGGCATCTGAAGGCAAACGATAGCTAAATTGAAACTTAGCTTTGAATTCAGCATTAGATCTAGGTATTGAATTCAACATTCAGTCTAAAATTCAGGCGAGGAGATCTCTGACAGTTTCTATGGAACACTCACACTGAGCGCGATCGCTCTCTCCGACTCTTTGATTGAAAACAACGTGATGCACACCAATCTGGCATACGAAAAAACAATTCGACCTTTATTGTATAGCGCGAACGATGTATGTTGCCTGACTAATGCCTGTGCTGACCTGTTAAATTTCTGTCTCTCTCAAACTTGGTTGCCTTCCATTCACGTCTTACGCTCAAACGCCTGTGGCTAAATCGAGACACGTTCAATCGAATGGTTCTGCATCTCCGCTGCTGCTACCCCAGCAGCGGGGGGTAGATGTTCATCATGTCAGCACTGACAACGTCCTGCAATTTTGTCCAGAACAGCTCAGTTATCCTCGTCCGTTCGTCAAATGGGCCGGAGGAAAACGACAAGTCTTATCGCAATACGCTCCCTTTTTTCCTAAAAACATTCATACGTATTTCGAACCGTTTTTAGGCGGTGGCGCAATTTTCTTTCATCTTCAGCCGTCCAAGGCGGTGCTGACTGATATTAACGCAGAGTTGGTTAATGTCTACCAGCACGTACGTGACTCGGTAGAAGAGGTTCTTGCTATCTTGCGAGAACACCAAAAACACCACAGCAAAGAATACTACTACTCTGTTCGAGCCAATCTTGAAGTCAGCCCCCTTGAGCGAGCAGCGCGTTTTTTGTATCTCAACAAGACTTGCTTCAACGGTCTCTATCGAGAAAACTCGAAGGGCCACTTTAATGTTCCAATGGGACGATATAAAAAGCCCGCTATTTATAATCCCGAGTTGTTGTGTTCTGCGTCGCGCGCGCTTCAGTCAACGGCGATCGCCCTTGAATCTTTTGAGAATATTCTTAATTACTCGCTACATCCCCACGATTTAGTCTATTTCGATCCGCCCTATCATCCCATTAGCGCGACCAGTCGCTTCACCTCTTACAACCGCTACGCCTTTTGCGCCGACGATCAAATCCGGCTAAAAGAAACGTTTGCTGAGCTGGCTCGACGGGGCATTCAAGTCATGCTCTCCAATTCAGACTGTTTTTTTATTCGTGAACTATACGAAGGATTTAATATTCACACCATTCAAGCTGCGCGATCTATTAATTCTAAAAGTGAGCGGCGCGGCAAGATTACGGAGCTGCTAATCACTAGCTATTAAACCCGTTTCTGAATAGATGAGGGGTCAAGTCTTGAGTCCTCATCTATTCAGATCAATCAACTTCTTGACCCGCTCGACGCCCCAGCTCGTAAACACCGCAGCCGACACAAGCGAGAATTCCAACGCTAACGGCCCAACTTTGACCCAAGCCGATATCGAGCAGATAGTTGCACAAGGCACCTGCAATTAGAAATGGCACGATGCTCAAAAGAGAGGCGAAAAAGGCATTTTTCACTTCTGCCATCTCTCGTGCATTCTCGAATTCTTCTTGAGACGTGTAGAGAGAACGCTCAGCAAAGTTGAGCCAGCGAGTGAGCTGAAAAATGACCCAGTCTGTGACAGGAGAAAATCCTAAGTAGAGCGCCAATGCCCACAAAGCCGCCCCAGCAAGCATCACGGTATCAATTTCAAACCGGAAGGGCAAAAATTCGGTCACGATCGCGGCCATGGCTTAACCTTCTTAACGGATTGCCAATAATCTTAACGTTTTTGCTAGCAGTCCGTAAGGTTAAGTAACGAAACCGAAGAATTTGCAACAGAAGCATTCGTAACATCCGAATTCATAGCCCTATGAATCCGCGCCGATCGCTTGTCGAATGTCTTGCTGTACGCTGTCAATCGGCTGAGCACCGTTTACTTTCACAAGCCGACCCCGATAGTCGTAATAGTCCAGAATCGGCACAGTGCGCTCGTAAAGCAGGTCGATGCGGCGCTGAATAGCTTCGGGAGTATCGTCAGAACGCGATCGCTCCATTGACCGCTGTACCAACACTTCACGGGGCACATCAAGCCAAATCGCCCAGTCTAGTTTTTGATTGATTCGATCGAGCAGAAAACTGAGTTCTTCTGCCTGAAATGCAGTACAGGGATAACCATCGAGCATCCATCCATCAGCAGCGTCCGGCTGGGAAAGACGCTGACTGACCAGCTCGATCATCACTTCATCAGGCACGAGTTCGCCCTGTTTGACACTCGCTGCCACCGTCTTGCCCAAACTGCTGCGACTGGCGATCGCCAGTCGCAGCAGTTCGCCACTGGAAATCCAGGGAGTTTTGAGCGCATCACAGAGAAGTTGACTTTGGGTGCCTCGCCCTGAACCTGATCCACCAAGCATCACCAGTCTCACACTGTTCTCCTCTTATCGAAACGTCTTGCAGATGTCATTGCAAATAAGGGCGATCGCCCTATATTCTCCCTTGATTCTTAAGCTCTACTCTCATCGTCTCATCACAGCGTTCGTCTAAGTTCAGCTTGCCCGTTCCTCACGCTTGCCCAATCAAATCAGCTACGATCCGACCTGAACTCATCACCCCCGGAATTCCTGCTCCAGGGTGGGTTCCTGCCCCGACGATGTAGAGATTGGGAATGTCTTCACTGCGATTGTGAGGACGAAACCAAGCCGATTGCATCAAGGTCGGCTCAATCGAGAAAGCACTGCCTCGATAGCTGTTGAGGGTGTCTCGAAAGTGAAGCGGGTCGATATAGTGCTCGGTGACAATGTGCTTGGACAAGTCAGGCAGATAACGCTCTTCGAGATACTGAACAATGCGATTGCGGTAGGGCTTCGCCATTTGTGTCCAGTCAATATCACCTTCCAAATTTGGAACGGGAGCCAGAACGTACCAGCAGTCGCATCCTGGCGGCGCAAGGGAGGGATCGGTCGCTGTTGGTCGGTGCAGATAAAGGGCAAAGTCATCGGCCAGCACTTTTCGATCAAAAATATCGGCCATCAGCTCTTCATAGCGAGGGCCAAGTAGAATTTCGTGATGAGCCACGTTGGGATACTGGCGATCGGTGCCGAAATATAAGACGAAAAGAGACATGGAATAGCTGAGGGACTCTAGCTTGCGATCGCTCCATTTTTTACGAAATTCTTCTGGAATCAGTTTCATGTAGGTGAACGCGACATCAGCATTGCTCACGACTGCATCCGCTGCTATCACACGGTCATCCGCGAGCGCCACACCCGTCGCCCGTTTTGAACTCTGATTCACCTGGATTTGCTGAACCTCGGTGTTGAGTTGCAGCGTTCCCCCCATTTCCTGAAAAAGCTGCACTAAGGCTTGCACCAGCGCTCCTGTGCCGCCGAGAGCATACCAAATACCAAATGCCTGCTCTAGCTTGTGAATCATGACGTAGATCGACGTGCTCTGAAACGGATTGCCGCCGATTAGCAGCGGGTGAAAGCTGAATACCTGCCGCAGGCGCTCGTCTTGAATGTAGTCACCCACAAAACCCGTAACGGTCTTGTTTGCCTGGAGTTTGACCATGTCAGGCGAGACTTTTAGCATGTCGGTGAACTTGATGAAGGGCTTATTCATCATTGGCAGCCCCTTTTCCAAAACCCGTTCAGAAGCTTTGAAGAACGATTGATAGCCTTCCTCATCAGGCGGATTGAACGCGCGAATCTGATTCAGAATTTCCTGTGGCTTGTCTGTGTAGTGAAACACTGAGCCATCTTCAAATCGCACATTATAAAACGGGTCGAGCTTGACTAGAGTGAGATAGTCGTCTAGACGCTTGCCACCTAGCTCAAACAGCTCATACAAATTCTGGGGTGTCGTGATAATCGTAGGGCCACCATCAAAGGTGAACCCATCCTGCTCATAGACATAGGCTCTCCCTCCCGGCTTGTCTCGCTTGTCCAGGATCGTCACGGTATGCCCCTGAGCCTGAAGCCGAATAGCCGCCGCTAGACCGCCAAATCCACATCCAATTACAACGATATTCACAGCTTTCTCCTAAATTCGCTCCACCCATGCCCAGATCGTGCTCACACCCGAATTGTAAGCCTCAAATCAGGGCTTGGGCAGAACTGCATCTTGAAACTGCAACGTGAGCCTCGACCTATCGAATCACCCAAGTTACTAATCCGGGGAAGCGGATAATCAGAAACAGGGCGACGAGTTGAATGATGATGAACGGCATCACACCCCGATAAATGCTGGTGGTCTTGATTTCTGGAGGAGCCACCCCTCTGAGATAGAACAGCGAAAATCCAAAGGGTGGGGTGAGAAATGAGGTTTGTAAATTGACGCCTAGCATCACCCCAAACCAAACCAAAATTGATCCGCCTGGATTTTCTACGTTTGGCAATAGCTCGGTGGCAAACTGCTGTACCACCGGAATCATCAGCGGTACGATAATGAACACAATTTCGAAGTAGTCCAAGAAGAATCCCAAAACAAAGACGAGCAGATTGACAACCACCAGGAACGTGACGACTCCTCCCGGCAAGTTGAGCAGCAGTTCCTCAACCAAATGGTCACCTCCCACGCCTCGGAATACGAGGCTGAAGATGGTGGCTCCAAGAAGCAATACGATCACCATCGTTGTGAGTTCTACGCTCGATTTGACGGCCTCGATGAGAGTGTTCAGATTAAGGCGGCGATTGAGAGCGGCCAACACTAGCGCACCCACAACTCCCATTGCACCTGCTTCGGTCGGAGTTGCGACTCCAGCAAAAATACTACCCAAAACGACCAAAATCAGCACCAGCGGAGGCATCATCACTTTCACCACTCGCACAGCGAGTTGAGCCTTGCTGAGCGTCAACATCTCGGGAGGAAGAGCAGGCAGCATCTTTGGCTGAAAGATGGCGATCGCCACCGTGTACAGCAAGTACATCCCTGCCAAGGCCAAACCGGGCAACAGTGAGCCGAGAAATAAATCCCCCACAGAAACACCCAGCTGATCGCCCAGCACAATCAACACCACACTCGGCGGAATCACCTGCCCCAGGGTTCCTGAAGCGGCAATAATCCCCGTTGCAATGGACGGATTGTACCCATACCGCAGCATGATCGGCAGAGAAATCATGCCCATGGACACAACCGTTGCTCCCACGACTCCGGTGGCCGCAGCCAGCAATGTTCCGACCAAAATTACCCCGATCGCCAATCCGCCCCGCAATCGCCCAAACAAGATACCGAAGGTTTCGAGCAGATCTTCAGCGAGTCCTGATCGCTGGAGCACCGTTCCCATCAGGATAAAGAAAGGAATGGCTAGCAACACATAGTTCGACATAATGCCAAAAATGCGCTGGGGCAACGCCGAGAAGAGAATGCCGTCAAACTCTCCAATAGCGACTCCGAGAACAGCGAAGAGAATGCCGCTACCACCCAAAGCAAACGCGACAGGATACCCCGTAAAAATGAGCACCAAAGCTCCCACAAACATCCAGAGACCTAGGTATTCAGCCATCTGTTACCTCCGTGGTGGCGTCGGGAGATAGGGTATCTACGTCGGTTAAAACCGCAAGCTGCTTGGCGATTTGGGAAATGCCCTGCAATCCTAGAAAAAAGAAAGAGACCAAAATCATTGTTTTGAGCGGGTAGCGCGGCAAACCACTGGGATCAGATGACATTTCCAACACTTGCCAAGAGTTGACCACCGCAGGATAGGAAAAGTAAATCACTAGAGCGCACATCGGCAATAGAAACAGTAACCCCCCGAGCAAATCAACCCATGCTTTTCCTTTGCGAGAGAGCTGATTGTAAACAATATCAACTCGCACATGGTTGTCGTGCTTCAGCACATAGGCCGCACCCAACAGAAAAATGAGGCTAAACAAATACCACTGCACTTCGATGTAGAGGTTAGAGCTGAGATTGATACCAATAAACTGTCCCAGATAGCGGGTAATTGCGTTGTAGGCTCCTACAGCAACCATGATCAACGTCAGGCCGAGCGTGATCCAGCCCAGTATTTCGCTGAACGCATCAATCCACCTCGATATTTTCAATAAGAACCGTACAATGGCTCGCATCCCGCTTCCCTATCCTCCTGCCACCTGATTTGTCTACAGTTCCACTCTTCTGTGGAGGTGCGTTCTGTAGCGTATTTTTAATCACAATACCAGTCCAGGAAAATGATTCGGCAGTTGAATTGACGGGCGATCGCCATCGAAATTGAGTCGGAGAATATACGGGATCGCTCTATCTGTCGGGTCTAGTCCAGCCCCACATCAATAGCTCATCGGTTCTACAATCAACGTATTTGTTTCAGGAAATCGCTATGAAGACAGGGACACTGCTGCAAGTCGAGGTGACTTTGCAAACCTGTGGGCTAGAAGATATTGCATCAAAAATAGGACAAAGCCAGCCTCAATCAGCTCCTTCCCATGATGTAGGGAGCGCGATCGCCCCAGATCAGTTGCTGTCTGAAACCCTCTGGACCGGCCTCTTTCAACAGTGGCTCACCAAGCTCAGTCCCGTGCTTTCCCCTATTGGTAGCTATGAACTGACGCTGCGGCTAACCCACGATGCCGAAATTCAGAGCCTCAACCGAGACTATCGGCAGATCGATCAATCCACCGATGTGCTGGCATTTTCGGCTCTCGATGAAGTGATGGACTTGCCTGAGTCAGCTTACACAGCGATGCCCTTTTACCTAGGAGATGTGATCATTTCAGTGGAAACGGCGATCGCCCAAGCTCAACAACAAGAACATCTTCTTGCCACTGAACTGCTGTGGCTCGCGACCCACGGGCTACTGCACCTGCTGGGGTGGGATCATCCAGATGACAGCAGTCTTGAAGAAATGTTGGCTCAGCAAAGTCACCTGATATCATGCCTGAAGGTTTAGAATTCGCGTCTCTATAGGTTCAGTCCTTAAGTTCAGTCCTTCCTAAAAACTTGACTTCGGCGTCTGAGTTGTTTTGGGTTGAAACAACACGATTCAAAGTACGTCTATCGATAGATACTGGGCTGAATGGACAGAGTTCATAGTCGTAGTCATAGAAACCTGTACCATAGTTTAGTTCTAGAGTGTATTTCCGAAGCAATCTACCTCTACAGATCACGGTGTTGCGTACCGTCATGCCTATAATCAGTCAGTATCTAACCCGTGTTTGGACTGAGGTTTTGAATGGGAGTTTCAGATTTTAGTCCCTTCATGGGATTAATAACTGATGAGTATGAGTTGCAGGCCATGTCTGTTCTCTAACCGCAACGATTCAAAGACTTCCCACTTTAAAATTCCCTAGATGACTCAGGATATGTCCACCGAACGTTCCTCCCAGCCTCAAAAATCTCCAGAATCTCTGCATCGAGAGATGGCTTTGCAGGTGGCATCTAACCTGTTTGTAAGCTTTAAATATGCAGGTGCAGGGCTAACTTACGCCTTCAAAACTCAGCGGAACTTCCGCATTCACGTGATTGTTGGCTCAACGGCGATCGCCCTCAGTATCTATCTCCAGCTTTCACCAATGGAAATTGCCATTATGGGACTTACTATTGGCGGCGTGTTAACCACAGAGTTGATTAACACAGCTCTAGAATCTGTCGTTGACCTAACAGTGCAGCAGACTTATCACGAACTTGCCAAAATTGCGAAAGACTGTGCCGCAGGAGCCGTCCTAATTTCAGCGTTTGTGTCGATCTTGGTGGCCGGAGTTCTCTTAGTGCCCCCATTCCTGACGCGATTTTCTTTGCTGTAGGTGACTCCGGGGCTTCGAAGCACGAGCTATGATAGGGCGTATCAAGTACGTCCTTCAAAGCCTTGCCCCGTGCACTATTAATCCGCAAAGCCCTATGATTCTGGTCATCGATAATTACGACAGCTTTACCTACAACCTCGTGCAATATTTGGGAGAGCTGGGTCAGCAATTTAGCATTGCCCAAGAGATTCAGGTCTATCGCAATGACCAGATTACTCTGGAGAGAATTCGGCAGATCAAGCCCGACGGTATTGTGATTTCACCAGGGCCTGGTCGTCCCGAAGATTCTGGCGTTTCAATAGAGTTAATTGAAAAATTAGGTGCTAATGTCCCTATTTTGGGAGTGTGTCTAGGCCACCAGAGTATCGGTCAAGTTTTTGGCGGCACTATCACCGCAGCTCCAGAATTGATGCATGGCAAAACCTCTCAAGTGCATCACACTGGAGTTGGAGTCTTTCAGGGACTCGAAAACCCGTTCACCGCAACACGCTATCACAGTCTGATCGTCGATCGTGCAACCTGCCCGGACGAGTTAGAAATTACCGCTTGGGTCGATGATGGCACCATCATGGGGCTGCGCCATCGGAACTATCCTCACATTCAGGGCGTCCAGTTTCATCCAGAGAGTATTTTGACCCATGCTGGAAAATCGCTTTTGAGCAATTTTCTTAGAGAGTTAAGCCAACATCAGGTTGCAGCCTGAGGATCTGGCGTCAGATGGAATAGAGCAGGCTTCTCAGCCGGAGATTTTTCTGTCTCCCAAATCCTGTTCCGTCACCGAACCACTGTAAGCTAAAAGATTGCAACACCCAGAGCTATCGAGGGTGTAGTATTGCGTAGTCAATTCCTGTGATTGAGGAGTTTTATGAAGCGGCGTACGTTTGTTCAATATGCAGGGTTGAGTGCCCTATCTGCGGCGATCGCCAATCTCGCAGCCCCTACTGTTCTTCCTAGCTATGCCCAAGCGGGCGGCTCAGTCACGATCAAGTCATTGGGACACACCTGCTTTCTCTTCACTGGAAGCGGACGCAGCATTTTGGTAAATCCTTTTCGCTCGATTGGTTGCACTGCTGGTTATCGCGAGCCTAATGTAGCAGCCGATCTCGTCATGATCAGCAGTCGTTTGTTCGACGAGGGAGTCGTGAGTGGATTGCCAGGTGATCCTCGTGTCCTGGGAGATACAGGAATCTACGAATTCCAGAACATGCAGGTTCAAGGGATTGCTACCGACCACGATCGCTTTGGCGGACGTCGCTTTGGCACCAACGTCGTCTGGCGCTGGAATCAAGGGGGGCTCAATATTTTGCACATGGGCGGAGCTGCTGCCCCAGTCACGCTAGAGCAGCAAATTTTGATGGGTCGGCCTGATGTACTCCTGATTCCAGTAGGTGGTCGAGTCAAAGCCTACAACGCTCAAGAGGCCAAAGCCACTATTGAATTGCTCAATCCTAAAATTGTAATTCCGACTCACTATCGGACAGCAGCGGCTGATGCTGAGAGCTGCGACGTTTCAGGACTGGATGAGTTTTTAGCTCTGATGGGTGATGTTCCGATACGCCGTTCTACCGATTCCACCACATTGAGTCCTGCTTCTCTTCCGGGGGAAGGACTTAGAGTTGAGGTCATCGGTTACGCGTTCTAGGCGCTGATATTTCGTGCTTAGGACTGTCGCTTCAGGGCTCTCAATGTCTGATAGATCTCTGGCAAGCGATTGTAGACCGCAGAAATCTTCAGCCACAGCTTGTTTGGAATCGCAGGATAGCCCGACACGATTTCGCCGGGGGGGACATCTTTGTGAATGCCTGCTTTAGCTGTAGCGATCGCGCGATCGCCCATCGTGACGTCGTTCGAAAGACCAACTTGCCCCGCCAAAATCACCTGTTTACCCAAAGTGGCTCGTCCCGCCAGCCCAACTTGAGACGACAGGGCACAGTTTTCACCAATGGTGCAGCCGTGGGCAATTTGGACTAAATTGTCAATTTTGGTGTTGCGCATGATCCGGGTTTCGCCAACAGCAGGGCGATCGATAGCCGAGTTGCAGCCGACCTCCACGCCATCTTCTAGCACCACATAGCCCGACTGCTCCATCTTGAACCACCCTTGAGGTGTCGGCACAAAGCCAAATCCCTCTGAGCCAATGACCGCGCCGCTATGAATCACGCACTGTGCCCCAAGTTGAGTCCGTTCGTGGATGACACAATTGGCATGGAGCACGGTGTTGTTGCCTATTCTGACGTCGGGATACAGCACCACATTGGGATGAATGCAGACGCCATCCCCGATGACTGCGTTGGCCTGAACCACGACATGAGCCGCGATCGCCACATCTTTGCCCAAGGAGGCTGACGGATCGACGACCGCCGTGGGGTGAATTCCCGGCGCTTGATGAAACGGTTGATAGAAGAGCGCGATCGCCTCAGCAAACGTGAGGCGCGGGTGAGGCGACTCAATCCAAGCAATGTTGCGATTGGATGCCGCAGTTTGGAGATCGGAACTCGGAGGCAGAATCAGGGCAGATGCTTCGGTCGCTGTAATCTGAGAGGCATAGCGATCGCCTTCGATATAGCTGAGAGATTGAGGCATGGCGGCTGTGATCGCGGCAACACCTATGATATCTGGATCAAGGGTTGGATGAGCCTCCAAACTGCTCTGCCGCTTTGACTGAAGCTGTTCGACCAGCTTGCTAAACTTCATGATTAAACCCGCTCCAGAAACACTGCACATTCGATATGAGCAGTTTGAGGGAAAAAATCAATCGGTTGAACGCGACGTACTCGATATTGAGTCTGGGGCGGTTCCTCTTTCGCACCACACAATATCTTCAGATCGCGGGCAAGGGTTGCAGGATTGCAGCTTACATAAACAATTCGAGGGGGAGCGATTGCCAACAGTCCATTAATCACCGCTGCATCACACCCTTTACGAGGAGGGTCAAGCACTACCGCATCCACAGACTCCTCAATTTGAGGCAAAAGTTTCCCCACGTCTCCAACATGAAACGCCGCATTTTCTATCCCGTTGAGAGCAGCATTGGTCTGAGCTTGTTGCACGGCTTCGGCCTGAGACTCAATGGCGATCGCTTGCTTGACGTGTTTTGCCAAAGGCAGAGTTAAAGTTCCAATGCCGCAGTAGGCATCGACCAACACTTCGGTTCCTGAAAAATGTAGCTCATCTAAAATGAGCTGAAGCAACACTTCAGCCTGCTCTGTATTCACCTGAAAAAACGTGTTCGCGGTGATCTGAAAGGTCATTCCAGCAAATCGCTCTGTCAAAAAAGGCCGCCCCGCAATACAGCGAGTTTCGGTTCCAAAAATTGCGTTTGTACGAGCCGGATTAAGGTTAAGGCAAACGCCTACTAGACCCGGATAGCGGCTGATCCACTCTTGAGCCTGCTCCTCTAGACCGGCTAGATCTGCCTCAGTAGAAATCAGTGTCAACAGCAGTTCCCCCGTGCGTCGCCCGATTCGCAGTGAGAAATGGCGCAATCGCCCCTGATGACGCGACTCGCTGTAAATACTCCAACCTTGCTTTTGAATATCTTGTTTGACCCCTGCCAAGAGAGGATTGAGCCGCTCATCTTGAACCGGACATTGATTGAGATTCACCAGCTTATGGCTGCTTTTTTGGTAATAGCCTGCCTGCACCTGGCCTGTGGAGGGCGATCGCCTCAAAGGGTAAGTTGCTTTGTTGCGATAGCTAAACGGTTCTGACGGAAGCACTGGGTCAATCGTGATGCCCTTCAGCCCTCCAATCCGCTCCAACGCTTGTGCGACCTGCTCTCGCTTGGCACTAAGCTGCTGCGCATAGGCAACCGCTTGCCACTGACAGCCACCACATTTGTCAGCAACAATGCATCTCGGCCGAACTCGCTGAGGCGAAGCCTGAAGAATTTCGTGGAGTGTGGCATTAGCGTAAGACGGTTTGACGTGGGTTAGACGAACCTCAACGCGATCGCCCGGAATGGTATCAGGGACAAAAATGACGCGATCGCCCCAGCGACCGACTCCGTCGCCTCGGTTGCTGAGACTATCAATATCTAACGTAACCCTTGCTCCCTGTCGCCATGAATGCTCTGATGCTGAACTAGATGTAGCTGAAATAGGTTCGTCAATCGAGCTACTCACGATCGTCCTCGGTATGGTTTTGCAGGATTATCTAGAATAGCGTGAGATCAGAACAAACCTTCGATTCGTGGGAATTTGTCCCAAACTGAGTTAAGAACCGTTACGCTCAAACCGTCCTGTCTAGACAATGACATCAAATCACAAGGGCGATCTGACCCGTCGCTCTATAAACCACCGCGCAAGTGAATTCGGCGAGCAATGGCGGAGTTGACTGCGATAAACACATCATTAACCGCAGCGGTTGCAGGCAAAACATCGGTGGCCCAAGTTTTAAGGGTCGCTTCAATGTGAGTTAGGTCGAAATTGGAGTGATGAAACCGATTTGTCTCGCCCTCCGAGTGAGGTTCAAATCCTTCATCCAACCAAATCAAAACGGGCATGAGTGGATCGAGACGCACCAGCATTTCTAATTGCAACAGTAGCGAGTCTAGATTCGACTCAGACACTTGGCCGCAGAGCAGCAGCACGTCTACATTTTTTCGGCCAATCTGTTGGGTAATGTCTGAAAATCGAGCGTTCACAGAACTGCGTAGCCCTGCGGTTTGCAAATATTGTCTCGTTGCCTGCAAACGAGGCTTTACCGTAAGACGCTCCTTAAACTCAAATTCCGGATCATAGACTTGGGCGACATCGGGATGCAACAGATAGTCGCTGTGAGTCACGACAATATGAGGAACCCACTGAATTCCAGTGGCGATTTGAATGACCTGAAGCAGAGAGGATAGGCCAAACTCGTAGGTCGGATCTGATGCCGTTGGAACTTGCATCGGGTCAAAGCAGGGAAAGACTTTAAGACGCTTAGACTGATTAGCGGCTTGAGTCGTCGCTCGACTCAGAGTTACAATCGGCAGCTCGGCAAGGTTGAGGCGCTGGCTCAGACTCTTAAGCATCTCTTCTGGCTGAGGAAAGGGTTCTCCTAGCAGGATTACGTCAGGGTGCCACACCCGTGACAGCAGCTCGGCTTGATCTAAATCATCGACTTCAATGACGCGACACCGATAGGGCTGTAGCAGGGTATTGAGAGTTTGAGTATTAAGTGCGATCGCTTCTGGCTTTGGCACTATCGATGCATCGTGAGTCACATCATCGGGCAGCATTGGCTCCACAGCTGCAAAAGCCAGAGGTTCTGGATTGAGATAAAGCACCGTCAGCGAGTCGAGAGGTTTTGAACTCTCATTGGGTTCCAAAACTCGATGGATCTCTCGCTGAATCTCGTTTGGCTGAATTGGATGAGTCAGAATGCCATCTACGTTGTTTTCCTTCGCCTTTGCCGATTCGAGGGGCGAGGCCATCGCAACAACGGGAATATGACGCGTCAGGGCATCGGCTTTCAGTAGCGTCAGCACATCCCAGCCCGACAACAGCGGCAACACCGAGTTCAGCAAAACAATGCGGGGCTGCAATCGTCGTACTTTTCCAATCGCTTCTGTTCCCGATCGTGCAATGACCGCTCGGTATCCCAACGAGGTCACTTGTTTTACTAAATGTTCGATTAATTGGCGATCGGCCTCAACAATCACGATCAGCCGATTGACTTGAGAATGAAGAACTCCAGGGCGATCGCCCGACCCACTGCTCTCCACAGACGGAAACAGCATCGGAGACGCAATAGGATTCATTGCCCAAGCCTCTTCAGGCTGTAAGGGTCGCGGCGGCAATAGCAGCGTAAACTGACTCCCTTCACCTTCTGTCGAAGTGAACGTCAAGTCACCCCCGTGGAGCTGCGCTAGCTTCTGCGCCAGGACGAGCCCCAGCCCCGTTCCCTCAAACTTTCGGGTCATCGGGTTTTCGAGCTGTTGAAATTTCTGAAAGATGAGATGTTGCTTATCGGTGGGTATGCCAATCCCCGTATCCCAAACCGTGAAAGTAATCCAGTTATCCCACAAGCTAACTTGCAAACCGAATTGATTTCCAGCGGGAGTAAACTTCAATGCGTTCGATAGAAGATGAGACAAAACCTGTCGCAGACGCAGTTCGTCAGCGATGACCTGCTTTAGACCCGATTGAATGTCTAGATGAAACGAGGGAAGAAGGGTCTCGTCGTCGAGCTTGGCTTGAGCTTCTTCACGTGGAGAAAGCTCAGCATTTTGACTGTAGAGGTGGATTTGTCGCGCTTCTTTGTAAGCGAGTTCACAGACCTGGCGAATCTGTGTTGGAGTGGAGTTGAGCTGAATCTGACCACTTTCGATGCGAGACAGGTCAAGAATGTCGTTGACAATACCCACCAGCCGTCGGCCACTGTAGTGAATCAGCTGCATATATCGCTGTTGGCGACTGTTGAGCGCTCCGACAGATTGATCCTTCATCAATCCCGATAGTCCCAGAATTGAGGTCAGAGGGGTTTTCAGTTCGTGAGTAATGCAGGCGAGAAACTCGTTCTTGAGCTGACTCGCTTGAGCCAAATCAGCGTTGCGAGCTGCAAGTTCCTTCAAGGCTTGGCGCTGTTCGGTCACATCTTGCACATGAACGAGCCATAGGGGTTGGCTATGCTGCTCACGATAGAGCGAGTGAGCGATCGCCTCAGAAGAGACGAGTGGCGCGAGCGAAAACGGACGATGAGAGTCTTGACCCGGCTCTGTATGCGTAACAGCTGACGCAACTGAGTCTGTGATATCCCGCCACTCAGAATGCAAAGGAGCATTTTGGGAAGTCGAACGCATCCGAACACGGTGAAACTGCCAAACGCGCTCTTGCCCCGTTTTAAGAGAGCACAGACACAAGCAGCTGATACTAGAGTCTGTTTGGCTGTGTAATGGCGCGATCGCCCCAAACGAAGCTTCTCCTATTTTTAGAGGAAGAACATCTTGACTGTTTCGATTGAGAATTTCGCTCTCCAGTGTCGGAGAATCAACCAAAGAGTCAAACGGTGAAGAAAGAACATCTGAGTTAGCGAATAAACCTGAGTCTACGCGCTGTACAACATGACGCTGATCAGTGTTCTGTCTCTTAAGTTCCGTGCCTGTAGAATCACCGCTGAGAACGTCGTCACTCAAGCTGTGGGTAATTTGCCGCCACAGACCTTCGGCATCGGCAAGCTCAGCCATGCGCGATCGCCACGTCTGATTTTGTACCACGATTTCCCCATCACCTGTCTGAATCATGACAGGCAGTGGCAAGTCATCCAAGGTTTCTAGCAGCAGAGCATCACGAGACTGAGACAGAGATGCAGATGGAGGAGCGGGGGTTGAATGTTGTAGAGATGCCGCTTCAGCCTGCGAATGAGACAACGCAGCCGATATCGGCATGAGCGTTTGCCAAATGCGGCCAAAGTCAACAGCACCCAGGAAGCGATCGCACTCATCAACCACAACCCAGCGAATCATATGAGGGTGAGCCATCTGATGAGTTCTCAAAAGCCTAGACATCATTTGCTGTGATTCGGCTTGGAGCGCTTCTCCTTCACTCGCCTCTACTAAAGGACACCGCGAAAAGCTAAAGTTTTGCTGGTACAGGTTGTGCTGAAACTCGTCCAAAGACCAGTAACTGGGGGCGATCGCCACCGGATCAAGCATGAGTTGGCCCGTCTCAGTGTAAACCCGATGAATAAACTCATAAATAGGAGTTTGAAGCGTGACTGCCGCCATGATTCGATGAAGTGAAGCGGCTTGATTGGTTTGTTCTTGAGGGTCTTGATCGAGTGAACGATTGTGGCTGTTTATATCGGTATCGCTTGAGCCAACGACGCCGTCTGTTTTCTCAGCCCTTCCATCTCCGTATCGAGAGGGATAAAGATGGAGAGGTTGACTGGACTGTCCTAGCTGTTCCAACGCCGAAAAATAGGGCAGCCAGCGCTGCGCCTTGGCAATCCCCACAGGTCTCTGAAACGTGTCGAGAACGACAACCTGTCCCCCCGGCGAAGCTTGACTGAATCTAAAAATCAGATCCGCCAGCTCTCCCACCTGCAAACAGGCTGGCAGCTTGTCGATAAAATCTCGAATGCAATCTGCATTCATAACTGCACCTAAATAACGCGTTGGGAGGAAATCAGAAACGAAGGAAGCTCCGCTAGCATATTCAGGAACTTATTCAAAACTTTTGTCTTCAGCCGCCAATCGCTCAACCCCACCTTCGCATCATGCTCTGACCTCTTATTCATAGCCTAACTCTTTGTTTACAAAACTCAATGGAGCCTTGAGCCTCTCAATATTCTCTAGATTGAGTGGCAAAAGCAATTGTTGACAGCATTGGAGAGGAACCACCTCACAAACTCAAGAGGAGATGCCGTAACACTATGCAAATTATCTCAACTTAAATTTACACATTAAATTTACACAACAGTTCTTCGTCCCACCAAGCACGTTCATCGCTATTGACACCCTCATGTCGAAGATGTCGATGTTGAAGAACCTAAGGCTTGCTGAGCTTGAGTGGTGAGATGTTGTAGGGCGATCGCATCAGGTGCCGCCTCACCTTCCTCCATCCGCATCCACAACAGATACTCAATATTCCCCGCCGGCCCCACCAAAGGAGACCACGTGAGATCAGCGTAATACCATCCTAGAGCTTGAGCGGCCTCTATTACGGTGGCGATCGCCCCAGCTTGCTCCACAGGATCACGAACGACGCCTTTCTTGCCGACTTTATTCCGACCGACCTCAAACTGAGGCTTGACCAGCACCACAATTTCTCTAGGGGGGATGAGAAGCGACCATAGGGCGGGCAAAACCTTTGCAAGAGAAATAAACGACACATCCACCACGCCTAGATCAGCCTCAGGAATGCCAGATGGATATAACGCCTCAGGTGTGAGATAGCGAATGTTTGTACGCTCTTTTAAGACCACAGCGGGATGTTGACGAATCGTCCAAGCCACCTGTCCATAACCCACATCGACGCCGTACACCTTAGCAGCGCCATGCTGAAGCAAGCAGTCTGTAAATCCTCCGGTAGAAATGCCTCCGTCTAAACAGATACGGTCTTGAGTCTGAATCGGAAACTCCTGAAGCGCCTTGAGCAACTTCTCTCCACCCCTGGAGACAAATGGCGATCGCTCTTTAACCTGAATTTCAGCCGTTACGTCAATCTCGGTACCCGGCTTGTCGATGATCTGCTGGTCAACCTTGACTTCGCCCGCCCGGATCAAGCGCTGAGCCCGTTGGCGAGAGTCACACAAATTTTGCTCCACTAGAAGCATGTCAAGCCGTTGCTTCGTCAAAAGTGTCTGTGCCTCATCAGCGTCTGAACCAAATCGAACTCTAATGCATTAGGGGCTTGGGCATTGGGTGCTGGCGATCGCTACGCCAAACAAATCATTCCCAAAACCCCAATCAGCGAAGGAATGCAGGCAAATCAACAGAAGATGAAGACTTTTTCTGCTTCATTCGCTCAGGATCGAGCAGAGGCGCAGGCCAATTGGGCTGACTTGAGGGTTTGCCTTGGGAATCAGTGTCAACGTTCGCTGTAGATTCATTGGTAGAAGCAGCAGTCGAAGGGGATGGCTGACTCACCCAATCATCAACATGGTGTGAGTTCAGGCTGGGTAACTTCGCCTCTTGAGACTGAGGCTGCTCAGATTCGACCTGCGGCTGGGACTCAGTAGAAGAGATTTCGCTCTCAGACGAGTCGCTAGTCGAAGCATCTTGTGGCTCCAGTTTCTCCGCTGCGGGAGACTCTGTTGAGGAAGCGTCCGTAACTTCTGGAGTACTCTCATCATTCGATGTCGTGTCAGATTCTGGATCAAGCCAGAGATCTGGCATCGGGTCTGCTAGAGAAGACTGCTGCACTAGCGAAGAAAGAGCAGCCGTTGTCCGTTCTGAGTCAGAAGGAGAAACTGAAAAGGGTGGAATACTGTTTTTGGCGATCGCCTCTTCAGTCTCTTCACCCGAATGTCCAGCATTCGGCTCAGACAAGCGATTTGGCTCTGCGATTGAGGGTTCAAACGCCTCGGTCTGCTTTGCTTTCAAAATGTCATCGGTAGACGCATCAACCAAGTTCGCAAGATCGCGCCACAAGCTATCTAGATTCTTTGCTTCAGACGCAACATCATCTGAACCCAAACGCTGAGCATCAGCTTTTGAAAAACCGTTCTCTACAGTCTCCTGTTTGTCTACGGGAGGCTGAACAATCGAAAAAGAGGCGGGAAAATCAACGCTATTCGACGAGTGAGATGAGTCAACGGATGGAGCCTCATCCTCCGAAATTCCAGTAGAGATACCTGGATTATCTTCATTGGAGGGCTTTGTCTGCGGCTCAGCGGTCTGTCGTTCCTTCCTCAAGTCAGGCGGCAAAACGAGTCCCGTGATCGGTTGAGACTGCATCCGACGACGAGCAACAGCCGAGGCGTCAGGTATTTCAATCACGGGTGGCTCATTGTTTACCGGATCTGCCTGATCGTCAGAAGACGGCTCAAATTTGGGTGTAGTGGGCAAATCTAATTCTTGTTGGACGGATCGATCCGAACGCTCCGAATGACTAGATTGTTCTGGTTGATCCTCTAGTTGATCGGCAGAAATTTCAGATATCTCCTGAGAAGAATCTTCTGATGGAGTATCGACCGAAGGTTGAGGTACTTCTGCGAAATCGAGGCTAGCAAGTCCTAACAGAGTCTCATAGAACTTCGAGGGGCGATCGCCCTCTCTCTGTGGCGATCGCTCAGAATCATTATCGACCGAGACCTCTGACTCAAGCTCACGGTCGAGAGAACTATGTCCAACTATTTCTTCACTGCTCCTCTCGGGATCTGCGTCTGTTGCAGACCAAGGACGGATTTGAGCCGTTTTTGGAAACAGGGATGGCATCCGAATACCGAGTTCAGATGAAGGCAAGGGCGAGGCTTGAGGCTCTTGACTCTGCGGCAATGCTTCAGCAATTCGATCGGCAGTCCGTTCAGAACCTGCTGCATTCGAGAGTTCATCCATATCCTTTTCAGGCGCGATCGCATTTTCGCTCAAGTCAGATGCAGTCGTTTCTGAAAAATCGGATCGCTCTGTCGGGAGGATAGGAAATGGAATCGTTGGATTCGATAGCGGATTGGAGTCAGAAGCGGCGGACTCGGTAACTTGTTCGGTACTAGCCTCTTCGGTATTAGAAGGAGAGTCCTGAACTGCTGACGCCGTAAAGCTTGTCTCATAACTAGGCGGAGGCACTTCGAGGCACTTTTCCAGAGCGGCCTTGAATTGGAGAGTATAGCGCTGTTGTCGCTGCAAACGAGCTTGCAGCTCTCGACATCGGCCTCTAGCTTGCTGGACTTCGTCGGTCGATTCTTGAGTCTGCGCTTGCAGCCCTTGATAATCGCGCTCAATTTGAGAGACCCGCTCTTGGCTGGTTTGCAACTGTTCTGTCAGGGTTTCAATCAAAATCTCCTGGCGCTGGGTCGTTTGCTGGACAAACTCCAGCTGATTCAGCAAATAGTTCACTTGTTGAGCGGCTTCACCGTTGGATGAAGTGGCGATCGCCTCATCCTCGTCGCCAAAGACTCGATCCATCTCGCTTTGAAGGGCATGCCGACTCTCCTCCAGGGCACCTTCCAACTCAGTAATGCGATTGAGCAAAAGATGGTTGCGCTGGTTGGCGTCTTGAATGAGCGCAATTAGGGCTTCCGGTGCAGGAGGTTGAACAGGGGGTGAAGAGTGTGCCGGAGGCTCTGGCATTTGAGAAAACTGAGGAGGTTGAACGGTTGGCGATCGCACTTCTTCGGAATCCGGTTGCTGAACATCAGGTCTGGGGGGAGATTGAGGTTTAGCGGTGGGGCTGATGACGCTGGGAAATTCGACCACCTGCCATCCTGGAACTGAGGCAGGTCGCTGAGTCGCTGGATGAGAAGCAGGTTGGGATGAGTCTGATGCGGCCTGCTTCCCACGAGCTTCTTTTTTTGGTGTGGTACGGAATGATGTTTTTTTCGAGGCGGAAGATTTGGGTCGCTTCGGAGATGCCAAACGATTGTCTGGGCTGTTGCGACTGGAGGGAACGTTTGCTTCATTCATGGGTATACGAGAGTCAGGCGACATCAAAACGAAGAACCAACCGACATCAGCACCAAGGCAAAAAGGCGATCATGTTCAATCTCTAACCCAAATTATGCCTAACTTCTCAGAATGTGTTATCCCCAATGACTTATTTGATCACAATTTGCCTATGTGACACAGGGGAGCAATTAGCACGTCCTGTTCAACGGATCATCGCTAAAGCCTTGGCTTCATGGGATTTCTGGCGATCGCCCTTTCTCGCTGATCGTTCAATCGGCTAGATCACAACAAATTTTTCAAATAACGCCTGATGTGAATGGATTTGTCCCAGAAAGCTTCGGCTCAATCGCTACAATGCTCTCAAAATTGGGCGTCAATATTCAGTTTGATATTCAGTTTGATCGGCTCAGCCAAGACCACATCCGATCCACAACGTTTTCGATCCAAACCATTCCCACATCAATCCATTCCAGCAGATGCTCCAAGGGATGCTTCACATAGCCAACCAGCGTTGCAGGAGTCTCGACAGTTGTAGGTACCAGAGAATCGGAAACTTTTTCATCTACCGCCAAACTACTTTTTTCATCGGGATGGCGGCGATTGCGGTTGAGGACAGACGAACGCTCCAGCGCCAACTCTGTGTCATCCCATTCCGGCTGAGCAGTAGTTCCGGAAGGCCAATCGGGACGGAGAACGTCATTGGGGTTGGGAAATCGCGGGTTGCGACCCAAACTAGACGGCGAAGCTGGGGCGATCGCTCCTCCTTCCTGCTCTTCATCAGCCAAATCTATATCCAGACTATCGCCAGAGTTGAAGAAGGTGCTGGCCCAATCGGGCATCCAACGGCTCCGTCGTGGCAAGGAAGGAACAGCAGGTGCAGCCTCAGCCTGTTGCCGAGACTGGACAAATGCATTGGCATTTAGAAACCCATCCTCCCCGCTTTGATAATCCGGGTCAAACCAGCGTTGTGGTGCGATTGGATGCGTCGGGTTTGAGGAAGACGCGCTTGCAGAAGAATCTGAACCAGATGTGCTGTTGACGCGCAAGGAATCGAGTAAATCCTGCCAAAATGAGCGTTTACCAGCAGGAGGAGGAGCTGGGGATGGCAGAGAAGCTGATGGCAAGGAAATCAGCTTCCCTCGGCCCGATAAAGCGTGCGATGAGTCTCCCTTTGCAGAGTCAGGGATGACGAGTACTGATTCCTGAAATAGATTCGTGGCGATCGCCACCGGACTTTTCTGCACCCACTCCATCAGCGATTGGAATGCCCTTACCGGGGGCAGAGTTTTTCGAGTTCGTCGCGGCGGGGGCAAAAATCGCCATGCCCCTTTTCCAGAGAGCACACGAGAACGAATTTCTGCTCGCTGAGCCTGAATCTGGAGGTGATAGCGACGATAGTAAGTTGCCGTTTCAAACACAATTTGCTGATGAAGGCGCAGTTGCTGCATCGGGGTCAAAACATCGAGCACCTGATTTTGATTGCTCACCAGCACAAGAGATTGAGTCGCCAGCACACAGGCCACCCCTCGCACGATCTGAGTCACATCGACGGTGCCCATTGTGCTGTCATGAACCGGAACTACAGCCTCGCGAAGACGGGCGATCGCTCGTTGCAGAGACACTTGCTTGTGTTGAACTAGCGGAGTCAATTCTGGATCAATTTCTGTATCCATACTCACCAGCTCCCCAGCAAGCGGTTCTGGTGGCAGGGACAGCCAACCGAAGCTTGATGTCGAAGGCGGAATCACAATCTCCCACTCGGGAGTGAGGGCGATCGCCATTCCAGCAGTTTTGACCAAAGCGTTTGACTGAGGAGCGACCTCAATCGCCCCCTCCGTTTGCTCAACAGAGTTTTCTCTAGAAGCATCACTGCTGAGCGGCATCTGCCTGACCGCTTCACAGTCAGGGCTTGAGCTGAACGAGAGATTTAGAGAGAGCGATCGCTGAAGTTCTACATCAAACTGAAGCGGAATCGCTGGATAGATCCAGCCTTCTAAACAATCCTCAGCAGCCTTTAACACCTGATGCTCTGTTCCAGGTAGAGGACGAGCGGTCTCTTTTGCCGCTAATGCCCAAGGGCTAAGAATGACTGGCAGCTCTAGAGTGTCTAGATAGGCCAGCGTGTTGTGAATTGGCTCATCGCTATTGACCCGAGGTGCACCCACCTGGGGATCAAAATCCTCCTCTTTGACCGCCTCCAACAGCGGCATCAACCGCGTCACCGCTTGCCGCAACTGGTACCCCGCCAGCCGAGTGGACTGAAACAGCACATACACCGGATAGAGCGCCATCTGTGCGCCCCAACTCATCGCCAGCCGAGCCTGTCGCCCTGCCTTGGCAGCGCGATCGCGCCACTGCATCGACTGCTGCGACAAAAAACTCAAAACCCGACTTTGATACCGACCCGAAGACGACATGCCGCTCGTACTGACCCGCTAAAACAATTGAGAAGTAACTCCAATCTAGACAAAATTCAGGCGTTGCACATTCGAGGAATGATTTTGGTAGGGGCATCGCAATGCGATGCCCCTACAGCAGGTCATCCATGAGTTGAATCTTTCCGCATCATTCCATGCTGTGCAACGCCAAATTCACAACAGAAATCCAGACTGACGCTATTGTCCGAGATTTTGGTGTAGATTCAAACCAATTATCCCATCCCTCCATCAATGCAGCGTGTCTCCGAAGAAACGTAACTGTACTGAAACTTACCGTTCCAAGCCAACAAAACTTTTCGGAGGGGGTCTGGGGGACGCGACGTCCTAGGTTCATTTTCTAAACTTGCAAAGCAAGTGTGTAGGGTTGGGGGGTAAGCGCCCCAGAATAAACTCCTCTGAACCAAGCAGAAGCCAAAATCTTCAATCAATAATCGAGCTGTCAAATCCCAACCCAACAAGCCATCCTACCCCAATGACCCTTTCCCCATCCAAGCCCCAGCAATCTGCTCTCAACACTACCCTTGACCAGGCGATCGCCCACCTTCAATCCTGCTCACAACTCGACATTCAATCCACCTGGCACTGGCATCAGGGCGACCTCCCCCAAGACCAGGCTCTCGACTCAACCCAATGGCAACACTGGGCGATCGCCCCCCTCAACCCCCGTCAGCACATCCCTTGGCCTAGGGGCAAAAACGTTCTCTGGCTGGCCCAGAACATTTGCATTCCCCCCCAGCTTAACGGATTCGCCCTCGAAGGACTGACCCTGAGGCTTGGACTCACCTGGTGGGCCGAAGTCGCCCAGATTTACATCAACGGCACTTTGACCCATACCGGAGACCTATTCGACTGCTTCGCTCGCCTTCTACTGACTCCCCACGCAAAACCTGGAACCTCCATCGAAATTGCTATTCGGCTGGTCAGTCCAGGCCACGACGACGGAGCCCTCGTGCGATCGCGCTGCCTCTACGAAAACCCCAATCATTCCCTAGAGCCGATACCCGAACCGGGCTTTGTTGCAGATGAACTAGCGGTGATGCAGCGTTTTTTGACGGTTCTTGATCCTGACCAATTGCCTAAACTGACAGAGGCGATCGCCCTGCTCAACGACCTTCCTCCAACCGATTCTGACGCCTTCACCAAACAGCTCAACTCCCGGCTCGCTCAACTGCGTCAGCAGCTCATGCCCTTGAGCGACTGGATCAAGCAGCGCACCGTCCATCTTCTCGGCCATGCCCACCTCGACCTCGCGTGGCTGTGGCCTATTGCCGAAACCTGGGACGCTGCCCAACGAACCTTCGAGTCTGTACTAGCGCTTCAAAAAGACTTTCCAGAACTGGTTTTTACCCACTCGACCCCAGCTCTCTACGACTGGATGGAAACCCATCGCCCTGACCTCTTCCAAGATATTCAAGAGCAAGTTCAGCAAGGAGTCTGGGAAGTGGGCGCAGGGCTGTGGGTCGAACCAGAATTCAACGTCGTTAGCGGCGAATCCATCGTGCGGCAGGTCCTTTATGGCCAGCACTACACCCAGAGAAAGTTTGGTCAGATTAGTCGCATTGCCTGGTTGCCCGATAGCTTCGGCTTTTGCTGGCAATTGCCACAGATTCTTGCCCAAGGCGGCATTGATTATTTTGCAACTCAAAAGCTGCGGTGGAACGACACCACAATTTTCCCTCACGATCTGTTTCAGTGGCGATCGCCCGACGGCACCGCCATCACCAGCGTCACTCTCCCCCCCATCGGCACGGACGTAGATCCCGTGAAGATTGCCGACTACGCCAGCCAGTGGGAACACCAGACCCACCAAATAGAGTCCCTTTGGCTTCCAGGCATGGGCGACCACGGCGGCGGCCCCACCCGCGACATGCTTGAAGTCGCTCGTCGCTGGGCGCGATCGCCCTTTTTCCCTCAGCTCAGTTTCACGGCAGCAGAGCCGTTTCTAGACGCTGTATGCGAAACAGCAGCTACCGAAACCCTGCCCGTCTGGGACGACGAACTCTATCTCGAACTTCATCGCGGCTGCTACACCACCCGTGCCGAGCAAAAATACTGGAACCGTCGCTGCGAAGTTTTGCTCTATCAAGCCGAACTGTTTGCGGCGATCGCCACTCTCACAACTGAAGCTGATTTTCCCCACGCCGCCATCGAACAGTCTTGGAAAAATGTGCTGTTTAACCAATTCCATGACATCCTGCCTGGTTCCTCGATTCCAGAAGTTTACGAAGAATCAGATCCTCTGTGGCAGCAGGCTGAAACGACTGCTGAGCAAGTGTTGTCCGATGCTCTGAACGCGATCGCTCACGCCATTGCTGTACCCGACCCTCCGACTCCCCACAGCATTCCGGTCATCCTGTTCAATAGCACCAACTGGGAACGGTCAGAAGTCGTGACAATTGCTGTGCCTGACGATAGAGCATTGTGGCGAGTCCACGATACGGATGGACAAGAGTGGGTCGGACAACTGACTGGCATTGACGGGTCTGGGCGGAGTCCGTATCGCCATTTTCGGTTTCTCGCTCCACCTGTTCCCGGAATCGGATATCGGCTAGTGTGGCTGAGTCCAGGTGAAGCATCGACTCCCGATCGCACTTCTGAATTGCCCAAACCCTCTTCTCAAGAACCTGTAGAAGATACAGAATCTACCTGGGTTTTAGAAAACTCTTATCTACGGATTACTGTCGATCCGACCACAGGCGATCTGACCGAAGTATTTGATAAAACAGCTCAGCGTCACGTTTTGAGCAGCCCAGGCAACCAGCTTCAAGCCTTCCGCGACCAAGGACAATATTGGGATGCGTGGAACATCGCGCCCGACTATGCCGATCATCCTTTGCCTCCAGCCAAACTCCTCGATATTCAGTGGGTTGAGCGAGGAACAGTGCAGCAGCGACTGCGGGTCATTCGTCAAATTGGGCGATCGCCCATCCAGCAAGACTACATACTCGACGCGGCATCGCCACTTCTACGCATCGAAACTGAGGTGGACTGGCACGAAGATTTTACCCTGCTCAAAGTCGCGTTTCCCGTCAACTTCGAAGCCACCACCGCGACCTATGAAATTCCTTGTGGAGCGATCGCCCGTCCACTCGTACCGCAAACTCCAGCAGATCAGGCGAAGTGGGAAGTGCCTGCACTCAACTGGGCTGATCTAACCATCGCATCTGAAACCGAGGCCACATCCTATGGAGTCAGCCTGTTAAGCGACTGCAAACACGGCTATGACGCTACTCCAAGTTGCCTACGGCTGACGCTGCTCAAAAGCCCTAAGTGGCCCGATCCCAAGGCCGATCGCGGACATCATCATTTCAGCTATGCTTTCTACCCTCACCAGGGAACCTGGAAGGAAGCCAATGCTGTTCGTCAGGGCTATGCCTTTGCCCAACCCTTAACGCCTATCCAATTAATGAAAGCTCAGCAGTACTCAACTGAAGGAAAAACGCTCCCCGCAACCCAAACCTTCATCAATTTAGATGATCCCAACCTAGTGCTGATGGCCTTCAAGCCAGCAGAAGATCAGTTCTTGCCTGAGTCGGAATCTTCTCACCGCTGGATGATGCGATGCTATGAAGCCTGTGGAGAGGGTGGCAACATTGAGGTGGAGAAACTCTGCTCAACCAGCTCTGCCTTATCTGGCCTCAACTACAGGGAACAGTCAAATATTTTAGAAGAACGAAGCGATCGCTCTACGAAGTCCAATACATCCATAGATGAGTCAGGGAACGAGCTGGCGATCGCTCCCTGGAAAATTGTGACCCTCGCCTTCGAGTCTTAAGCCAGTTCATCTTTCTTCCTGAAATGGCTCCGGTGCTATCTGGAGCCGTTTTGATTAGTCTTCGTGATCTTCAAACGGATCAGCCAACTCACCAGACGGTGGCCCAAAGGACATGTAGATGGAATAAGCCGTGACCGCTATCAAAGCTGCGCCGATCGAAATGATAAAAACTGTTGCAGTGTCCATACGGTTAGTTAATGTGTGTTACGGGCAAGTGATATGCTTCTATATTATTACGGATCGTTAAATTGTTAAGGATTTACGTAGGTCACTCATGGCACAACGGACGCGACTGGGGAACATCCTCAGACCCCTCAACTCTGAATACGGTAAGGTAGCGCCAGGCTGGGGAACTACTCCCCTCATGGCTGTTTTCATGCTGCTTTTCTTTGTTTTTCTTCTAATTATTCTTCAGATTTACAACTCGTCGTTGATTCTCAACAGTCTAAAAGTAGACTGGTCATCCCTATCTGGCTTTTAGCTTGAGAACGAGTACATTGTCTGCTGCATTCAACTCGTGGAGCCTCTTGGCCTAACGGTTTAGCAGCTTGTCAAACCCCGGTTCAGCCGGGGTTTTTCGTCTATGTCACTTGAAATACATAAAGAATCATGGCTCAATGAAAGGGACAAAGATTCTGTTCACACATTGAGTCTGTCTAGAAATTGCAGGGGTTAAATGGGCGATACGGGCTACGCCCAGGCCAGTCAATACCCCACACGACGCAGGAGGATGAGTATGAATATTTTCGGCATCGGTCTGCCAGAAATGGCAATTATTTTCATCGTGGCATTGCTCATCTTTGGGCCAAAAAAACTCCCAGAAATTGGACGCAGCTTGGGCAAAGCGCTTAAAGGCTTTCAAGATGCGTCGAATGAGTTTCAGACTGAGTTTAAGAAAGAAGCCGAGCAGATTGAGAAAGCAATCAAAGAACCGATGAAGGCAACTCTGGAGCCAAAACCACCCAAAGCTCTGTCTTCAGCAGAGAAAGAAGCGAAAGCAGCCCATGAAGCCGAAGCCCAAGCCCAAGCAGACACGATTTCCGAAGCTGAAGTGTCCGAGCAAGAAACTCCCTCTGAACCTGAGGCAGCTCCCGATGACTCTGTAGAGGCCAACGGCGATCAAGCTGTGAGTGCAGCGGAGTCCCCTGAGACCTCCGTTTCATCAGACGTGTCCGCTGATACTACCGAAAATAGATCTGAGGGTACAGCAGCGACAGCCTCTGTAGAAGCCTCTGATAAAGCTGAACAACCCATGAGTTAACCTTCTTCCTCGTCATTCCTGCGTCATGGCAGACTCCAACGAATCAAATGAATTAGTCATCCCACATCTCATTGTGGGACTCGGAAATCCTGGGAAAAAATATGATCGCACTCGTCACAATGTTGGCTTTGATGCAATCGACCTGTTAGCAAAATCCTGGAACATTCCGCTTTCTGAAACTAAAAAATATCAGGGCGAATTTGGAGAAGGTGCAGCTCTTTATGGTGGGAAGGTGCGTCTCTTGAAACCCCTGACTTACATGAACCGTTCCGGTCAGTCGATTCGCTCAGTCGTCGATTGGTTTAAGGTCGAGCCTGGGTCAGTCCTAATCATCTACGACGATATGGATCTCCCTGTGGGCCGTGTCCGACTGAGGCTGTCAGGGTCAGCCGGGGGACACAACGGCATGAAATCAGCGATCGCCCATTTGGGTACTCAAGAATTTCCCCGATTGCGTATTGGCATTGGCAATCCCAACGGCTCTTCCAACAATCCTGGCGATCCGGTGGTGTCTCACGTTCTTGGAAAGTTTGCACCCAAGGAAGCAGAGGCCATCAGCGAAGTCATGCAGTGGGTGCTCAGTGCCGTTGAGCTGAGCCTGAAACAAGGATTTTCGACTGCAATGAATCGATATAACGGGCGATCGCTCGAAGTGTAGTTTTCCCCAAGACTTTGCCTCATCGCTCTATGTCAATCGCTCTATTCAGAAGACTGACAGCGAGGACAGAAATAATAGCGCCGTCCTCCCGTATGGTCTTTGATGATTGGCGTTTCGCAATGAAAACAAGGTTGCCCCTCTCGGTTGAACACATAAAACCGATAGGCCGACCGACGAAATCCCTTAGCTTTTAGGGCTTCGACTCGCTGCAAATCATTTGTAATTCCGCCAGTCTCATAGGATTGCTGCGGTAGGGCGATCGCCGCCTGTGCTAAAGCTTTAATCTGCTGATCGGTACAATCCACAGGTCGCTGTTTGGGAAAGACTCCCGCCACAAACAAAATTTCACTGCGAAGATAGTTGCCTAGCCCCGAAAGAAACCCCTGATCAAGCAATAGAGTGGTTAGCTGTCGTCGATGGAAGGTCTTGTCTTGAAACCGCGCGATCACTTGCTTCAAAGTGGTGCTGGGGTGCAGCACATCTGGCCCAATTCGCTCTAGAAATGGGTGGACTGCTAACTCATCATCATGCAGCAGCTCAATATCTGAAGCGCTATAGAGCAGAGCCGACTTCTTTGCCGTATGCAGCGCCAACCGCAACTGACGGTTAGTGTCGGGGTAGTTGTGGGCTTTGCGAATCATCCATTTGCCATAGAGCTGATTGTGGCTGTAGATATTGAGCTGATTGTCAAAACGAGTCAGCAGTGCCTTACCCCGAGGCTCGACAGCAATCACCTGCTGCCCTTCGAGCTTTTTGGAATAGGGCTTTAGATGCTCAAATGCAAAGAATACCTCCGTCAAAGGCTGGTGGGCGATCGCCCGAGCGATCGCGTCAGCTGCACGTTTAATTTCAGGACCTTCTGGCATGGACTTTGGTAAAGCGCGATAGATGACGTTAATCCTTATTAAGCAATACCGTAGATTCTCGGTAATTGCAGAGATTTTTCGTCCTCTCTCCGTAGTTCCGAGTCAGGAAAATCACTTGTTCATAAACTTCGAAAGAATCATTGTTGATCGATCACTCAATTGCTTCATCAAAGCTTAATGAAAAAGTGAGAACAAAGTTTAAGATCGGTATCCTGAATTTTCCAATCCTTTGAGAAGACCTAAATAGAACAGCACTCACAACTCTTTATGCAACTTTTGCTTTTGGGGTTCTACTTTTAGGGGAGGTTACGCATGAGCCAACGAAATTTAGCTGAAACATGTGCCAAGTTGGTTAAAGTGATCAAAACTCGCGACGCCTCGCGCGTGCGATATCTGTCGGATGCACTCGATCGCCAGCGCAATGCAGTGATGGCAATGCAATTGTTTGCGATGATCAACCAAACGCTGGGTAACACGGACAAAGAACTGCAAACCTGGTTCCACGACGTTTATTTTGAGGGTTGTCCAACCGATGTCAGAGACCTCTGGCTCGATTTTGCGGCCCAAGCGCTTCCAAACTTGACCCAACAAAACGCCAGCTAATGCTTTTCTGGCCTGGAAATAGAGAATTTCGAGAACAGCTCCTTTTTTAGGTTCAGCACGCTTTTCTTAAAATCATCCTCTTGCAGTTCAGTCGCATTCGTCTCCATCCGCTACAATCACAAGGCACTGAGTTTAGATACTCAGTGCTTTTTTTTGGCAAGGCTTCGTTCCCACTACCCAGTTTCTAATGATGACCACTTGGCAGGTCGATTTTTATCGACGCCCTCTCACAGACGAAAATGGCAATCCTCTATGGGAGTTAGTAATTTGCAGTCCTGACAAAGCGTTTGCTGCTTACGCGTTTTGTCCTCAGCAAGACGCTAACGCCGAGTGGCTGACTCAGCAATTTACGGATCTGGCTCAGCAGGCTCAGTCTCCTGATCGAATTGAGGTGTTTCGACCTCAATCTCTTTCTCTCGTCGAATCGGCAGCAGCAGGACTCAATATTTCCGTCGTCCCGACTCGTCGCACTCTCGCACTCAAAGACTATCTGGGCGATCGCGCGCAGTTCTACAAAACCTTGCCAAACTATACAGGCGAGTCCTACCAGCCCATTCACGTCGATCGACCGCCACCCATTCCCCTCGACGAATCACTGTGGGGCGATCGCTGG
>JGI12048J13642_10069955_pt1 | contig 33222 bp, 29 predicted proteins | sample ElkSlonscriptome_16_FD_13642 | JGI IMG/M metagenome (IMG submission 13642)
CAAATTAAGGTTTCCAGGTTCGGGGCTGGACCGGCTTCGGGGCTGGGCCGATGCCTAGCCGGTATAGCAAGGCTGGCGCTTACCGTGGAAATCGACCTCCGGACCCAGCCTGTTCCGATGCCGGAGTCGGCTATGGGTGCGACCATGCACCAGATCCTGGTCAGGATTCAAGGCCCGCGCCCTTATTCGGGTATCGGTATGATCAAACGGCTGCTGTCGCAGTACCCGGACTGGGGGCGTAGCCGGCTCTCGTGGGAGAGCTACCCGCGTTTCGCCTCAAATAGGTCGAAACAAATCGGGAGATTCAGCGCGGGGTTTGACACTCGGCGCACTCAAGGCGCTGTTTCACGTCATCGGTCTTGGCGTGGCGCTAAGCGGGCGCTGTTCATTGTGCCCGCGGCGGCGATGTTGCTCAACGTCAGGATTTATGCGCCTTTCGCGCCGCTCTGGAGTCTGGGTTCTTGCTCTCGGTGCCGCCGCCCCAGCGCCTGCGCAACTTGTCCAGATTGTCTCGGTGGGTGATCAGCAGTACCTCGTCCCCGGGCTCGAACGCGGCGATCTGCTCGGGCAGTAAGAAGGCGTCGTTGCGGTACAGGCAGATTACTCGACAGCGCTCCGGCAGCGGTAGCTCGTCAATGGCAACCGCGTCCTCGTCCGCGACCCTGAAATCGAACACCATGGCATCGCCTCGGATCAGTGACGACAGCTCCAGGGACTTGTCACCGGTGAGCATATCTTTGAGGTGCGAGGCGACGGCGCGGTTAGGCATGATGCTGTCTTCTAATCCAAGCTCGTAGCTAATGCATTGGAACTGGGTACTGTTTACCCGTGGTACGACGCGCTTAAAGCCGAGCGAGCGCCCGATCAAGGCGGCCAGTATATTGGTCTGATCGCTGTTTTGAAGACAGAACAAGACGTCGGTATTCTCAGGCTCCGCGTCGCCCAGGATAGCGGGCGCGGTGCCGTCGCCGTGGATGAAACCGACTTCGAGCTGATCAGAAAGCTCGTCAATGCGGGCTTGATCGCGCTCGATGATCACCACCTCGTGCTTGGCCTCAAGCAACGCTTGGGTGACGGACAGGGTCAGTGAACTGGTGCCGATAAATGCGATCCTCATGGAGATGCGCGCCTCCTTCCGAGCCAAGTGGGTGGGTAGAGAACCACCAGCAGCGCCAATATCTCGACGCGACCGAGCAGCATATCCGCGGTCAAGACCAGCTTCAGCGATGGCGCCAAGTCCGGACCTGCGAGTCCAGCGGAGAGACCGGCGTTGGAGGTTGCGGATACCACTTCGAAGAGACTGGCCATGGGTGGCTGTCCAGACAGCAGAAAGATGATCCAAGACGCCAGCAGTACCAAGGCCCAGAGAGCCAGAAGTTGCAGGGCGCCGACGATCATGTCGGGTTGCACCCGAGCGCCGCCGATGCGCAGATCCACCACGGCGCGCGCGGAAATCGCCGTGCGCTGCAGTGCGACCTGAATTAGCCGCAGCATGATGAGCAGGCGGATCAGCTTGATGCCGCCGGCGGTCGATCCGGTACAACCGCCGGTTGTCATGGAGATCATTAGAACCAGTTGAGCGGATGCAGGGAGTGCGGCGACATCGCTGGTACTGAAACCGGTATCGGTCTGCGCCGATACACCAAGAACCAGGGCGTCGGTGACCTTGGCGGTCCAATTCACCGCGGAGGATGTTGCCGGACTTGAGGCGACGTCGATGGCGGCGAGGCAAGCGGCGGTCATAAGAATAGCCCAGAACAACGCGCGCACCTCTGGCTCGGAGAACAGCGCCCCAAGGCCGCGGTGGCGCAGCCTCGGGTACAACGGCAGGCTGATCGCAGCGGCCACGCAGACGACGCAAAGCACCGCGACACTGCTGGCTGGCAGGGGCGCGATGTTCTGATCAGATTCCGCGAAGCCTCCCGTGGCGACCGCTGCCAACCCGTGGATCAGAGCGGAAAAGGCGGGCAGGCCGCTTGCCCAGACTGCCGCGACTGCGATCATCGTCAGCGCAGCATAGACCAGGAAGACCCGTCGCGCGTGCATGCGCGCGCTCGCGTCCTTGAGCGACTCACCGGTCGTTTCCAGCAGTCGGCGTGCGCCAGCGTGGTGGCGCATGATCAGGGCAATGGTCATGGCCGCGATACCCAGACCGCCGTACCATTGCATCCAGGCCCTAAGGAACAGGAACTCCGCCGGCCTCTCCGACATGCCCCGCAGTGTCGTGAAGCCTGTGGTGGTGACGCCTGAAACAGCCTCAAACCAGGCGTCGACCGGGTGGATGCCAAGACCCATCAGCGGCCACACCATGACCAGGGGGGCAATGACGAATGCGATGCCGGTGATCGCAAGCGCCTCATTCCACTGAATATCGCCGCCTCCGCTGATGCGCGATAGCGGCCAGCCGAGCACCGCGAGCAGGGCGCTGACCGTGCTCAGCCGCCATAGCAGCAAGGCGTCGTCGCCGAACAGCGAAACCAGTGCCGGAACCGCGGATAGGGCCGCAAGGGTCAGCAGCAAGCGTCCGAGCATGGTCAGGACAATGGCCGGGCGCACGGCGCGCATCAATGAATCGACTGCTTGTGTCATAGCCCCGCACCCTCGGGTTGCTGCATACGCAACTAAGCTGATAACGCCGACGGTCAGTGCTCCCTAGGTTTGGCATAGTCGCGAGCAACCTCCTCGCAAGCAACCTCCGGGTCCGTCTCTTTTCTGAGCATTGTTGTTCCTTGTCGATTTTCCATTGGCTTTACCTAATGCGCGACGCGACAGGGTTTAAGCAGCGGACACTGGTGCTCAGTGTCGCCTTTGCTTCGACATCAAAGGGGTAAGGAAGCATGGTGCGTGCCAAGCGCCGCGCACTCTCTACCCGCACATTCGTCTGAGCACAACGCGGCGGCGTTCGGTGGATATGAACAGTGCCCCGGTGCATCTGAACCGCAATGATTGGGCGTCGGGCCTGCGTTCGCAATGGCGCGAAGCCGTTCCCGCTCACTTTCTTCAATGGACTGCCGTGCGATGCGCGAGCGGAGAACGCGTTCGTGCTGCTTGCATTGGCTCGAGGATTGCTTGTCCCTGTGCATCGAGTCGAGATGAGGCCCTTTGGGTGCGTCTTGCTCGTCTAGCCGCCCGTCAGTGGTTCAGTCGCTGGCAGGTGTGATCTTAACTGGAGGGGACAAAACCATGAAGCAACTACAGATCGCCTTAACCGCCGCTGCCTTGGTCAGCGGCTTTGCGTTCGCTGAGACGGAGACGCCACATCAGATCGAAAAATTCGGCGCGCCGGCAGACAGCAATCCAGATGTGGTCGATGATCGCGATGGCTTGAAAATCGAGTCTGCGGCTGAAGGGGCCAAAGGGCCCGCGGCAGGCACCGACGAGGCGGAGGTCTATCCGGATGCCCTCAGCGAAGGAAACCCAGACCTCGGGCCCGAGGTCCCTGAAGCCGATCAACCCTCAGCGGAGGCTGCGACTGTCTATCCCGATAGCGTCAGTGAGGGCAACCCGGACCTGGAAGAGCGCTGATTAAACCGCTGCTGGAACCCCGTCCCACGACCCGAGCGATGAGCCTGTGGCGCCCTCAGGTCGGGACGGTCGGAAGCCGGCTGGTATGCGCGGCGTTCCCGATCACTTGGGCGCTGCTTGGCCGTTTGAACAAGGCATGAAGCACTGACATTGCGAGCGGCGTTCGTTTTGCGCATGCGGCGTTCGTCGGCGTCTTGATGAAGTGCGCAGGTCTTGCCGTCAGGTCGCACAGGTCTTGCTATGCCACTGATCGCAATGATTCTATTCCCGCTGCTTGGGGCCATCCTGGCCTTGGTCGCGGGCCGACGTTGGCGGCGCTCGCCGTCAATGGTCGCGGCTGCTGCAAGCACCCTTGCCCTTGGCGTCATGCTGTTTCATCTGCCCGCCGTGCTGAGCGGCGACACCAGCTTGCAGCAGTCGCCATGGGTACCGGCCATCGGCTTGGAACTGGCGCTGCGCCTCGACGGATTGAGCCTGTTCTTTATACTCCTCATCCTCGGCATCGGTCTGCTGGTCCATCTCTATGCCCGCTATTATTTGCCGATCGATACGGACCGAGGCCGCTTCTATGCATTGTTGCTGCTCTTCCAGGCGGCGATGCTTGGCATCGTGTTGGCGGACAACCTTCTGTTGCTTTTACTGTTTTGGGAGCTCACCAGCGTTGCTTCGTTTTTGTTGATCGGCTACGACCCGTCCACCGCTGGCGCTCGCCGCGGCGCACGCATGGCGTTGCTGGTTACGGTCGCCGGAGGGCTGGCCCTGCTGGCGGGGTTCCTGTTGCTTGGCAGCGTTGTCGGTAGCCTGTCTCTCAGCGCGGTGTTGGCCGATGGCGAGACGGTGCGCAACCATCCGCTACACCTGCCGATCCTACTCTTGATCCTATTCGGCGCCTTCACCAAGTCCGCTCAGGTGCCGTTTCACTTCTGGCTGCCGGCGGCGATGGCCGCGCCGACACCGGTGTCGGCCTATCTCCACTCCGCCACCATGGTCAAGGCTGGAGTGTTCCTGCTCGCGCGGCTGTTCCCGGTCTTCGCGGACGGCGGACTGTGGTTTGCATGGGTGGCTGGAATCGGCCTCGCGACCTTCGTGTTCGGCGCCTACGTCGCGCTGTTTAAGCACGATGTGAAGGGGTTGCTCGCCTACTCGACCATCAGTCACCTGGGTCTCATGACATTTCTCTTCGGCCTGGGGACGCCGCTCGGTGCCGTCGCCGGCCTGTTCCACATCCTTAACCATGCCGTCTTCAAGGCATCACTGTTTATGGTCGCCGGCATCATTGATCATGAGGCCGGCAGCCGCGACATGCGCCGCTTGGGCGGGCTTTTTGTATTGCTGCCGATGACGGCGACGCTGGCGATGGTGGCGTCCGCGGCCATGGCCGGCGTGCCGCTGCTGAACGGTTTTCTGAGTAAAGAGATGTTCTTCGCCGCAACCCTGCACAGTGACCCCATTAGCAGTTCGCCAATACTGCTGCGGTGGTTGATGCGGGCGGGCGCGGTCCTGGGGGGCATGTTCTCGGTCGCCTATTCGCTGCGCTTCATTCACGACGTCTTTTTCAACGGTCGATTCGACCCTGCTGCCCGGGGCCTGTCGCGGCCACCGAGGGAACCGGCGAAGGGAATGCGGCTGCCGATCCTGGTGCTGGTCGCGATTTGCCTCCTGGTCGGCATCTTTCCGGAGCAAAGCGTGGGGCCTCTGCTCAGTGTTGGGGTGCACGGAATGCTCGGCTTCGTTCCCGAGTATCATCTCTCGATCTGGCAGGGGTGGTCGCCGGCCTTTGTCATGAGCCTAACCGCGCTCGGTGGCGGCGCTCTGCTGTATCTACTGCGTCGACCTCTATATGCCGCGCATGAGCGCTGGTTTCCGCCGGCGCGCGGGGAGCGCGGCTTTCAGCGTCTGAGCGCCTACCTCCTTGCACTCGCGCACCGCGCCCGCCAGGGGCTCGAGTCGCTATCCTTGCCGCGCAATCTTGCCTGGTTGGTGACGACGGCACTGGCGCTGACTACGGTCGGTTTGTTTGCGGCATCGCCGTTGGCCTTGCTCTCAATCGGATGGAAGATTCCTCCGCCGACGCCGCTGGATCTGCCGAGCCTTGCCGCGGCTCTGATCTTAATCGCCGCAACCGTTGCTGTCGTGCTGTATCGCGGCGATCGCTTGCGTGCGCTGCTGCTGGCGGGCGCGGTGGGTCTGGTGATCAGTCTTGCATTCGTGCACTTCTCGGCGCCGGACCTGGCGCTGACTCAGCTTGCCGTGGAGATCGTCACAACCCTGCTGCTGTTGTTGGTGCTGGTCCTACTTCCGCGCGGTCGCGGCATCAAGCCATCGCGCCAGCGTCGCATACGGGATCTGGCACTAGCCGGCTTCGCCGGGCTAGGCAGCACCCTGATGGCCGCGCTCATGTTGCTGCGTCCGCGTCAATCCATCTCTGGCCAATCTATCTCGGACTGGTACATTGAGGTCGCCAAGCCTCTCGCGGGTGCCGACAATTTGGTCAACGCCATTCTGGTGGACTTTCGCGCCCTCGACACCCTCGGCGAGATCACGGTGCTAGCGGTCGCGGCCGCGGGCATCGCCGCCATGGCGCAGGGGTTGAAGCTCGCCGTCCCCGGATACGAGTCGGCACTGCGCTCGGGGCCGGAGCAGGGCTTCGTCGACGAGCCCTTTCCCTTGAGCTTGACCGCGGTCGTACGGCCGATGTTGCCGGCGGCGCTAATGATCGCCGTCTTTCTGTTGTTGCGCGGGCACGAAGCCCCCGGCGGGGGTTTCGTCGCTGGCCTGATCGTCGGTGCCGCCTTGATCATGCAGCAAATAGCCAAAGGGGTCGCTCGGACACACGCGCGCTTTCATCCGGACTGTCTGCGGATGATCGCAACGGGCCTGTTGCTGGCGGTTGTCACCGGGGTCGGCGCGCTGTGGTTCGACCGCCCCTTTCTGACGAGCGCGACGTTGCATTGGTCGCTTCCCGCCCTCGGCGAGCTAAAGCTCTACAGCACCCTCGCTTTCGATATCGGCGTGGTGCTCGTCGTGATCGGCACCTTGTTGCTGATCCTGGAGACCCTGGGGCGGCTCGGGGGAGCCCTGGATGCGTCCGGCGATGCGGCTGAGGATGTGCCTCCTGATGCCCTGGCCAGCCGCGCCGCGGAGGCCCTGTAATGGAATGGTTGTTTGCCGTATCGATCGGCTTGCTCACGGGCTGCGGCGTCTATCTCCTGCTGCGCGCCCGGAGCTTTTCCGTGGTGCTGGGCCTGCTGCTGTTGTCCCATGCCGTCAATTTGTTCGTGTTCGCGGCGGGTGGGCTGTCCGTCAATCAGGCGCCGTTGATCGGTCGTGGCTCGCCTTATGCCGACCCACTGCCGCAGGCATTGGCATTGACCGCAATTGTGATCGGCTTCGCCATGATCGCTTTCGTGCTGATGCTGGCGCTCAGGGCGCTCAATGATCTGGGCTCCGACCGTGTGGACGCACGTCGAGGCGACGAAGAGCAATGAGCACCTTGGTGCTGGTCCCGCTGCTTGTGCCTCTGAGTCTGGGCGCGTTGCTGCTGCTGGGCTCGCGGCTGCCGATCGGCCTGCAACGCGCAATCGGACTCGGCGGCGGGCTCATCTTTCTCGCCGCCGCCCTCGGACTGCTGGTACAGAGCATCCAGGGCAGCGTCGCCGCGACGCTGATCGGTGATTGGCCCGCGCCCTACGGCATCCTGCTGGTCTGCGACCGGCTGTCCGCGCTGATGCTGACGCTAACCGCGCTGCTCGCGTGCGCTTCGCTGCTGTCCGCGACAGACGGCACCGATACCCGCGGTCGTCACTTTCATGCCCTGTTTCAGTTTCAGGTGTTTGGGCTGGCCGGCGCCTTCCTGACCGGAGACCTATTCAATCTGTTCGTGTTCTTCGAGGTGCTATTGATCGCATCCTACGGGCTGTTGCTGCATGGCGGCGGCGCGGCGCGGACCCGTGCGACCTTACTCTATGTGGTGCTCAATCTGGTGGGATCATCGTTGTTTTTGATGGCAACGGCGATGATCTATGCGGCGACCGGCAGCCTCAATATGGCCCACCTGGCCGGCGAGTTTGCAGGTCTGGAGCCGACCGATGCGGCGCTGGTCGGCGTCGCTGGGATGCTGTTGGTTACGGTCTTCGCGATGAAGGCGGCACTGCTGCCGCTGCATGCCTGGATGGTACCTGCCTATGCCGCCGCTACTGCACCGGTTGCGGTGCTGTTCGCGATTTTGACCAAGGTTGGGGTCTATGCACTGCTGCGTCTGCTCATCCTGTTGGCCGATGTCGGCCCCGATCAACCGATGCTCGCGCCGCTGGAGCTGATTCTAAGCTTGGCGGCCGTGCTCACCATTGCCGCGGGCAGCCTCGGCGTCGTTGCCAGTGCACGCCTGCGCCCGATGATTGCTTATCTGGTGATGGTGTCAGTGGGAACCCTGCTGGCCGGTATCGCAGTGGGGACCAGCGACGGGCTTGGAGCGACGCTTTACTACCTGATCCACACGACGCTGACTACCGGAGGCCTGTTCCTGCTCGCCGATCTCGTGGCCGCTGGCCGCGTGCAGGGCGGGCGGCTGCTCATCGGCGATCAACGGCAGTCAACCAGGGTCCTGGCACCATTGTTCTTGCTTGGCGCGCTCGCCGTCGTCGGTTTGCCGCCGCTCAGCGGTTTTCTCGGCAAGGTCTGGATCTTGGACGCGGTCAAGGCCGCCGCGCCTGTCAGCGGTCCGGTTGTTTGGCCCTGGGTTTGGGGGGCGGTGCTTGGGTCCAGTCTCTTGGTGCTCCTCGGTCTGTCACGTGCCGGGGTGTTATTGCTTTGGCGTGGTCGCGACGGCGAGCCAGCTCGGCTGACGGTCTCGCCGCGGTCCGCGGCGGCGGATAGATCGCGACCGGGTGCGCTGGCGGCGACTATTGGCCTGCTTACGGCGAGCCCGCTGCTCATGCTATTCGCCGGCCCCTTAACGGCCTATACGCTGGCGACCGCGGACCAGACCTTGGACAACAACGACTACGTTGCCGCGGTTGCCGCACTAGTGCCGACGTCTGAAGCGGTTTCGGCGCGATCAGGAGGTCTGCAACCATGATGGGATGGATGCAGTTTCCGTTGAGCACCTTGTCGCTGTTCGCACTCTGGTTGCTTTTGGTGGGGAGCATCACGCCGGGACAGATCCTTTTCGGCGCGGTGCTTGCCGCCTCCATCACCAGCATGACCTCAAGGTTTTGGCCGCGGCGCCGACGCCTGCGTCGGCCATGGTTGTTGGTTCTCTATTTATCGCGGCTCTGCGTCGACATCGTCGTCGCCAACTTCAGCGTTGCATTGCTGGTCATCAATCCATCGCGGCGCGTGCGGCCCGGCTTCGTCGAGTATCCGCTCACCATTTCCGACCCCTTCGCCATCTATCTGCTCATGAGCGCTATCTCCCTGACCCCGGGTACGGTGTCGGCGGACCTGAGACGGACCTCGGAACAGGGTCATCAGGTCCTGTTGATCCACATCATGGACGCCGGAGATTCGGGCGAGCAGGCGCAAGCGCTTTGCCGCGACTTGAAGCACCGCTATGAAGATCCGCTGCTGGAGATGTACCGATGATGCTCGCATTCGCCACCTCGACAGCCCTGTTGATGATCGGTCTTGCCCTGCTGTTGAATCTGTGGCGGCTGCTGCGCGGCCCTTCCATCACCGATCGCGTCCTGGCGCTGGATACGCTCTACGTCGACAGCATCGCGCTGTTGGTCCTGCTCGGCATCCACTATGACAGCCTGTCTTATTTTGAGTCGGCGCTGGTGCTTGCGCTGCTCGGCTTTCTCGCGACTGCCGCGCTGTGCCGATACTTGCTGCGCGGCAAGGTGATTGAATAACGGAGATAATCATGCTGGTCGAGTTACTCATTTCGTTGCTCGTGCTGCTTGGTGGCGCTTTTGCGCTGATCGGCTCCCTTGGTCTGGCGCGTTTGCCGGACTTTTTTACGCGCCTGCATGGCCCGACCAAGTCCACCACGCTGGGCGTCGGCGCCATGCTGGCCGCGTCGACGCTGTACTTCAGTTCTAAGGGACCTGGCGTTGCGCTGCACGAACTCTTGGTCGCGGTGTTCCTGTTCATGTCGGCCCCCGTCAGCGCCAATCTGCTGGCAAAGGCCGCGCTGCATCTGCGGGTTCGCTCGCTCGTGCCGATCCCGAGTGCGTTTCGCGGTAATCCGTCTGACAGGTCCGCCGAGGACAACTGAATGTCCGCCTGGGAGAATGGTTGTCGCTTCGATCATGCCATCGCGGACACCGCTGAGCCATGACAGTAAAGCTTGTCGTGGTCGGGACCAAGCGCCGTCAGCGTCATCGATCGATAGGGACTGTTGTTGCTTGTCGTACAGGGTGTAAACTCCGGTCTCCGCGACCCGATCGAATGGGACGCTTCGCCGACGTCAAGCGCTGTCATGTCCGACAATTCCTCCCGCTTCCAAGCAACGCCCGAAGGGGTTCCCACCGAGGCCGGATTCCCGCTGGTCGAGATCGGTGCGTCCTCAAGCGCTTGGGAGTCGGTGCTGGAGGACGCGGACCAGCGCACTATCGCCAACATCGGCGGGGCCACGGCGCTTTTTCGCGATCCGCACGCCTGGCAAGTGCCGCAACAGCAATTGGTTAGCAGCGACGTCGCCAAGCTGTTTCTCGTCCGGCGCCTGCACCTGCGACGTTGGACGCCCGCGGCGGGCGCTTTGCTGGAGTTGTCACCGACGGCCATCGCCCGCCCCATGCCTGATGTGACCCTTACCTCAACGATCCGGACCTGCTCGAGGATGTCGCAGGCATATTGGCGGGTAGCGACATCGACCCGCGCGAGATCAAGGGCAAGGACGGGCGATGGTACCACGGACATGGAGATGAACCGGACCGGTGCCGAGATGCTGCGTCTGCCCGCCAGCGTCAACCCGTCGCTGTCCGGTAGTGATCGCAAGCGGGCTGACATGCGGTATCGCGAGACCCTTGATCGTCTGCGGCTACAGGTGCCCAATGCACCCGTGGCGTCGCTGGAGTGGGCTGACGATACAGCCATCCTGCGCTGGTCTCCGGCGGCAGAACGTATCTTCGGCTGGTCGGAAGGCGAGGCGCGGCAGAGCTTGCTATTTGGCCTGGGCCTCTTTCCGGCGGCGCACAGCGAGGCATGCTCGGGCATGATCCGAGCATTGCTGGAGGAGGACCTGCGTCGGCAGACCGAGGAAATGGCCGCCGCTGCTCGTCGCAAGAACGAGTTCCTGGCGATGCTCGGCCATGAACTGCGAATCAGGCTGCGATTACCGCTTGACCTGGTCTCCGTAAGGATCGAGGAGGAGACGATGGACAGGGGCTCGGCGGCCGCGACTGAAGCCGTTCATGACAGGGCTCCCTCCACTGGAAAACACGTTTTGGTCGTCGACGACAATGCCGAATTGGTCGATGCCACAAAGATGTTGCTCGAGGCACTTGGTCACCAGGTATCGGCTGCCTTCAGCGGCGCCGATGCCTTGCGGTTGGTGCAAACGGCGGCGCCTGATCTGGTCTTACTCGACATCGGTCTGCCGGACATCGACGGCATTGAGGTGGCGCGTCGGCTGGCCGGTTTCCCGCGGCGCAGCGGGTTCCGTCTGGTTGCCATCAGCGGCTACAGTGCGAGCACCTTCGCCGAACAGGCCAAGCTGTTCGATGGGCACCTGCTGAAACCCGTGGGACTGCAGGAACTGCAGCGGGTACTCGCATTATGACGGTTCAGACGCAACTGACAGCATGGCGGCCCTCGACCAGTCACGGTCGGCTCTGTCCGGTTCTAGAGGCGCGAGCGCGCCATTGCAGGGTCAGCAGTTCTGGCGCCGTTCTTGCCTAACGCTTGACGAGTGCGTTTCTCCAAGTGGGCCAAGGGCCGTGGGCCGCCGTACAGCTTGATCGCGCAATTCTGGGCGTTGGCCCTTGGTCCTTGGCTCTTTGGAGTGCAAGCTTGTTGTCGTCAGAAACCTCAACTCATCTGCAAGCATTTCGGGCCATCAAGCAACCTAGAAACAATTGAGGAGCCCCAAAGCGATGGGCAATTCGCTGCTAATCATCGAAGACGACGAGGCGTTTGGCCAAGAGTTGGCGCGGCACTTCATCAGCAAAGGCTGGGACGTCGATTGCGTGCAGACACTGGTTGCGGCCCGGCGTCGTCTGTTCGACGAGCGTTGCGAGGCACTGGTCATCCTTGCTGATATGAGTCTTCCCGACGGCAGCGCGCTGGACCTGCTGGAGCACGCGAGGAGCGACAAGATTCCGGGGGAATGGATTCTGCTGACGGGCTATGGCGGAGTCCCTGATTCCGTGCGGGCGCTACGTCTTGGCGCTTATGATTTCCTCGAAAAGCCCTGTCCATTAGGACGCCTGGAATTGGTCGTCGCGGGTGCACTTCGCAGTGCGACGGCGCAGCGACGCCTACAGAGGCAGAATGCCGACCAAAACCGCCGCTACAGCGTCGACTCGTACATCGGCTCGAGCGAGATCACGCGCACGACGCGTGACATGATTCAGCGACTTGCCGAGGTCCCGTTCAGCGCTCTGGTCATCGGTGGCGAGACCGGTGTTGGCAAGGGTCTGGCCGCTCGCATCCTCCATCACGCCGGACCGCGCTGCGACGGCCCGATGATCGATGTCAATTGCGCGGCACTGCCGCGCGAGTTGCTGGAGTCGGAACTGTTCGGGCATGAGCCGGGCGCCTTCACTGGCGCCAAGGGACGCCATCGCGGCTATTTGGAACAGGCGCATGAAGGCACATTGTTTCTGGACGAAATTGCCGAGATGGACCTCGACCTGCAAACCAAGCTGCTGACGGTGCTGGAGGATCGTCGTCTACGCCGACTCGGCTCCGAAAAGGCGGTGGAAGTGGATGTTCAGGTCATCGCGGCGAGTAACCGAAATCTGGAGCAAAGGGTGCGCGACGGTGACTTTCGCAGCGATCTCTATCACCGCCTCTGCGTCTTTCGGCTCGATCTACCGCCACTGCGAGAGCGTCTCGATGACCTCTACGAAATCGTGCCGACCTTGGTCGCCGAGTACAACGCCCGCTCCGGTGCGCGTGTTCGCGAGATCCCCGATGCCGTCTACCAACGCATGCGCGCCTACAGCTGGCCGGGCAACGTACGGGAGTTGCGCAATGTCGTCGAACGGGCGGTACTACTTGCGCGCGATGCCCTGTTCCCTGTCGAATGGATGCAGCTGGGGAGCGGTCTAGCGACTGAGATGGACGGCACGACTGGCCCAGATGTCGATGGCGACAGGCTGAGTATTCCCTTGGATGGCAGCATGGCGCTCGATGAAATGGACAGCTACATCATTCGAACCGCTCTCGAGCGCAGCGGCCACAACGTGACCGCCGCCGCCCGCGCGCTTGGCACCACCCGTGAGACTTTGCGCTATCGCATCCAGAAGTACGGACTCAAAGACGGCGAGGAATAACGTCTCCATACCCAGTCCTAGTCGACCGGGCGCCAGGCCATTGGCTTTGACGAACTGCAGTAATCTCGTGACAGGATGATGATCATGCGGCCCAAGAATTTTCCCACTAAGCCGGGCCTCCGATTGATGCTCGATCAACTAGAGCGCAGTTGGTCTGCAACCACGACGCTCGTGAACGGATTAGGTCCAGTTCTCTGCATCGACCTGACGTTCTGCCTCTTCTTTGGTCATACCGTATCGCTCCTGGAGCTTACCGACCAGCTTGTCCCGCTCGCCTTCGATGGCCAGCAGGTCGTCGTCGGTCAGATCAGCCCAACGGCCCTTTGCCTGACCCTTCATTTCGGTCCACTTGCCTTTGACTTGGTCCCAGTTCATTGCACGTACCTCTTCTCTTCGGTTGTAGGCATCATCTTCCGCCTAGGTTGAAATCGATCTGCAACAGACCGTCCGGAACAGTGGATGGACTCTCTATTCAGACATCCAATCCGTCTTCGACCATCGACAATAGCAAACGCAATGCATATGCCAATGTTAGGCCTTGGTGCTGGGGGCGCTGTGCGCCGCCTGCGCGAGGGTTGTCCTGAGAGGCCGGCATCTTGCCCTTGCACCCGCGTTAGCCCTTGTATTGAGAGTGGCAAGACGGCACTTGCTTATCTGACAATGAGCCCATCAAAGCAGTCGCGGCGTCGGGCTAAAGTTGGCATAGGCTAGCGCTGCCGCGCAGTTGGGGATTGACCCAGCTGGTGGATAGCAGCCCGATGCACCACCCCTGATGGTGGTTATGCCGCGGTCTTGCTGTGGGTCGCGGTGCTGTAGTGGGGTACGAATGCTCTAGCTGCCCATTTCGTCCGGCGCCAGGCTGCTATCCAGGACGCCACGCCTGACAGCAGAACCAGCCGCTCGAGGCGAGTGTTGGCGTGCGGCGGAGGATCAGCGCTGAGTTGCAGCGGCCGAGCGAGAAGACACAACCGCAGGCGAGTCAGTCGGATGGAAGGTGCCTAAGATTCCGTGCCGGAATCGGGCGAGTCATCCTGGAGTTGGTCGAGCGATGCGTTGGCCGAGCGGTGGAGGACGTCGTGCATGTCCTCTTCCCCCGAGTCCTTGCCGGCAGCTCTTGCCCCCCGGCCTTCGATGCTAATCCTGAAGATCGTGCCTTTGCCTTCTTCACTCTCGACCGTCAGTTCGCCGCTGTACTGCTGTAGTGTATGACGTGCGATCGAGAGTCCGAGCCCCAGCCCACTGCCAATTTCCGGATGCGCTCGAAAATGGCGCTGAAAGATGTGGCCGCGGGCCTCCACCGGAATGCCGATGCCGTTGTCCTCGACATGGATGTGACAGCCGCCGGTGCGCTTGGCTTCGTTCCCCCAGGAGGCCGACAGTTTAACGACTGGCTCGGGTTTGTCGGGGTCGGCGTACTTGACGGCATTGCTGACGAGGTTCAGCAATGCGAGCTGGACTGGTAGCGACAGAAGTTCCACGGCCGGCAAATCGGGCTGCACGACGAGTTTGACGCCATTGTCGATGGCCCAAGGCTCAAGCTCGTCAATTACATCGTCGATGATGGCGCCGAGCAGTCGCCAGTTCTGTTCCTGCCGCGCTTCTTCGGAGGCCCCGAGGACGCGGAGATCGTCCATCAGACCGCAGGTACGCTGCAGGCCATTGCGGATCAGCTCCACGTGGGGCATCAGATCGCGATCATCCTGAACTCGTTGCGCGAGCGCCTCCGTAGCCATGGAGATGGTTTGCAGAGGCTGGCGAACCTCGTGTGCGAGGGTGTCGGCATACTGTCTCAGGCGGTGCGACAGCTCGGCGTTCGCTTCTCCCTCATTCTCGCGGTAGATGCCGACCGTCACAAAACCCATGGCCCGCAGACCGGTATTGAGCAGGGCAAAGGTTTCCGCCACCTCAGGTGGCGCGGGTGCTGGCTCCAAACCTTCCAGTGCCGAGGTCATTCGCGCGTTGATGATGTGCGCGAGGTAGTCGAATTCCACCATCAACTCCTGCACGTCATAGCCCTGCTGTTTGCGGATCTGCGCGTGCAGACGCAAATGGCCGATGGTGTCCGATTGCACCGCCTCGACGGGCATTCGCACGAATGCGCTCAAGCTCTTGACAACCTGCGGGATGTGGTTTTCGAGGGCCTTCTCGGGTAGCGCGTGAATGGCACGTGTGCCGACACGTGATCGCAACCAGTCGATCCACTCCCGGACGACGGTGCCAGCCGCTTCCTCCAACACATTGGCAATATAGTGACGGAGCTGAACCTGCGCTTTAGGCATTGATATGAGATCTCGGAGGCTGCTAGCCTAGCTTGCTGAAGGGGCATCTTACCAGTCTCCTTGTCGCGACGGCCACCGGACACGGCTCCTCTCCCCGTTCCCTAGATTCTAGCCAACAAGCGCCTTGCTCCGCGAGTGGTGAAGGCGTGCAGCACTCATCGGTGCAGCCCTGTCTGGCTGGTGTAAATACCCCATTGGCGCGGCTTAAATGCACCGCATCCATTCCGCTTAGGCAATTTTCACGCCTGCGCCGTGCCGATGCCTGTCTGCAAACAGGGCGCCCTTGGGGAGGCCTCGTTCTTGCTTAAACCTGAGGTATTCTTGCGTAAGCCTGAGGTATTGCAGCGCAGTTGCCCGCGGCTCAAGTTCGATTGCCCCATGCTTGCAGCCGAACAATGGCCCTTGGGGCTGGCTATTGTCAACTTTATCGCGAGCAGTGCGGTCACTGCCGTGGTTGGCACCGGGATGGCGCGTCTAGCCGACCGGTTCGCGGACCTGACCGGCCTTGGCGAAGCCGTGTTCGGCGCTGTCCTGCTTGGTGCCAGCAGCTCGATCTCTGGCATCCTTGTCAAGGTCAAGGTCGCCTTCGCCGGCAAAGCAGACCTTGCTGTGAGTAACGCGGTTGGCGGTAGCGCGGTGCAGACGGTCTTTCTGGTCGTTGCCGACCTGTTTCATCGTCGTGCGACTCGCGAACATGCCGCCACCTCGGTACCCAAACTGATCAACATTGGTCGGCATCGCGGGGTACGCGGTCGGACTCTCGGGCATCGCGTCGGTACGTATCACCGGCATGTCCGAGACATTGGTCGGGTCTTGGTTGACATTGATGCTCGGATTGATTTGTCGCGAGCGCCGAGGCGTTGCGAATATCGGCTTCGAGAGTCTGCTTGTCCTGGTGTTCTACTGCATCGGTTTTGGCGTCATCGTCTTGACCGGCGGTGGCTGAACGGGATCGAAGCGCAAGGAGCAAGCCATTGTCTAACGCTATCGCTTGATCAGGAGTTCATATGCCGAACAGCCAGCATCAGAAGCCGGCATCATCGTCTATCCAATCGCTGCTGCAGCCAGGGCGCAACTGCTGGCGCGTCGAACGCGCAAACCGGGTGTCGGCAGCGGTAGACGGTGAGACCTACTTCGGTGCCATGCGGGCGTCCTGCATCAAGGCGCAACGATGCATCGCCATCAGTGCCTGGGACATCCACAGTCGTTTGGAGTTGGTTCGGAGAGCGCCAGATCAGGTGCACAAGCATCGGCCAATGGACGCGCCAAAGGCGACGCAGGCAGACGGACTACCCACCATTCTGAGCGATCTGCTGATCGCGCTGCTTGAGCGCCGACCGCGGCTCGAAGTCTTCATTCTGCTCTGGAAACACGCCCCGATCTATGCGTTAGAGCGCGAGCCGCCTCTGCTCGGAGGGCATCCCTGGCCGTCACATCCGCGGCTGCACTTCGTCATGGACAGTGCCCATCCGTTTGCGGCCAGCCAACACCAGAAGATCGTTGTCATTGATGGCCGCATTGCCTTTTGCGGGGGCATCGATCTGAGCAAATGGCGCTGGGACACCACCGCCCATGCGGCCGATGAGCCCCGGCGGCGCGATCCCGACGGCGATCCCTATCCGCCTTATCACGATCTGCACATGCTGGTCGACGGTGACGCCGCCTCGGCCTTGATGGAGCAGTTCGCCGACCGATGGCGCTGGGCCGGTGAGGCCGCCCTCAACGGCCTCGCCTCAGAGTTGGATGCGGGGTTGGATCAGGGCGGAGCGGCAGAGACCGATCCCTGGCCAGACGACTTGCCGATCCTGCTGCGTGATCAGCAAATCGGTATCGCCAGAACACTGCCTGAGTTCGATGGCCGTGACCAGGTACGGGAGGTCGAACAACTCTATGTGGATATGATCGAGACAGCGCGACGCCTGATCTACATCGAAAATCAGTACCTGACTTCGCGCATCATCGGCGACGCGCTCTGTCGCTCCTTGGAACCTGAACAGGGTCCCGACATTGTGATCTTGGTGCCCCGCGAAACGGGCCATTGGTTCGAGCAGCACACCATGGATATCCTGCGTGCACGGTTGTTGGCGCGGCTGCGCGACGCCGATGGCCACGGCCGATTGTCCGTCTACTACCCGGATGTCGCCGGACTCGAGACCGGTTGCATGATGGTGCACGCCAAATTGATGATCGTCGACGACCAGGTACTGCGGATTGCGTCGTCGAACCTCAGCAATCGTTCTATGGGGCTGGACAGCGAGTGCGACCTCTGTGTCGTGGTCGACAGCGAGGTGGACACCGGCGCCGTGCGTGCTTTGCGTCGACGCCTGCTCGGTATGCTGATGTCGGTGCCCGCCGATGCGGTGACGCAGGCCGAGGAGCAGGCAGCGGCACGCGGTGGCGGTCTGATTGCGGCCGTCGAATCGCTGCGGGCGGCCGCCGCCGCCGGCGAGATCCCGACAACCGCGGGTGCCGTGCGGCTCGCCGACCTGGCAGGGCGGGCGGACCCGGAGTGGGATCGTCAGTTACCGGACGAGCGTCTGCTTGATCCGGATCGACCGCTGCACCCGGACTTGGTCGCCGAACTCATGGTCGGCGGCGATGAGCACAAGCCGCACCTGCGCTGGCGTCTGCTCGTTGGTATCGGATTGGTCACGCTACTGCTGACTATGGCGGTTGTCTGGCGCTGGACGCCCGCCGCCGCATGGCTGAATCCTGATCAGATCGCCGCATCGGTGCAGGGCTTGAGCCAGACTTGGTGGGGTCCTCTAGCCGCTGTGATTGGTTTTGTCGCCGCCAGTCTTGTGGCGGTGCCGGTCAGCTTCCTGATCCTCGCGACGGCATTGGTGTTGGGGCCCTTCACCGGTGTTCCGGTGGCGTTGATCGGGTCGATACTGTCCGCGCTGGCGGGCTACGGGATTGGCGCTCATACCGGGCGCAGCGCCGTAGAGCGGCTGTCCGGCGGTAGGCTGGATCGTCTGAGTCGGCGACTGGCCGAGCACGGCATACTGACGATAATCACGCTGCGCATTGTGCCGGTCGCGCCCTTTGCGGTCCTGAATCTGTTCGCTGGCGCGTCGCACCTGCGTCTTAGAGATTTCGTCATTGGCACCCTAATCGGCATGGCGCCCGCGGTCATTACAATGGCGGTGTTCGCCGAAGGTCTGCTGTCGCTCCTGTGGCAAGCGGGCCTGCGCGCCGTCGCGTTGCTCTTGGTTGGTCTGTTGGCACTGGGTGGGCTTGCTTGGCTCAGCCGTCGCTGGTTGCGTACCGATGCCTGATGCGGGGCAATCGGTGCGCGTCGCAAGTTGGAATATCCATCGCTGCCTCGGCGGCGATCGGCGCCGGGATGCCAGCCGCGTCGCCCGCATCATTCTCGCGCTTGATGCGGATGTGGTCGCGTTGCAGGAAGTCGAGACGCCGACGCAATCTGCAACCGAGTCAAGTGCTTTCGACTTGTTATATGAGCTGGCATCAGCGGGCTACGAGGTGTTGCAGGGACCGACGATGGTCGCGCATAACCATCACTACGGCAATGTGCTGCTTAGCCGCTTGCCGGTGCGCGAATGCGTTCCTGTGCGGCTTGCTCATCCGGGGCGAGAGCCGCGCGGTCTGATCGATGCGCGTCTGGATCTGGGTCGGCGGCCCCAACATAGCAAAGGGCTTGTATCCGGGCTGCGTTGCATGGCGACCCACCTCGGACTGGGCTGGGCCGAGAGGCGCGCACAGATCGCCGATATCGCGACGCGAGTCTCTCATTCCACTCAGGTCTCGGACTGCCCGGAGCCAATGGTGCTACTCGGCGATTTCAACGAATGGTCTCGGCATAGCCGACGGCTGTCACCGATCAACAGGCTGTTGCAACAAGCGCCCATCTTTGCCACCTTCCCGGCGCGCTGGCCTCTGCTAGCGTTGGATCGCATCTGGTATCGGGGTTGCCAACTCCAGCACTGCGAGTCAGTCCACGCCCAGCTGACCCGGATTGCCTCAGATCACCTGCCGTTGCTGGCGGATATCCGCATCGATCGGCCATGCATCGCGCCCTCGTGTTCGCGGCAAGCCCTTCCAACCCAGCAATCGCCCCAATTGAGCAGCCATACCAGCCCGTGATCCATTTTCCGAGATAAAACCGATGAACGCCGAATATCCAGAGTCGATAGCCGATGGTTTTTGAGTGCGTATCGTCGTTGTCATCAAGCATTTTGCTTGCCTTCCGGTCCACGGACGGACCGTGGAAGCGACGATCGCGTCCGTGAAGTGCGAACTGATTGCCCGCCCCCTTGCTAGTGCATGGCCGGCTCCGGACCGCGCCAGGACCTTTAATCGTTGTCGGTCTTGGAAGTCGAATCCTGTTCCGATGGCAGGGTGACATCGACATCCGGGACCGGAATAACGACGGGCTTGGTGTCTACATCGACATCGGGTCCACGAACATCGACATCGGGTATCCTGCCAGGTTCAGCATCGACATCGACGCTCGGCATTTTGCCTTCCTGCGTTTTCTCGATTTTGTATTCAGGGAGTTGGCCGGATGTGGCGTCAACGTCCACGGATGGCATCTTGCCTTTATCCTCAACATCCATTTCGCATCCGCCGACTGCAAGCATCAATGCGGGTATTGCAGTAAGTGCTGCTTGTTTCACGATGTTCATCAAAAAGACCTCCATATGATTTCAGGAATAGACACTAAGAGAGAACGCAATATCCAGGCCAACTCTCGTGGAAACATAAAACAACGGCTTATCGCCACTCTTGCGGTGCGATACGGGTGTTTTGAACTAACGCTGGGGGGAAAGAACCATTGCTAGGGTCGCGCTAGGCAGTTGCATTGCCGCGCCGCGTTGCTATAGCACCACAACCAGTCCACGCAGCAGCGCGACAACCAGTGCGAAGATCAGGATGATGGCACCGACCAGTGCCGCAGCAAAACCGGCGACAACCCATCGGGATTGTGGAATCCGTGAAGTGCGCCAGGTTTTGCAAACACCTTCGGTGTACGCCACCGATGGTGGCGAGCGGTCTTCAGGCTCGTCGACCGGCAAGGCATCTCCTGTGGGGGCGAGACGCCTTCACTGTTCGGGGCCGTTGCGTATTTCAGCGTCCTGGCATGCAAGCTGCCTTTTTACTTGGTGCTGGCGCTGCGAATCACGACGCAACTGTTTCGGAGGTGCCGATGATTTGTTGCGCAGTGGCGCCAATTTGCTACCCGGCGCCGCGTTCATGGTGCTTGCCCTCTCTATACAGGCAGCCTGATCTGGCCCGCGTCAGACAGCACAAAGGAAACCCTATGTCGGCCATCATTACAGGCGATCGGCTCAGATTATTCATTAATCGGCTACGCGAGCGGCTATGGCTTAAGCCGCTCGCGATCTGTCTCTTGTCGATTGTGAACGTCTTCGTCGCCAAGCTCGCTGATGACTCAGGGCTTGCGGAGTTCGTGCCCAAAATCTCCGCCGATTCCATCGAGAGCCTCCTTTCCGTTATGGCCTCGAGCATGCTGGTTATCGCCACCTTCGCCGTCGGGTCGATGGTCTCGGCCTACGCTTCAGCTAGCAATACTGCAACACCGCGCTCATTCAGACTCGTCATCGCGGACGATGTTTCGCAGAACGCCCTCTCGACCTTCATTGGCGCCTTCATTTTTAGTGTCGTGGCCCTATCGGCCGTGAAGAACGACTATTTCTTGAGTGCGGGCCTCTTTACGCTCTTCGTGCTGATGGCGGCCGTGTTCAGCATTGTCATTCTGACGTTTCTGCGCTGGTTTGATCGCATCGCACGCCTTGGACGCCTGGGAATGACAATTGGCGTCGTCGAGCAGGCTGCGGCCCACGCCCTGAAGCGGCGGCGCCAGGCGCCAACCCTCAGAGGCGTAGCGCAACGATCTCAAGATCCCTTGCCCTTGGGGCAAGCTGTGTTTGCGCCCACGGTGGGCTATGTGCAACATGTCGATATTGCCGCGCTTCAGGGCTACGCCGAGAAGGGGCGGGGGCGTATCGTCGTCATGGCCTTGCCAGGTACCTTTGCCGCCCCCGGGCAGCCGTTGGCGTACGTCAGCGGCACGGAGGGGCAACCCGCGATTGGCCGCGAGCAGGTCATCCAGGCGTTTCTGATTGGCCACGACCGCATTTTTGAAGAAGATCCGCGATTCGGTCTGGTGGTGCTGTCTGAGATCGCAGGCCGCGCGCTGTCCCCAGGCATCAACGACCCAGGAACGGCGATTGAGGTCATCGGCACACTCGTTAGACTGTTTGTACTCTGGAATGAATCGGGTGGTGACGACGATGAGGATGCGCCGCGGTTCGACCGCGTCGAGGTGCCGGAGCTTGCACTGGCAGATCTGTTCGATGATGCCTTTACGGCGATTGCCCGTGATGGCGCCGGCGTGATAGAGGTCGCGGTGCGCTTGCAGAAGGCGTTGCAGTCGCTGGCACTGATCGGCGATACCGCCATGCGAGAAGCCGCCTTGTATCATGGAAGCCTGGCGCTTGCGCGTGCCGAAAAGGCGCTTGATCTGCCGGAGGACGTGGCGACGCTGCGCGCGGTGGCTGCATTGGTGCAGTCGGCTGCGTACGAGAAGCCGGAGGCAAGATGCGGTCGCTGAGTCGCACCTGGGGTTAGCCTGACCACTCTGCCTTGATGGCCGCCGATATCGACAAAGTCGCTGACCTCGAAGGGGTTGCCTAGACTCAGCGGAATACTGGCGATAGAACGGGAACAATCTCCGCTCTGGTGGATTTCCACCAGGCCGACGCGAGAAATCGGTGCAATGGACGCGGTGCTGTGAGTCAACGGCTTTCGGTTATCGGTCGTAGCGGGCCATCGGGTGTCGTTGCTTGGTTTCGCGAGCAACGCGATCCCTCTCGTTTACGCGATAACCGCGGCCATCAGGCTACAGATGGCCTCGAATTTGCTTTTTTCTTGCGTCCATAGTCGACGAACGAAGCGCATGGCCGTCGCTTGGCGGTCCGGTCCTTCGTCCTTTGTGCTTGGCGCAGCCGGTGATGAACGGATGCGCGATACCGTATTCGGAGAAATCGATGAAGATTGACCTGTCCTTTGGGCGACTCAGCAACCTGTTTCTGCAGGGGCTCGCCCTGCTTGCACCGTTAGTAATTACCATCGCCCTGTTGGTCTGGGTCGGACGCTCCGTCGAGCTATTTATGGGCCATTTGGTGCGAATCCTGATTCCTTCGGGCTGGTACCTGCCCGGTATGGGGCTCATCGCGGGCTTGGGCTTGACCCTCACCGCGGGATTGGTTGCGAATCTGTTTCTCGTCCGCTGGCTGCTTAAACTCGTCGAGAACGTCCTTGATCGTATTCCATTGGTTAAGAGCCTGTTTCAAGGGCTCAAGGACGTGTCCAAATTTTTCGCGGGCAATGGCGACAAGGACCTCGGTCGGCCTGTTGCCGTCGAGATACAGGGCTCTAGGCTGGTTGGCTTCGTGATGCAGGAGCAGGCGGCGTTGCCGGGAATCGAGGTGGAAAACCCCCAGGTCGCGGTCTATCTGCCAATGAGTTACCAGATCGGGGGTTTCACGCTGTACTTGGACCGCAATCAGATCAGCGAGCTTGATGTCAGCGCGGAACGGGCGATGCGAGGAATACTCACCGGCGGCTCGCTCGGCGGCGGCCAGAACACGAAGCAGGGCAAGGCTGAAGGAACTGGAGGCGGGAACAACACACCAACAGATCGGTGATGCGCACAACCTGGCCATTTTTGGTCTCTCGCTGTCGAGAACGGTTCTTGGTGCGCGGCGCGGGCAATGCCTACCTGATCGGCTATGCGGACGACTAGGTCGCCTGTTTCGAGCGGGAAACCGACGCTCAGGCCTTCCTCGAGGCGATGACCGAACGGCTCGCGGAGTTCGACCTGGAAATCGAGCCGACCAAGACCGCGCTGTTGCGCTTTGGCAGTCAGTGCCTGAGCAAGCGCCTTGCCAGACCCCATGGCGAACCCAATGGATCATCAATCAAGGCATCCTGTTAGTGCCTCGACCTTGGCGTTGCAGGCTTCCCGTCGGATCGGCTGACAACACCTGCCGAGTCGCCCGCAAGCGGGCTCCTACGCCGACTAGACCCGGCGGCGCGTAGGAGCCCGCTTGCGGGCGATGCAGTTTCGTCAGGAGCCGATCTTGGCACCAGTGACCTGGTTGACGGCGATGAGGCTCGGCTTGGAGACGCCGTCAGGATCATTGATAGGCCAGACCGCGTTGAAGGCGTTGCCGTCGTTCGGGTGTTGGATGGCGCAGAAGAAGGTGCGGTTGTCGCCGGAGAACTCCGGTCCGCAAATCTCGCCGCCTGGAACGCCGGACAGGAACTGCCGCAGCAGGCCGCGGTTGGCGCCCTCCACCGGTACCGCGAAGACGCCGTCGTTCTGGCCGAAGCCGACGGCGCCGCCGCTGTAGTACTGGCCGTCGGTGGCGATCCACAGGTTGCCATCGTCGTCGTGGACCAGATTGTCCGGGTCGGAGATCGGGCTTACGCCCGCGCCGACGGGGTCGGCCAAGTCGCCGAAGCTGGTGTCGTGGGCCAAGACTTCGGGATCACCGCACTTGATGAAGATGTTCCAGGCGAAGGTGGTCGCCCCCGCGTCGTTGCCGGTCTCAATCAGCTCAATGATGTGTCCGTGCTGGTTGCCGGTGTTCTCCGACCCGTCGTCGTAGGTGTTGTTGCGCGGGTTGGCCTCGTTGGGCGCCGAACTCACCTCGCGGCCGTTGACCATGCGAGTCTCGCCGGGGTCGCCGTCTCGGCGCGAGTTGTTGGTCAGCGCCACATACAGCCTACCGTTGCGCGGGCTCACCTCAATGTCCTCCGGGCGGTCCATGGGCGTGGCGCCCAGCACGTCGGCCGCGCCGCGGCTCTTGAGCAGCACCTCCGCCTGGCTCGAGAAGCCGGCCTGGTCCAGCGCATTACCGGCTTCCCAGACCAGCGGCAGCCAGACACCCGTGCCCATCTCGTCGCCCTCCTGGTCGCCGGCATCGAAGCGAGCGACATAGAGGGTGCCGTTCTCCAGCAGGCCCTTGTTCGCGGCCCGGTTGTGCTCGCTGTAGCTGCCGTCGGAGACGAATTTGTAGACGTACTCGAAGCGGGCATCATCGCCGGAGTAGACCGCGACCTTGTTGTTTGCCGTGATGCGGCAGGTTGCGCCCTCGTGCTTGAAGCGGCCGAGCGCGGTGCGCTTTTTGGGTACGTCGTTGGGGTCGTAGGGATCGATCTCGACGATGTAGCCGAAGCGGTTGTACTCGTTCGGGTTGGTGGAGAGGTCGAAGCGCGACACGCTGTCCTCCCAGCGGCGAGCGCTGGCACCGGAGTTGGCCGGAATGCGTTGGCTCGCGGCCGCGGCGTCGCCGGTCACGCTGGCGAAGTTAGCGAAGTACTGGTCGAAGTTCTCCTCACAGGTGAGAATCGTGCCCCAGGGCGTCTTGCCGCCCGCGCAGTTGTTCAGGCAGCCGAGGACGGTCTCGCCCGCCGGATCGGCCGCGGTCTGCATCAGTGCGTGACCGCGCAGCGGCCCGGTGATGTCATGGGGCGTGGAGCCGGTAACGCGCCGGTTGAAGGGCGAGGTGATGTCGAAGCTTGGTGCGCCGCCGCCGTGGGACAGCTCGACGATGGAGAAGCCGTGCGCCTCAATTTCGACGCCGACCTGCGTGGCATCGCCGGGGACATAGTCCGGGAACATGTCCGCGCCCTTGGTGTACTCGTGATTGACGACCACCAGCGCGCGTCTCGCCGCGCGCCCCTTCAGCCGCGGGTACTGGAAGCCGATCACCCGCTCGACCAGCGCGTTCATCTCGCCGGTCCGCTCGACCATGCGGCGCACATAGGTCGGCAATGGATACCAGAGCACCAAGTCCGCGTTGAAGCCGAACTGCTGCGCTTGGCTGGCGGCGGACTGGTTCTCGATATCGAAGGCGGGGGCGGTGGTCGTTAGGGGGTCGCCCCACTTCAGGATAACGGAGTAGCTGTAGTTCGAGGGCACCCGGACATCCGTCTCGGAACCGTCGCCCGCCGGGACCGTCGTGAAGGTCAGCCGGTTGGAAGGATCACCAGCGGCCACCGCGGGCCTGCTCGTTCCCAGCATGGCGCCCGGGGCGATCACCAGGGTGGCACCGGTCACGGCGGCACCCTTCAGCAGGGCTCGGCGGGAGATGGCCTTGTGCATGACGCTCTGAATCGGGTCGCTGGCCCTGGGGCGGGCGGGCGTGCCCGGCAAGACGTCGACGGTGCCGTCGTCCTGCCAAAGGCTGTTATTCACCTGATCTTTGTGCTCGACCTTGCTCATCGATGCTCTCCGGTTCAATTGTTCAAGACGCAATCTCTTCGCACGCGTCAGTGCGCGTGCAACACCCCTAGCGCATAGCGCCGGCGCTTTGAGCTGCTGGGAAATGACTGTTTTCGCGCCTGACGCATGGCCACCAATCCCAGGGCGAGCATCAGCAGCGTAGTCGGGACTGGAATGGCCTCGACGCCGCTGTCCACGCCGGCCGAGGCGAGCAGCGTAATGGTCCCGACCTCACCGGCGGCGCTGGCAAGGCCCGTGCTCGTCAACGTGCCGACGTCAACAGTGTCTCCGCCCGGCATCAGGAACACCTCGTCATAGCCGCCGAGGCTGTCGAGGATGATCAATGAGATCAGCGCGTTGGCGATGCTGCTGTTGTCGAGGTCATAGAATGCGCTGTAGTCGATGCTGATGCTCACCGCTCCTGTATCCACAGCTTCATAGGTGAAGTTGTAGGCTGCCGCAGCCGATGCGTAACCGGCATCGTAGGCATCCGACAAGATCGTCAGCGCTGACGCATCCAGCTCGCCGAGATCCGCCGTTGCCGACGCGCTGCCATTCTGGAAGCTGCTGTCGACCAGGGCGGAAACCGGCGATGATCCCAAACGACTGCTTTGAGAGAACGGGGTCTCAACCGATGCCTCATAACTGAAAGGGGCAACGGCGGTCGCATTCGAGACAACGATGCTGCTGAGGTCGAATGCGGCCGCCGCGGTCATCACGGCGGCCTGCAACGAACTCGACAAGAGGAAAGCGGTCGCACCGACTAGTGCGGCCAACGGCTGCTTGCTGACTGTCATCTACTGCGGGCCTCTCGTTAAGCGATGCTAACCCTGCCATCGCATGGCGCGAATGGTGATCCGGTTTTCTCAACCGGCCTTAATCTCAGGAACGCGGTGGAGTATAGAGAGACGGTATGAAGACGCGACGACAGCGAGGCTAAAATCCAGGGTCTATTTTATGACTGGATATTGACATTGCAGCGAAAGGGTTATGCTTTAATCGGTAAGGTCTTCGATGCCGAGCACCCTCGGCGGTTAGCTGATAACGGCATCGCACCAGGGGTGCAATCGGGCCTAACCCAAAGGATCAGCCAGCGAATTCCACCGGGCAACTGCCCGCGCGGGGCCTCTTGGCCAGATTGCCCGTCTCTGGCGGCGCAGCCCTCGTCGTGGGGCAGGGCACGGCGTTTCCGGGGGTGTGATGCAAGCGGCGGCCTTCATTGGCGCCTTTGCTTCAGCGCTGTCGCGCTGAAGGCGGCGAACAACGACTCCTTCGGCAGTGCGGGCCTTTATGCGCTTTATGTGCCCTATGTGCTGATGGCGCCGTTGCGAATGCGAGCGCTGGCGCCAGAAAGCTAGGCGCCGTCTTACCCCTTTTCGAATGGATCGGCGCGGTCGCTGCTCACCGGCACTGGGCCTGAGAATGTGAGGGTCCGATAAGGGAAGGGGATCTCGATGCCCGACTCGTCCAGCCCCCGCTTGATGGCGGCGATGACCTCGTCACGCGATCTCCTGATGTCGACCGGTTGCGAGCCGGTCCACCAGGCTACCTCGAAATCGACGCTGGAGGCGCCGAATGCGGAGGCAAAGACCTGCACTTGCGCATAGTTGCCGTCGACCGTTTTACAGGCCTCGACCGCCTCGCGGATCACCTCGCGGGCAGCGTCGACATCTTCGCCATAGGCAATGCCGCAGACCACCGTTGCCCGTCGCTTGCTCAGGTCCGTTCTGATGGTCAGTGGACTTTTGAACAACAGCGCGTTGGGGACGATCACCAGTTGGCTGTCGGTCTGGCGGATATGGGTCTCGCGGATCGATATCTCCTCGACCTTGCCATCAATCCCCTCGCACTCGACGAAATCGCCGATACGCATCTCGCGCCGGAAAAGGATGATGATGCCGGCGAGGAAGTTCTCGAAGATGTCCTTAAACGCAAAGCCGATGGCGACTGATCCGAGGCCGATCCCGGCGAGCATCTTGGCCGGGGTCATGTTCGGAAACACGACAATCGCAGCGCCCATGATGCCGAGGAACCAGATGCCGAGGTAGCCGAGATTACCAAAGAGGGTTCGCAGCGAGGGACGCAGACGCGAGCCGATGGCGCGGTGCACCAGAAACCGAATCCCCTTTGCGACGAGCCATGTCGCGAACAAGAGAAGTACAGCGAAGATGAGTTGCGGCACGAGTTCAATCGCGCGTCGCGCGAACTCGCGCAATTGAGTCAACAGGATGTTGAGCGGTTCCATGGATTTGGTCTCTGGCTGATGCTCGTTAACGTTGTGCCGCTGCCGATCGACCACGGCTATGGCGAAAAGACAAGGCATCATACTGCTCTGTTCCGGGACGATGACCGCCAGCAACCGATCCGGCGATGCGCGCACATTCTCCACGCGCTGAAGCCTTTGGCAATACACCATCACGCAGGCATTGATCAGGGTCCGGACCCTGGCGTCAAGGAGGCGGGCGCCTCAAGTACCTCGCTGCTTAGGATGGACGGATTCAGCGCGGTCAAATTCGCGTAGTCCGTCAGCCGATCGTGAACGGCAGCCGCGGGTGTGTCGATGACGACATCCGCCGACAACCGATAGACGCCGTCCGCGTGCGCAACGTCAACATCAAGCAGTTCGCTGGCGATGATCTGTCGTTACCCTCGGCGACTATCCGCAATCCGGAGCTCGACCTCAGAGCCCCCGGAAAGGCGAGAAAATCGCCTGGGTTCTTGGTCAATCTATCTTGATTGCTCCATACTACAGGCAAGCGAGCAGCGTCTGTATGGGCCAATAGCGAGCCGGTCGCAATCGATCCTGAATGCGGGATACCATGGCGGGCCTTTCGATGTCTGAGCCGAACTGTTTCACCGACAATAGCACTTTCCACCATGACCGATCGAACAGAGACCGCCGCCCCTGCCACCCTGATGGCTCGGTTGCGCGCAAGCCGCCATCTGGTGGTCTTCACGGGCGCCGGGGTGTCGCAGGAGAGCGGCATCCCCACCTTCCGCGACGCCCTCACTGGCCTATGGGCCAACTTCGACGCCGAGCAACTGGCTACGCCCGAGGCCTTCTTGGCCGATCCCGAACTGGTGTGGGGCTGGTATGAATGGCGCAGGGGACTGGTTCTGCGCTGCCAGCCCAATGCCGGGCACAGGGCTATCGCCGAACTGGCCCGGCGGGTACCGCGCCTGACACTGATTAGCCAAAACGTCGATGGACTGCACGAGCGCGCTGGCAGTCCCGCCATACTCTCCCTGCATGGCAGCCTGCACCGGCCCTATTGTGCCGATTGCGGCCAAACCCATCCGCTGCCAGCGACAGCGCCAGAGCTTCCAGACGGCGGCGCCCGCCTGTCTCCGCCGCGATGTGGGAGCTGCGGGGGCCTGGTTCGCCCAGGCGTGGTCTGGTTCGGCGAGTCCCTGCCGGTGGAGACCTGGCAGGCAGCTGATGCGGCCGCGGCGGACTGCGATCTGTTGCTCTCGGTCGGCACCTCATCGCTCGTCTATCCGGCGGCTGAGCTGCCCTTGAAGGCGGCGGCTCGAGGCGCCCTGGTGGTGCAGATCAATCCCGCCGTCACCTCGCTGAACGCCGTCGCCGGGATCAACCTGCGCGGGACCGCGGCGCAGATGCTGCCCACACTAGTCGCGCAAGCCTGGCCGGATGACTGAGGCTGACCAGAATGCACGTGCTGGCTCCCAGGCTCCGGCGTGGCGGCAGGGGCGGACGCTCCGCGTCAAGGATGGATCTGCTGCCTTGGCCGCAACCATGATCAAGGCCTGTTCGAATTCACACTGTGCTTAAACCCTTGCTTTTGGCGCTGATCTGCTGCTTCGCGCTGCCGCGATTGAGTTGGCCGCAGCCCGCTGAGCAACCGTCGGGGTCCGCGACCCAGGCTGTTCGGACGCCCTCAGTGGTTACCAATCCCGGACCTTGGGTCAGCCGCCCCTTGGCCGATAGGCCGCGTCTGCCTGCACCGGTCGCCGAGATCGGCAGCTTTGACCAATGGATGGCCGGTTTCCAACAACGCGCACGCCTGGCGGCGATCGGCGAGCAGACCCTGAGCGCAGCCCTCAATGGTCTACAGCCCAATCCAAAGGTGTTGGCGCTGGATCATCGGCAACGTGAGTACAACCAGACCTTCTTGACCTACCTAGGCAACAACGTCTCGGCGCAACGCATCCAAAGGGGCCGGGCCTTGCTGGCCCAGCATGCCAACCTACTCATGCGTCTAGAGAACCAATACGGCGTGCCGCAGGAGACGCTCGTCGCCCTATGGGCGATGGAGTCCGATTTCGGGCGCAACACCGGCAACTTTTCCGTCATTCGCAGCCTAGCCACCCTGGCCCATGCCGGGCGTCGGCGCGCATTCTTCGAAGGGCAATTGATGGCCGCGCTGCAGATCATCGACCAGAGATTGGCGACGCCGACACAGTTGCGTGGGTCTTGGGCCGGCGCCATGGGCCAGCCACAGTTCATGCCGACCACCTATCTGGACTATGCGACGGATGCGGATGGTGATGGCCGGGCAGACATCTGGGCCAGCACCGCGGACGCCTTGGGATCGGCGGCAAATTATCTCTGGAGCATTGGCTGGCAGCCCGAGCGGATCTGGGGACGCGAGGTGCGATTGCCGAAGGACTTCGACTATTACGACGCCCGACTCTCCAATGTCTTGCCACTAGAGCGCTGGGCGGCAATGGGTGTCACCAGAGCCAATGGTGAGCCGCTCCCCCGCGCGCCTGTTCAAGGTGCGGTGCTGTTGCCGGCCGGCAAAGACGGCCCCGCTTTCCTCATCTACGACAATTTTCACGTCATCACCGAGTGGAACCGGTCCCTGCACTACGCGCTGAGCGTTTGCCACCTGTCCGATCGAATAGCCGGCGCCGGCCCCCTGGTCGGGCGGCCACCGCCTGGCGATCGGGCGCTCGCCAGGGCAGAGGTACTGGTCATGCAACAGAACCTCAATGCGCTAGGCTATGCTGCCGGCACCCCGGATGGCATGGTTGGCTTCCAGACCCGGCATGCCGTGCGTGAATTTCAGCAGCGCGCAGGTCTGCCGGCCGATGCCTATCCGACCCCGGCGCTGATCGCGCGCATTGCGAAAGACGCCGCAGGCAGGTAGCAGCCCGCCGCTTGGGGCTGGAGTCGTGCGAGGTCTCGGGTGGCCAGGGTTCAACAACAACCGAAACATCCTCGCCGTGGCGTGCATCAGCGCATCCACCGACAGTGGGCGGTGCGGGCGGCGGCAGCGGCTTGCCAAAGGCCGTGGCGCTCACCGCCTGAGCCGTCGCGAACGGCATATTCCTATGTGTACTCGGCTAGCTTGCCGAGGCCTTGATCTGCTTAGCGACTACCAAAGCAGATCGATCCTGGACGCAGAGCGTCCGCCGCCGCTCGCATGCCAGAGAAACCCTGCAAGTATTAAGTTTTGCGAGGACGATGGTGGGCTTGTAGGTTGGGTCAAGCGAAGCGGACCCACCAGCAGAAGACAACAATCTCTGCGATAACAATGACAGAGAAACGCTATCACTGCCGATGCAGCGCCCCCGGCGTTGGTCGATTGGCTACAGCAGCTTGACCAACCCGGCAATGGCGATGACCTGCCCAAGCAGAATCGGCACCAGCCATTTCAGCAGGTCGATCTTGGTCCGCGCAATGTCGCCGCGCAGTTGCTCAATGTCCCTAGAGACATCACCACGCAGACAGAAATCGCCTTAGGCTCCAGGCGCCGCTGCCGAGGTTTCGTGAAGCTGGAGCTTCGTGACCAGGGCCTCGTGACTAGGGCCCGCGGTCGATGAAGACCTCTCCGCGCTCGCTGGGCTCGGTGGCGAATTGAATCTCGGAGACGTTGCCGAAGATGTCGTGCAGCCCCAGCGGCCCGGCCAACCGGCTGCCGATGGGCCAGGGGTCGGCGCCGGCGTTGGCCTGGGTCCAGGCGTAGCGATCAAAGCCGCCGGTGAGCGGCGGCAGCGGGTTGTGAAAGGCCGCGGCGCTCACCGCCCGGCCGCCGCGGGCGGCATATTCCCATTCCGGCTCGGTGGGCGGACGGACCACGGCGGTCGCGCCGACCAGGCGCGGCAGGCAGCGGCCAGATTGGTGTTTGGGGCTGTTGCAGCTGAGGTAGTCGCCGCCGTGTAGCCGCAGCCAGGCCCTGTAGTCGTCGGCGAGCTCGCGTGCCTCATGCCAGGCGATCTATGCCTCGGGCCGGCGCTGCTCCGCCGCCAATGCGCATGGTCTGGTCCTGCCCGACCTGCGCTGGGTCCAGGGCGCTCGGGCAATCGCTGTCTTGGGCGAAGGCCCGCGGCGCCGCGGCCTGTAGCCGGCTGACCTCGTATTTGCCGATCAGGTAAGCGCCTTGCCCACCCGCGTCCAGCGGCAGCGGGCCGTTCAGGCGGCTAGGGTCGCTGAGGTCGGTGCCCCGCGCCAGGGTGCGCGGCTCCGGGCCAACGGCGATGACCCGAAAGGCCATCGCGCCGTCGCAGGGCATCGGTGGCAGCAGGTCGTCCGGCGCGGGTACGGGGTTGTAGGCGATCTCCGGCCAGTCCGGCTCCGCGGCTGCACCGTTCGCCGAGGCCAGCACGGCCAGCAGGTATGCTAAGAGCGTCACGCGCCGCATTGTTCCGTCCTTACTCGGGTTCTCGCCAGGGCACGCCAGAAGATTGCTTGATGGCGCCAATTGTTTGCAACAGAGTCAAGGTTTTTGGCTACAACGAGCTTGCCCTGCGAAAGGCCGAGGGCCGAGGGCCAGAATCGCGCGATCGCGCTGTACGCTGGCCCTTGGCGCTTGGCCCACTTCAAGAAACGCAAAGATCAAGCAACACGGCGCCGGGGTCTCGTTGGTCTGAGGCATTGCCTTGCTCGCTGCTACCTCCCAATGCAACGCTGAATCCCGTCAGCCCGACGGGCGCCGAGGCGGCTCCGATCATTGTCAGGCCGCAACCTTGCATATCTAAAACAAAGCTTTTAATTTGCAAGGATGATACCTCGAACCGCGCGCCCGAAAATCGAAGCCGCTTTGGCACGCCAGGCCGCGGTAGCCCTCATCGGCCCGCGCCAGGTTGGCAAGACGACCCTCGCCCACGAGATCGCCGGAACCCGGCCGTCGATCTACCTGGACCTCGAAGCCACGGCGGATAGGAACAAGCTCTCCGACCCTGTGCTTTTCTTGGATAGGCATGCCGACAAGCTCGTCATTCTCGACGAGATCCACCGGGTTCCTGCCCTGTTCGAGGCGCTCCGCGGGATCATCGACGCCGGCCGACGCGCAGGCCATCGAACCGGGCGCTTCCTCATCCTGGGATCGGCAACCATCGACCTGTTACGTCAGTCCGGAGAAAGCTTGGCCGGGCGAATCACCTATGTCGACCTCGCTCCGCTGACAGTCGACGAAGTCGATGCCGGCGACCTCCAGCGGCTTTGGCTGCGCGGCGGGTTCCCCGATAGCTTTTTGTCGGAAAACGTCTGGTCAAGTCCCCGAAGACCTACGTCCGGGACAGCGGCCTGACTCACGCACTGCTCAACATCGAGACCTTCGAGGATCTGCTCGGGCATCCCGTGTCCGGCCCGAGCTGGGAGGGCTTCGTCATCGAGAACCTGATCACGGCCGCGCCGAGTCGAGCGCAGTCCAGCTTCTACCGCACGGCTGCTGGCGCCGAGATCGATTTGCTCCTGGAACTCGGAGGCAAACGGGGAACCTGGGCGATCGAG
>JGI12048J13642_10042272_pt1 | contig 33220 bp, 26 predicted proteins | sample ElkSlonscriptome_16_FD_13642 | JGI IMG/M metagenome (IMG submission 13642)
AGCAATACGAAAAAAGCTCTGCATCTCGTTGGCCTCAAAACCTATAACCGCTACATGGCGTTTTTTTCTGCCTGGTGATTTTTTCAGCAAGGAGAGTCGCAACTTCATCGAGTTGCAATGGAGAAACCATCAGAAATTTCCAAGCAACTCCCAACCGATGTGGGCGTGACCTTAGCGACTCCAACACTTGAGCGTAGAAAATAGTCTTGAATGCAGCTAAAGATCAAGATGTAGCGGAGAGAATCTGATCGATGAGTTCCACTACGCCGTCTCCGCGACTGGCCTGAGTGACCCGATCGACTTGGGCTTTGAGGCTCGGTAGAGCATTCTCAACAGCGACGGAGCAGCCGCAGAGTTTGAGGAAATCAGCGTCATTTTCTGCATCGCCAACACCCACGACCTCCTCAGGCGAAACATCTAACTCTGCTAGGGCAGCATAGAGTCCCGATTCTTTGCTAACGCCTTTGGGCAACACCATCACGGCTCGTTTGTTCATGATGATGTGTAGATCGAGGTTTAGCTCGCGAATCAGGTCGCGAACGGTGTCGTCGTGGGGCATCCAGGTTGCGACAATGACGCGGCCAATGCCGAGCCATTCCAACCCTTGATTGCTGACGAGTGAACTAAATTCACCTGCGACTGATTGGGGATGATTGCTTTGAAGAATGCGATCGCGCAGTTGATCGATAAATTTCTCGGGAGGCGGGGCGGTCAGTAATTTCTCAGTGCGATCGCTCGGCCAGTAAAGCATGGCACCGTTCTCAGGCACCACTAAATCAAACAGGTCGAGGGCTGAGAAGGTGTCCAGCAAGTCGTCAAACTGTCGCCCCGTAATCAAAACAAGCTGCCGCCCCGAGTCTTTCCATCGCTGGAGGGCAGCTAAGGTTGCGTCAGTGACCGCACCATCGGTGGCTAATGTCCCGTCGTAGTCAGCAGCGAGTACGCGATATCGAGTCATGGTGCTGTTGGAGAAGAAGGTTCTAGTTACGGCACTGGGCAGGAGGGATAGAGATAAAATCACCCCGCACCCAGCCATAGGCACGGCTAGAGGGAAATCCGACCTGATACCAGGTGAAGCCCTGACCGTCTTGTGCCGACATCCAAGTGTTTGGATTGCCGTTTCGATTCAGAATATCAACCCAATCGTTTGTAATGCCATAGTGTTGCGCAGAAAAGTTAGTCCCAGGGCCTTCACGAATATTGATGCGTGAACCTGAGTCTTGGGAGGTCAGGTAAGTCGAGCAGTAAGAGACATCGATTTGGCTCGAATAACCTAAGCCAGCACCAGCGCTGCGGGCGATCGCCTCAGTGGCAACAGCAACGCTACTGAGAACTGCTGCCGCAATTCCGAGAGACCCATGAATCAGCCGTTTTGACGTGAACAGACGGGAAGTCATAACTGCAATCTCCAAAAAATGAGGGTGAATGCTTGGGGGGAATCCTTCAGGTCGTTTCTCCAGTGAGAAATCGATGAGCGCACAGAAGCGATTCGCTTTGCTTTGCGCTTTGGGTGACTACACTCGCAGATTTCACAATACGCACAGCATTCACAATTTGTTGTTCATTCACGTCTTTCCCAAAGTGAGAAGCAGCCACTGCCTCACAAAAGAACCCCCTACCCAGAGGGTAAGGGGTCAAAAAAAATCTGAATCCACCGCAACGCCGTCTTGCCTCAGTTTTCGACCTGGGGTTCCCAGGTGGGATCCATGTCGCTGATTTTAAGTTTCCGGGTTTCGCACTTGCGTGCGCCCGGTATACTGCCACCAGCGCGCTCGGTTCCCTTATTCGAAAAGCATAGATCGTAAAACGTTGTTGGCAGTCACCAACGCCGCAGTGAATCTTTGTTCATTTTAACGAGTCAGGGTGGGTAGATCGCAAGGGTATATGGCTCGGAAATCACGAAATCTTTGCATTGAATACCCGCTTGACAAGATTTCATATTGGTCTTGGGCATCTTCTATGACGGCACTGTAAGCGATCGGCCGTTATCTTTTGCCTTGAGCTGCAAGAGAAAAGGAATTGCCTGTTTCTGCCATTGGGATACGGATGAATAGGCTGAGGCCGACGAACCAAAGCAAGTTTCGAGCATAGACGTGTGAATGATGCCGGGGTTGAGGGCGATCGCCCCTAATCCAGCAGGCAACTCTTGTGCAAGCGCCTGAGTCAGTCCTTCGACGGCCCATTTTGAGGCGCAGTAGGGCGCGACTTGGGGCGAAGTCGAGCGTCCCCAACCCGAGCTAAAGTTCACCACAATACCTTCACCAGCGGCAATCATGGCTGGCAAGAAGCTGCGAATCACGTTGGCAGTACCTTTGATGTTGACATCGATGAGAGTGTCGAATTCATCGATCGGCACATTCCAGAGGTTCTCTGGAGAATTGATGATACCTGCGTTGTTGAGCAGGAGATGGGGAACGCCTACTGATTTGACCACATTATCCGCCCAATCTTGAACCTGTTGAGCGTTTGCCACATTCACCTGAGCAAAGTGATGGGGTGAGGGATAGGCTTTCTGGAGATGGGCGATCGCATCTGGCGATCGCGCGCAGCCCGCCACAGTATGACCTTCATCGATAAATCCTTCGGCCATGGCACGACCCAGTCCCTGAGAGACGCCTGTGATGACAATGCGTTGACTCACGTTTACTCCTTCTTCTGATCAAACTCTGCACACGATTATGAGCGTCGCATCTCTAGGATGTCGAACGTTTGGGAGCATTGCCACCTACAAGACGATAGAGATTCGTCACGATGGGAGTCATCAGAAAGCGGTTGACAGTGACCAACCTGGAGAGGTAGTTTGCTGACGGTCTCCTGCCTATTGATGGCGAATTTGATAGGCGAATACGGCTTCAAATACCGATCGTGTTCCGAGAGCAAGGCAGCATTAGTGACAGCAAGACCGTGCATCGTATTGGCTGAATAGGAGTTAGTTGCTCCCATCTTGGTCTCGTAGAAGCTGAAGCACTTTTTGACGGGCAAACTCGCTGTTATTGCGATACAGCACTGCGCGATCGCGCGCGGTATCGAACTGTTCGCTATCCGGTGGCACGATCGCCATCAGGGCTGAGGCTCGCTGCCATTGCTCCGCAATTTGTGACCATTCTTCAGGGTTTGAAGCAGTTTCTCCCGCAGTCGAGGCTTCTTCTGCCAGCCGCACGGCCTCAGCGAAAGGATCTTCGACTTCGGTGGGTGTGAGTCCTGGTTCATCGGTTGGTGTAGATGAATCAGTTGGCGGGCTTGTGCTGGTGTCTGAACCTGCAACATTTGGATTAGTGCCATCTTCAGCGCTCGTGCTCTCCTCAGTGGAACCAGGGTTGGTCTCAGGATTGGTACTAGGCAGTTCTCCAGCAATGGGCGGATCGGATGGAGATTCGGCTTCGGAACCTTCTGTCACCACGGGTGGCACAGGCTCTGGAAACGACGTAGAAAAGACGCGGCTGAACACAGCCCATCCCACCAGTCCGATGAGGGCGATCGCTCCGACCCCAGCCGTTATCTTTTGCGAAAGCGACAAACTTTCTAGGGTTTGATTCAATCTGGCTCGACCCGATGGCATGGTGGCAGCTTGGGTCGTCGAAGCCGTTTCTTCTTCGTAGTGCTGAGATGGCGAGGCAGGCGGCCTCGACATGCCGGTGAAGGCATGAGACTCATCAGGTTCTTCTAAATAGGGGGACGTTGATTCAGAATTTTGTCGATGTGAGGTAGCCGCTGATTGCTCAAGATCATCTTCCTCTACACTGTCAGCACTGTTTGGAGTGGGAGAGCCCCAGCCGTTGCTTTGCTCATAGATTGAGCGCAGATCAGTATCTGAGTCAGTTTCTGGCGTCTCAGATATGTATCCGTTGACAGCACTGTTGTCCGTACTGTCGGGAAAATAATCGGACTCTTGGTATCCATTGAGATCTGAATGCTCTGTGAGCGATTCTTCAGGAGACTCCTGGGGTAGGTCATAGGCCTCTGTTGAGTCGGAGGCTGAGCTAGACGAGGGAGATGGGGAATCTGGTTCTTGAAATTGCCAGCCTGTTTGAGGAGTGAGAGGATACAGCGACCCAGATTGAGCGGTTTTTCTCTCTAACGTAGAGGCTTGATGGTTGGCGCTGGGTTCATGGTTCGGCTCAATCGAAGAGAAAGGTCTTAACGCCGTCTCTGCTTCCGGTTCTTCTGTTGCCTTAGACTTGGCGTAGTAGCGAGAGTAATAGCCGTAATTTCCGTAATCATTAGTGGTGTAGGGCTTAATGCCGTTGGCAACGACACCTAGTATCGAAGCCGGAGACATCTGAACTTCGTCTAGCGCCCGTGAAACAGCGGCTCGTTCAGTCTTACCTAGCCCGACAATCATCACAATGCCGTCGGTGTAAGCTGCAACTAAGTTACTATCGGCAAAGCCAATGATGGGAGGCATGTCATAGATCACCAAATCATAAGCGGCTTTGAGCTGCTCCATGACGGTTTGCATACGACGGGAGGAGAGTAGCTTCACTGGGTCGGGGTGGAGCGGCCCTGCGGTGAGCACATGTAAGTTTGCTTCCAAGGGCGATTGCTGCACCACGTCTTGAATTCGGAGAGACTCGGTAATCAGCGTGCTCAATCCGCGCATGTTGGAGAGCTGCATGCGGTTGTGATGTTTGGGCGATCGCAAGTCGGCATCGACCACCAAGACACGCTGTCCCATGATGGCAGCAGCCCGAGCTAGGTTGAGGGAGCAGGTGGTTTTTCCCTCGCCGGGGATCGCAGAACTAATCGCCAGGGAGCGAATGGGTTCGTCAGTGCCCAAAAAACGAATGTTGGTGTAGAGAGAGCGGACTCCCTCGAAGAACATAGAAGACTGATAAACATTCTGTTTACGTTTGTCTGGAAGTGTTGTTCCACTTGGGTCAGACGACCCAGTTACCAACGTGTCGTCCAAATCCGGATGGAAGGTAATGATGCCCAGGAGGGGGAGTTGAGTCGCCTCTTTCAGCTCATCAGGTGAGTGATAGACCTGGTCTAATTTTTCGGCTAGCAGTGCAGCAACGCCTCCTGCCAGCAAACCTGCAACCGCTCCTAATATTAGGTTGCGAGGAATATTCGGCGAGATCGGAATACGCGACGTGGACGGTTCGGCGATCGTCTGCCAAGGCACAGACTTCTGAGCCGCGTCGATTTGAAGGGTTTCGCGAGTGTTGAGGAAGCGGTTGAGACTTTCGGTCGCAATCTCCAGTTCTCGCTGCATATCGGTATATTCCCGAGCCAGAGAGGGCACTAGGGCAAATTCTTGTTTTAGGTTTTGCTCGACCTCGGCAAGGGTCTGGCTGCGAGCCTGAAGCATTTGCACGTCGTTGGCGGCATCAATCAGCTGTCGTCCTAAATCAAGGGCGGTGGGGGTGAGATTGCCATCGACTTGGGGACTCGCCCCTGCGGTAAAGCGATCGCCCAACACATTCCTAGCTTCTGCTGCTAACAACGGTTCCAAATTGGCACGACGCTCTTGTATGACTTGGATTTGAGGACTGTTGGGCTGATACTTTGCTGACTCCACTGCAATTTCAGCTTCCAGCTCCTGCATCTGATTGAGCAGAGACTGATAGCGGGGCGACTCACTCAGGGCTGCCGCTGCTAGGGCTTCCTCAGGAGAGACGCGAAGTTGTCCCTGGAGGCTACGGAAGAGCGATCGCGCCTGGGACAGTTCGCTCTGAAGCTGCTGCCGCTGGCCTTCGACTTCGCTCAACAGGGCAGATAGATCCTGACCTCGATTGGTCGGATCGAGCAGATTGTACTGCTGGCGAAACCGTTCGAGCCTGACTTGTAGCTCATTGACTCGATCGCGCAATTCAGGCAGCTGGTCATCGACAAACTGAATCCCCTGCTTCAAGCTTTCCTGACGCTGCTCAAAGCTGTATTCCAAATAATATTGAGCCGTTGTCTCCAGAACGGTTTGAATGAGCTGAGGATCGGTGCCACGATAGCTGACTTCTAAGACTTTTGTTTCTCGCAAACGACCGATACTAAGTCCTTGAGCAAGTTGCGATACAGAAAATTCTGGAAAATCTTCTTGAACTTCGCGACTGATTGGCTCCAGCAACACCGGACTGAGCAATACTTCGATTTGCGTGTCATAGTCTACGGTGTCTCGAAGTTGAGCTGCTTCTTCTAAGAGCAGTTGCTGCGAGGCATCACTGTCATCAACAGATTCAATTAAGACTCGAAATCGCCCTTGGTAAGTAGGAGTGCGGGTCAAAGTCCAGACCCAGATCACAGAAGCGACCGCGATCGCCACACCACCGATGAGCAGACCGCGACGACGCAGGACTTGAAGCAATCCGGCTAGATCGAGATCATCGGTGTCGTTATGGTTCCACGAGGGATCAGGTAAAGGTCTCACCGGAACATAATTTCCGTAAGGTAGCGGTGGCTGATTGGTGCGGGTTGGCATCTTACCCCCTGAGAGATGAACATCAGGAACAAGCCATACTCCTTCCTCAGTAAGCGTTGGAGACTTTTCCTCAGTAGGATAGCTCCGTCCTCTCTCCCAGAGGTTCTTAACATCATCAGGCACCGAATCTAAGCAGTTGCGATGATGCTTGATGTTTAAGATGAGGTGGGTCAGGCAGGACAGAACCGAAACTGGCTCTCATACCTTATTCATGAAGAAAGAGGCAAAACAGTAAGGTTGTGCAGGTTGAAACAGAATTTCTGAACTTTCAGAAAAATCGAGGTTTAGGGCGTCAGTTGAACCATCGATTCTTCTTTCAGTGCTCAAAGGTTCGAAAACTATTCAACTCCTGTGACTCAAGCGGTTCGACGTTTGTAGTGCCCCAAAAATTACGGCTTCAGAATACTGTGCCATCGCTTTCAATTTGAATCGGGGGTGACCCATCAGAGCGGCGATCGCGCGCAATTGCACGACCTGCGCTCCAGGTTCCACCTTGCAACACCCGTGCGAGGGGTAGGTCTGAAGCCGATAGATTGAGGCTATCTCGTACCAGCGGTGCTACCCGATCGAGCAAGCTCACCGTCAAGGCTCTCCATTCCACAATCACGCTAGAGCCTGGAGGATGCTGCTGTTGGGTGACGGCTTTATGCTTTGGACGCAGCACGCCTAAGTCCAAGAACAAACCGCCATTGCGATATTCAGGTAATCCGGTGAGGCGGTCTAGTTCCACCACGGTTAAGCTGGCCTGTTGCAGCGGTTCGAGCAAGGAATAGGTGAGCCACTGAGACAGCTTGTGGAAAGGGACGAGGTTGCTTCCTACGGATGACTGAGGCAGGGCTGGATGAGGCCAAACATCTCCTAAGTTGACTCCGCCAACTGCCACTCGTCCCGGCCAGATGGGGCTAAACCCATCGAGTACTGCGGCCAAAATCGACTCCGCTTTCAAAATGCGCTGGGTCGAAGGGTTAGAGTTCGTCGAAGGAATGGCCTGTTGTTCTAGGGCATCTGCCAAATTGCCAGGACGAGCCGGGTCGGTGCCAAATAGATGGGGCGATCGCTCTAGAGCCTCACCAAGCGTTTGCAGCAGATGCAGACGCCCTTCTAATCCCACGAGTGGATTGCTAGCTGTGACCTGAAAGCCTGCGGCGAGTTGGTTTAAGGAAAATTCTCGCAAGGCTTTGGCATCGACGCGCAAAGGCTGGTTGGGATCGCTAGAAAATGCGCCGCTGCAAAACAGATGAAAGCTGGCGATCGCCAAGCCTTCTGACCGTCCCCAAACTTGTCCGGTTTGGGCTTCGTGATAGCGCCAAGTCTGCCCAGCCCCGGCGTCTAAAAGCACACTCACCACGGCTAGATCGATGGACGCTCGCACGGATTCTCTTTTGTCGAGCGATCGCAGCTGGGTGTAAAAATTATCAAGCCGAAATGGGTCACCTACTTCGAAATGACGCCATCGGCTATGGAATGGAATCTTGAGGTCTGGATATGTTTTGAGGGTGATGTCGCTGACATATTGAGCCACCCGTGGAAGCTGATCCAGGTTTACTTCAAAATGCTCAAGCTGACCGTCAAGGGCAAGCTCAAAAAGCTGCGTACATCGATCGCGAATAGCTTGGGGCGACTTTAAATAGGCGATCGCCCGTTGAATAGCATGAACTGAGTTTTCAGGGTTCACAGACATGGGAAGCGTTGTCCAGAATCATTCATTCTGGGTTGAATTTCCCTTACTTTAACCCCAGCGTGACGTGGTTATATAGCGAGACACAGGTCACCGGAACGGCAACCACAAGACCCAACAAAATAACAGACTGAATATCCATAAAATGCACCAAAAGCTCAAAATGAAATCAACGAGCGATCGCTTATTCGAGAGTGATTTGGGCGATCCTCCGATGCTTCTTCAAGCATGCTGAGATAACTAGAACCCATAAACAGAAAAACCACTGAGAGAGAAACAGAGACGCTTCTGCTTCAGCAATTGATAATCAGTGTATGTCCTAGCGATAAGTAATAATGCTCATTCTTAACAAAAGATAAAATTTCTCTGGAGTTCCCATTCTCTATGGATGTGCCCGAATCTGCAATTGTAAAAGGGACGTTTACATGTTTTGCGAATGTAACAATAGCTCTTTACAAACCAAGGAGCAGCAAGATTGAGTCGGTGGAGAGGACTATGTTAGCGCGATCGCAGGGGAGCATTAACGACTTTGTCGATACGATCGAGAGCGTCTTGTAGATGAGCCAGAGTCAACACATCGAGGTCATCGTCATGGCGGCGGAGAGTTTTTGACAGGGTCTCTCCGAGCTGGCGGAGTTGGTAGCTGGCAAGCACCCGAGCATCTTCGGGCGCGTCCAAGGTTTCGAAGGCAATTACGGCATCCATAAAGTTTGTTGCCTCATCCAGTGCGTCGATGTTGCGCAGCGCCATGTTGCTCATGATCTTGAGGTGCTGTCGTTGCAGGCCTCGACGCAGGCTAGAAATTTCGTTCGGTTCATCGGCCAGTACTTCTGACCAAATATCGGTTGTAAGCGTTTCAAATAATTCTGGCAGTGAAAGCACCTGGTCGGCGGTGTAGCTCAGCTCAGCATCTCTCATGCGGCTAAGCCGCTCTGATGAGAGCAATTGTGTCAGGGTAAGGCTTTGCAGCCATAAAATGCTGTCATAGACCGGATAGTCGAGCCTCACCATTGCTGGGTCGCTGCCCCAGTGCCACCAGCGAGAAGGAGCCAGTCGGCTGATGAGCTGGGGAGGGAAGTTGAACGCATCAGGTGCAAAAACGTAGTCGCTCAATACTTGAAGAGCCTGACGCTGGTCTTCGAGAGGCACGATTTCAAAGGGCTGTCGTCCTCCCGGATCGCCTCGGCGATCGCGGTTAAACACTTGGCCTCCGACATGGCGCATGACTTTGAAGACTTGGCCAAAGAAGTAGTCATAGACGACATCAAAGCGATCGCGCAACTCACTGTAGCTCTCTCCTGGCAGAGGGTAGCGGCTGGGCAGTTTCTCCCACACGGCTTTGGCATTGTCCATTTGCCACTGGGCGTATTGGAGAGGATCGCTGCTCAAATCCCACAGGTTGGCACTGGGATTGAGGGGATCGTAGGCATCTTCATCGGTTGCGTAGGTGATGCCCAACTCGGGGGCACGACGAGCGATCGCCTCCAGTTCTGACCGCTCCTGAATGGGAAGAACCGCATCTGTAGGCGTATAGCCGTAGGCGATCGCCCAAGTATCATATTCTCCGATCGCTACCGAAAAATAGTCTCCCTGCTCAGTGCCTGCTGGAGCCAAATTGACCGGAGCGTAGTCCATCACCGATCCCGTTAATCCGCGAGCCTGAGTAATCGTGCGATCGTTGAGCTCTTCAGGGGCGAGCATGGTACTAGCTCGGAAGTTGTGGCGTAGCCCTAGTGCATGACCGACCTCGTGAGCAGTGAGGTGAATCAGAAATTGCTGGACGAGCTTGTCCATCTCGTCTCCGCTCGGAAGCGTGTTGCCCAGAGTTGTGAGGGTCAAGGCACCCATAGCTCCGTGACTAGATAGACCCATTCCATAACAGCCATCTTCGTTGCTCATCCGAGCTGCAATCGATTGCCATCGGGCTGTGTTGGCTCCCGACTGTCTCTGATTCTGGTGCTCAGTCCAGCGCAAGTAAGGTTCGCTCAGTGCCGGATTGCAGAACTGAGGATTCAAAAGCTGGGAGTTGGGGAGAGATGAGCTTGCTCCAGACTGACTATTTTGCTGAGCTAAAAAGCCCGATGTGTCTCGCATAAAGCGAACGAAGCCAGCATCGATCACTACATCTGCATCCAAAATCTGCCCCGTCAGTGGATTGACTCTCGGAATGCCCACCGCTCCAAACGGATAGAGAGAGGTTGTCCAGCGAATCGTGTTGTATCGAATATCTGCCGGATCCCAGTCTGCATCATCAGGCATTTGGCGAACTTCCAAGGCATTCTCAAAGCCTGCGGCTTCGAAGGCGTCATTCCACAATAGGACGCCCTCTTGGATCGCCGCCCGATACTCTTCTGGAACTGTGTTTTCAATCCAAAACACAATCGGTTCCCGAGGGGGCGAAGGCGTCAGATCTGGCTGTTGTTTTTCCAAACCCCAGCGCCAGATATAGCGAACAAAAGGCTGGACTTGAGTGGTTTGGGACAAATTTTGATAGGCGTTAATAAAGTAGCCAACCCGCTCATCGGCCAACCGGGGCTGATATCCAGTATGGTCTGGCAGTTTTGAGAAGCTGTAGTGGACTCCTAGGTTAAACGCCCTTTGATCAGGAATGCTACTGAGAGAGAAGGGAACGTTTGAACCTGAAAAATTGTAGATGGTGTTGAGTTCTAAGTTTTGAGGGAAGGCTTTTGCGTCTTGAATGTAGGACGAGTCTGCATTTAAGCTGTAGCTGCCGCCAAAAATAAACGTCACAATAGACGACAAGTTTGCCAAATCTTGCCGCTGGAGTACCATCTCGCTCAAATCAATGAGGACGGCTCCAGTCTCTGAGTCTGTCGCGGCAATGGGCATGCTGGCGATCGCCGAATCGCTGAACGAGCGGTCAATTGAGCGCTGCTGGGGATCATTGAGCTGAGTGCGAAAGTAGATGTTGGGAATGACCAGTTGAACAGAGTCCCGCACCCGCTGAAACTGGAATGCGAGGTCTCCTAATGACCAGCCTCGATAAAAAATTTCTCCCAACCCCGATGACAGCGTCATGAGACAGAGGTAGTTTTGGTTGAACTGTTCTGGTTGTAGGGAGAGGTACAGTGTTTCTGTGCTGCGATGGCGATAGAGCGTGAACAATCCTGACATAGCCTCTGACTGCTGCACCAGGCTGTTGAAGGAGACTGTATTAGTAGATGCAGTAGAGGCATAGCGACGGTTCGCTGTCGATCTAGCGGGTAAATCGACAGTGCTTGTAGTTGAGACGTTTGGAGCGAGTATCTGAGTGTCAGCTTCAGCAGATTTCGATTGTTCCGAAGTTTGTCCTTCATTTTCTCCAGCCGTATCGGGTATTTCGTACCGCTGATTTGAAAAATAGTGCAGAGTTTGTCCCCACACCGGAATAGCTGGGCGGGCGATCGCCACACCAATCGCTAGCACAAATCCCAAGGCTAGGGGCAACCAAAATTTCCATCGTGTCATCTGGTTCACACTGTGAGGCCATCGCTTCTGACAGGATAACCGACTGCTTAATGATTCTGGAAAATGTAAAGACGAAGGTCAGCGTTCTTTATGAGAGCGCTGACCTTTGGTTTTATGGTGCCAATTTATGCTGCTAACGGAGGGTTTTTGCCGTGATTGCCAGAATATTAGTGAGCTTTGGAGGCGCTGCTCTGCAGTTCTAGAGCTTGATAAAAGGGGCGATCGCCTCCTTGGTAACCCAGCCACGGGCAATCAGGATTTCGGCAAGTCCCATGCTGGATGTTTGCAAGTCATAGGTGGCGACTTGGAGCTGGATTTCAGAAATCAGCTTGGCTTCGATCAGCTTCTGTCCAAGAGTAGTCGTGTCGAGAGAACTAGCAACAGATGCTGCCTTAGAGCCCGAGTGAGACGATGGCGACTTTTTGGGGCGATCGCCTGAATTAGCTTGTCCTCCCTGACGGAGCGAGGAAGAAATTAGGGGCTTAGGTCGTGGTTTTTTCAGGTTTAGCTGGGTATCGGGTGAAATTGTTAATGAAGGAATTGATTCATCAGGACGGTAAATCAGAGAATCTGTGGCCTGAGCCGTTTCTCGTAACCGTTCGACGAGTTTTTTTCCTTTTTTGACACGAGCGTCACCACCTGGAAATACATACACGACGGTGCCGCCTGTTTCGCCAATAATTTGTACCGCAGATTCAGGATTGTGAGACGACACGGAACTCGACTGATCAGACATGACTGGGTCTACCTTTTGGGTCAACGATATTCAGAAAAGAGTCATGTGTAGTGACGGATAGCTACACGATTCAATCTGCAGCCCAACGAGGAAAATATCCGGTGCTTTTCTGTAAAAGTATCGTATTTAACAAATGAAGAAATGATGTCTCTTGTGAGCCGAGGCAAAAAGGACTACATTCCTGCAACGTTGCAACTGTGAATATAGGGGAATTGAGGCGCTGATGTGACTCTATAGACTGATTAGAGAGTCGAGTTGAGGTGAAGCGATGTGGGACGAGCAGCCAGTCAAATCTTCATGCGGATGCGGTCTTCTTACGTAAAATCAACAGCTATTTAATGTATATTTTAATCGATTTGCGTCGCTATACTACTGAGATTGATGATGGGGTGAGGCTTGGTTGTGCTGAACGTGCTTTGCGTGTTGTAACCAGAATGCTCTGGATGAGAAGCGACTAAGATTGGAGAGGTTGTCTATTGATGCTGTCATGAGCTTGAGCTTTCGATTTGCGATCGCCAGCGACCCTCACATCGCTTTGCCGAGCACGGTTCCTGATCCCAATCCTCGTTTTCACCGCACAGAATTCAGTATTCCGATTTTTGAAGCGGCACTTGCACACCTTGCCCAGCTTGATCTGGACTTCTTGCTGATGCCAGGAGATTTGACTCAGGACGGAGAACCCGAAAACCATCAGTGGTTATCGGCTCAGCTCTCAGCACTGCCCTATCCGGTGTATGTGGTGCCGGGAAACCACGACCTCCCTCTACACATCGGGAGCGATCGCGCCATTGCAGCCCACGAGTTTTCAGACTATTACGCAAAATCGAGCTTTTCGGCGCAGGCTAAGCAAATTCAAAAGGACGTTGGGTTAGCTCAGGCAACCATGCCACCTCTCTACTACACCCACGAAGTGATGCCCGGAGTTCGGGTGATTGGACTCAACTCGGTGTTTTTTGATGCGCAAGGACAGCAGACATACTCTGGACGCATTGATGATGCCCAGTTGCAGTGGTTGAAGCAAGTTCTGAAGCAGTCTCGTCAGGCGGTGCTAGAGGACTCTGATGCTCAGCCCGAATATGTCATGGTGATGGTTCACCACAATGTGATTGAGCACTTGCCTGGACAGGGGCGTAGTTCTTTGGGTAAGCGCTACATGCTGGAAAACGCTGCGGAATTGTTGGCTATTCTCAAAGAATTTGAGGTTGGGCTGATTTTTACAGGGCATCTCCATGTGCAAGATATTGCTCAGATGCCCGTTAGCCAGATCCCCATGCCTGTTGGCCAAAACGTGGACGTGGAAGACGAGGGCGATCGCCTTCTCTCGCCTTCGCACATGACTGAAATTACAACAGGATCACTGGTCAGCTACCCTCACCCCTACCGAATTTTGCAAGGTTGGCAAGATGAGTCCGGGCAGCACCTCAACGTTGAAACCCGTCACATTCAAGCGGTTGAAGTATGCGAGGACTTGCAGCATCAGTCGCGAGAACGCATTGCTGAGCGATCGCATCCTTTTATGATGAAGCTATTGACCGATCCGCCCTTGAGCTTGCCTGAAGCTGAAGCTGAAACACTTGTTCCTCATCTGCGATACTTTTGGGCTGACATCTGCGGCGGCGATGCCCAATTTGACTTTCCTCAGTTTCCTCCGGCAGTGCGACGCTACTTTTCTCATTTCAGCGCGGACTCTTTGATTGACAACAAAGCAACGCTCACCCTGAAATCGTCAGTGTCCAAGTAGTTTCCTGAGTGCAGACTCGATAGAGTCATAAGAGGATGTTTGAAAAGTATTAGACGCCACGCTGGAACAAGACTAATTCCCCTTAAATTTTCCTTTGAAAAGAGGGACTTGGAACGTAGTTTTCCCGTTGAAAAGGGGAGCAAGGGGAGCAAGAGGAGATCTGAAGGAGCATTGACGACTTCTCAAACATCCTCTAAGGAATCAAGAATGATTGTTACCCTCCACTGGGAGCATTCCAAATTTGCAAATTTATCAAATTTATTAATGTATGTAGTGTGAGTTATCTTGCCCGCGTTGGCAACGCCTCTCCATCAGGAGAAACGGGACGCTCCGATACATAAAAAACTGGGATTCACCTTCTCTACTCTTCTACTTCTTTACCCTCCTATGACCTCTGATCTTTCCCCCAACCTCAATCCTGCTCAGCGCAACTACAACGGGGTTATTGTTCTACTGTTGATCAACTTGGTCGTTTATATTCTCGACCATCCGCTTCAGTTGCCCCTCAACTTCCTATATCTCAACCACGCCAATCCAGCGCCATACCAGTTCATTACTTCAATGTTTTGCCATGCGAACTGGGCGCACCTGTCGAGCAACCTGTTTATGCTCTACATCTTTGGGCGTTTGATTGAAGAGGAAGAAGGCATTCTCGGCGTGGTTAGTAGCTACCTGATTACAGGACTGGTAGCGAATGTGTTGAGCTGGCTGCTGCAACCTGGCTCCATCGTTTCTTTGGGGGCATCGGGTGCGGTCTTCGGTCTCTTTGCGGTCAGTTTGTTGATCAAGTTGAGCTGGGAGTGGCGACGCATCATTGAAGTATTGGTGTTGGGGCAGTTTGTCGTCAGTCAGGTGCTAGGCGAAATTCAGCAACTGGGCTATGCCGATGGCATCAATCGGATTGCTCATATTGGCGGAGCGTTGGCAGGTGTGGTGCTAATTGTGGTGCTACGGCGCGTGGTGGGCAGCAGTAAACCTTCGGAGTCTTAGCTTAAATTTTGCGTTGTACTGTTCATCATGGCTGACTTATATCATTCTGCCGTTTATGACCGCACGATTCCTATTGGCAGCTATTGGGAAACGACGGTTCGTCGGCCTGACTGTCCTCGTTTAGAGCGATCGCACACTTGTGATGTGGCGGTGATTGGGGCGGGACTGACGGGACTTTCGGCTGCGCTGCACCTGACTCAGAGAGGTATTGATGTTGCGGTTGTGGATGCGGGCTATCCAGCTTGGGGAGCCTCCGGGCGCAATGGTGGGTTCTGTTGCGAAGGGGCTGCGAGTCGCTCTGGGGAAAGTCTGGTGCGGCAGTTTGGTTTGGAGGAAACTCGTCAGTTTTATCAAGAGCAGCGTCAGGCGATCGCCCTGGTGAGAAATCTTGCAGAGTCTGAGTCGATTGATATTCAACCTCAGGGGACTGGGGAACTGTTGGTGGCTCATCAGCCCTCTCGGCAGCGAACTCTGGCAACTCAGGCTGAATTTTTGCAGCAAGTAGCGCTCTATCCCTGCAAGGTTTTGGACCAGGAAGAACTGACTGCCTACGGCTTTCGAAATACTGAAGCTGTTGCCGGACTTCATATTGATGTGGGCTTTGGTCTCAACCCGTTGAAATACAGTATGGGACTGGTTCAATCCTTGATTCGGCGTGGGTGTAATGTGTATAGCTACAGCCCTGTGCAGACTTGGGAACGCCACGATGGATGGCATCACTTGCATACTCCGGGGGGGACGCTTCGTGCTAAACGGGTGCTTGTGGCGACGAATGGGTACACGAGCGATCGCCTTCATGCTGCCTTTTCAGGAGGTTTACTTCCTGTCTTGTCTAGCATCGTCACGACTCGACCTCTAACTCGTTCAGAACGTGAAGCTCAGGGTTGGACGACCGAAAATCCCGTCTACGATACCCGCAATCATCTGCTGTATTATCGGCTCTTGTCAGACGGGCGCTGCTTGTTTGGGGCACGGGGCGGCACCTGGGGTAGTCCTGCAGACGGCGATCGCTGTCGTCGCTGGATAGAACAGCGATTTCGAGCGCTCTTCCCGGCCTGGGCTGAGGTTGAGATGACTCATTCGTGGAGTGGTCTGGTTTGTATTTCAGCCAATCTGACGCCTCAACTGGGACAGCTTCCCCAAGACGAATCGGTTTTTTACGCGCTGGCCTATCACGGCAACGGCGTGGCAACGGCGACCTGGAGTGGCCGCACCATTGCTCACTGGATGACGGGAGAGGGCGATCCATCACAGATTTCCGCTATTTTTCGACAGCCCCTCAAGTCGTTTCCACTACCCCAAGCCCGGATCTGGGAATTGCGTGCGGTATCGCTCGGTTATCGAGTGCTGGATGCTTTGCCTTAGGCGATTGCTGGAAATAGAATGACCGCTCGGCGGTGCGTTGCGTTGCTTTAGCGTAGCCATGCCTGAAAGGTTATAGAGTGCTACGCGCTGATATAAAACCAATAGTTGATGGAGAAGCCGCACACCGCGCGGCTTCTCCATCAATATCTGTCCTAACCTATCTGCGCATTGCTATATACGTCATCCTACAGAAGGTCTATTCTTTCTCAGAAATTGCCTCAAGCAACCTCAGGTATCTGAACAGCATCAGCCATTGCCCAAAACAATCTGGTGCCAGTCCTTACGGCGATCGCCTGTAATGTCCATCATTACGTGTTTGACAATGGTGTGTTCTTCAAGCGCATAGTGAGACATATCTTTGCCGATCCCGCTTTGCTTAAAGCCACCGTGGGGCATTTCGCTGGCAATCGGCAGATGCTCATTCACCCAGACCGTACCGCATTCCAAGGCTGCTGACACACGCATTGCTCGTTGCACATTCAGTGTCCAGACACTTCCAGCAAGGCCATAGGCGACATCATTGCCGAGGGCGATCGCCTCATCTTCGGTCGAAAATCGGTTCACCACGACGACGGGGCCAAAGATCTCCTGTTGTACGCAGGAGGAGTCTTGGGGAGCGTCCACGAGAATGGTCGGCGGATAGAAAAATCCCTTGCCTTCGGGCAGGTCTCCGCCTGTGGCAATGCGAATCTCCTGCTGCCGCGCTTCTTGCACATAGCCATGTACCTTCAGTCGCTGAGCCTCGCTGATGAGAGGGCCGATGTCTGTGTCGTCGGTAAAGGCGGCTCCAACCTTGACTTTTTCAGAAAGCTCGGTAAATCGGGTCAAAAACGATTCGAAGACGGGCTCTTGAACATAGATGCGAGTGGCGGCGGTGCAGTCTTGTCCAGAATTGAGGTAGGCTCCAGCGATCGCTCCCTGAGCTGCTGCCTCGATGTCTGCGTCTTCGAAGACTAAGAAGGGAGCTTTGCCACCCAATTCCAAGGTGAGACGCTTGACCCGTGGGGCAGCCAGTTCTGCCACACGCTGGCCTGTGTGGGTGCTGCCTGTGAAGCTGACCATGCGAATGTCAGGATGAGTACAAATGGCTTCGCCGACTTCCGCTCCCCCCGTGACGACATTGATTAATCCGGCTGGAAGTCCGGCTTCCAAAGCAATCTGGGCAAACCGAATCGTCGTCACAGGAGTATTAGGCGCAGGTTTGATCACAATTGCGTTCCCTGCGGCTAAGGCGGGAGCAATTTTCCACATGGCCATCGCAAACGGATAATTCCAGGGTGCGATCGCACCAACCACGCCGATGGGTTCTCGGCGCACAAAGCTTGTGCAGCCTGCGGCAAATTCGGTTGCGGCTGTTCCTTCTGGACGTCGCGCAGCGGATGCAAAAAATCTCAGATTGTCGATGGAAAATGGAATGTCATTATTGACAGAAAGCTTCAGGGGCTTGCCCGAATTCTGGCTTTCGAGGCGAGCCAGCTCATCAGTATGAGCTTCGAGGGCATCAGCTACCTTCATCAGTACCAAACAGCGATCGCCAGGGGTTCGTTTTGCCCAGTCTTGCTGTGCAGTGTTGGCGATCGCCACGGCTCGATTCACATCCTCAGGTGTGCCCAACGCCACCGTGGCAAACACGTCGCTGGTTGAGGGATCAATGAGGACTTGATGACCCGTATCGACAGAGTCTGAGCCGATTACCATCGGGTAATGAATGCTTTTTTGAGAAACGGGTTGGATTGCGTGATTCATCTGGCGCTGATCTCCTACTGCCTGAGCCAATGAGCTTGTACGAATACGGTTGGACGAACGTGCATCGATGCTATCAGGAAATCTGGAGTGTGGCTGAGGCGATCGCTACACTGTGTTGTTTATAAGAGGCACTGTTTGCAAGCGGTTGTGTCAACAAGAAATCAAATTCGGAACTCGCAGACCTTTACCCCTATCCCTCTGTACCGTTGCCTAGATAGCCGATTGCAGTCAGTATCAGGAGAGACCCTACCCCCCAATCTTCTCCTGATGCCAACCCATCCACTGCCCAAAGTCGATCGCCAGAGAGAACATCAAGCAAACGAACGAACGTTTTTGGCGTGGCTCCGTACATCAATTGCGCTGATTGGATTTGGCTTTGCGATCGCCCGCTTTGGCATCTTCTTGCGTCAGCTCAATATTGCTATCAACCACGAAGAAATGTCACTGAGTCCGGTTTTCAACTCTCAGTCCTTGGGATTGTGCTTGGTGGTTGTGGGTGTATTGGCTATGGTTCTAGCCGCATGGCGCTACAACCAGGTTTTTTGGCAAATCGAACACAATAGCTACCGACCCAGTCGCTTAGCGGTATGGATTATGACTGCCGTGACCATTGTGCTCGGATTGCTCAGTATTCCGTTGCTGCTATTTGACCAGCAGAAGCCCCCCTCAAATCCAACTCTTCAACCACAATCACGCTTGCAACTTAGTCATTTCATTGCCCGAAAGTACAGCAATCTCAAATGATGGCGTTGCACATTCGAAGAATGATTTTGGTAGGGGCATCGCATTGCGATGCCCCTACAGCAGGTCACAAGCGAGTATCGCTATATCTGAGATAGTTGCCGTTGAGAGTTTGTTGAGAGTTTGTTGAGAGATAGCCAAGAGCCGATATGGGATTCAACGCGGCTGTATTTATTTTTGAAGAGAGTTTGGAAAGTGTTAGATGAGTTCAGACTCTTTCAATACGCGATTGCACAGCCGTCTTTACGCGGATCAGATCCGCCAATCAGCACTTTGTGGTCGTGGTCGATCCAGATTCCCTGTCCCCCGCCTAAGGGTTCGGGAGCGGGCTGAACCTTATGCCCCATGCTTCTTAATTTTTCTGCTACAGAGGGTTCGATGCCGTGCTCTAGCTGCAACACATCGCTTTGATAGAAAAATCGCGGAAAGTCGAGAGCCGTCTGCACATCCATGCCGTAGTCAATCAGATTAGTCAGCAAATGCATTTGGCCTGTGGGCTGATAGGCGGCTCCCATAACGCCGAAAGGCATAACGACCTGGTCTTCTTTGCGCAGCATTCCTGGAATGATGGTATGGAACGGACGCTTTCCTGGGGCAATGTGATTGGGATGGTCGGGGTTGAGCTGGAATCCGCTGCCACGACTGTGAAGCAAAATACCCGTGTTGGGGGACACAATGCCGCTGCCAAAGGAATGAAACACAGATTGGATAAAGCTAATCGCATTCCCCTCATCATCTACGACACAGAGATAAACCGTATGGGGATGATCTGGCAGTAAGGAAGGGGGCAGTTTTGTAAGCGCGCGATCGCCCCGAATTGACTGTCGAAGCTGAGTGGCATAGTCATCTGACAGTAGCTGATCGATTGGGATAGATGCATAGGCTGGATCCGCCACACAGAGATTGCGATCGCGGTAGGCGAGTCTTGCGGCTTCTGTGCAGTAATGAATTCGCTCAGCGCTGTTGGGCGCATAGTCGCTGAGGGGAATTCCCTGCAAAATGTTGAGCATCAATAGTACGGTGATGCCTTGTCCGTTGGGCGGACATTCCACAACTTCGAATCCGTGATAGTTGGTAGAAATGGGTTGGACGTATTCCCCTGCTGCTGTGGCGAAGTCTTCTAGAGTATGCAGACCACCAAGTGATTGAAGATGGTTCACCATATCTTGGGCGATCGCCCCTTGATAAAATCCATCTCGGCCTTTTTCTGCTAAGACTTTGAGCGTTTGGGCTAGTTTGGGCTGGGAATGCCGCTGTCCTGCTTTGAGAGGATGACCTTGGGGCAAAAACAGCGCTTTGGCATTGGCATCATGACTGAGGGTTTTGACCGATCGCTCCCAGTCGTATGCAATGCGGGGCTGTATGGGGTAGCCCGTTTGGGCGTAGTCAATGGCGGGTTGTAATAGGTCGGCTAAGTCTTTGCGTCCATAGTCGGCATTGAGGCGACACCAGCCATCGACGGCTCCCGGTATCGTCACCGCATGGGCGCTGTGTTGGGCGATCGCCTCGATACCTTGACGCTGGAACCAGTCTACGGTTGCTGCGGCTGGGGCACGGCCTGAGCCATTGTAGGCAATTGTGCGGGTTTCATTTGCGGGGGAATAGAGAGCAAAACAATCGCCACCAATGCCTGTGGATTGAGGCTCTACCACACACAACAGTGCAGCGGCTGCGATCGCTGCATCGACCGCATTGCCTCCAGATTTTAGCGTTTCTGCTGCGGTTAAAGTCGCGAGGGGATGGGAGGTGGCGACAGCAGCGCGGTTGCCGTAGACGGGCGATCGCCCCGGCAGTTGGAAGTTTCTCATGCTCCTCGACCCACCCTTTTGGCTAACTTAGATTGGCTAATGTGAACTGAATCTAGCGCTCGCGGAACTCTACCACATCTTGACGAACCGTGATGTCATAGCCACCAAAGAAGTCATGTCCCAATAAACCTATGTCTAGGCTAGGGCCAGCGATCGCCACACGCATTCGTCCCCGTTGAGAACCCCCCACTTCCATAGAATTTACATAGCCGAGCTGGAAGGTCACATTGTTGGCACTGGCAGTAGCAACGCGGGTTTCGCCCACGGGCGCAATGCCCAAGGCTCTTGCCATCGGTTGGGTAATAACTGTACCGCTGGCTCCTGTGTCCACGATCATATCGAACCGCTGGCGACCGTTGAAAGTCACACTTACCACAGGCGTTCCGCCTGAGCGACGCACAATTGGTGCGAGATAGACTCTGCCCTCTGCCGCTGGGGGTGTAGTTCTCGCTGTTCTCGGCTCAGGTTGAGGTGGTCTTGGCGTTGCTGCGGGACGGGACGGAGCGGGTGTCGGTGAAGAGGAGGCAACAGGAACTTCAATAATGCGTCCAGGTGCTGGCTCTGGCAGGGGCGTAGCTGCCTGCTGTTGGGCATAGGTGAAGTTGCGACGATATTCGGTCAGCTTTTGTTGGGCTTGGCCGTGGTTGGGACTGGATGCTGGCACCGCTGTCATGGCGGCGATCGCCTGCTGCCATCGGTTCGCGACCAAGCGCCAGTCATCGCGCGACTGAGCAGCTTGACTCAACGAAAACGCAGAAGAGGCTTGGTTGATCGCATCTGGGAAAGGATCATCTGCTGGAGGCGTTGTTGCGGCTGAACCAGACGCCGCTGGATTGTCTGTATTCGGTGAGCTTGTGGATGATGCGACAGCTTCGTTGCTTGAGGCTGAAGTCGTAGCTAGCTCCTCTGGTGACTCGATTTCGGCGCTTGCAACGGCAGACGGGGAGTCGAGTTCGCTCGTTGATTGGGTTGAACCTGAAAGCGGAGATAGCAGCTGACATCCCCCACCTAGAATGGCGATCGCACTGGACAATGCCAGAACATGAATGTAGGAGCGCGGAAATCTTAGGAGTGATGACATAAACCATGGACTGAACGGTGGACTTATCGAAGCTTTTACAGTGAGTGCTTTCTAATCCGTTGACCAAAAATATTTCACATCAGACGGCGGGGTTCAAGGAATATGGAGATGTCGCAATGTCTAGAAACCTTGATTCTTTGGATATCCTTTTATTGTTCAATATGCCCTGATCCAGGCTTAGGATAATAAGCAGCTCAAATTCATCTCAATACGTCGGGCTGGGTTTGAGCTGAACTTAGGTTCAACACTGACAGTTCAACACTGATCATCAATACGCTCGGTCTTGCATGACTTTGTTCTTTCCATTGTGGACTTTATCGAGCGCTCTCAGCAATAAGGGGATCACGTTCTATGACCGTTTTTGACGCAAAGCCTGCGCTGCTTGTCTTGACAGATGGCACTGTCTATCGAGGCTATGCCTTTGGTGCAACAGGTACTGCGATTGGTGAAGTGGTATTCAACACGGGCATGACCGGGTATCAGGAAGTTCTCACTGACCCAAGCTACCGGGGACAGATTGTTACCTTCACCTATCCAGAACTCGGAAATACGGGAGTTAACCCTGACGACGAAGAATCAGCAGGGCCACAAGTGAAAGGGGCGATCGCTCGCAACATCACCCAAATTCCGAGTAATTGGCGTTCTACCCAGTCGCTGCCCGATTACCTCAAAGCCCATCACATTCCCGGTATTTACGGCATCGATACCCGTGCATTGACCCGCAAGCTTCGCACGATCGGATCGATGAATGGAGGCATCTCCACCGAAATTCTTGACGCGGCAGAACTGCTGAGACAAGTTCAGGCTGCTCCTGACATGGCGGGACAAAATCTGACGAAAGAAGTCACCACCGCTGAGATTTATGAATGGTCTGATCCCACTACGGATGCTTGGGAGTTTGCGCCAAAAGACTTTGAGCGGGGCGAAGGGTTAACCGTGGTGGCGATCGACTTCGGCATCAAGCGCAATATCTTGCGTCGTCTAGCCAGCTATGGGTGTCGGATCATCGTAGTTCCATCCACGAGTTCAGCCGAAGAGATTCTCAAGTACAACCCGGATGGCATTTTCCTATCGAATGGCCCTGGAGATCCGGCGGCTGTAAAAGAAGGAATCGCAACGGCAAAAGCGTTGCTTGAGGCGCAGAAGCCGATGTTCGGTATCTGTATGGGCCATCAAATCTTAGGACTGTCTATGGGAGCAGAGACCTTCAAACTCAAGTTTGGCCATCGTGGGCTAAATCAGCCCGCAGGCTTGCGTCAGAAGGTGGAAATCACCAGCCAAAACCACGGTTTTGCAATTGATGCTCAATCTCTTGGTACGGATGAGATTGAAATTACTCACTTCAATCTCAATGATCAAACTATTGCAGGCTTGCGCCATAAAACTTTGCCCATTTTCTCGGTGCAATATCACCCAGAGGCGAGTCCTGGGCCTCATGATGCAGACTATCTTTTCGAGAATTTTGTGAAATCAATGAAGGAGCACCAGGCTGCAAAATCATCTCCTGCATAGTGACCAGTCGGGTTTCAGGAATCGAGATCGCTTATCCTCTCAAATCTTTCTTTGAGACTCTCTGCTGACAATTTCTGAATGCCTTCGTTCAGTATTTTCGGAGAATTCTGATAATCGGCGGAAATCCTCTAACTCTCTTGCCTTCGACTCTCTTGCAATTCGGGTAAACTTTGAGACAGACTGAGAATATTCGTGCCTGCGTACGAAGTTTGTTCATCTCAGTTAGCCCGGTTTGTTTAGGATCATCGGCTTCGCAAAGAGGTGCACGTATGCTATCGCCACAAAATCGCTCCGCTTTGTCTGCTGTGTTATCTGTCTGGGTTCGGCAGACGGCTCGAGGTCAGCGCGACAAGGGAGATCTATCTCTACAAAAAGTCTGGACTAGAGCATTATGCTCACGGATGGCGATCGCCACTCTCATTGTTATGACGATTTCTGCCTGCTCCTCCAATCCCTCCTCTGCTCCCGAAGCCGATTCAGGTCAGGGCTCTGAGGCGATCGCCGATGCCAACACAGTAGATCCTGATCCGGCCACCGAATTAAGTGATTCTGAATTGGCGAGTGGCGAATCGGTTGGCGATGGGGCGAACCCAGGTGTCGCTCTTGCTCAAGAAGACTTTGAACAGTTGCTTCCTTTTTCCCAAGAAGCTGAACGGCTCAATGTCTTGATTCGATGTGCTGAAGGCAAGCTGTATCCTCCTGCTTTTGAGGGAGACGGTTCTCTATACAAGTGCATTGCTGGAGAAAATGAAAGCTTGCGTATCTTCTTACGAGAAGACCCCGAAACAGCGTCTGTGAAGAACTTAAAAATTCTCTGGTTTGGAAATCGGGTTCCAGAGTCAGATTCATCAACGGGGCAGATTCTCCAGACTCTTGCAAGTTATTATGGGGGCGATCGCGCAGATGAAATAGAGCAGACCTTTTGGGACAGCAACAACGAGGAATTGGAGACCAATGTCCTTGATATTGACTATCGCCTCCGTACCGAAATCAGCGGTGTCGAGCGCCTGATGGTGTTTTCGCCGAAGTCCTAGCATCGCCTTTGTACCGACGTCCCACTGTTCGACTAGGGACAATCTCGATTTACGACTGAACCATCCGGCATCCGAGTATTGCAGAGGGTCGCCATTTCTAATCCAGAATTTCGTGTCCATGCGTCGCTCAATCGAGCATGGGTCAGATTTGCTCCGGTCAGATTGGCACGGGCGAGAAATGCGTCTTGTAGCTGCGCTCCTTGCAGATTGGCTTCGCGCAGATCAGCCCGCTGTAAATTGGCTTCGGTCAAGTTGGCTCGGCTAAGATCTGCCCGAGAGAAATCGGTGCGATAGAGGCGAGCGCTTCTAAGATTGCTGCGCCGTAACCGTGCGCCTTGGAGTGAGGCACGGCTCAAATCGGCGGCTTCGAGGTTAGCTCGGCTCAAGTTTGCCGCTCTCAGTCCGGCGCTCCGCAAATCAGCTGCTCTTAGATCTGCGTCCTGCAAATTGGTTTGATTGAGCTGAACGGCGATTAGATCGCAACTGGGACAACCTCCTGAAGCTCCAAGCTGTGCTAGGTCAGACGGACGATAGGCGAATCCTGGATGGGGAACCAGCCCAATGGTTGCGAGGGTTGTAACCAATCCGCTCAATAGAAGACCCACGGCTCCGCTACTGGAAACCCTGGGTCTCAATGATAGAAAGAGCGATCGCCCTTCTTGCCGAAATAGTGGTCTCATGGGTACTCCTCATTCGCCTCGTTCGGGCAGCTAGTGCTGTCGCTATTGTAATGAGGATTGTCGTGAGGATTCTGTTCCGCAGAACCGTCAGCGATGGGTGACATGCTTTAGGCGGAGAGAGATATGTCATCTGCGGAATGGGTAGCCCACTCAGGCATTGGCTTCAGCTCGCCATCTTCTAGATAGGTGACTCGGTCTGCAACCTTCTGAACACGAGGGTCGTGAGTCACCATTAGAACGGTACGTCCGCCCTCTTTGGCTAGCTGCCGCAGCAACTCAATCACCATATGACCGCTATGGGAATCGAGAGCCGCCGTCGGTTCATCCGCCATAATGAGTTTGGGATCGCCAGCGAGACAGCGAGCGATCGCCACTCGCTGCTTCTGGCCGCCAGAGAGGTCACGGGGCAGGTGGTTAGCGCGATCGCCCAACCCAACCTGTTCGAGCAGAGACTTGGCTTCTCGACGTGCAGCGCGAGGGCGCATTCCTTTCATCTTGAGGGCAACCTCAATGTTCTCAGCCGCTGTTAGCGCATCAAACAAGTTGAAACCTTGAAAGATAAAGCCAATGTTTTTGAGTCGAAACTGCGATAGCTTGGATGCCGAAAGGCGGGTGATGTCTTGGTCAAGAAGCGTGACACGGCCATGAGTCGGCTTCAGAATTCCACCGAGTATTGAGAGAAGGGTGGTTTTGCCTGAGCCTGACGGCCCCATGAGCAGCTGGATGTCCCCAGCCTGAATGTTTAGGTCAATTCCTTTGAGCACGCGCACCTTCTGGCTGCCGCTGCGATAAACCATTTCGATATCGTTAGCGGCGATCGCCACATCTGCTGCTTGGCGGGTTTCTACATCAGACAGACTCGCCAACTGAGGCTGGGATTGAGTTGCAAACAGCCCTGAATTAAGACCGCGAATAGAACTTGAAATGCTGATAGGCGATGTCGTCATGATTTAATCGCTCGGAGAGCTAACTGTGCGTTGACAAGAGTGTGTCTGGCTGATGTCCGTCTTTGGGATGCTGCACTGATGCAGGTTGTACCTATTCGGACTCTATCTTTTTGTATTGCTATATGTAAACAAGCTTTACTTTAAGCTTATGCAAAGTTGAAACGCTCGGACTCCTCTGACTGATTCACGCCTCTGGGTGAATCTATGGAGGTGAGTTGAGTCATACGGTCTAGAAAGTTCGGGTAGCCTGAATATCCCTTATGGTGATCCATCACGCTGAGCGTGCCCTTTTCCGGACATGAGAATTGCCTGAGAGTGACGAGAGTGACGTGAAAATTACTGAGAATGTTTCGTGGGAAGACAGGCAGGAAGCTCATCGAAAACATGAAAGCAGTCACGAAGCGCATAAAAATTCAACTCAAACGAGGGCTCAAACTTCATCAAGTCTTGAAATTGTCATCAGATCGCTATCTCAAATTTGGTAGGTCTTGAACAAGAAGGGGAGAAAAGTAAGAGTTGAAGTAGATAAACACATGACTAACCGAAGGGAAATTCCATGTCAGCTATATCGTTTGCGCTATTCACAACTTATCGACCATTCCGCCGAAGCGGATCGAAGAGTCTGACAGATTTTCAATCGTCTACTCTGGGTGGATTTAAGTAATTTCTTGGAGGCATCTCCCTGTGGCGATCGCCAAAACTTAACATGGGAGCCAGAGTAAATTACAAAAAAACCCGGCATATTTGCCAGGTTTTGCAAGGTGTTTCGAACTACTCAAGGCAGTTCAGTCTTATTGTTCCCGATATCGAAGCGACGAATACCAGATAAAGGAAGGGGGGCGAATAGCTGTATTGAACGGAGTCCTGTATTCTTCAGAGAACAACAAAAAAACGGTAGATGACTCATCTACCGGGAAGTTGGTCAAACACTGTTCAGGCACTGTTCAAACACTGTCAAGTCAGCTTTCACATGAGTGATGCGACAATCCGGGTTGTTGTTAGACTCCCCGGCGTGATTGCAGTATGACTCCAAGACTAAGGAATATATGGCGCGACTTTCTCATCGATGGATGTTAGCTCTAATGCTGGCTGCTGTGGGAACGGTTGCCACAGCGGGGTGTACGTTGCTGCAAGACATTGCGGACTTGTCCTCGAATCTTTCTGAGGCGTTGGCTAATGGCTCGACAGAGCTGTCTGTCGTCGCGTTTAATCTGGAGTCGGGCGATGCTGATCCGATGTATCTTGCTGATCAATATCTCGCTCCTCAAAGGGGCGTGGATATATGGGGTTTGTCCGAAGTTCAGAACGCGGAGTGGTTGCCCCTACTTGAACAAGGAATTGAAGATGGAGAACGGTCAGACTTTCAGTCCATTTTGGGAACCACAGGCGGTGGCGATCGCCTTGCCATCTTTTACGACACACAACTCTTCGAAGTGGTTGAAGCTTACGAGTTAACGGATTTGAGCTTTGGGGGACGAGTCAGAGCTGCTCTCGTTGCTCAGATCCAAGTTCAATCCACAGGAGAGAATTTTCTGTTTATGGTGAATCATCTTTATCGAACGAACGAAGAAGGTCGCCATCAGCAGGCTCAGTTGCTCAATACTTGGGCGAGAAATCAAACGTTGCCTATCATTGCTGTGGGAGACTACAACTTTGATTTTCATGTCCTCGAAGGCGACGAGGGAAACCGCGATCGCGGTTTTGATCTGATGACCCAAGACGATGTTTTTGCCTGGGTGCGCCCAAATCCTTTAGCCGTGAGCCATTGCAGCGATCGCTATAACAGCATCCTCGACTTCATTTTTGTTGGCAATGCGGCCAAGTCTTGGACAGTTGAACGTTCGACCGTTGTCTACTCCGATATTGCAGACGACTATTGCCCCGATGACAGTCTTCAGAGCGATCACTTTCCGGTAGCGGCTACATTTACTTTGCCCGAAGGTGAGACTCCCTAAGTCAAGATAACGAAGCGTGATAGCCAAGCCGGATGCTTCCGGGGGGAAACGTCTGTTCACACAACGGCTGCTTGAATGAGGGAGCCGGGGAGTTTGTTGCTGCATCTATCGATGGTGAGCCAGCCGTAGAACAGGCAACGAAGGCTGTAGAGTCCGGTTCTAGAATTCGAACTCTCAATTCTCCTAGCGGATTGACGCCGATTACGACACCTTCTAACCGCTTGCCTACGGTGTCTGTCCAGGCAACATGCTGATCCCGGTTGACCAGCAATGTCTCATAATCTTTGGCGATCGCCTCTGCATTGTCTTGTTGGTAACGGCTGATTCCGGTTGCGATGCCTGTCAAGGTCAGGGCTGCCAACTCGTTGATAGACGAACAGGGAGAATCTTGGCTGAGAAGGGAATATAAAGTAATTCCGGTAGCGGGCACGGGGTTGCTCCAGTTCAGTCCTACTCCGACACAGACCCACCGTAGGCGATCGCCCCGAGTGCGAGTTTCTATTAAGATGCCGCCCAATTTTCGATCGTTGACTACCAAATCATTTGGCCACTTCAGCCCAATATCGATACCCAACGTTTGGAGCTGAGTCGCGATGCCCCAAGCGGTACTGAGGGTGAGCAGGTGCGGTGGCTGAACGGTCACACCGAAATCAACGGCTACGGAAAGATAGAGGCCTCTCGGTGCCGAGATCCATTCTCGTCCGCGCTGGCCTTTCCCTTGAGTTTGCTCCTGAGCGATGACTACCGTGTGGGATGGCGCACCCCGCTGAATCGAGCGCCATAGCGTCAGGTTGGTGGACGCAAGCTGTTGATAAACCCGAAGATTCCAATGGTGTGAGGATAGGGAGCGATCGCTCTCTTCGTCTTGTCCAAAAGGCGTGGAGGGACGGTCGGAACGGAGAGCAGCCAAAGCAGATTGGATTGCAGCAGGATCAAGGACGTGGGGGTTCATATCAAGACAGGATAGACTATTACACGCACTTCTTAAGCCGTCTTGCTATGCATACTTGGACTTGGACTGAGCACAACGGATTACCCTATCTCACTTGTAGTTTGCTCGATGAGTGGACTCACGGCTTTTTTACTCAGCAATGGTGGCCCCATTTGCCTGAAACAGAGTTGGGCATGGCGATCGCCTCCGCTTCAAATCAACCTCAGTCTTTTGGTTCCAAGACTCTGGATCAATCTCGCGACTATCGTGTGAAGCAGGTACATGGCAATCGTGTTTTAACAACATCAGAACATCGGATTGAGTCTGACCAGCGTGCCGAGGCGGCGGCTCAGGTTGAGAGCCCGACGACCAAGGAATCGGAGCCGCCGTCATTGATGCCCGAAGCGGACGGACTGATTGCGGAGCAGATCGGGCAGACGGTCTGGGTGGCGACCGCAGACTGTGTCCCCGCTTTGATTGCTGATGCTACGACAGGGCGAGTGGCTGCGGTTCATGCGGGCTGGCGTGGAACTCAGCAAAAAATTGTTCCTGTTGCCATTCAGCGATTGCTCGATCAGGGCAGTCAGCTTCAAGATATTCGTGTGGCGCTGGGGCCAGCCATTGCGGGAGAGGTTTATCAGGTCTCTACCACTGTGGCTGCACAGGTGGTGTCTACAGTAATTCCCGAACTGGAACATGCGCTCGGAGATAAACAGCCTGATTCAGACTCATCTGATGGTTCTGAGGTGTTGAGTCAGGTGCAGTCACGCCCCAATAGCCCTGTGCTGAACGACTCTCAACCCGGACGAGCACGACTCGACGTGCGACGGGTGAATGAGCTTCAGCTGGAACAATTGGGCATTGCTCCAGAGGCAATTGCGATCGCCCCCTACTGCACTTACCAGCAGAGCGATCGCTTCTTCTCCTACCGCCGCAGTCGTCTCAAAAAAGTACAGTGGTCTGGCATCGCGATGCCAGAATTTGGAGAGACGTAACTGGACTGTCACCCGAATACTGTGGACTATACGTGGACTTGGTCACGGCATCTAAAACGGTGTAAACCGCAGCGAGAAGTAGAATCCGTCTTCTTGCAGGGAGCCGCCCTCGGTGTCGGTATCGACCAGAGGAAGCCCATAATCTAAACGGGCAGAGAGGCGATCGCCCATACGCCATAGCAATCCTAGTCCTACAGACGCAACTAGGCTGGGGTCTGGATCGGTCGCGTCCAAGTTCCACCCGTGACCAATATCTACAAAGGGCGCGATCTGCAACAGCCCATCGATGCGACGAGCCCGCACCAGAGGAATGCGCATCTCCGATGACAAGAGAATACCATTGTCTGTCAGCAGCTCATCTTGACGATAGCCCCGTACGGTTTGCTGACCGCCTAAGCCAAACTGCTCTAGGGGAACGAGAGGAGCATCGGCCAGTTGGATATCTCCGCGCACGAGCAAAATGGTATCAGCGGCTAATAACTTTACCCACTGTCCTTGACCACGCCAAGAGAAAAATCGGCTGTCGGGGCCATTTTCATTGATGGTGGAGTCTAAGGTGTCCAGCCCAATACTGAACTGCGATCGCCCCGCAATTACCTGTTGCCCTCCTTGCTGAGTCCACTCTTGGGCAAACCTCAGCACGGAGATGCGCGTGCGTCCTTCTTCGTCTGCACCTAGCGAAGGAAACGGGATGGCCTCTCCGAGTAAGTCTTCCAAAAACTCACTCTCACTCTCTCGTCGAGAGGCGGTCAAACTCAGTGCAAACTCCCGTGTTGGAGATTGATAGAGGGGCTGGCGATAGGTGAGTTCGTAGAATCTCGAATCAGATGCAATATCGAGAATCTCGAATTCGTCCTCAATCACACTGCTGGTGGTGGTTCCATAGCTAAACGCTACGGTACCATTGCGGGCATTGACGGGCACAACGTAGCTTAGATCGACGGTGTTGCTGCCATCGGTATTGCTATAGCCGACGCTGATGCCATCGCCAATGCCGATGAGGTTACCCTCGCTGATTTGAATTTCTCTACGAAAACTACCGACGCTGGGCGATCGCCCATTGTTGACCTCCAGATCCACCGCGAAAGTATCCGCTTGCACAACCTGCACATCGAGGATGCTTGTGCCGGGACGTACCCCTGCCGCTAGTTCTGCCGAAATGGTGTCAATCAGGGGATCAAGCTGGAGTAATTGCAGCCCTTCTAGCAACTCGTTGGTGTTTAGGGGATCGGACGCCGCCAGTGCCAGTCGCCGTCGCACATAGCCGGGACGCAGCCGTCCTTCCACCTCCACGTTGATCTCTTCGACTCGCCCTTCTAGCACCTGAATCGTGACAATCGTGTTGTCGCTATCCAGGGTTTGGGGAGGAATGAACGCGCCTGATGTGACATAGCCCGCATCAACATAGAGCTGCGTGATGGCTGATCGGACCTGAAGCAGTTCTGCAAAGGACAGTTCTTGTCCTTCGTATGGAGCCGTGATTTCTGCAAAATCATCGTCGTCGAAAACCGTGCTGCCAATCACTTCGAATCTTTCTACACGAATGGTTGCAGGCACTTCTTCAGCAGGGGGCAGGATGGGAGCCTCACCCGGTGGACGGAGCAGTTCATCAGGTGGGGGCAGGGTCGGCGTGGGTTGGCGTTCTGGAAGAGGGCGTTGAGAAGGGGGGATCTCTGGATTGTCAAACTGATCGATCCGACCTGGTTCAATGTCATCAAGACGCTCTATTACAGACGGATCAACTTGCGCGGGAATAACGCTGTCAGGTGAAGACGACTGAGCCTTTGCTGCGTTTTCCATTCCGGTCAGAAACAGCGTTGTGAGGCTCGCCATTGAAAGCAGTGCTGAAGCGTAGTGAGTACCCGAAACCCTGGTGAATGTCATCGGTTAGATCAAAATAAAGAGCAAGTCAGACAGACACAGCGACCATTCCATCGAAAATTGTCACGAGCAATCAAACGCAGCCTTCGTAGGTATGACATAGCGAGACTGTTGCGAAAGATCGTCAATCAGACCTCATTCATTACGAAAAGGGAACGATATCGACGAAACTCTGATTTCTTTCTCGAAAAGTTTAGTCGCAATCAACTGCGGATGGTATGCCCATCAGGAAACTGTATGGACGTGATGTGTGTGGAGTCCTCCAGAACGTTTCCAGGGACGATGCTTTGTGCCTCTCTTACTCAGCTCCATAATTTTTCAGCGCAGGATGAGCAGAATAGTTGAATTTGGGACAACGGTTTGAGCCTGAACTAAGCATTGGGTTGAGGGGTCTGTATGTCTGAGTTAGACACTAGTTTCTGCTCGGACTGGGCGGCTACTTCTGAGGGTTGGACGACGTTGAGCTGACCGCCAAACCTCTTCAACTCAAAAAGCTTGACGCCGATCTGATATTCATATTGACTTAACAATCGCCCGTAGATATAGCCTGCTTTTCCGTCTAAAAAACCCAGACGAAACACGTAGAAAAGTAAGAATCGCAACAGGGGTTTGAACGGGAGTCGAACCCAAATTTTTTTGAGAAAACGCTTACGCTGTACCGAGTCGCCAAACAGATTTGCGCCAATCGTGCTGTTTTCTCCCATGCCCGTCAGCAGATTGTAATAGACTCGTGCCTCCCAGTTTGAGTAGCGGTTGTGGCGGACAATCCAGTGAAATAGGTCTCGAAAGTCGATGTGCAGCATATCTTCTTTGAGATAGCCTACTTTTCCTTGTAAGACGACATGCTCGTGTACTTCGTTGTCGCCTGTGTTGGGCACGTCTTCGGTATGCAAGTTCTCGTAGCGTCCTTTGGCGTGGCGAAACAAACGAAGATTCCAGTCAGGATATTTGCCTCCATGCCGAATCCATGTGCCGAGAAAAAATACACGGCGATTGAGGTAATAGCCAGCGTAGTCTTGGTTTTGGATGGCGATCGCCACCTCATCCCACAGGTCTGGCGTAATCCGCTCATCACAATCCACAATCAACACCCACTCATTGCGGAAGGGTAGTGATTCGAGTGACCAATTCTTCTTTTTCGGCCAGCGACCGTTAAAGTGAAACTGCACGACTGTCGCGCCATACTGTTCGGCAATTTCGATAGAGCGATCGCCACTTTGGGAATCAACCACAAACACTTCGTCCGCGCAGGCAACACTTTCCAAACAAGCAGGCAAATTCTGCTCTTCATTCTTGGCTGGAATGAGTACGGAAACAGGCACTTTGGCTGAACTCTCAGACATGATGGCAGACTCAAGGATGGGACAGAGTATTAAAGTCGAGTAGATGAAGCTATGGTCAGAGGATGTTTGAAAAGTATTAGACAACACGCTGGAACAAGACTGATCCCCCTAAATCCCCCTTGAGAAGGGGGACTTTGATTCCGGTTCCCCCTTTTTCAAGGGGGGCTAGGGGG
>JGI12048J13642_10525237_pt1 | contig 33175 bp, 30 predicted proteins | sample ElkSlonscriptome_16_FD_13642 | JGI IMG/M metagenome (IMG submission 13642)
AGCGCTGGTGCTTTTGATGTTTCCTTCTACCTTTCCAGTAATAACACGATCAGCACCATGGATCATCTGTTAGGCAGTACCACGATTAATGGTTTAGCGGGGAACAGCACGGGTTCCTTTCTCACTAGCTTAAACTTACCTGGTGTTAATCATTCCTTCTGGGATTTATATGGAGATGATACCTATTACATCGGGATGCGGGTTGATTCTGGAGCAGATGTTACGGAAGTCAATGAAACCAATAACTCAAATGTCGGCTTTTTATTCGATTACGATGATGTGGTAATCAACAATACTCAATTAGCTGACTTGTCCGGGTTTGATTTTGATGTTACTCCAGAACCCCTGGATGCTGGTGATAGTTTTGACATTGATTTTGACATTACCAACACGGGGAGTAGCGCTGGTGCTTTTGATGTGTCTTTCTACCTTTCCAGTAATAACACGATCAGCACCATGGATCATCTGTTAAGTAGTACCACGATTAATGGTTTAGCGGGGAACAGCACGGGTTCCTTTATCACCAGCTTAAACTTGCCCAGTGTTAATGATTCCTTCTGGGATTTATATGGAGATGATACCTATTACATCGGGATGCGGGTTGATTCTGGAGCAGATGTTACGGAAGTCAATGAAACCAATAATTCTAATGTTGGCTTTTTATTCGATTACGATGATGTAGTCATCAATAATACCCAGATGGCAAACTTGTCTGGACTGAATTTCAATGTCACCCCAGAACCCCTCAATGCTGGTGATAGTTTCGACATTGACTTGACGATTGAAAATAGTGGTGCAGCAGCGGCTGGTGTATTTGATGTCTCCTTATATTTGTCCAGTGATAGTAATATTAGCAACTCAGATTTACTGCTGGATACAATCAGTTTTACCGGCTTAGCAGCCAATAGCAGTGGTACATTTACGAGCAACTTTATTCTCCCTGAAGCGAATGATGCGTTCTGGAGTGGAGATGGCACCTACCATATCGGCATGATGATTGATTCTGGTGATGATATCACGGAAACAATTGAAACGGATAATGCCAATGTTGGCTTGATGTTGGATACAGATAATGTGGTCATCAATAACACCCAACTGGCGGATTTAGTTGGCGTAGACTTCAACTTAGTGCAGGAACCCTTAGCCGCTGGTGATAACTTCGATGTCATTTTTGAAGTGCAAAACACGGAAATGTTTGCCGCCGGAGCGTTTGATGTTTCTTTCTACGTTTCTACCGATAATACTATCGATACGGCGGATCAATTCCTCGGTAGTGCGACAATTAATGGTTTAGCGGGTAACAGTATTGGTGCTTATACCACGGGGTTAACTTTGCCAGGAATTAATGATTCTACCTGGAATGGTGATGGAATTTACTACATTGGCATGATCATTGATCAAGACGGAACACTTCCTGAAACTGATGAAACCAATAATTCCAATAATGGTCTATTTGTGGATTATGACAATGTGCTAATTTCCGATACTGAACTCATTGGTACCGATGACGATGATACTTTGTTTGGCACTCCCGGTGATGACATTCTCTCTGGCTTGCGCGATGATGATGATTTAGTAGGCGGTGGCGGTGATGATACCTTGTTTGGCGATCGCGGCGATGATAACCTGTTTGGTGAAGCCGGAAGTGATATGCTATTTGGCGATCGCGGCGATGACTATCTCTTCGGCGGTACAGGGAATGATATGCTATTTGGCGATCGCGGCGATGATCTGTTAATCGGCGTTGAACTCAATCTGGCAAATCCTGGTTTAGGGGAAGTGGATAGTCTTATCGGTGGCTTTGGTGCGGATGTGTTCCAACTTGGAGATGTATTCAGCGCTTATTATGATGATGCTGACGGGACAACCGATGGTTCTACCGATTACGCCCTGATTACTGATTTTGATATCAACCAAGATATCATCGAACTTCATGGCAGTGCAGCTGACTATCAACTCGCCACTGTTTCCCCCAGTTTACCATCAGGAATTGGCGTTTTCCTTCAGTCTTCTACACCATCCGGTCAAGATGAATTAATTGGTATTGTACAAGGTGAAAGCAGTCTGAGTTTGAATGATAGTTACTTTAGTTTTGTGTAACGACGATTGCTATAAAAGCAATTGCCATCAGAGTGGATAACCTCTCTCCAAACCTCTCTCCTGCAAGGAGAGAGGCTTTGAATTCTACCCCGTGCAACTGTGTAGCAGTAGATACATCGAGCGCGGACTTTCGGCACCATTGTAGTGGACTGACACAGCTAAAATTGTGGAATAGATTTATCGTTAAACCGGGCGCACGCCATGCGCCCCTACAATTCTAATCTACCATTTTAGCTGTGCCACGCCAGTAGAGACGTTCCATGCAACGTCTCTACATAAATGATGTGACAAGAAAGCTATGGCGGTTGCTATAAAAAGCCGAAACGCCCTATTTTTCGTTTTCGCCGTCTATTTATTCTAGATTGAACGGGGAATTGTTCTATCAAATTTCAGCCGATGCTCGTTCGATTAAACGACGGGCGACGGTTTGAGTGCCAGTATGTTCGTAATAATTCGTTGACGTGTCTAAAAATGCAGCCAGATAATCCAACTTATCATCGGCAATTTCCACAAATCCTTGCAAATTATTAACCACCTTTTGGGGCGTCAACCCTTTCGCGGCGACGACACCACCCATCCAACCTTTAACCGCATCGAAGCTTTCCCCAATGAAGTTCAGCTTTCCTTCAGAACTATCTCCCGGAATCAATCCGCTGATTTGTTGAAAGGTGGAATTTTGCTCTAAGCGGGAGGGACTTAATCCAGAAAGCGTCGATTGCGCGGCTTGAATGAAATCAGGACCTAGAGGAATCAACCCATCAATACATATCAGTCCAGCCATCCGGATCATTGACTCACCGCTATAGTCCGCTAAAGCATTGACAAAATCTCCAATACTGTCTCCAGGAATACCGTTAATTTGACAAAACGCCACCAATTCTGCCACAATTTTTAAACACAGATCGATGGTTTGTGCCGTATCCGCTTTGGGCGTAAGCCGATTTAAAAAGCCCAGAAACGAAACTCGTTCACCGATTTTATTGGCTAAAGCGGCTGCACCGAGAGCAAAATCCGCACTATCAACCGATTGGAACAGCCAAATTGCCCGTTGATAGCCTTGGGACTTGTCGTTATAGAGCCAAAGAGCGCGTTCACTAATATCCTGAATTAATGCCGGATCATCTTCCCCGGTAACCTCGCGCACTGTATTTTCAAAGCCGACTATATTTTGCCAATCACCAGGAGCAACAAAGTCTAAGGCTTTCAAGACGGAAACGGTTAATCCACCTTCAGGTAAATTATCAACTAATTCAATAATAGATTTACTCATGTAAAATCTCCTATAAATCGTTTCAATGATATCTTTAATTTGTTCCCAATGACCAAGGACAAATCATAGAGAACTAACCTTTCTGTGTAATCAGTGTAACTAAGCTTTCATCTCCTACCCGCATCTGGACAATAAATCTGTGAAATCAGTGTTTTGATAAATGACCAATTTTATTTGAGTTGAGATAATCCTTGCAGGTCAAATTTGTCCAACCAAGCTTCGCGATCGCTAGGGGTAAAGGAGTCGTCACGGGATTGGACTTTGACTTGGAAGCGATCGCCAACTAGAATCGCGGTTTGTGTCTTCCCCCGTTCTACACCGGGATAGCCTGCAATTGTTTTAGTGCTATCCTGGAATTTCTTAGCCGCACTGGGGTTATTAGCTAAATCATTAATCGATAGCACCGCCACATCCTTACCATCCTGTTTCAACTTGGCTTGGGCAAATCCAGTTTTCTCTTGGGCAAATATTCGCTTATAATCACCGCTAGCATCGGGGAAGAATTGATTAAATTGCCCCCCAGCTAAAGGTTCACCTGTGGGAACCTGAGTGGGTTGCTGAGTGCTAGTTTGAGGCGCTTCGGTTGAGGGTGGGGGAGCGGTGGATGGTGCGGCACAAGCCGTTACCAGTAAAAATAGGGAGAGTGATAAAGCGGTGAGTATTTTACCGATTCTGAACATTAGGGTTAGCGTTCTCCGAAGTGTGTGCCGAGATTTTCTTATTTTGCCATAGCGATCGCACAAATATGTGTGCCGTTGTTGCCAGATGGCTTCGAGTCGAGAAAAGCCTTCTTGGAGTATATCTAGGACTTACGCATAGTCTCTATCTGTAGGGTGTGTTAGCGTAGCGTAACGCACCATTGCCTAATAAAGTAACTGCCCAATCCTTCAATATGTACCCAGAGGACGTTATACCACTTTTCCCAGTTGAGGATACGCTTTGGATTAATTTTCAGGTATTTGGCGATTTGTTGGAGGGTGATGATGAAGGTTTGGGGGTTCTAATGGTGGATTGGCAGGGAGAGTGGTTTGCGGGTTGGGGGTTGGGTTGGGAAGAAACTCTTGTGTCATAGGGATTTAACTGCTTTTCAAGTTGACGGCATTGTTGACAAAGTGCAACACTTTTTATTTTATCTTGATGTCGAACTTTGTCAACATTTACGTGGTTGTAAGCCTTTGACACAATCAAGGGCATGGGAAAAGCAGGCACAGTGTTAAAGCAGGTGTTAGATACCTATCGCATTAGCCAAAATAAGTTGGCGGTGGCGATGGGTATTGGACGTTCCAGTATCAACCGTTGGGTTAATGAAAATCGAGATCCATCCGGTGATGCTATCCTCCAAATTAGAAAAGGATTGAATAAGATTAGTCCGGCGGCAGCTGAGGAGTTTATTAGGTTGTATCTGGATGAGTCAGATGAGGGTGAGGAATCGTTGTAGGGAACGGGCTTTGTCAACCATTTATCCGGTTGTCAGCCTTTGACAGAATCTCAGGCATGGGAAAAGCAGGCAAAGCACTCAAACAGGTTTTGAAACGTTATGGCATTACCCAAAATCGGTTAGCCGTGGTAATGCAAGTGGGGCGTTCTAATGTTCACCGCTGGGTTTATGAGGTGGCAGATCCCGTCGGCGATGCCATCCTAGAAATTAGGAAGGGACTGAATACGATTAATCCGGCAGCAGCCGAGGAGTTTATTGGCTTGTATTTAGATGAGTCATTTGCCTCTGGCACGATAGAAACCATGCGAAAGGCAGGAAAATCTTTAAGACAGGTGTTGGAAGCCTACGGCATTAGCCAAAATAAGTTGGCGATAGCCATGGGTATTGGGCGATCAACAATTCACCATTGGGTCAATGAAAGTCGAGATCCAGGAGGTGATGCCATTCTCGAAATTAGAAAAGGGCTGCACCAGATTAATCCAACAGCAGCCGAGGAGTTTATTAGGTTGTATCTGGATGAGTCAGATGAGAATGAGAATTAGTTGATCAAGAGTAGCGGCATGACTAGCAAAACAGAATTAGGCATTAAAGATTTGTTAAACGATCAGCGTTTGCAAATTCTGGCTATTGCTCAAAAGCATGGAGCCTACAACGTGCGGGTGTTTGGTTCGGTGGCGCGTGGAGAAGCAACGGAAGACAGTGATATTGATTTTTTGGTTGACTATGATTTAGAGAAAATCACCCCCTGGTTTCCCGGAGGACTATTAATTGATTTGGAACAGCTACTCAATCGCAAAGTGGATATCGCTACGGTGGATATGTTGAAGGAACGCAGTCGCGATCGCATTTTGCATGAGGCTGTGATGCTATGAGGCGAGAAGCGGAACGGCTGCAAGATATTTTAGATGCAATTGCGGCAATTGAACGATATGCTGGTCAGGGTAGACAGGCGTTTGACGAACAAGAACTGATTCAGGTTTGGGTGGTTCATCATCTTCAGATTAGATGATACAGAAGTTTACGCTAATTACTCATCTACGTAAAAAAATAAATTCAAAAGCAGAAGAGTTTATTCTGCTATATCTGGATGACTCCGATGAGACTGAGGAACAGTCATAGAGGAGAAGAGTGCGATCGCGCAGCGTTCCCCCAGGGAAATCGCGTCAGTTCAATCAACCTATTCAGATTATCATAAAGAGAGCATAGCTAATCCACTCTGGCTGTTGTCGAATGTAAGTTACCGTGCAGAAAGTCGAGAGAAATAACCCATGCTAAACAGCCTTCAACTCAAAAATTTTGGTCCGATAGACCAGCTTAAGTGCGAACAGTTAGGCAATATTAACTTAATTATTGGTGAAAATAGCACAGGTAAAACAATATTGCTCAAGGCTCTTTACACTGCCATGCGAACCTTGGAAACCTATAAACGGGGCAATGAACCGCGCAGCGCTGAAGAAATACTGGCAGACAAACTTTATTGGACATTCGAGACGGAGAAAATCGGCGAACTCGTAAGCAAAGACGTGGATGAACCTTTATCATTCCAGATTAACGTTGATAATCTAAAATTCGTTTATACTTTCGGCAGAAATACAACCCGAACTATTCAGAACTTAAACAATCATGTTACACCCCGCGACAGTAACTCAATTTTTTTACCCGCCAAAGAAGTTCTTTCTCTGCACTCAATCATTTTAGAAACTCGTGAACTAGACCAAACCTTTGGCTTTGATGATACCTACCTCGACCTAGCCCGCGCCTTGCGTCACTCTCCTAAAGGTGGCAAAAATTATAGAGAATTTGCTGAATCGCGAAGAAACCTAAAAGATATCTTAGACGGCAAAATTGAGTATGACGAAAGTTCAGGAATTTGGCACTTTAAGAAAGGCAATCAAACGTTCTCTATTGGAGTTACAGCAGAAGGCATCAAGAAAATTTCGATTCTCGATACTTTACTCGGAAACCGCTATCTTGATCCGCAATCCGTCATTTTTATTGATGAACCAGAAGCCGCGCTGCATCCAAACGCGATTTCAAAATTATTGGACATCATCGCTCTGTTAGCGAAGTGCGGAATCCAGTTTTTCATGGCAAGTCACTCTTACTTTGTGATCAAAAAATTATTTATCATCGCTCAACAACAAAAGGAAATCTCAATCAAAATAATTTCAACTAATCCTGAACAGTGGACTATTGCCGATCTAAAAGATGGTTTGCCGAGTAATCCTATTATTGATGAATCTATCCAACTTTACAAAGAAGAAGTGGGGCTGGCTTTTCAATGACCACTCAATCGATTATTGAATCTGGAATGACGTTCGGACCCTATCCAGAAGGACATGGCTTCCATATTGAGAAAAGTCAAACCTACCAAGATATCCAGGAGGGCGTTAAGATAGCAGAGCTTTTGTTGCTACATCCTCCCAATTCACCAAAGGTATGGATTATTGAAGCAAAATCTAGCTCACCTCGTCCTGAAACCCAACCCGGGTTTGACGATTTTATCGAAGACATCCGAGAGAAATTGACGAACGGGCTGAATCTCTGTATGGCAACTTGCTTAAAACGCCATACAACATGGACAGAATTACCTTCTCTCTTTCAGACACTCGATTTAGAAACAATTGATTTTCGCTTACTCTTAGTGATCAATGGACATAAAGAAGAATGGCTTCCACCATTACAGGACGCCCTTAAAAAAGCACTAAAATCGACGGTAAAAACTTGGCATTTATCGGCAAATTCTGTGATCGTGCTAAATCACACATTAGCTCAACAACAAGGATTAATTAGCTAAGGGTTAAATACCAATTAATGCAGTGAATAGAAATAACAATCCACTTCCACAACCTAAATCCACCACTAAGCCTTCCCGTATTTGGTGTTGAGCGAGGATTGCCAATATACCAGGCGCAGATTTAAGGGCGTAATCCCGGAAACCGACATCGTGGATATATGCCAAATCTTCTTTTTATCCCTTTTCTATACCCTCTTACCGCTAACCCCGCTACACCCTCTAGATTATCGGTTCACTATGACAAAGGGCGGGTTTTGTTGAAAGGTTATTGGTAGATATCCTAATTAAACGGCTAAACCCGCCCCGACAAAACGATACCCAACCCTCTTTTGTATGACCAAGGGCGGGTTTTGTTGATAGATTATCGGTAGATATCCTAATTAAACGGCTAAACCCGCCCCGACAAAACGATACCCAACCCTCTTTTTTATAGACCAAGGGCGGGTTTTGTTGAAAGGTTATCGGTAAATATCCTAAATTAAACGGCTAAACCCGCCCCTACAGATGTCTTTCGGGTTGCACGAACTGACGTTCTCGATTAGGGTAGGGATTTCATTGCCAATTAAATCAGAACCGCTAAATCGATCCATTAATTTTTGTTACGATAAACACGGATGGAGAGTCAGCGGCGCACCTAAAACGTCTGATCGCTCGATCTCCCTGCTGTAATCTGCTTGAGACAATACACCCATGCTGAGACTAGAACACATTAGTAAAATTTATCCCACTGGCGAAGTTCTCAAGGATGTCAACTGGGAAGTCAAACCAGGCGATCGCATTGGCTTAGTGGGCGTTAATGGTGCGGGTAAATCCACCCAACTCAAGATTATTGCGGGAGAGATAGAACCCACGGCTGGAGAAGTCATCCGCCCTACCAGTCTACACATCGCTTACCTCACCCAAGAATTTGAAGTTGATCCCAGTCGCACGGTACGCGAAGAGTTTTGGACGGTATTTACACAAGCCAACCAAGTACAGCATAATCTGGCGCAGGTGCAACGGGAGATGGAAACCGCTGATCCCGATGAACTCGATCGCCTGATCCACAAGTTGGATAAATTGCAGCGTCAGTTTGAAGCCCTGGATGGGTATAGCCTGGAAGCGCAAATCGAGAAGATCTTGCCAGAAATGGGATTTGCCCCCGAAGACGGCGATCGCTTAGTTAGTGCGTTCAGTGGCGGTTGGCAAATGCGGATGAGTTTGGGCAAAATCCTGCTGCAAAGCCCTGACATATTACTGTTAGATGAACCAACAAACCACATCGATTTAGAAACCATCGAATGGTTAGAAAATTACCTGAAAGGCTTAAAAACCCCGATGGTAATTGTATCCCATGACCGGGAATTCCTGGATCGCCTCTGTACCCAGATTGTGGAAACTGAACGCGGTGTCTCTACCACCTACCTGGGCAATTATTCAGCTTACTTGCAGCAAAAAGCTGAAATGCAAGAATCCCAACTCAGCTCCTATGAGCGTCAACAAAAAGAACTGGAAAAGCAGCAAGCCTTTGTTGAACGGTTCCGCGCTAGTGCCACCCGCAGCACCCAAGCAAAAAGCCGCGAGAAACAGTTAGAAAAAGTTGAGCGCATTGAAGCACCAACAGGTAGCTTAAAAAGCTTACATTTCCGCTTTCCCCCAGCCCCTCGGAGTGGTCGCGAGGTGGTCAATATTAAGGAATTGGTGCATACCTACGACGAAAAGATTCTTTTCCTCGGTGCAGACTTGCTAGTTGAACGGGGTGATCGCATTGCTTTCTTGGGACCGAATGGATCAGGCAAATCCACGCTATTACACCTGATGATGGGGATGGAAAACGCCACGGAAGGGATTGTGGAACTGGGTAAGCATAATGTGATTCCCGGCTACTTTGAGCAAAATCAAGCCGAAGCACTAGAGTCAACTAAAACCGTCATGGAAACCATTCATGATGAAGTTCCAGATTGGAAAAATGAAGAAGTTCGCACCTTATTAGGACGATTTCTTTTTAGTGGTGAAACGGCATTCAAAAAAGTCAAATCCCTGAGTGGGGGTGAAAAAGCGCGTCTGGCTTTGGCAAAAATGTTGCTCCGTCCCGCGAATTTACTCCTATTGGATGAGCCAACCAATCACCTGGATATTCCCGCCAAAGAAATGTTAGAGGAAGCCCTCCAGCATTATGACGGCACCGTGATTATTGTCTCCCACGACCGTTATTTTATTTCCCAAGTGGCGACTAAAATTGTGGAAATTCGTGATGGCGAGTTCCGCACTTATCTGGGGGATTATCACTACTATCTGGATAAAATTGCCGAAGAGAAAGAACAGGCACGATTAGCCGCGATCGCGGCTGAGAAAGCCGCCAAGAAAGCTGAAAAAGCTGCCAAGAAAAAAGCAGCCGCCAAACGTCGATAAAAAAGTTAGCCCTGAACTATAAAAAAGTTAGCCCTCAACTCAAGTTGGGGCTAAAAGCTTAAACCCGTTGAAACGGGTTCACAGAATTCTGACTTTTCACGGTATGTAGTGCCTCTGTAGGGGCGGGTTTCACCACTATCTTTTCGGTTGCAACCCGATGAAACTAAACCCGCCCCGACTCAGGTTTTTAGACTTCCCGTGAAAAGTCAGTCAATAGACCTAAGAATCCGCTAAATTCTCCGGCAAAATGGCTAAAAAGTCAAAAGAAAGGCAAAAATTAGCCATCAAATCAAGAAACTAATGATATCATGGCGGTGAAATTAGTGTAGGAATCAAGAGCGATACTATGATGCAAGCACCTGTATCTCCTGTGGTGCTAGTCATCTTGGACGGCTGGGGCTACCGCAAGGCAAGGGATGGAAATGCCATTGCCATTGCTAAAACCCCTGTGATGGATAGCCTGTTGACGGCTTATCCCAGTACAACCATTCGGACATCTGGCAAGGACGTTGGTCTACCAGAGGGTCAAATGGGTAACTCGGAAGTGGGTCACCTGAATATCGGTGCTGGGCGTGTCGTCCCCCAAGAACTAGTTCGCATATCAGATGCTGTGGAAGATGGTTCGATCAGGGAGAATGCAGCCCTGCAAAAATTGAGCCAAGAACTGAAACATCAAGGGGGGAAGTTACACCTAATCGGCTTATGTTCGGACGGTGGTGTGCATTCCCACATCAACCATCTGCTGGGATTACTTGATTTTGCTAAATCCCAAGGCTTCTCTGATGTTTGTGTTCACGCCCTTATGGATGGTCGTGATACCAACCCCAACTCCGGGATCAGCTATCTTCAGACCATTCAAGAGCATATTGACAAAATTGGCATTGGACGCATTGCCACCATTAGTGGTCGCTACTATGCCATGGATCGCGATCATCGCTGGGATCGCACCCAAAAAGCTTACGATATGATCACCCAGGATGGAAATGGGGATGGTCGGAGTGCGGTTGAGGTGATGCAAGCCTCTTATCAGGCGGAGATTACTGACGAGTTTATTCTGCCGACTCGGATTACCTCGGGTGCATTGGAACCGGGGGATGGAATAATCTTCTTTAACTTCCGTCCCGATCGCGCCCGACAATTGACCCAAGCTTTGACAGATCCTGAATTTGACGGATTTGAACGGGAACTGATTAAACCTCTAGCCTTTGCCACGTTTACCCAGTATGATCCCAGTTTCCCGGTTTTGGTGGCATTTGAGCCGCAGAACTTGAATAATATTCTCGGTGAAGTCGTTTCCCGGAATGGGTTGCGCCAATTCCGCACCGCTGAAACCGAAAAGTACGCCCACGTCACCTACTTTTTTAATGGCGGTTTAGAATTACCCTTTGAAGGCGAGGATCGGGAACTGATTCCGAGTCCGATGGTGGCAACTTATGATCGCGCCCCAGCGATGTCCGCCGTCGATGTGACGGATGTGGCGGTAAAGGCGATTAGCAAAATGATGTACTCCTTGGTGGTAATTAACTACGCCAATCCGGATATGGTGGGACATACGGGAAATACAGACGCCTGTGTGCAAGCCATTGAAACGGTGGATCACTGCTTGGGACAGTTGATTGAGAACATCAACAAAGTGGGCGGAACCGCGATCATTATCGCCGATCACGGGAATGCGGAATACATGCGCGATGAACAAGGTAATGCTTGGACAGCGCACACAACCAATCCTGTACCCTTTATTCTGATAGAAGGGGAAAAAGTCAAAATCCCTGGACATGGCACGGACGTTGCTCTGCGGAGTGATGGACGGCTGGCAGATATTGCACCGACGATTCTAGACCTCTTAAACCTGCCACAACCCGAAGACATGACGGGACGTTCTATGATTAAACCTGTGGAGTTTGATGTGCGGAAGAATCGGACGCCAGTACGAGTTGCCTTGTAGTCTTTGGTCTTGGACGAAAACAGAAGACCACATTGCCATTGACAAATAAGCCATAATCAAGTATGACCAGTCAAGTTCTGCAAATTATTTGGGCAGCATCTGCTCTCGGTTTGATTGTTTTAGTGTTGCTTCATAGTCCCAAAGGGGATGGTATTGGTGGGATTGGTGGTCAAGCCCAACTGTTTACCAGCGCCAAAAGTGCCGAAACCGCCCTCAATCGGGTGACTTGGGTGCTTGCCATTATCTTTATCGGTTTGACCATTGTTCTCAGTGCTGGGTGGTTGAATCAGTGATATCTTCCCCCACTGAATCGAACAAGCAACGAATTTGGGATGATACAAATTACCACTCCCAAGCTGAGGCGTTTCCTCCATAGCACCAGGAAACGTCTCTTGTGGATCGCGATCGCGATCTTGACCAGTGGGTTAATTCTATTACTATCGATATCTTGGCATGTCCCTGGGATTCCGTTCTCTCTCCCAACTCCTCAACCTCACCCCCTCCCCCAAACATTGGCGCAGTGGGATGATCAGACGGGTGTAGGTGATTATTTTGCTGAAATAAAATTAACCCCGGTGGAATATCTGGTTTGGTCCGAGTTTCCGGTTCAGGTTTATATTGAACAACCCAGAGAATCAGCAGAATCCTCGGCTAGTGCGAAACGATTCCACGATTGGTATAATGCTGTGTTACAAGCCGTAGAGGAATGGACAGTCTACTTGCCGTTACAAGTGATTTCTGAGGCAGAATCAGCAGATATTACAATAGTGCGATCGCGCCCTCCTTTGCAAGCCTCGTTTAACCGCGAAACCCAACGATTTGAGAACATTCGCGCCCGTACCGCAGAAACTCGCTACGAATTTTATCTGCGTCCGGGAGTTCAGGAATCACAGGATATTTTAGCGCACAAGTTTACCATCTACCTTAGTCCCCACCAAACTGTAGACTATACCCTAGCCACGGCTCGTCATGAATTCGGACATGCTTTGGGGATTTGGGGTCATTCTCCGGTGGAAACCGATACGATGTACTATTCCCAAGTTCGCCATCCCCCGGAAATCTCGGTGCGGGATATCAACACGCTGAAACGGATTTACCAGCAGCCCACTCGCTTAGGATGGGCGGTGATACCAAATCCGCCATTAAAAACCCCTTTTTACCACGGCGATTAAAATCGCGGCTACACAAACACAGTCCGCCTACGCGGACTATATTATTAAGTCCTAATACCGTAGGGTGGGCATTGCCCACCAGCCTTAAGTCAGTTCCATTCCACCCCACTTCAACGGAGCCAATAATATTGCACTTGTGGGGCTGTCTATAAACCAGCCTGGAGGCACGGGGTTATCGTGCAAGCTAAACCGAACTCCCAGATATGTTCAGCTTAGCTTGTTCGATGACTTCAGGGCTACTGAAAACCCAGACCTCAGCCGTTAGGCAGGTCTGGGTAGTTTATATCCCGCATATAACGACCCCACAATTGTGCGGCTTGGGCGCTGCTTCCCCGCGTGGGTGAGTTGTCATCATTGCCTAACCAAATCCCGGTGACTAACTCCCGACTGGGTATAAAGCCAATAAACCACAAATCAACATACCGATCCGTAGTTCCGGTTTTCCCCGCTTCTCCAAATCCGATCGCGGCGGAACCGCCTGTGCCATTGGTCACAACCCCCCGCAACATTGTGGTCATTGTCTGGGCAACCGCCGGGGCTACCGCTTGAACCCCCCCTTCCCCATTTTCCTCAAACTCGTAGATCACCCGACAGGTTTTCGGATCATTCTCATCAACACAATCTCCACTATCGAGAATCCGTTGAATTCCATGGGGACGATTCCACACTCCATTATTGGCGATCGCGCTATAAGACCCGGTAATCTCTAACACATTCACTTCACTTTGTCCAATTGCCAATCGGGGAACCGGATCAAGCTTTGAGCGAATCCCTAATCGTCGCGCCGTTTCTACCACATTATTTAATCCCGCATCCGTCGCTACCCGCACCGCAATCACATTTTCCGATAGCGCCAACCCCGTGTACATATTAACTGTGCCCCCGGAACGTTCGCACCCGCGCAAACCAAAGGCTGGGGCGCAGGAGTAGGTTTTTCCCGGTGGAATTCCTTGGGCTAAGGCGGCGGCGTAATCAAACAGTTTAAACGTTGAACCCGGTTGTCGCTGGGCTTGAGTTGCCCGATTAAACTGACTTGCTTGGTAATCAACACCTCCCACCATCGCCCGAATCGAGCTATCGGTGGTATTTAGGGTGACTATCGCCCCTTGAGAAAAGCGTAATTGGCTTCCCGTGGTATTGACAAAATTACGTAGTTCTGATTGCGCCTTCGCCTGAGTCTGCAAATCGAGACTGGTTTCGACAATAAAGTTTCCTTCTTGCGCCAACTCCGCACCCAGCAGATCCCGCAGTTCCTCAAACACGTAATTATAGAAATAGGGAGCTTTGGTGCTATTCAGAAATTCCCGAGCTTTCGGACTCACCTCAATGCGCGATCGCCTGGCTCGTTTGGCTTCCTCATCACTAATCATCCCCATTGCCCGCATCCGGTTAATCACCCGATTTCGCAACCCCAACGCGGTATCATAATCCTGCACTGGATTGTAACTATTCGGTGCTGGCAAAATTGCCACCAGCGTGGCGGCTTCGGACAGGGTTAAATCTTGTGCCGATTTATCAAAATAAAATTGGGCAGCATCTTCAAACCCATAAGCTTCTACCCCTAGATAGATGCGGTTTAAATATGTCCTTAAAATCTCATCTTTACTGTAAAATGTCTCCAGTTTCAGTGCCACAATCGCTTCCCGAAGTTTACGGGCAGCACTATTATCTCGCCCGACATATTCGGTAAACAAACTGCGAGCCACCTGTTGACTAATCGTACTTGCCCCTTCTTTAATTCCACCCCCCCGAATATTCCGGACTAATGCCCGCAAAATTCCATAGGGATCGACACCAAAATGCCAATAATAGCGACTATCTTCCGAAGCAACTAAGGCTTTGGGGAGATAGGGGGAAAAATCCGATAACCGTTTCAGTTCTCGGTGAACCTCAGTACGCGGTTGGCGCAAAGGAACCTGGTCACGAGAATAGACGACAACGGGTCCTTGAACCCCAACGGGTAGGGGGCGCACCGGGACTTTCAACCATTCAATGCCAATAATTAAGGCAATTAATGCCGTTAATCCACCCACCCCATAGAGGCTGTAACGAATACCGAGAATATACCAAGGCGGCGGATCAACATATTGCAGCTTAACTGAGGCGGCTAATTCTGGTGGACCGATGGTGAGAATATCGCCATGACGCAAAGCTAAGGATGGCAGGCGGCGTTTACCTCGATAAATACCATTGGTGGAATTTTCATCTTTAATAATAAACGTTCTGCCCGATCGCCCATAGCGTTCCAAGGACAAATGAACCTGACTCACCACTGGGTTTCGCACCACAATATCGCAGGATTTAGAACTGCGTCCCAGCAAATAGCGATCGCCTAATAGGGGGTAGACTTCCGCCTTATCCGCACCCGCATCTTGCACCCACAGTTCTGGAACTTTGGCATTCGGCTTCAGCGCTAGGGCTTCAAAGTTAACTCTAGCTTGAATCGTCTGAACTGCCTGAGTCAACTGACCCAGAATCGTTTTCGGCGGTTGGGGAGGTTTGGGAGAATTCATATCCTAGTGGATGGTATTAAATCGGGTATCTTTTTCCTGGTGCGAGCGTTCATGGTTCATTGTTCGTGGTTCATCGCGTTGTTCGGGAGAGTTAAACCTATCTATCCGTTGCCTGAGAACTTCTACATTACAATTTAGCGTGTCTGAGGAAGGATGGAGTGGGGGAAGCAGGGGAAGCAGGGGAAGCAGGGGTTGTCGAGACTCCTCTGATGAAACGTCTGTTGTAGGGGCGGGTTTTACCACTAACGTTTCGTTTTCACCCTGATATAACTAAACCCGCCCTGACCTAACCGTTCAATTATCACAAATGACGAATGACGAATGACGAATGACCAATCCTAACGCGGTCGCTGAATAATCGTTTCTAGAATTCGCCGCTTGGCTTTGGGGTCAATGCCAATTAATCGCACGTATTCGTTATTATGCTCCGCAAGGCGTTCGGCTAACGTCAAAATCACCTCTGATGCTTCATTTCCTTGAAATGTGCCGCCGCTTTTCCAGGCATTGGTGCGAAAACGCCGCTCATTGGCATACTCTAAACTGAGACGATAGCCTTGGGCTAAGAGTTCGCGGATCTGCTGCTGGATATCTAAATCTATGGACGCGATCAGTTCTAACGGCTGATGTGTCTTAAGGTTAATTCTATTCTCAGTAGTGACTTGATTAACTGATCCTTGATTAAGGGTATGGGGTTCTTTGGCTAAACCGTTTCCCTGTCTCCGTGTCTGAGGGGTATATTGACCTGTGATTTGTCGTGCTGGCGGTAACTCAATCGCAGGACTTTCGCGCAGTGCCTTATTATATTCTCGAACTAATCCCGTCTGTTCAACTTGTCTTTGTTCGCCAATCATCACCTGACTGAATTCGATTAAGTGAGATATATCAAAATTCGGCTTTTCAAATTCCGGCGGTGCTTCGGTACTGCGAACGACGCGAAAGGAAACTTGATCGAGTCCGACATCATGGATAAAGTGGAGAATCTGTTGATCATAAATCCGCGATCGCAAAGCGCTAAAAAAGTCAATGGCTTGATCGGGAAACTGATCCACCAGTTGTTCGATGTCTCGTCGTGGTAGTCCATCTGCGGCGAAAATCCCGCCAACAATACCAATGCGTTCCTCTCGACTGGGTTCCCAGTAATATTTTTCCATACGACCTTCTCGAATTAACGGCGCATAGAGGGTGGAGAAGTCGTTCCCGGTGACAATAATCGGGACGCGATGCAGGGGATTGGCGTCATAACTCCCAGGGAGTTGCACATCGGTGGGATGATCGGCAATATTCATTAATGTGGCGCTGACGAGTTGAGTATTGACCGTGTATTGAGTCGTGCTGTCAAAACGTCCAACCCCTGCATCCAAGTCATTAATCATTAAAGCGCACATTTTCCCCTGCACCTTAATCATTTCGGCGGCTTCTCGATAACGCAAGCGAATCAGACGCGCCGGATCACCTGCATCCGGACTTTCCAGTTCACCACCAGAGATATGGATGATACCAATTCCCATTTGTTCAAAGACTAACTCGCATTGGAAGGATTTGCCTTCTCCTTTGCGTCCATGAATACCCAGAATCAGAGGAACCCGGACACCCTCTAATTCTAGATAGTTTTTGGTAATGTGAACCGCCAGTTTATCCCGGAAGCTGGGCGCGATGTAGTAGGTCATAAATTGAGAGGTCATTGTGCTCGGTAGTCTTTGATATTACCGAATTTTGAGGGTTAGGGGTGATCAAAGGCGGGTAAGTAGGAGGCTTCCCCCTCCCCCACACCATCAGCCAGATGCCCAGAATTATGAAGTAATATTAAGAAGAGATGTTAATCCTATCGATATTGTGAAGTCTAATCTCGTATTCCCCTTCAGCAAAACTCTCAAAGGCAGTCAATGGCAAACCATCATCGCCGATAGTCTCACCGTATTCTGGGGCGAGTGGTTAAAGCTGCGGGTGAGAATCCTGCAAGTCGCGGCGGCTGGACTAATCTCCCCAGTGATTTACATTATCGCATTTGGGTTGGGATTAGGTAGCGCCCTTAATTCAGCAATGGAAACGGCGGCGGGTGACAGCTATTTGGAATTTATCCTACCGGGGATGATTGCCCTATCCTCGATGACGATTAGCTTCAGTGGGACAACCTTTTCGATATGCGGTGAACGGCTTTACACCAAAACCTTTGCTGAAACACTACTGATGCCCGTACACCCGTTAGCGCTGTATTTGGGTAAAATTCTAGCCGGAATCGTGCGCGGGTTGATGACATCCGGTTCGGTGATTGTGGTAGCGGTTCTGTTTACAGGTAAAGTTTTCAGCTTTATCAATCCCTTATTTTTGCTAGTGTTACTGCTAAATTGCGCCGTATTTTCTGGTTTAGGGGTACTGGTGGGATTGAATGTCAAGTCCTTGGAATCCGTGGGGCTGTACAACAATTTTTTGATTGTACCGATGTCGTTTTTGGGCGCAACTTTCTTTGATCCGAGAACATTACCCTTGGCATTAAAAGTTATCGTCTACTTGTTACCCCTCAGCTATGCCAGTAACGGACTCCGGGCGGCTGCCTATTTACCTCTATCCCAGTTTCCCTGGTATTCTATACCAGTGTTATTAGCCTTCGCGATCGCACTATCCTTTGTTGGTGCTTATAAATTTGCCCATCAGCAGGATTAAGTCTGAATTTGAATTCCCTATTCCCTAAAAAATGACAAATGACTTCATCACGTTAGAACTGCGCTGGTTCAATCGCGGTAATTTACCTAAACAGGTGAATGATTGGTTCACCACAGATTGTCCCGGCGAGATATTAGGATCGCCAGAAACCCGGGAGGATACTTATCTTTATATCCCCGATTGTCCCTATCTGAATATTAAATTTCGGCAAGGCAGTTTAGAGGTTAAGTGGCGTAAGGCGGAATTGGGTATCCGACAATTTAGTCGTCACTGGGAAGGCAGGATTGAACAATGGATTAAGTGGAGTTGTCAAGACTCAACTTCCGAGAGTCTAATGCCCAAAGGCGGCTTGAAACAAGGATCATGGGTGTCGGTGAACAAAGCGCGATCGCAACGTTTTTACCAAGAGATTACCTATGAATTAACCCAGTTTACAGTTAACAATGAAAATTGGTGGACAATTGCGTTTGAGGCACTTGTTGAAGTTGACACTATGAATTTGGAGGAATTTGAGCAGGGTGTTAGCGAAATAGGTTCGACGTATCAGGGATTACCATTACAAAATAACCAGTCTTGTGCCTATCCTAGTTGGCTTAATCTGATCGTTTAAGTGGGTGAACACAATTAAAGTTAACGGTTGAGATTAGGGAACAGGGAACAGGGAACACCTCGACTTCGCTCGGTGTCTCACAGGGAATAGTAATGGTTTGAAGCTTGTTTACATGACTTGTAGTGCGTTAAGCGAAGCCATGCCGCAGGCTTTGCATCTTGCTCGCTACTAATACCCAATTTAAATGCATGACAGCTTAACTCACTGATTAACATCATTGATCCGCGATGTGACAAATCGATCCATCCAATGTTCCAAATACGCCCGATTGTCCGCTTGTTGTTCCGGTTCCGTCGTATCCAACGGATGAGGCGCTAATCCCAAAATTGCCGCCGTTGTTACACAAAACATCGACTTCTGAAACGTTTGGCAAATCTGCACTCGCAAATCATCCTCACCCCGACGCGATCGCTGATAAACTTGATGCAGATAATCCGGTAAATAATGACGCATATCCTGCATCAATAATGTTGGCGGAATCCCCGATCCCCCAATCGGTAATGGATCGGCATATAATGCCCCATAAGTAAACTTACCTTGTTCTGGCGGAATTTGATTGGCTTGGGCGTTATAGGAAACCGTCCCCAAAAACGGTGTTCCCCGAAAGAAAATCGCTTCGACATAGGGTACCGCTGTATCCATGAGAAAGGTTAACCCAGCAGATTTAGGAAGTATCTCATACTCGCGATCGCGAATTTTCACGCTATACGCAATCGGTTTATTCGCCGCCGCAACTAATCCATTTAAAATATGTTCCACAACTTGGGGAATCCTTTTAATTTCCCCCTTGTCATAGCGACTGGATAACTCCATAAAAATATCACTCATTACCCGCCAGAATTGACCCAAGCCACTGTAATATGCCATCTGACGCACTTGTTCGGTGAGAAAATTGGGAAATAACCAGTTTAATCCTTGGACAAACGGATTTCCCTTAAACTTTGCCTGAATCGCGGCGGCACAGTGTTGTTCAAATTCTGGCGTATCTAGATAAGCATCTAATCCTCCACCCCCATGCCAAAACATCGATTTCATACAGTATTCGGCATATTCAAAATTAATCCGATTATGCGACCAGTGTTGTATTAGCTTCTGGATAGAAACCTCCCCGTTGAAGTATTTAAAGAAGGGAAAAAAGACTAAAAACTGATTCTCAGCAATGTAAATTAGATTGCGGGAATAGGCATCTAGGACAATGCCATAACTATGTAAAATCCCCACAACCTCTAACACATTCTCAGGTGAATCCACTAGCAACGCTTCACCTGAGTTCAGGCTTTTAATGTAAGGTTCTAGGGGATGATTTTTAGATGTTTTTTGACTAATGACCATGGCAATTAGTTCTGAATTTTTTAGTTGTGATATCGAATCCTGTTGACTGCACACAAATACGAGTATGTCAGAATGAGGGTTTCAGCCATTTTTCGTGAAGTTGTTTAACCGAATTTGATATGACCATTCACTTCAGAAAGAGGGCATGGCGCGTGAGTGTGTAGGGGCGGGTAATGAAACTTTTTTTTCGCTATTGATAGTAACGTTTAGGCAAAACCCGCCCTGACTCAGTATTAACTTATTTCTCTAAAGCAATTGTCGGTGAATGTGTCACCATCGTCGCTGTAGTTGTTTCACTCAAACGCACTAACCATCCCGGTTGAATGCCAAAAATAACAATCAACACGGCTAACACAATCGCAGGTATCCGTTCACTCCAGTAAACACGGGGTAAATCAATCACCTGCGCCGAGAGACGACCAAAAAAGGTGCGATCCAACAGAATTAAGAAATAAACCGCCGTTAAAACTGTCCCAATCATACACAGAAGCGTTTGCACCGGAAACGCCGGAAAACTCCCCCGAAATACCAGAAATTCGGAGATAAATCCCACCATTCCCGGAATTCCCGCACTCGCCATTACCGCCAATACCATGAAGCTACCAATCAAAGGTAATCCGCGTTCCAGGTTCAAGAGTCCATTGAGAACATCTAAATCCCGCGAACCCGTCTTCTTATATACCACACCCACCAGGAAAAACAATAACGCCGAGATTAACCCATGACTCACCATTTGCATCACTGACGCCACCAGGGAAATTGATGTCGCAGCGGCGACTGCTAGTAAAATATACCCCATGTGCGCCACGGAACTAAACGCCACCATCTTCTTCATATCCCGTTGTGCGATCGCATTAAACGCGCCATAGAGAACACTGACAACTGCCCATATAGCTAACCATGGGGCGACTACTGTCCAAGCTTCTGGGAATAATCCTAAACCAAAGCGCAATAATCCATACGTTCCTAATTTCAGCAACACTCCCGCCAACAGCATGGAAATAGGCGTAGAGGCTTCAACGTGGGCATCGGGTAACCAGGTATGAAAGGGTACTAAAGGAATTTTAATCCCAAAGGCGATCACAATTCCGCCTAATAACAGCAATTGACGACCCACGGGCAATAATGAGGCTAAGTTTTGAACATTGCTGTAGGCAAAGGTATTTGCCCCACTCAAAAAGACCAAACCTAAAAAAGCCGCTAAAACCAGCGCCCCAGACGCCGCTGTATATAAGAGAAACTTGGTTGCCGCATAGCCACGCCGTTTTCCGCCCCAGATTGCAATTAACAAATATAAGGGAATTAATTCCAGTTCATAGAAGAGGAAAAACAGCAATAAGTCTTGCGCCAAAAATGCCCCGGCTACCCCAGCATTTAATAACAGAATTAGCGTGTAATAAAATCGAGGGCGTTCTAACTCCTGATCAGTCGCGTAAACCGCCATCACGGTGAGTAAGCCATTTAATACCACTAAGGGTATTGACAACCCATCGATGCCTAAACTGTAGGTTAACCCAATTGACTCAATCCAAGACAGTTTTTCCTGAAATTGAATACTCATCTGACCGGGATTAAACTGCGCTAGCAGTACCAGTGACCAAATAAATAGACCACTGGTAACGATTAGTGTGACTTGACGCGCCCTTTTTCCCATCAGCGTCGTGGGCAAAAATCCTACGACTAGGGCTGTTAATAGCGGGACTAAAATTAAAGCACTTAGCATGATTTGTGATTCGTCTTATGTCTGATGTCATTCGTCATACTCGCTTCCCGAAAAGAAGCAAGCCACGTCTTATGTCATCTAGTCCCTCTATGTCCCTCTGCGTTAAAAAAATATAATTATCGATACCAATCAATCAGGGCTGGTTTAGCCACTTATGGGTTAACTCATAAACAATTATAGTGAAACCCGCCCCTACAACCGACAACAAAATTTTTATTGCCCATTCAGAAACAACCACTGTTCCCAGTCCCACTGACTGAGGGGCCAACTCATCAACAGTGCTAATAAGCTGACGCCGATGAGAATCGTTAACAGGTAAAACTGGGATTTCCCCGAAACACTATATTTCAATGATTGACCCCCAACCACAGTGGCAAGACCGACTAAATTCACCGCACCATCGACAATATGACGGTCAATCCAGTCGGTCAGTTTAGAAAACAGGTCAACGGCAAAGACCACGGTCAGGTTGTAGAGTCGATCGACGTAAAAATCATAAGCTAAAAGGTCTTGCAAAAATCTCACAGGTAAGAGAATCGATCGCAATCCCGTTCTGTGTAAGTCCATTAAACCGCCAATCGCACAACCCACTACGCTGGAACCCAATAATAACAGTTGGGGGACTTCAATCAGGTACTCATACTTGGCAACGGGTAACAGGTTTAATTGTTGCAGCAACAATGGCATCCCCAGATTAATCAGGGTTAACCCGACCATAGGTAACGCCATGGGCCACGCCACTTCCGGGACGCGGCGGGTTTTTGGCTGGGGATTGCCTAAAAATACTAGGCGAAAGACGCGGGTTAATCCTAAGGCTGTAATCCCATTCACCACGATAAAGGTTGCTACTAATCCGGGCGAATCCGCCCACAGTGAATTAATGCCTTTACTTATCGCCCAATACCCTCCTAGGGGCAATAGTCCAATCATCCCCGCTGTTCCGACGACAAAGGCACTGGTTGTGGCGGGCATCCGTGACCATAAGCCACCCATCTCGGTGAGATTTTGGTTACTGGTTGTGAGAATAATTGAACCCGTACTCATAAATAATAGGGCTTTGGCAAAGGCGTGGGCGAGGAGTAACGCCACGGCAAGATCGGCGTGTCCGGTTCCCACGGCGATAAACACCAACCCTAAATAAGCACTGGTGGTATGGGAGAGCGATCGCTTAATATCAATTTGGGCAATGGCGACTAAGGATGCACCAATCGCTGTGATCGTGCCAATTACCACTAACACGGATAAGGTGACTGGGGATAGGGCTAAAATCGGCAGCAGTTTTATCAACACATACGCCCCACAGCAGACGACCAGCGAATTCCGCAAGACGGAGGCGGGGTTGGGTCCTTCCATCGCTTCGTCTAACCATAAATGCAGGGGAAATTGAGCGCATTTCCCTAAAGGTCCGGCAATTAGGGCTAATCCCAGCAATGTGGCGAGGATGGGGGGGAGGTTTGCTGTTCCTGCCCAATTGTATAAGTTATTAAAGTTTAAGCTACCGGCGAGGCTTCCCAGGGTGACAACCCCCATTAACAGCAACATGTCACCCACCCGCTTGGTTAAAAAGGCATCTCGTGCAGCGGTAACCACTAAGGGTTGAGCATACCAAAAGCCAACGAGTAAGTAGGTGGAGAGGGTGAGCATTTCCAACAGGGCATAGCTCAAGAGTAAGGAATTACTCAAGGCAATTCCACTCATCGCCCCTTCAAAGAATCCCATTAAGGCAAAAAAGCGGGCTAATGCCCAGTCTTTTTCCATGTATCCTAGGGCATACAGTTGCGCCAACAGGCTGAGGCTGGTCACCACCTCTGCCGCACCTGTACTCACAGGCGACACTTCTAGGGCGAAGGAGAAATTGACGCCGCCAACTTGCAGCCAGTCAAATACAAACTCGTTCACCATCGGCTGATTTACGGCAGACCGGAAGATTACCAAACCGTGAATACAGGCAAAAAGCGTCATTAATATGTTAAGATAGGCAGCCGGACGGGGACCGGTGCGACGAATCACGCCTGTTGCCCAAGGTAAGCTTAAAATAGCGCCAATTAACCCATAAAACGGCACTAACCAAATTGTCTGATTCAGAAACTCTGTCATCCCGCTTGCGTACCTCGTTGGTTTTTGATCACTGGATCATATCGATACAGATTTTTGCCTATTGACCAAGGGATTCGCTGGCGCAAGGCTGGTGCGATCGCTGTTTTAGTCCCTCTATTTGAGTCCCTCTATATTATCTATATTAAAGGTCAGCTTAATCAAAGTGATAATCTGAACTTATACTTAACCCTAGAGCCTTGACCTTCTCTCCAAGCTTGAGTTGTTCGGTTAGGCGGTTTTCCTACCCGTTGTCCCCTGCTTGATTCTGAGGTGATTGTCTCAGCGTCTGGAGACTGGTCAGTTTAACTTATAAAAAGGTTACCAAAAAATTATAAAACAACGCCAACATTTCGCAAAAGCTGAGAATTTTGCCCAACCTCTCGATTATTATCGCTCTAGAGTTAAGTTTTGTTAAACAGTTTGATTAAGAATTATCATAATAATTTATATTGTCAATTGTGCCAAGCTTCTTTATGCTTGGTTTTGGCTAGTAATTTATTAGTCTAAACTTCGGCATTCCCGTCCAAATTTTCGCCCAACCGGGATGGGCTGACTCATGGTCAACGTATTCACAAGGAGAAAATCAACGTGCCAATTGCTGTAGGAATGATTGAAACCAAAGGCTTTCCGGCTGTCGTCGAAGCCGCCGATGCCATGGTGAAAGCTGCCCGTGTCACCTTGGTCGGGTATGAAAAAATTGGTAGTGCGCGGGTTACGGTTATTGTTCGGGGCGATGTCTCAGAAGTTCAAGCCTCCGTCGCGGCTGGCGTAGAATCTGCCAATCGGGTCAATGGGGGTGAAGTCGTATCCACCCACATCATTGCCCGTCCCCACGAAAACTTGGAATACGTTCTACCAATTCGATATAGCGAAGCCGTGGAGCAATTCCGATCCTATTAGCGAGATCTCTACGCTTAGATTGGGCTAAATACTGGCGCTCCCAAGGTGTCAAAACAGACAAACCCCTAGATTTTGGAGAAACATTCATGTCAATCGCCGTTGGAATGGTAGAAACCCTCGGCTTTCCGGCTGTCGTCGAAGCCGCTGACGCCATGGTGAAAGCCGCCCGCGTCACGTTGGTCGGGTATGAAAAAATCGGTAGTGGTCGGGTTACGGTTATCGTCCGGGGCGATGTGTCGGAAGTCCAAGCCTCTGTAGCCGCTGGTGTGGATAACGTCAAGCGCGTCAATGGGGGTCAGGTTCTATCCACTCACATTATTGCTCGCCCTCATGAAAACCTAGAGTACGTGCTGCCGATTCGGTACACTGAAGATGTAGAACAGTTCCGAGAAAGCACGAATGCCATCCGTCCGCTTAACCGTCCCTAAGACCAATACCCTTATCCGTAAATAATTATGGGAAAGGTTAATTGGGGATTGAGACAAAGGCAAGACTCGCTGGTTAAAAAAAACGGCAACTCAGTCCGCCCAAAACCGACGATCCAAAATCCCAACCGTGGAGGATAAATGCAAATTGCCAGAGTGCGGGGGACAGTCGTTAGTACTTGTAAAGAACCCAGCCTGAGAGGTGTAAAATTTCTCTTAGTACAGTTTATGGATGAAGAGGGTAAACCTCTACCTAACTACGAAGTGGCAGCAGATGTCGTCGGTGCGGGTGTGGATGAGTGGGTTTTGGTGAGTTGTGGCAGCGCAGCCCGTCAGGTGGGTGAAAGTGATAAGCGCCCTATTGATGCTATGGTAGTGGGGATTATCGACACCGTTAATGTAGATAATCACATTCTCTACAGTAAAAAAGATCAATATCGATAGTCTGGGGTGAAAAAAGTCATCCGAAATCGTTAACACCAATCATGAGCAAGCCCTGAGTCCGACTCCCTTATCGGTCTAAGATGACTGACCGCCAGACCAAGAATTCATACCCTAATTTGGCGTATTAAAGCCAATATCTATTCTGCTGGCGGCAGGGGGTCAACTCAAGAAACCCCAGCTCAGTACCCTGGTTTTAACCAAAGGCTTCCCTCTGAAAACTCGACAATCTGGAATTGCTGATGTTTTGAGTCCAGCTTAAACAAAGATATTTATATCTCCAGTGGGGTAAACATCCAAGAGATTTGGATGGAATGCTCTTGGTTTAAACAAAAAAACAACACGTTGATATACGTTGTGCAAGGCAGGAAAATATTATCATGGTAGTTAGTAGCTACGCGGCACCCCCGACCCCTTGGTCAAAAAGTTTGGCGGAACCCAAAATTCACGAAAGTGCCTACGTCCACTCCTTTTCTAATATTATCGGAGATGTCAGAATCGCCGAAAATGTCCTGATTTCTCCGGGGACTTCCATTCGAGCAGACGAAGGTGGACCGTTTTACATTGCCGCTGGCTCGAATATTCAAGATGGAGTGGTGATTCATGGCTTAGAAGATGGGCGAGTGATGGGGGATGACAAAAAAGCTTACTCCGTCTGGGTTGGTCAGAATACCTCTATTACTCATCTATGCCTGATTCACGGTCCAGCCTACATTGGAGATGATAGCTTTATTGGCTTTCGCTCCACCGTGTTTAATGCTCGCATCGGTCAGGGCTGTATCGTCATGATGCACGCCTTGGTGCAAGATGTGGAAATTCCGCCGGGGAAATATGTACCCTCTGGAGCAGTCATTAATAACCAGCAGCAAGCGGATAGACTGCCCGATGTCCAAGAGGAGGATCTCACGTTTGCTCATAATCTGATCGCCTGCAACGATGCATTGCGATCAGGGTATCAGTGTGCAGAGGATGAAGCTTGTATTGCGCCAATCCGCAAGGAGAGGCTTCAAGCCTCTGACTCTGATCAGGAAAATGGAAATCAACCTTCTCGTCGTTCTTCTTATTCTTATAGTTCCATGCCTTCATTTACAGCCATAAATTCAGACCTGCAGAAACAAATTCGTCAACTGTTAGCTCAAGGATATCGGATTGGTGCCGAATATGCCGATGAGCGGCGCTTCCGGACGAGTTCTTGGAAGAGTGCGATCGCGATTCACTCAGATCGTGAATCAGAGGTGCTTGATGCTCTGAGCGATTGCTTAACCGAACATGAGGGCGAATATGTCCGCCTGATTGGGATTGACCCGAAAGCCAAACGGCGGGTGATGGAAGAAATTATCCAAAGACCAGGTGATCAGCCGTCCAAGTCCACCCCAGCGAAAGCATCTTCGAGTTATCGTTACAGTCAACCTGCGGCGAGCAACAAGCGTCAGGTTTCCCGTTCCCAGCCTCAATTAGAATCCGATCTTCAGCAAACGGTGGTGGGACTGGTCGCTCAAGGTTATGGGGTTGGCTTAGAATATGCCGATGAGCGGCGCTTCCGCACCAGTTCTTGGAAGAGCGCGATGTCGATTCAATCCAATCGCGAATCGGAGGTGATGGACGCGATTACCGACTGTTTAGCCGACCATGAGGGCGAGTACGTGCGCTTGATTGGGATTGATCCCAATGTGAAACGGCGGGTGCTACAAGAAATTATTCAACGACCCGATAGTAAAGCCTTGACAACAGGGACATCGGTCTACTCAAATGGTCGGCGCGATCGCACCAGCACCAAAACCTCGGTATCAGCACCCTCAAAAGCGGATTCTGTATCACCTGCGGATACGTCTTTGAGCCAAGAGGCGATTGATCAAATCCGGGGTTTGTTAGCTCAGGGCTACAAAATTGGTACCGAACACGCCGACAAGCGTCGCTTCCGCACCAGTTCCTGGCAAAGCTGCGCTCCCATCGAATCCAATCAGGTTTCTGAGGTGATTGAGGGGTTAGAAGGCTGTATGGCTGAACATAGTGAGGAATATGTTCGTCTGATTGGCATTGATCCAAAAGCCAAGCGGCGTGTCTTTGAAACCCTGATTCAAAAGCCAAATTGAGCAACCCTTAAGTCAGGAACCGTTAGAAGTCCGCTGGCAGGGAAAGGGTGATCGTTGATTGGGGATTGGCGATGGAGTTAGAGCAAGAACTCAATTCTTTCTCCGGAATTGCTCAACAGAGAATTGACAATTTTTAATCCTCAATCCCTTTCCTTTTCCACAGAGGGAATCCGAAATCACTGACTTCAAAATCGCGGTACTTCTAATTCTATTGACCGGATTAGCTTCACGTTTATAACGTCTATAACTATAAAATGCATTTGCCCCTGCCACTACCATTGAGCAGTCACTCTCATGTCTATGTTCAAGGTGATGTAACCATTGATCCGAGTGCTGTTATTTCATCGGGAGTAATTTTGCGGGCTAATCCTGAGAGTCAAGTGATTATCGCGGCAGGTGTTTGTATTGGTGCAGGTTCAATTCTGCACGCTGACCAAGGGACGTTAGAGATAGAAACCGGTGTCAATCTGGGTACAGGTGTATTGGTCGTGGGTCACGGGACAATTGGGGCAAATGCTTGTATCGGTTCACTGACCACGATTTGGAATGCTTCGATTGAGCGATTAACCGTTGTGCCTGCGGGGTCTGTTGTTGGTGATGTGGGGCGTCAAGTTGCCGAAGTTTGTGCACCAGCGACTCCTCCGGTTGATAGCTATAATCCCCCAGAAGCGGTGAATCATTCACCTAAGATCGCCTCTAGCCCATCTCCCTCTCCTGAACAGCCTGAACAGCAGGATGCTAACCCACCTGTTGATTCACAGAGACGTTCCAGTGAGTCTACGACGGAAGAGGAACCTGAATCTGCTAACTCCCCGGCGGAAAACTCTGTCTATGGGCAAGGTAGTGTAGACCGGATTCTCAAAACTCTATTTCCCTATAATCAATAATTTGGACTCCTGATGCAGGGGAGTCATTTAGCCCCTTTAATGTGTAGTGTTAAGATCAGCGCTGAGATAGGTTATACCGATAAGTTGTTAGCGTTGAGGTGTTGGGTTTCTTAGACTGGATTAGAGGCAACACTTAACTGCCAACAACGACATGGAGAGCCGAGCTATGGAGTCATACAACCCTGGAATTATCCCCCACACCCCCTCTACTCAACGGAATCGCTTTCGTCACTCCTCTTTGGGTTTGGTGTCTACGCTCAGTTTTCCCGTAATTGTGAGTACGGCTGATGCGATGCTCAAGGCGTCTGGAGTGACGTTGATAGGATTTGAAAAAATTGGTAGTGGTCACTGTACGGCAATTGTGCGCGGCGCTACAGCAGAAGTACGGATTGCGGTGCAAGCTGGGGTTGAACATGCTAAACGAGAAGGTCGATTATTGTCCTCCTTGGTAATTCCTCGACCCTTTCCCAACTTGGAGGTTGTCTTACCTCTGGGTTCTCATTTGCTAGAAGAGGCGCAACAGCAGACTGCGATCGCGCCATAGTTCCCAAGCCCTAGGACTTCTAGAAACCCGAGGCTTTCCCGCGATCGTCGGTGCAGCGGATGCGATGCTCAAATCTGCAAATGTAGAACTGACGGGTTACGAAACCATAGGCGCGGGCTTATGTACCGTGATTATCCGGGGTCGAGTGGCGGAAGTTGCCATGGCGCTGCAAGTGGGTATGGCAGAAGCCCAACGGATTGGGGAACTGGTTGCTGTTACCGTGATTACTCGACCGTTAGAAGATCTCGAACAAGCGCTACCCTTGGCAAGTTACTTCATTGAAGAAGAAGAAACACCCGAACCCCTACGATTGCCTGTCGAGGTCAAGGAAACAGAGAAGGAATTAGTCGAACTCCCTGATTTAGATCAATTGCCCGCGCCGACTAAAGAAATTGACTTCTGATATCAAGTTGCGGCTTAATCGGAGGTTTAACGGCTCTCCCAACCCCCTATCACTAATCTGCCTTCTGCCCTGGAGCCTTCTGCTAAAAAAAGGCGTTGCACCCAATTCCAGCGATGATCGGATTAAGCTTTCCTGTAGGTACAGGCTAAAACCAAACCGCTTATTCCGGAACATACAAATTGGTTAGGGGGCAACGCAGGCTGGAAGGAAGACTGTCACTTGTTTGGTGTTATCTGAAATATTAACTCAGAGTTACCATAGGAAAAATATATTGTTCTGATAGAAATCATAGACTATAATCTATAAATTATTTCTATCAAGGAGGAGTATCGTTGAAGCAAGCCACGCTGCATCAGCTCAAAGTCTTTGAAGCCGTTGCTCGACATAATAGTTTTACTCGTGCAGCCGAAGAACTATTTCTCACCCAACCCACGGTGTCAATGCAGGTGAAACAGTTGACCCGAGCGGTTGGTGTTCCCTTATTTGATCAAGTAGGCAAACGTCTTTATCTTACCCAAGCCGGAGAGGAACTCGTCAAGACCTGTCGTGCCATATTTGAGAATTTAGACCAGTTTGAGATGACCGTCGCTGATTTGCAAGGTCTGAAACAGGGACGCCTGCGGGTTTCGGTGATCACAACCGCCAAATATTTTATTCCCCGGTTACTCGGTCCATTTTGTCGGCGTTATCCAGGAATCGATGTGTCGCTTCAGGTGACCAATCATGAATTTATCTTGAATCGTCTGAATGACAATGCCGATGACTTGTATGTCATGAGTCAACTCCCGGATCTGGATATTACCTACGAAGCCATTCTTGACAATCCCCTCGTTGTCATCGCCCCGGCGGATCATCCGTTGGTGAATGAAACCAATATTCCTCTAGAGCGTTTGGCAGAGGAACCCTTTATTATGAGAGAACCGGGATCAGGAACACGCAAGGCAGTACAAGAACTATTTGATGCCCGTGATATTGAGTTAAAAGTACAGCTTGACTTAGGCAGCAATGAAGCCATTAAACAAGCGATCGCGGGAGGGTTAGGCATTTCGGTTTTATCCCGTCATACCTTAGCCTTAGAGGGCATCTGTAACCAACTGACCATTCTAGATGTGGAAGAATTCCCGATTGAACGATACTGGTATGCGGTTTACCCAAATGGCAAACAACTCTCCATTGTCGCTCGCACCTTTCTCGATTATCTGCTCACCGAAGGCAAAGACTTTGCCCAAAAGACTGCCCTACGCCGAACCTTGCCACCAGCGCAATCCAATGGAACTCTTCCCCCTAGCGCTGCAAACTCCGAGGATCAAGGGCATCCCGTAGACCATCCCCCAGCAAGTTAAAGGCTAACACGGTCAAGATAATCAGCGCGGCGGGGGGCCAAATTAACCAGGGTTGTAGCACCAAAATCGAAGCATTCGTTGCCAAGGACAACAAATTTCCCCAGGAGGGGTCAGGTTGCTGAATGCCCAGACCAATTAAACTCAGCACCGATTCCGCCACAATAAAACTGGGGACGGCGAGAGTGGCTGAGATAATCACATAGGTGGCCGTTTGGGGCAGCACATGGCGGACAATAATGTACAGCGGTTTAGCCCCCATCGCCTGGGATGCTTGGACAAATTCTCGTTCTTTAATTGATAATACCTGTCCGCGAATCACCCGGGCTAATCCAGACCAGCCAATAAACGAGGTAATTAAAACAATTAACAAAAATCGTTGGGCGCTGGTTAGTCCTGGTGGTAACACTGACGCCAATGCCACGAGTAGGTATAGAGTGGGAATCGTCATCATCACTTCGACTAGGCGCATCAACATGGCATCAATCCACCCCCCGAAATAGCCAGAAATTCCGCCGATAATTAAACCCAGAGGAAAAGAGATGGCAATTCCCACTAACCCGATACTCAGACTAATTCGCCCTCCATACACCAAACGACTGAATTGATCACGACCTTGCTCATCCGTCCCCAACAGATTCAGTTTGCCTTCACCAATCGTGCCGAACAAGTGCAAGTTCATCGGAATTCCGCCAAATATCTCCACCTCTTCAAAATTTGGTGGTAAGGGGAAACGCAGTTGTAGAAACTGGTACGCCGAACCTTGAACAAATAAACGGATGGGGGACGGACTTTGCCAATCCACCATCAGTTCTCGTTCCCCCGTCTCTAAATCTGTTGGTCCTTGGGTAGTTGGGTAAACATGGGGACCAATAAACCTGCCTTCAGGAGTGCGCCAGTAGACTTGGGTGGGTGGCAACAGGGAACCATTGGGTTGGGAGACATACGGGTCATAAGGCGCGACAAAATCAGCCGCAATTACGGCAAGGTAAAAAATCAATAGCACGATCGCGCCAAACCGAGCCAGGGGGTTCTTTTTCAGTTTTTGCCACCAGTTCATGGGTTACAGGTTAAGAGTTAAGCTGCTGGGCGAGTTGTCGGTGTTGTTCTTCGTTCTTTTCGTGTTCGACAACAAACACATTGGAGTAGAGGTTGGCGGTGATTTGCTTACCCTCTTGGGTGAGGGACAGGTAACGCAGGGCTTCCTGGATAAACGGAAATACTCCATTCCAGTAAAACCTGGAATAACCAGCGCGAAGGTCACCAGGATGCTCATAGCCTAAGGCTTGATTGACACCCGTTTCTTCAAATTCGTAGAATAGAGAGCTAATTTTCTTGAGATAGCGGGGATCAGAAAGCTGACCAATTAAGTCAGAGGCACGAATCAAACCGGGATAATTCAGGGTATCTCGATGATCCCCTTCTTTGGGAACCGGGAAACGAGTCAGTTCAATATTGAGCTTAATCAGTTCCGCGTCAATCAGTTTATGACCGCCAAATCGCTCATCGGTAAACAGTTTCGCCCGATCAACATGATGAGGCGTTAGGGATGCATCGGTAGCGCCAGGAGGCAGATGCACCATCTCACCATTTTTGCCCGTCGCATAAAGTCGTTCAGTTTCGCGATCCTGACGACAGACGCCTTTGACGTAGCCAATGTCGTGGCAAACCAGAGAAATGATAAAGTGCAACCAATCTTCTGGTGTGACGCCCCCTTCACGGATATGCTTGCCTCGGAGAATCTCCTGACCGACTAAGGTGACGAGAATAGAATGCTCGACATTATGATAGAGGGCATCGCTGTTGGCAATATTTTCCATTGCCATACTGCCTGCCCAAGCAATAATGTCCTCATAGTCAGTTTTCAGCCCCCCGTAAGTCCGGTGGTAGCCGTCCCGGAGTTTTTGGACAAATGAGTTTATGAGAATTTCTGTTGCGTTAAACATCCTGGGTAATCCCTGCGGAGTGCAATGGTTTGAGGATCAATCGAACAGTTATAACTCTATACTTTACAGGATGCAATGAAATTAAGCTGATTGTGAGCTGAGGATTCACAACCAAGCGCGTGTTCTTGGTCATAGCTAACTGCTACC
>JGI12048J13642_11023636_pt1 | contig 33146 bp, 29 predicted proteins | sample ElkSlonscriptome_16_FD_13642 | JGI IMG/M metagenome (IMG submission 13642)
ACCTGACACTCAACCTACCTCTCATTGCTCTCATTGCTTTCATTGCTTTCATTTCCAGGCTGGCCTGACCGCGCCTATTACACTGTTATCCCAGGCGGAATGACAGTAAAATTCTCGTTATGCTTTCGCAGGAAGATAAATATCCAACACCCTACAACCCAATGGAGAGCTCTCAGCCCAATGCATAGCTCAATATGATCGATTGGCAACAGATCGACACCGTCCTGCTCGACATGGATGGCACCTTGCTTGACTTGCATTTCGACACCTATTTCTGGCGTGAGCATCTGCCCAGACGCTACGCTGAGGAAAAGTCGTTGACTTTTGTTCAAGCTAAAGCTCATGTGCTGAAGGAAATCAATAACCAGCGCGGCCAACTCAACTGGTACTGTATCGATTTCTGGAGCCAACGACTGGAGCTGGATATTATGACGTTGAAACAAGAAATCACCCACTTAATTCAATTCCGGCCCCAAAGTGAAATTTTCCTGCAGCAGCTAAAGGCGCTGGGTTACGAGTTGATTATGGTGACTAATGCTCACCGCAAGAGCCTCGAACTGAAGCAGCAGCAAACCAGCATCGAACAGTATTTTGACCACATATTTAGTGCTCACGACTTCAAGCTGGCGAAAGAAAATCGAAAATTTTGGCAGGTTTTGCAAAAACACCTGCCGTTCAAGCCGGAATCCACCTTGTTAATGGATGACAGTCTGCCCGTTTTGCATGCAGCCAAATATTTTGGAATTGCTCATTTATTAACCATTTTAACGCCAGACAGTCAACAACCTCCGCGCACGACAACCGATACCGATGGTTTCGCTGGTATCAATTGTTTCCAGGAATTGAATCTTCCCGCTAGCGGAAAACCCATTCTGCACTCAATCTGATTTTAGCAGGTGCTGTTATACAGACGAATTTGTAAAAATGGCAACAACAGGAGCTACGCTCATATGAAACCAAACAACCACCAGCAGACGGATGACAACCATTCCGCCAAGGTAAGGCTGGATAAATGGTTGTGGGCAGCCCGCTTTTTTAAAACCCGGAACCTGGCAAAAGAAGCCATCTCAGGAGGTAAAGTCCGCTGTAATGGCGAGCGCCCCAAGCCTGGTCGTCATGTCGAGCTGGGAACAACCTTATCCATACGACAGGGTTGGTCGGAAAAAACAGTAAAAGTTCTTAAACTCTCAGAAACCAGAGGGCCTGCACCGATAGCGCAGCAGATGTATGCAGAAACGGCGGATAGCATTAAGAACCGCGAGCAACAGGTGTGGGAACGTCGTCAGTTGCAAGCTGCGCAGATGCCGCCACCGCGACGACCCACCAAGAAACAGCGCCGGCAAATTCATCGCTTCAAAGATGGGCAGGATCGCCAACACTCAGAGAAACCGTCATGAAGACTGACTTACTCACACGATTTCTAATAGAAGATCAAGCCATTCGAGGGGAGTTCGTCATTCTTCACAAAACTACCCGGGAGCTCATGTCTGAGCAATTCTATCCGCCAGCGATCAGAAGCCTGCTTGGACAAATGGCTTGCGCCAGTCTGCTGTTAAGCGGCACCTTGAAAATCACCGGCAGCACCAGTATTCAGGCTAAAGGTAGTGGGCCGCTAACCAGCATCATGGCTGAATCGACCCATCAAAGGACCTGCAGAGGCATCGCCCTATGGCAACAACATGAGCAAAGCGATGGCCTAGCCACTGTTGGTGGAGCAACGGAGGCTAACCGGCAAGACATTAACCCCGGTTTATCTGCATTGCTTGGCAATGATGCGCTACTGGTCATTACCCTGACACCCGAGCAGGGCCAACGCTATCAGGGCATTGTTAGTCTTGCAAACGATGAACTATCCGCCTGCCTTGAGGACTACTTCGCTCGATCGGAACAATTAAACACCATGATTCGCCTTTTTGATGCAGGGGATTACTGGGGTGGCTTTTTGCTACAGCAATTACCCGTTCAAACGCGCAGCGAAGAAACTGATGAAAACTGGCGTGAAATTACGATGATCTCAGACACTTTGAGCTTCGCTGAAATGCTGGAAACCGATTCAACCACTCTTTTGCGACGGCTGTTCCACCAACACGATGTCAGTATATTGCAAGATGAACCGGTTCAATTCTTGTGTACATGCTCCGAGGAACGCAGTCTGCATGCGATTAAGTCCCTTGGCAGAGAAGAAGTTTTTGCAATTATTGCCGAACAAGGGGCCATCAACATGGATTGCCAGTTCTGCAATCATCATTATCATTTCGATGCCAAAAAAATAAATCAGCTATTTGATGATCCTACCCTGCATTGAAGCTGGAAACCGCCGTTGGCTAAAGCTATTGATAGGGTTGATGCTCCCAGAGTGGCAGACAATTAACTTCGAGGCAGGCAAATAAGCAGGAGGAACCACGCATGCTTAAACCAGATTCAGTCGCTGCGGTGGCCGCAAAGACAGGGCTTAGTAAAGGCAAAGCCGCCAAGGCCTTGAAGACAGGTGTTAACTCAAACCCTTAAGCGCTCACTCAATTCGCCAATCATATCATCGGTAATACCTTGGACCCGGTGCAAATCGTCTACTGCAGCATAAGGGCGGCCAGCAATAATGCGCTGAGCGATGGCTTTCCCTATTTTCGGTAATTTGATCAAATCCGTCATGCTGGCAGTATTGATATTAACGGAATCAGTGGTTGCCTCAGAAACCTTATTGTGCTCCCCGCTTGGGTCTTGACCAGAAACTTCGGGTTGACCGCTAAAGGCCTCAACGTTAACCATCACATCACCGCTTTTCAAGGTCCTGTTGAGTTGGTCAAAGCGCTCATTCAACTGCTTCTCCAGAGCAGCCAACTCATATTGCAAGGCGGTATGTTTATCCAAAGCATCCGCCGTGTTTCTGGACACATTCCACAATAACCAAAGCGCCACCAATAAGGCTAAAAAACCAAAAAAACCCATTATTTATTCTCCATCAGACCGTTTCTCTAGTTCGTTGCTTTTAACATTCTCTTTGCACTTTTCCCTAATATACAGCTCGATCAGCTATTTACATCGTTGTAACGCGTTAGATTCTTCTGGTAAAGACCTGGCGGCAGTGCGTCTTTGCGCTAATGTGCCTGCGGTCTTTGTTTGCAGTACATTTTTTCCCATGTTCTCTGTTCCAAATTTTCCGTTCCCGGTTCGCTATTCCCAGTTCACTCTATTCCCGATAGACCGGCACACCCCGATAACAAGTGAATACCGGTTTCCCGGTAACTTCAGCGCCGATCACGGGTGAGTTCTTACCCGCAGACCATAAATCCTGTTCGTTAACCACCCATTTTTTACGTGCGTCCAGCACAGTGATATTAGCTGGCTCACCAGCCATCAATCCCGGTGGGCTAAGCCCCAAAGCTTCAGCAGGCCCCGATGTTAACGCAGTTATAGCCTGGCTAAGCTGTAACTCTCCCCGGTTCACCAATTCCAATACTTGCGGCCAAACCAATTCAGCCTGACACATACCCGCCGAGGTTTCCGCAAACGGTGCTTGTTTAGCAGCACGCTCATGGGGTTGATGGTGACTGCAAATCCCATCCAAAGTGCCATCATTAACACCCTTGAGCAAGCCGAGACGATCATCCTCTGAACGCAGGGGTGGTTGCACGTGGTACATGGGGTCATAATCCTGTAAACAGCGTTCGGTATAGCAGAGATTGGCCAGTGCCACATCGGCGGTTACGGCTATGCCTTTCGCTTTTGCTTCAGCGATCATTGTCACAGCGCGGGCCGTAGAGATTTGAGCAAAATGAAGTTGAGCATCGGTTTCCTCGGCCAATATCAACCATTGGGCAACCGCTAAGGTTTCAGCTAACACCGGTACCGCTGCCAATCCGAGACGGCTTGCCAGCGCGCCATCGTGGGCGCAGCCATCTGCAGCCAAATCTACATCCTGGGGGCAGACGATCACCTTAATGTTCAATGAACTGGCATATTCGAGGCAGCGCAGGGCTACTTGCAAATGACTAAACCGTCGTCGCAAGTTAGTGACTGCGATACAACCGGCTTCCCTCAGCGCATGCATTTCACTCAACTGCTCTCCGGCCAGAGTTTTTGTCAGTGCGCCGATGGGGTGAACGGCCAATTTACCCACTGATAGGGCTTGATCGATAATAAAACCAGTCACCGCTGCACTGTCATTAACTGGTTCCATATCGGGTGGGCAGCAAAGTGCACCGAATCCACCTTTAGCGGCAGCGGCACACTCTGAAGCTATGGTCGCCTTGTGTTCCAGCCCCGGCTCTCTAAGACTATGGCTCAAATCAACAAAGGATGGCGCCACCCACAAACCCTCTGCATCAATCACCTTTGCAGATGGCGGCACGTTGCTGACATCACCGAGTTGATGGATGACACCATCCATCACCAACAGATCCCCCTGTTGGTCTAGCCCATGGGCTGGCGACAACAGACGCCCGCTCTTAAACCACAATGCGCTCATGCTAGCTCGCTCAATTGGTTGACCATTGATTGTCCAGGGCATGGTTGGTTGGGCATCTTGAACATAACTCTAGTGCTACCCGATCTCAGTCCTGGTCACGGAGGGCAGCCAATTCGGCGATTTGACCGCTCATGGCCATGGACATCACCGCCATCCTGGCCGCAATACCATTGGTCACCTGATTTAATATAACGGCCTGCCCCCCATCGGCCACCTCACTAGCAATCTCTACACCCCGGTTTATGGGTCCTGGATGCATTACAATCGCATCAGGCCTGGCCCAGCTTAATTTTTCCGGGGACAGTCCAAACAGGCGGAAATATTCCTGCTCACTGGGCAGCAGCGCGCCGGCCATGCGCTCCTTTTGCAACCGCAACATAATGATCACATCAACGCCGTCCAGGCCTGCTTGCATATCATTGAAAACCTTGACACCGAATTGACTGACCGCCACCGGCAGCAGAGTGTCAGGCGCGACCACCCGGACCTCTTGCGCACCCAGCAAATTAAGGGCTTGAATCTGCGATCTGGCCACACGGGAGTGCAGAATATCACCGACGATCGCTACCTTGAGTGCAGTAAACTGTTGCTTATGCTGACGAATGGTCAACATATCCAACAAAGCCTGGGTAGGGTGAGCATGACGACCATCTCCCGCGTTAACAACCGCCACCTGAGGTGCGACCGATTTGGCAATAAAGTGAGCTGCACCACTCTGGGCATGCCTGACCACAAACATATCCACGGCCATGGCTTCAAGGTTCTGCAGCATATCGGAAAGGGACTCCCCTTTGCTGGTAGCGGAAGTATCAATATTGATATTGAGCACATCCGCAGACAGTCTTTTAGCCGCCAACTCAAAGGTGGTTCGGGTACGGGTACTGGCTTCAAAAAATAAATTAGCCACTGTAATCCCTCTTAGCAAAGGGACTTTCTTGATGGCACGCCCGCCCACTTCGATAAAGCTCTCAGCAGTGTCCAGTATCTCGGTCAGTTGCTCCCGGCTGAGACCATCGATGGACAGAAAATGCCGGATACTGCCAAAACGATTGAATTGCAGAGCTTGCGCGGGGGACTTAACAACATTCATTGACTTTATCGGAACACCGGTAATGAAGTGATTTTTTATAGATGGCCAAAGGCCTCGTCTCTTTGCTGCTTTCTGCTGCTGGTCTTAGCCTGCACTCTGATAAAGACACCAATAATAGTTACAGAAGCAGAATAAAAAAAACCAATTACCATTCGCCACAGCAGACTAATCGTTGCGCAACTCAAGCGCAAGCGGGTCTGGGCCAGTGAGTTTTAAGCGTTGTTTTTGCTTTAACTGAATTTCGGTACCAAGAATATCCGGCTGAATGGGTAACTCCCGGCGGCCCACATCCACTATGACGACAAGCAGAATACTGGCAGGTCGGCCGAAATCAAAAATTTCGTTCATGGCTGCTCTGATGGTACGCCCACTCATAATAACATCGTCTACCAGCACCAAATGGCGACCTTCGGTAGGGAAAGGTAAGCGGGATGGCTTGACGGTAGGATTCAGTCCCAACCGGGAGAAATCATCCCGATAAAAGGAAATATCCAACTCTCCAACCGGCTCAGACAGAGTTAGCTGAGCCGACAAGCGTTGACGCAATTGTTCAGCGACCCAGATCCCACCAGTGCGAATACCAATAAAACCCGCATCCATACGCTGCTGTTTTGCCAGCAAGGCGCCTAGTTGGCTGGCCATTGTATTGACAGTGTCTGCCAGTTCAATCATTGATGGAGAGTCCTGATAGGTGCTTGCCCACTTATTCAAAGAATGGGGACGTGGGGATTGTAATAAAAAGCAACTGCTGTTGACGGTTTTGCCTAAGATTGCCGGTTAGCTTGCTTATTGCTGTTCAATTATCCCGTTCTGCTCGCAACCATTGTTCGAGGATGAGCACGGCGGCCTCTGAATCTACTGAATACTTGCCAAAATCCTGTGGACCTCGTTGTGCCTTCACTTCTTCCTTAACCGAATAACTGGTGAGCCGTTCGTCAGCCATCTCAACTTTCAAACCAAAACGCCCATGCAAACGGCGGGCAAACTTGCGCGCCCGTTGGGCCAACTCACTGTCACTGCCATCCATATTGATCGGTTCACCAACCACCACAAGCCCCGGCTGCCACTCATCTAATACCGCCGCTATCTGACTCCAATCGGGAATCCCTTCTTTTGCCGCCAATGGCGCCAGTGGCGATGCTGTAGCCGTCAACGGCTGTCCTACTGCCACTCCGATTCGACGCAGGCCAAAATCAAAACCCAGCACCATGGCCATAGCTAAGCGCCCGGATAGCGAACAGGCCTGTCAGGCATGGCCCGCCGCCGAGGAAAGTCGATGGTAGTCAATGCCGACGCGACCGAGGGCAGCGACTACCTTTTGGTCGTCAACGGTATCGAATAATACAGCGGAATCGGCTGGACAGGTAATCCAGACATTCTTTGCAATTTCCGATTCCAGTTGTCCGGCCCCCCAACCCGCATAACCCAGCGCTACCAGGCTTTGATCAGGACCTTGGCCCAGCGCCATCGCTTGCAGGATATCTTTTGAGGTGGTAACCGATATTTCAGGGCTGATGACCATAGAGGATTGCCATCCATCACCCGGAGGATGCAGCACAAACCCTCGCTCAACCTGTACAGGCCCACCGGAATACACCGGCTTTTCAATACCCGTCTCACCCAATTCGAGTTGCTCCAACATATCGCTGACTAAGATTTCCAGCGGCCGGTTAATCACAATGCCCATCGCGCCTTCTTCACCATGATCACAAATATAACTGATGGTCGACTCGAAGTTTGGATCTTTCAAATGGGGCATGGCGATTAAAAAATGATCGCGCAAAGTAGACATCGCCATATTATTTTCCTCATTGGCGCTGACCCGATAAACCGAAATGATACCAGTTAATGGCGGCCCAACAAACCAAGACTGGAATCTTGCTCGAGGATTTACAAACTAAGGCGACATTGATGGACTTACTAAGGCTTATCTGGCGTTTTACATCATCAAAAACTAGACATACGTTTCGAGAAATCAAAAGTACGGATGATTTCGAACTGATCGGCTTCTCTCTTCATGGCCGAGGTAAAAGCTCCAAAGGGGGAAGCCAGGCGCACGATTCGAATAACGGCGTCATCCAGAATGCGCTTACCCGATGACTTGAGGATTTCAATACTCTCAACGCCCCCTTTGTCATTGATCAACACCGCCACCCTTACCTTGCCCGATAAGCCGCGTCGACGGGCTTCATCCGGATAATTCAGATTGCCCACCCGCTCAACTTTACGGACCCAGTTCTGCATATAAAAAGCTGTCCCAGACGCTTTTGCCGAAACCGCCGTAAGCCTCGCCACCCGTGGTCGCTTGGCATAGGTCTTACGTTGTTGATCAAGTTTGGCTTCGAGGCTGGCAATTTCCAGAGCATTTTTCATTAGCGACTGCTTGCCGGTCTTGTCCTGACTAGGAATTGGCTCTTGCTCGCTGGGTTTTGCCAGTGTCATCTCTGTTGTCGACTCGGAAGTAATCACACTCTGTTCTGGCGTCTGCTGCTGTCGCGGGCTTTGTTCCCGGCTGCTGGCAACCACTTCACGGGCTTGCAGGTCCTTTAATTCGGCCTGAGTGTCGGTGGTCAATTGAGATTTTTCGGTTTCAGTACCGCTACCCCGCTGATTCACCTGCGCCAGATAGTCAGCCTGGTCGGGCTCATCCTGATCTTCAAAATGCGCCAACGTCACTTCCAGGTGAATAGGGGCCGGTGTTTCGGCCTCTGCCGTAAAGCCAACAGCAAAAATTACCGTGCCGTGCAACACCAGCGCCATAAACAAAGAAAAACCAAAGCGGTCATGTGCCGAAATTTCAGGACCGGGAGTAACCAGTAAATCTGGAATAGGGGGGGTGGCCGTGGTCATAGCATCAACTTTAAATATTGCTTACCAAGGATTCTTAGCTCTTTTCTGTGTATTTTTCAAGCAAGCCCTCGATATATGCCATCAGTTGCCCGGCAATGTTGAGGTCAAACTGGGCATCTAACTCGCGTATACAGGTCGGACTGGTCACGTTAATTTCAGTTAAGCTATCACCAATAACATCCAGACCAACAAAATGTAGTTCTTTGGCTTTTAATACCGGTGCAACCCGCTCACAAATCTCCAGGTCCCGAGCCGATAGGGGGCGCCCTACTCCCTGACCACCTGCGGCTAGATTACCCCGATTTTCTCCTTGCGAGGGTATCCTGGCCAAAGCATAGGGAACCGGTTCCCCACCAATCAACAATATTCGCTTGTCCCCAGCGCTGATCTCTGGTAGAAATTGCTGCGCCATGATCTGGCGCTGCCACTGCTCGGTCAGCGTTTCCAGGATAACACCCAGATTGTGGTCGCCCGTTTTCACTCTGAAAATTGACTGCCCACCCATACCATCAAGGGGCTTGTAGATCACATCGCCATATTGCTTGAAAAACTGGCGCAAGCGCTTTGCATCCCGGCTGACTAATACCGGAGGACACAACTCAGGGAATTGGGTAGCAAATAGTTTTTCGTTGCAGTCGCGCAGGCTCTGAGGCTTATTAACGATTAATGTACCCAGTCGCTCGGCCGCCTCGAGAATATGGGTAGCGAAGATAAATTCGCTATCCACCGGTGGGTCTTTGCGCATTAAGATCACATCAAGCTGCTCCAGCCCCTGATCCACAGTCTCTGTTAAATCGAACCAGGCAGTAGGATCATCCGCCACGGTGAGCACCTGCATGGTGGCACAAGGTTGTCCTTGCTGCAGATAAAGATGTGCTTGCTCCATATAGTAGAGTGTCCAACCCTTGTCTTGCGCTGCCAGCAGCATGGCCAACGTGCTGTCTTTGAATACCTTGATACTGCTAATTGGGTCCATCACAACACCCAGCTTCAAACTCATTTCGATTACCTGCCCGTTTGCTTGATTAGTGTTCGTTCTATGAAATATTGCTTGCTTGCGGAAAATCTGCCTGTGCTGAGGAAAACAGCCTGGTGGTCAAATTGATGTACACAATGACAACTGAATGTACCGGGTTATTAATTCATGCGCCCGACGACTGACACAACCAGGCAGATTGCTTGCATCTGTACTATGCTGAAGGTAGTTCATCCAACCTATTCCTCATCTAAGGCAGCGTGCATCAACAAATACCTGGCCCGCGGGTAGGAAATCTGCTGACAAGTTCCACCAGTAGCCTGGAGTGAACTGGTAATCGATGCGAGAGGCATTTTTCTCTGCCGGACCAGGAAAATCTTTCGCAATCCGAACACATGAACTATAAATATTATTAACATCTAGATCACGTTGTAATTGTATGTTAGAAAAGATTTTTATGAGTGCTTGACGCGCTTTTTCAGCAGTCATCGCTATGCAGAAAATTGCCCGACCAACCAACGTGATGCGGCTTACCTTTTAAGGGCTATGCTTACTTCTACAGGGCTATATTGAGATGGAAAATACCTTCGATAACCTCAAAATAATGGTGATTGACGACAGTAAAACGATTCGCCGCACCGCCGAGACACTTCTAAAAAAAGTGGGCTGTACGGTGGTAACCGCCATTGATGGATTTGATGCCCTTGCAAAAATTGCGGATTCTCATCCAGATATTATATTTGTTGACATTATGATGCCAAGATTGGATGGCTATCAGACCTGTGCATTGATTAAAAACAATAGCGCATTCAAAAGTACTCCCGTCATTATGCTGTCCAGTAAGGATGGCCTATTTGATAAAGCAAAAGGCCGCATCGTTGGTTCTGACCAATATCTGACCAAACCATTCAGCAAAGATGAATTGCTCAGCACTATCAAAAACCATGTGATCGACAAGTAAAAATCCATGTATAAGCTACACTTTATAATGCCAGAATCAATCGCTAATCCGGGGGCAGTATGGCTCGCATATTAATCGTGGATGACTCGCCCACAGAAGTCAGAAAAATCAGTACCATCCTTGAAAAGTTCAAGCATGAAATCATCACCGCAGATAACGGCGCCGACGGGGTCGCGATGGCTCGCCAGGAAAAGCCCGATCTAGTGCTGATGGATGTGGTGATGCCCGGTCTGAACGGTTTTCACGCGACTCGTCAACTTACTCGTGGCGAGGGTACGTCCGATATTCCGGTGATTATTGTCACCACCAAGGACCAGGAAACTGATCGGGTATGGGGTACCAGACAAGGCGCTAAGGGATATCTGATCAAGCCAGTCAATGAATCGGCTCTGACTAAAATGATTGATGAACTGATCGGTTGACTCATCTTTATTTATCCAGCATGCCCTGCATATAGGGTCGTGCCTGGGCGGAGAAAATCTGTCACTGGAGTTGCCAGCACTTATGCCCACTACCACCGACCCCTATCGTTTACTCGCTAGCATTGAGCAGCAGAGTCTTGATCTGGCCCAGGGCCTGCCAGCCATGGAAGACGTCATCGAACTCTGGAATGGCATTGGCTTTTCCCTCGCCGGACATCGCTTTGTGGCTTCCATGGGTGAAGTCGTAGAAGTGCTATCAGTGCCCCGCTACACCCTGGTTCCGGGTGTCAGACCCTGGTTAAACGGGGTCGCTAATGTACGCGGGCGCTTGCTGCCGATTTTTGATCTTGCTCATTTTTTCGGACTTAGCCACAAAGGGCAATCAAGCAGGGACCGGCGGGTGTTGGTGGTGGAAAGAGGAGAGGTCTTCAGTGGTCTGATCGTCGATGGTGTCCTCGGCATGCAGTATTTTCCTGTGGACTCCTTCCAGGCCGCGACAGCAGATGTACCGGACCGGATGAAGAGCTTTGTTACTGGTTTTTACCAGCGTAGTCATGATGTTTGGAATGTTTTCAGTACCGACAGCCTGGTAACCAATGAAAATTTTTTGACCGTGGCAGAGTCCTGAACTCGCACACATCCAACGGTCTGCTAAGCTTAATTAATACAATAGGAAATAGTTTTCTACACGTTGGACTAGCTATTTACAAGTTGAAACGGCTGGGGAGCCAAACATGACATCAACTACGGGTACATCATCCGGGCAAAAATCCAGCCCGATACAAGTGTTTTTGGGTACAGTGATCGTATTAGCTATTCTTGCACTGGTCTATGTTCTCTACCAAGTGAATCTGGACGCTAGCAGAGATAAAACTTACATTGCGTATGCCTCTGATCTGCGCGTATTGTCGCAGGAAATTGCTAAGAACGCTTCAGCTGCTGCTGACGGGGATGCCACAGCATTCGAACAGCTAAAGCGCTCCAAAGATGAATTTCAGCAAATTTGGTCCTATTTAAAGGAAGGTAACCCTGCTATCAGCCTACCCCCAGCAGACGATGCTACCATGGCCGCTTTGGGAGCGACCTGGACTGAAGTTGAATACAGTGCCAGCTCCATTCTCGATTCTAAGGATACGGTACTTGGCCTACACCGGGTTGCAGATGATCTGGGCGAAACCATTCCCCAGCTACAGATCGAAAACGATGATATAGTCCAGATCCTCATTGAAAGCAGAACCTCCTCAGACCAGATCGCCATGGCACAACGTCAGTCCCTGCTGGCAGAGCGGGTCATGAGAAGTGTCAGCAAAGTGCTGGCGGGACGGGAAGATGCGGTAAGAGCGGCGGATCAGTTTGGTCGTGACGTAAGTCTTTTTGGTAGGGTTCTGGACGGTATGATTCAGGGCAACCGGCAGTTAGGAATCAGAAAGGTCACTGATGAAGATGCCGTGTTCGGACTCAATGCGGTTTCTGAGTTATTTGAATTTGTTAACGGCAACGTCGATACCATTTTAGAAACGTCACCGGATTTATTCCGGGTGCGGGAAGCCGCTGACACTATTCTTCAGCAATCCCAAAGCCTGTTGAGTCAGACTTCTGAACTAACCAGTGCCTTGCAAGCCAAAGCGGAAACCCGGCTGGGTAATTTTGTTGGTTACGGCTTACTAGTGGTGATTATGATCGCTTTGGTGCTCATTGGCTGGACCAACTCGCGTGAGTCTAGTAAGCGCTATGAGAAGCAAGCCGGTCAAAACGAACAAAACCAAGGCGCCATCCTGCGTCTGCTTGATGAACTCGCCGACCTCGCCGATGGTGATTTGACCACCGAGGCCACAGTAACCGAAGATTTTACCGGTGCCATCGCTGACTCCATCAACTTCGCCATCGACCAAATGCGTAATCTGGTCATCTCGATTAACGACACCGCGGTCAGAGTGGCCGGTGCTGCCCAGGAAACTCAGGCGACCGCGATGCATCTGGCAGATGCATCGGAGCATCAGGCACAGGAAATTGCAGGAGCTTCAGCCGCCATTAACGAAATGGCCGTTTCCATCGATCAGGTGTCATCTAACGCCGCTGAATCAGCCGCGGTTGCGGAACGTTCTGTTGCCATCGCTAAAAAAGGCGCGGAAATCGTGCAATCCACCATTCGCGGCATGGACAACATACGCGAACAGATTCAGGAAACAGCCAAACGGATTAAGCGTCTGGGTGAATCGTCACAGGAAATTGGTGATATCGTATCCCTCATTAATGATATTGCCGACCAAACCAACATCCTCTCATTGAATGCCGCCATTCAGGCCTCGATGGCCGGTGACGCAGGTCGTGGATTTGCGGTAGTTGCTGATGAGGTTCAGCGTCTGGCCGAACGCTCATCCGCTGCAACGAAACAGATTGAAGCACTGGTAAAAACCATTCAGACCGATACTAACGAAGCCGTTATCTCCATGGAACAAACCACATCTGAAGTGGTCAGTGGTGCCCGCTTTGCGCAGGATGCCGGTGTTGCGCTGGAAGAGATTGAGAATGTATCGAAAAATCTGGCCGACTTGATCCAGAACATTTCCAACGCGGCAAGGCAACAGTCTTCATCTGCCGGACACATATCCAATACCATGAACGTCATTCAGGAAATCACCTCGCAAACCTCCGCAGGGACCAACGCAACAGCGAAGTCCATCGGTAAGCTCGCTGAGCTGGCCAATCAGCTTAAGAATTCAGTGGCCGGCTTTAAGCTACCTAAGCAATTGATCCACGATGATGATGAGATAGAGCTGGATGATGACCGGGATGCTGCCTGATTGAAGTCAATATAACCGATTGCACAGTACCTTGTGCAGCTACCTGATTCGCCTTTTGGCGGCTGGGCGCCTCGATGGAAAACAGCAGAAATAACAGCTATGTGACCGGAGGATGGTGTATGGATACACTACCCGACATGAACAATAAGATGTTTTCCCAGTGGCAGGCTCTGTTAGAAAAACGCACAGGTATGAATCTCCCGCCAGAACGGAAAACCTTCTTACAATCCAATCTACGCACACGCATGCGCGAGATCGGCTGCGATGGTTATGAGGAGTACTTCAGCAAAGTCAAAGAAACGCCCGGGGGAGCTATCGAATGGATGACTCTTGTGGATCGACTGACCGTGCAGGAGACAAGGTTTTTTCGTGATGACCATGCCTTTGCATTGGTGGCTTCATTTCTTGCCTCAATCCCTAAGTCCAAACTGAACCAGCAACCCATAGAAGTTTGGAGTGTTGGCTGTGCTACCGGAGAAGAACCCTATACACTGGCCATGGTGATAGAACAAAGCCTGGCGGCACTCCAAATTACCGGTTACTACGCCGTAACTGGAACCGATATTAGTATGCCTGCGCTGGCAAAAGCCCGGGCGGCCCGGTACCCATTGCGTAAACTAGTCACATTGAGCCAGCAATACAGGGAGAAATACTTTACCCGGGTGTCATCGGCACATTATGAAGTCATACCTGCTCTGAAACAGCGGGTATGCTTCTCCAGGGTCAACGTGCTGGATATTGGCAACACCCCAATCGATAGCATGACCATTATTTTCTGTCAGAACTTACTGATTTACTTCAAACGCTGGCGCCGCAAAGAAATACTGAACCAACTGACTGAACGGCTGGTACCCGGTGGTTTGTTAATACTAGGTCTGGGTGAAATTGTGGAATGGGACAATCCCCTGCTAAAGCGGCTGGACAATGAACATACCCTGGCATTTATTAAACGTGGCTAATGTCATCATGAAAACACCGGGCAGAGCGACCCTAACCCGGTACCAAGTGACCAAATGGAGAAGTTATGGCGGGCAACCATGACTATATAGCCCTTGATTGGGTCAAAAGCGAAATAGACAGCACACTGAATCAGGCGCAATTAGCGCTTGAGGATTATGTTAGCAATCCTGCGGACAGCACTCGCCTGCGTTTCTGCCTGAACTATATCCACCAGGTTCATGGCACCCTGCAAATGGTTGAGTTTTACGGGGCGGCATTGCTAGCGGAGGAAATGGAGCAGCTAACTCAGGCGTTGGTAAAAGGCGACATCGCTCAGCCCGACGAAGCCATAGAAGTTTTGATGGAAGCGATACTCCAGCTACCCAACTACCTTGGCCGCCTACAGACTAACCAGGAAGACTTGCCGGTTATTCTGTTGCCGGTGCTCAACGATTTGCGAGCTTCTCGCGGAGCCGGCCTGCTGTCTGATACTTCCCTGTTTACACCTGACCTCAGCGCTATGCAAGTGTCGGTAACGCCAGAGGTCGCTTCACGGCTGGCCAACCGAAAGGCGGTGGCTCAGCTGCGCAAGCTAAGGCAAATGTATCAGTTTTCGCTGGCAGGCGTGGTCAGAGAACATGACGTGATCGTCAACTTAAATTATTTGCACAAAGTGTGCGACCGCCTGCAAGCCCTTTGTAAGGACTCCTCATTCGGTCAGTTTTGGCGGCTAACGGTGGTCTTCGTAGAAGCTTTACGGGAGGGCGATATCGACTTATCGTCGAGTACCAAAAACGTGCTCCGTTCGCTGGATCACACTATCAAACGGTTGATCGATGAGAGTCAGAATATTCTGGCGAAGCCTGCCCCTGAAGACCTCACTAAACATATTCTCTACTACATGGCGCGGTCTGAAACCGGCAATGACAAGCTGGCCAGAATCCGCAGCGAGTTCCGCCTCGATCTGGCTCTGCCAACAGATCAGAGTATTAATCATGGTCGCCAGAAAATGGCCGGACCTGATAAAGGTGCCATCGAGTCTGTAGTCAGCGCACTCAATGAAGAACTGGCCCGGGTAAAAGACCAACTGGACCTGTTTGTACGCAGTGAATATAAAGATCTGACCGAGCTGCAGGAACTCATCCCCGGCCTGCAACAAATTGCCAACACCATGGCGGTGCTGGGTCTCGGTGTTCCGCGCAAGGTGGTGGAAGACCAAATTCAGCTAATTACTCAAATTGTCGACGACAATGAAATCCCTGCTGATAGTGTCCTTATGGATATTGCCGGTGCCCTGCTTTACGTAGAAGCGACATTGAGTGGCTATGGCGAAGAACAAAATCAGCCCGATACTGACAATGATCTCGCTGATAGCGGTAAAAGTGGCGATGGCGGCAATAGAAAGAACCAACTGTCGATGCCCCAGGAGCAGATCGACAATGCCCACGAAGCGGTAATCAGGGAAGCTCGTAACGGCTTGGAACAGGCCAAAACCGATATCGTAGAATATATTGCTTCCCAGTGGGATCAGTCAGAAATTGCAGGCGTTCCCGGGCTGCTGCAGTCGATCAGGGGCGGTCTGCAAATCATCCCTCTCGAACAAGCTGCCACCCTGCTCAAGATTTGTGGCCGCTTTATCAGCGAAAAATTATTATCAGCCGACGCCAGTCCGGACTGGCATCAGCTAGACACGCTGGCCGATGCCATTACCAGTATCGAATACTATCTCGAGCGCGTTAGCGAAGGCAGCCGTGACAACGACATGATCCTCGCCGTAGCCGAGCAAAGCCTCGCACAACTCGGCTACCCGGTGAACAAAGACGAGCAGAGTCCGGTTCAACCAACACCCAACCCAACGCCTAAAGAGTCCACGGTGGCGGCAAGTGAGGCACCGGTATCTGCTCACGAAAAAGAAACCGACCAGGAATTAATCGATGATGACATCATCGAAATTTTTGTTGAAGAAGCCGCCGAAGTGCTGGAAACCATTACCCAGCACTATCCTGTCTTTCATGCCCAACCCGATGACCCAGTAGCTCTGGCTGAGCTTCGACGCGCCTACCATACGCTCAAAGGCAGTGGTCGGCTGGTCGGTGCAACCAGTATCAGTGAACTGGCCTGGGCCGTTGAGAATATGCTGAACCGGTACATCGAGGGCTCGGTATCCCCAGGTCTGGCATTGTTCGAGCTACTGGAAAAGGTCAACAACAAACTACCCGGTATGGTTGAACTGTATGAACAGGGCCAGGCGGTTTGCGACGTGGCTGACTTCATCGCCACAGCAGATAAATTAGCCGCCGCCCATAAGCAAACCCGCGAAGCACACAAAGCGCAAGCAGCAGAACAAGCGGCCGAAGCCTCTGCAGAAACGCTGTCTGACCAGAATGCGTCTACTGATAAACGTGCCGCCACCAGCGAAATCCCGCTGACAGCCGGGCCGGTCTCTGCTGACCAATATTCTGATCCGACCGCTGAAATAAATTCAGACTCCACTGACCATTTCTCAAGCGATTCCTCAACCCAAACCAGGGAACCCGAACCTGTGGCTGCCGGGTCCAGTGAACTGGACGATGTTGATCTGATTGACGATGAGATCATTGAAATATTTGTAGAAGAAGCGACCGAAGTTAAGGAAGCTATCGACCAGTATTTACCTGAGTACCTCGCCTCTTATGACAACAATGAAGCGCTCACTGAAGTGCGCCGTGCCTTTCATACTCTCAAGGGTAGCGGTCGTTTGGTGGGTGCCAGTGCTGCGGGCGAGTTGGCATGGTCAGTAGAAAACCTGCTCAACAAGGTCATTGATAGCTCGATCAACATGTCGGCTGAGGCAGGCGAACTCATTAATCAGGTCGTCGGCCTGTTTCCAGATTTAGTTGACGATTTTAAACTGCAACGACAACCCTCCCATGCTACTGCTCCACTGATGGCCAAACTGGAAGCGCTGGCGAATGGAAGAGATATCCCAGCAGCCACAGAAGATACCGCAGCGATAGCGGCCAGTGACCCTACGGACACAGCGGTAGAAACCGACAACGAGTCCGAACTGTCGATCGATCCCATGTTGCGGGATATCTTTAAAGCCGAGACCGACTGTCATCTCGAGACCATTGAACAGTTCGTCGAACAAGCCCGGTTGTCTCCCTCTGGCCGGGAAATAACGGACGAACTGTCCAGAGCTATGCACACGTTGAAAGGCAGTGCCAATACCGCTGGTATTATGCCGATCGCAGAGATCGCCATTCCAGCAGAAAGGTTTGTTAAAGAAGCGCGCGCCAGGGGAATCAGTGTCGACAATGATATGATTGACCTGCTCAGTAATGCCACTGACTTAGTTCGCAAGGGTCTGGAACAACTGACCACCGCGCCCCAAGCCAGTATTAGTGGTACTGAAGATTTCCTTGCTGATTTACAACGAATCAGTGACCGACGCCTGGCTGAAAACGAAGACCAACTTACTTCCGCTGGACAGACCGATCCCATGTTGATCAATCTGTTTTTAACTGAGGGGGTCGACATTTTACTGGATGCAGAGCGCATTCTGGATAATTGGTGCAAAGACCACAGCGATACCGTTGAATTAAACAAACTGGTGGAAGAAATCAGTAGCCTTGAGCGCGGAGCAATACAAGCTGGACTGCCAGACATTGCTGAATTAACAGCGGCGATGGTAGCGCTTTATCAGAAGGCAGTGGTTAACATACCTGCTGACGATAGTTTTTATGACCTGGCCAGTCGGTCTAATGATGCACTGGTCAGCATGATGGACCAGGTGGCCGCCGGACTGGCAAGCAACAAACAACCGACACTCCTTAGCGAGATAGAACAAGCAACCCGGCAACTGAGTGAGCCACTGACCGACTCCGCAGACCCTACAGAAACAGCCGGAACTGACATCCCCGTATTAGAAATACAACCAGAACAACAAGTTGGTATGCAAGCAGAGCACACGGATAATACCAGTGCTCATCAGAACCAATATCTATTGGATCCGGATTTGGCCGAAGTATTTCTGGAGGAAGCCAATGACCTGATCGCCAGCTCCGGCGAAAGCTTGCAACAATGGACCAAAGATCCCCACAACATGGACTATGCGCGGGCTCTGCAGCGAGACATCCATACCCTGAAAGGCGGCGCCCGGCTTGCAGGTCTTGCACCCATGGGTGAACTGGCCCATCAGTTAGAAAATTTATTAGAAGGTATAGTCGAACAACAAATCGCGGTATCTCCGGAAGCCTGCCATTTATCACAATTAGCCCACGACAGCCTCAACGGAATGCTGATATCAGTGCCCGAATCCTCCAACTGCCATGATACACCGGAACTGATCAGCGCTCTGCAAAGCTATATCAATGAGCATCCCCGTCAAGCCACGGCGACAGAGCAATGGGATAGCATTGATCCGTTAGCTGAATTAGAAGAAGCTGATATTGATCTTGGCTCTGACAGTGATTTTGCCACTGACCATGATCTGACTACCGATAGTGATCTGGCAACTGACAGCGAGGCCGCGGACGAGTTGGCAGCAGGAGACGGTGCCAACGAAACGGCAAGCATGGGTCTCGACGAGGAAATGATTGGCATCTTCCTTGAAGAAGCCAACGAAATTATGCAGCGCAGTAGCGAAGTGTTGCATGAATGGTCAGAGGACCTGGAAAATGCGGACTGCCTGGCTCAACTCCAGCGTGACTTGCACACCTTAAAAGGTGGTGCACGGATGGCGGAAGTTCAGGTCATGGGTGATTTGGCACATCAACTGGAAACTCTGTTTGAAGGCATTAACGAAGGCACACTACGGGCCCACGATGCCATGCTTGAGGTAGTTAACGAAGCCCATGATACCCTGGCCAATATGCTGGATGCGGTTACTCAGCGTCAAAGTGTTGCCGCCGCCACTCCCTTAATTGTACGCATACAGCAACTGGCGAAGGCAGGTCCGCTGGCTGCTGGCGATGTCGGTACAAATACCAAAGCAGAAGCAGAAGCAGAATTAAGTAGCATTGACGATTCGATTGCTGAGAACACAGCCAGCACCAATGCAGCTGCTGACGACTATGTCGAACTGGATACCCGCCACATTGCTAATGAAAGCTACGAGCTGCAAGATCTTGACGCCGAACTGGTGGAGCTGTTTTTAGAAGAAGCCGAAGAGCTAATCGATTCCACCGCCAACAACTTACAAACCTGGTTGGACGACATCCATAAACTCCATGAAGTCAAGGTACTGCAACGAAAACTACACACACTGAAGGGCGGAGCACGGCTGGCCGCAATCAAACCCATTGGTGATTTGTCCCACGAATTAGAATCTTTATTTGAGGGCATTGTCGAGGACCGCTTTGAGGCCGACCCCTCACTAGCCGACTTACTATTACAGTGTCATGACCGCCTCGCTGAAATGGTGGAAAATGTCAGTGATAACAAACCCGTTAGCGCCGCTAATGATCTTATTCAGCGCATTCATCACTATTGCGCGCACCATGCGCAAGACGATGGAGATACCAGCCCGGCTACGGGCATCCATGCTAGTGGCGAAGCAGCGGCGGCAGGCACCGCCAGTGCTGATGAACTGCGGCAAATCTTTCTCGACGAAGCCAAAGATGTTATGGCGGCGATTTCAGCAGGTTTCAGCGAATGGCTCCAGAACGTCAACCTTTCCAGCACGGCACGTGAGCTTGGACAGAATCTCAACATTTTGATGAAAGCAGCTAAACTGCCTGAAGCGAGAAGTGTCAGCAGTCTGGCTGAAGCCTTGTCACGACGATTCACTGCCATCGCTGAAAAACAACAGCACCCCTTAAAAGATAACATGCCAGCGACGCTGGAGCGTGCCATTAAATACCTGTCTCGCTTGCTGACGCAAATTGCTGAGTTGGAACAACCTGATATTCCCAACGAACTAATCAGTGAACTGAATAAAGTGGACCCCGGCGACATGGCAGACAAGCCGAACATGCTGGCGGACATGGATGCGGAGATTCTGGAAGTTTTTGTGGAAGAAGCCAGCGATTTGCGGGACGCATTAGCCAGGTATCTCGACGACTGGGAAACCGAACCCCGCAATATGCTGCACGCTGAAGGCATGGCACGCACGCTGCACACCTTGAAAGGGGGGTCACGGTTAGCCAATTTGAGTCGAGTGGGTGATCTTTCGCAAGAATTTGAGGCTGTTATCAAAACGGCGAAAGATGAAAACACCGAACTCAATGACGCCTTGCTCGGCGAAATTAAAACCCAATTTGGACAGCTCAGGGCTGAGATTGACAAGATCAATGAACTCTACCAAAAACTGAGCACAGGTGAATTTTCCCAAGACACCTCAGCTACTCAGGCTGATGAAGAAACCGCACATGCGGAGCGACTGCTGCAAATTCAGCGTGAACAAAAAGCTAAAACAGCGCAGCAAAAAGAAGCAGCAACCGCCGCTAAAGCCAAACCAAAAGCGCAACCCGCCGCACGCCAGGCACCGGTCGAAAACGTTCGCGTACCTGCACCGCTAATCGATGACCTGGTCAACCTGGCAGGTGAAACCAGTATCACCCGTGGGCTACTGGAACAACAGATCAGTGATTTCACCTTCACGCTGGATGAAATGCAGGCCACCATCGACCGCTTGAGAGGACAGTTGCGGCGCATGGATATGGAAACAGAAGCGCAAATTCTGTTTAGTCTGGAAAAAGATGGCGGGCTTGAATATGAGGACTTTGATCCATTGGAAATGGACCGCTACTCTTCGATTCAACAGTTATCCCGGGCACTCAGCGAATCCACCTTCGATTTGACCGATTTGCGGGAAACCATGCTGAACAAAGCAAGGGATGCTGAAACCCTGCTGCTACAGCAGTCCCGCATCAACACGGAATTACAAGAAGGCTTAATGAAAACGCGGATGATACCGTTTACCAGTATCGTCCCCCGACTGCGCCGGATTGTCAGACAGATCGCCACCGAACTTGGCAAGAAAGTGGAATTTGAAGTCCACAATCCGCAAGGGGAATTAGACCGCAATGTACTGGAAAGAATGGTCGCGCCTTTAGAACACATGATACGCAACGCCATTGGACATGGTATTGAAATGCCCGAGGAGCGGGTCAAAGCAGGCAAGCCTGCCAGCGGAAAAATCCAGCTATCAGTGGATCGGGAGGGGGGCGATGTGGTGCTCATGCTATCCGATGACGGCGCTGGCATTGATATCGACGCGGTGAGAAAGAAAGCGACAGCACAAGGATTGATCGATAATTCCACCGCCACTTCGGACCACGATGTCTTGCAGTTTATTTTTCATGCTGGCTTCAGCACCGCTAAAAAAGTTACACAGATTTCCGGCCGGGGCGTCGGCATGGATGTGGTTTCCAGTGAAATCAAGCAATTAAGTGGCCGGGTGTCGATTGACTCGAAGAAAGGAAAAGGTACCCGTTTCGAGGTGCATTTGCCGTTTACAGTTTCAGTAAACCGGGCACTAATGGTCAATACCGGAGAAGATTATTACGCTATACCACTCAATACCATTGAAGGCATTGTAAGAGTCAGTGCTTATGAGCTCGAGGAATACTATAAGCCCAATGCGCCTCTTTATGAATATGCAGGCCAAAACTACCGCTTACAGTATCTGGGTAGCCTGCTGAAAAGCGGTCACTATCCGAAGCTGCGAGGACAGCCCTTACCATTGCCCGTTATTCTGGTGCGTGGCAGTGGTGAGCAACCCTTGGCTTTACAGGTAGACAGCCTGATGGGGTCACGGGAAATCGTGGTCAAAACACTAGGTACTCAATTCACTGATGTTCGTGGTGTCTCCGGTGCTACCATTCTGGGTGATGGTAATGTAGTCGTCATTCTCGACTTGCCTGCGATGCTACGTAGCGACTTTAGCGCCATCATCAAAGATGATGATCTCAAAGAAGCCAGTAACACTAGCAAAAACACCAACACCACCGTAATGGTGGTAGATGACTCCGTCACCGTGCGTAAGGTGACATCCCGCTTACTGGAGCGCAACGGAATGGATGTTCTGTTAGCGAAAGACGGAGTGGATGCCATTGCCCTGCTACAGGACAACAAGCCCGATGTCATGCTACTGGATATTGAAATGCCGCGCATGGACGGCTTTGAAGTAGCCAGCCTGGTGCGTCACGATTCCCGCCTTAAACAAGTTCCAATTGTAATGATTACCTCGCGTACCGGCCAAAAACACCGGGAACGGGCCGCTGCCATTGGTGTCAATGAATACCTGGGTAAGCCCTTCCAGGAAGGTCACTTGCTCGAGACCATTAACAAACTGGTGGAATAAGCGGCATGGGGGAAACGGGAATTGGTATTATCTCAGACTGCCCGCTCCAGCGCCATGTACTGCAGGGGGCCATCAAAGACCATGGATTTGAGATTGCGACCAATACTGAACCATCTCGTCTCGATCAAACCTTTTTGACGGAACACGGCGGCATACAAGCGTGGGTCGTCATTATCGTGGAAGAGGATCGTTGGGAAGATCCCGTCAGCGACCTGATTGACTATGCCGAGTCGGCGGAGGCGCCGGTACTATTTGGTCTTGAGCAATCACCGGGTAAGCAGAGCCGTGAGTATCCTCAATGGGAACGTCGGCTGCTGGGTAAACTGGAAGAGTTACTCGGCAAACCTGAAGCAGAGGGCGCCAACCGGAATACCTCTCTGCACACGGTCAAGCTGGTAAAACCGGATCTCTCAAGCGAAGCAGAAGCAATCCAATCGGGTGCGGTTAAAAGACCTCAACTGCCACCTCAGATCCAGCCCCGTAGTGCAGCCGATTCCGTTGATAAGGTCATTATTCTAGCCGCCTCTCTAGGTGGCCCAGCGGCAGTTAAAGAATTCCTCGACGCTTTACCTGGGGGGCTTCCAGCCGCTTTTGTCTACGCACAACATATCGATCAAAATGCGGCTAAGGTGCTATTACGTGTACTGGGAAGACATTCAGCACTGACGCTCCACGAAGCCAAGGCTGGAGAAACCTTGCGTAATGGTGAAATAATACTGATCCCGGTTGACAACGAAATCAGTTTCGACTCGGAAGGTCAAATCGTCTTCCACAGTCATCCCTGGCCTGGCCCTTACGGTCCCTCTATCAATCAAGTGATGTTGAATGTGGCTGATCACTACCGCAATCAGTCCCATGCTATTTTGTTCAGCGGTATGGGCAATGATGGCGCTATCGCCAGCCCCTTGTTAAAAGCTTACGGCAATCCGATATGGAGCCAAAGCAGTGAAAGCTGTGTAATCAGCTCAATGCCAGACGCAGTGGCCTCTACAGGTTGTGTGGACTTCAGAGGCACGCCCACTGAGTTAGCTAAGCAATTAGTGATCAAAATGGCTGCTGAAGAACAAAGAAAACCACGGCAGATTGCCATCAAACAATAAAATTTCTGCTAAGCTTCTAGCAATAACACTTACCGAGGTACCATGCATGGCGCAAGCGCTTCCAGCACAAATTTCGTGCCTGCTTATTCCCGTTCAGGGCACCAGTCTGCTACTACCCAATGCCAGTGTCGCTGAGGTTATTGATTATCATCAACCAGACGCGAGCCTTGCTGCGCCGCAATGGTTTCTTGGCTTTATCCGCTGGCGTGGTCTGCGTTTGCCCTTAATTTCTTACGAAGCGGCTAATGGAGATGAAGCCCCCCCGGTTGCCGAGGGTGCTAGAATTACGGTCACCAATACCATTGGTGAACACCACCCCCCCCTATCCTTTATGGCAGTGGCTACCCAAGGTATTCCCCGCTTAGTCAAAGTAACCAAAGAAGAACTTACCATGGCCACTGATGCTTCATCCGGTCCGCTACAAGCGACTCCAGTGCGGCTTAGTGGTGAAGAAGCCATCATTCCAGAATTAGTAGGGCTGGAAAAACTAGCGGTTGAAGCACTCGCCAAATTCTAACTCAGCTCTGCTCAATTAATCGGGCAGAATGATAGATAAGCCTTCCCTTGCGAGAAACTAACACCAGCAGCCTTTTAACATCACCTGTGGTGAATTTGCATTAACATCCCGTGTTGCCAACGCCGAAACCAATTCCTGCAACCAAATCCAATAACTAATGCCAGCAACACAAACATTGGTGAATATTATATCATTACATCTACACTGTGCTCTGTTGTCCATATGAGAGAAAACTCTGTTTTTGCAAAACACGAACCTCAATACTGCATGTCCGAGGCACGCCTCAGCAAGGCAAAGCAGATTTGTGCAGCGTGGACTCTGCATCTTAAAACCTCTTGGCCGCAGCTAATTGGCTACATCTGGCAATCACACCAACCCAGCGGAACCCGTGAGTTGTTGGTGAGAATACATCGGACTGCCGCGAGCAAGCCAATTGAAACAGACCATAGCAAGCAGAAAACCCCTGCCATCTGCTCCACTTGCAAGGTAGCTTTATGAGGTCTACTCGGGCCGCTTATTCTTTATCTGCTGATATTTCGCTGATCGATTTGCACAACGTAAGTTTATGGATCGATAATCGTTCTATTCTGAGCAATATACAGTTCAGTTTACGGGCCAATGAGATCATGACGATCATTGGTCCTAACGGTGCGGGCAAGTCCAGTCTGGCAAGGGTTGTACTGGGTTTGCTAAAGCCGACTTCTGGCCAGATCAAGCGCAAGGCTGGCTTAAGGATTGGTTATGTGCCGCAGAATTTTCATGTTGACAGTACGTTCCCAGTGACTGTAAAACGCTTTATGCAACTGGCGGAAAATTCTGTCAACTGGCAACAATCATTGCAACAAACTAATATGGACGCCTTTGCCGACCAGGCTCTGAGTTCCTTGTCTGGCGGCGAACTGCAACGGGTATTGTTAGCTCGCGCCTTACAGCTTAAACCCCAATTACTGGTACTGGACGAACCCGCACAAGGCATTGATATCAGTGGTCAAACCGAGTTTTATCAACTCATTCGGGAGGCTCGTGATCAGATCCACTGCAGTGTCCTGTTAATTTCTCATGATCTCCACCTTGTGATGGCCGCTACCGACCAGGTGTTGTGTCTGAATCAACATATTTGCTGTGCCGGTCACCCGGCAACGGTCTCCAATGATCCCGCCTTTATTCATTTGTTCGGCGAACAGGCCGCACGATCCTTAGCTGTCTACCATCATCACCATGATCACCACCACCACGCGGATGGCACCATCGCCAGTGGTAGCGAATGTCGGCATAAGCATGATTGAAATTTTATTACCGGCTCTGCTGGGCGGTCTGATTTTAGCCATGGTAACCGGACCGCTGGGATGTTTTGTGGTGTGGCGGCGCATGTCCTATTTTGGTGATACTCTCGCACACTCGGCACTACTGGGAGTCGCGTTTGGGCTTTTCCTTGAGATCAACACCAGTGTAGCTATAACTGGGGGTTGTGCGGTAATGGCTATTATTCTGGTAGTGTTGCAACAACAAAAGCAATTAGCTGTGGATACCCTTCTGGGTATCCTCGCCCACAGTTCTTTATCGCTTGGTTTGGTCACTCTTAGTTTTATGCCGCAAATACAAATCGACCTAATGGCCTATTTATTCGGCGATCTTTTGGCTATCGATTGGACCGATCTGCCTTGGATAGCCGCAGGCGCTTGTGCGGTATTAGCATTAATCGGCTTTAATTGGCGTTCCCTATTACTCACCACACTGCATGAAGAGCTAGCCGCCGTGGAGGGTATTCCGGTCAGATCGTTGCGTTTACTGCTCATGCTATTGATGTCGCTGGTAATTGCTTTAGCGATGAAAGTCGTGGGCGTATTGTTAGTCACCAGTTTGTTAATAATTCCCGCCGCCACCGCACGATTCTATTCGCGCACTCCTGAACAAATGGCGCTGCTGGCAAGTCTTTGCGGCATGTTGGCTGTATTGAGTGGGCTGGGTCTTTCCTGGTGGCTGAACACTCCTGCGGGCCCCTCCGTGGTCTTAGCTGGATTCTTTTTTTTCAGTGCCGCTCTTACTGCTCGTTTAATAGGCAAACGCTTACAGGCTAAAATAGCTTTTCAGAGAGAATAATAGTTAGTGCTCATCCAGAAACGCCAGTTTTTGATGGGCACTAACGCAGTACAAGGAAGTGCTGCCAAAATCGATCGCCTAAGCGATTGATTTTGCGCGCAAAGTAAAATCGGCATTTCACTTTGCGACTCCGCGAAACGTCATGGAAGCCGTTTCAGGATAAAAACTAGTTAGTTTGCGGTACACGGCAATTAACGACAAGACCATCGTGCGGAATAGCAATAGAGGGAGCACCCCATGACCGCAGACTTAAGCTCTGTTGCTGATTTTAACTTTTACCCGGCACATTGTTTTGTTATCTTCAAGCGCTAACTAGTGCTCATCCAGAAACGCCAGTTTTTGATGGGCACTAACGCAGTACAAGGAAGTACTGCCAAAATCGATCTCCTAAGCGATTGCTTTTGCGAGCAAAGTAAAATCGACATTTTACGTTGCGACTCCACGAAACGGCATGGAAGCCGTTTCAGGATGAAAACCAGTAAGAGAACAGAGAAATGTCAGGCCGCCTATTGAATAGCCACCTAGCGCATAAAAACTAATAGCCACCTTCTAAATAGCTAACCACTAAAAGGAGTCTAATCATGTGGATTCGTACTGTTTTTCTTATTCTTCTGACTCCTTTGGTCTGGGCCACATCCCCCATGGAATCATATAACCGGGTTCATCTGTCAGTTTCCGCTTCCAGTGAACTGGAAAACAATCAACTCACAGTCAGATTGGTTGCAAGGGCTGAAGCCAAAACTGCAGCTAAAGCAGCCGCCAAAGTGAATGAAAAAATGCAATGGGCACTGAGTAAACTGGACAGCGAGCAAAATATTGCGAGCAAAACGCTTAATTACCGCACTTTTCCCAAATACAATCACCAAGAGATTTCAGGTTGGCAAGTGGAGCAAGGTTTAGAGCTGGAATCGTCAAAAATTGAAACGTTAACTGCAATTACCAGTGAGCTGCAAGGTGGTCTGGATGTTGTGAATATGAAGTATCACAGCTCAACCCAAGCACGCAGACTAGAAGAAAACCGCTTAATTGAAGAAGCCATTGTTGCTTTTAATCAACGTGCTGATTTGATCAGAAAGCAGTTAGGTGCGAAAAACTTTCACATTGTCAAATTACAAATAGACAGCCAGGACCGTTATCAAAACTTGCCCCGGTCAGCTACTATGTCTGCCCGAACAACAGCAGCAGAACAAGATACTCAAACCGCCGTTCGCGCGGGTACGCAAACGGTGATTGTCAACATTAACGGTGAGATTGAACTAGAATAGGACCCTTAGATATCATCAGTAACCGTTCTAAGGACAGTACTGATAGATTTATGGATTGATAGATTGATCGACTATGACACTGCCGGTATCGACTCAGTGGTTTTTCGGCGTCGTTAGCATCAGAAATTCGTTTCTTGTAGCCGCGTGCTTGCGCATAGAACCTAACATTACAGAAGTAATCATGCGGGAGTTCTGCTTCTCGACACCTCTCATCATCATACACATATGACGGGCTTCGATGATGACGCCAACTCCTCTGGCGTTAGTAATCGCTAGTATGGCCTCGGCGATTTCTCTGGTCAGGTTTTCCTGTATTTGCAGGCGCCTGGCAAACATATCCACTATTCTGGCGAATTTAGAAAGGCCCAAAACTTTACCATCTGGCACATAACCTATATGGCACCGTCCAATAAATGGCAACAAATGGTGCTCGCAGAGAGAATATAATTCGATATCTCTTATCAGCACCATTTCGTCGGTGTTGGACTGAAATACGGCCCCATTAACGATATCCTCCAGGGTATCGTTATAGCCTTTGCACAGGAACTGCATGGCTTTCGCCGCCCGTTCCGGCGTCTTCAACAAACCCTCCCGTTCCGGATTTTCTCCTAAAGCGACCATGATAGCTTTGTAGTGTTCCTCTATCTCATGACTCATTATTTTGCCTCATTTAACGAATATGGCGGCCGCCATCCAGTTGTAACGTGCGTCCTGTCATATAAGGATTATCCAGAATATAGCGTAAACCTTGCAAAATAACCTCGGGTCCGGGCTCTATTGCCAATGGCGCTTTGTTGATCGTATGCTCCTTGTATTCCGGTGTATCATGATCATTAAACAAAACCAGCGAAGGCGCTATTGAATTCACTTTAATCGCTGGTGCATACAGTCGGGCAAAAGAGCGGGCCATGCCGTCCAAGCCCGCTTTTGAGGCAGCATAAGCGATATGATTATCGCTACCCTCTTCAATTACGTAATCAGTAATATGAATGATGTCTGCCCATTGCTGTGCACCTTTAACCAGCAAATCATGACAATGCAAGTTGATCAGATAGGGTGCCATCATATGCACCTGCACCATTTCTTGCATCACTTCACTGTGATTGTCCGATATACCCACATCCCGCCGCCAGGATGATGCGTTATGAACAATGGCCCGAAGGGGGCCAACATTAGCGTGAAGGTCTTTGATCAACTGGTCAATGTCTTCTTGTTGGGAAAAATCAGCCCTAAGGCAGATCACGCCACTTGCACGCAAGGAGTCTATCACGGCATGTTCGGAGCGGTAGGTAATGGCGACTCTTTCGCCTTGTTCAGCCATAACCTGGGCGCAATACAATCCAATTCTCTGCCCTGCGCCCGTGATTAATATACTGCCAGCGTTAGTCCATTGCACAGGAGAGTCTCTGTAGTAAACAAAGCCGAAACAAATACCCAATAGGATGCGACACTTGTAAGTAACGGGCCAGTGCTCTACTACCTGTTATCTGGCTCATTCTGTCATGCACCTGTTTTAAATGTGATAGTTAAGTGAGTTGTCTGCTGGTCGAGATTGTCAACTGTGATGGCTTAAATCGAAAATGATCAGAGGCCATTTAAACCGTCAAGCAAAATGTAGACTTCCCGATTAAACCAACCCTTAAATGCGAAAACACTACTACGTAGCAAGTGCAATCCTGGCTCAACTGGCAAAAGAGTTAACGCTTGAATGCTTTCTGTCATTGCATAAACAAAAATGCCAAGAGACACGAACGCCTATCTTTGACTAACTAGAGCCCGTCCAGAAACGTTAGTTTTCTTGCGGGAACTAGCGCAGTGCATGGATGCACTGCCGAAATCGATCGCGTAAGCAATTGATTTTGTAAGCAAAGTGAAAATCGCATTTTCGCTTTTCGTGAACATGAAACGGCATGGAAGCCGTTTCAGGATGAAAACTAACTAGTCAGTTCTGGCTTGTTGTCTGTCATAGCTTAGTTGGCCAAAAAGCGCTGTAGTCAGTAGTTATTATAAATGGCAAGACGTTAAACGATTTGGTTACTCCAAACACTGGCATCCCCGATCCGACGACCGGGCAAGGCACGACGATCATTCTTATCAAATTCAAAGCGCATGACTACTCGTCTATCCCCGGTTTGACGACGGTGTCGCATGCGCCGTTCAGGTCCCTGCCAGGACGGTTCTTTGCTGGTAAATTTAGCAGGCATATACCTACCTCCCTGTATTCTCTTGGCTTTAACTCGTTTCTACTGACATTTACCAGGCGAATAAGTCTTTTGAACCAACTCCTCTGATTCAATAGCTGCCTTAGTCCTATTCAAGCAAATATAACTTTTCATAATAACTTTTAAGCATGGTTTCCACATCGAATTCAGTCGTTGTCGTGTTGATGCTGGCCTGCATCATTTTGATCCACTTTTCTTTGTCCTCATAGTAGGTGGGAATCACCTCCTGCAACATGACCTCGGCCAGAAATTTAGCATCTCTTTCGTCTTGTTCACTAACATCAGCCGGCACCTTATCATCTCCAATCGCCCATCCATTCACTCCATGATCGCAGGCTTCCGGCCACCAGCCATCGAGGATGCTCACATTAAGCACACCGTTCATAGCGGCTTTCATTCCAGAGGTTCCACAAGCCTCTAGTGGGCGACGGGGATTATTCAGCCAAATATCACTGCCACGGGTCAACATAGCGCCGATATCCATATCGTAGTCTTGCAGGTAAACAACACTATCTTTCATCTTCTTGGAGTAACTGAAAATCTCCTGAACAATTTCTTTGCCATCACCATCATTGGGGTGGGCTTTGCCAGAGAAAACAATCTGTGCTTTGCCTTCTTTAAACACTTCCAATAACTCATTGCCTGCTGAAAATACCAGATTGGAGCGCTTGTAGGGTGCGGCGCGCCGGGCAAAACCAATCAAGAATTTATCCTGTGCTAATTGTACACCGGTTCTTTGTTTCACAAATTCAATCAGTTCGGCTTTCAATTCAGAATGCAAAGCCCATAGTTTTTCAGGATCATCTTTGACTTGCTGGATTCTCGAATCAACCCATGTTCCCCGGTGAATACCATTGGTTATCCCTACGATGGGACGACGATCAGTCACCTCTTCCCACATGGCCTCGGCAGTCTCTGCATGGAGCAGAGCCACTCCATTGGTTTCTTTGGTGAGATTTAATCCCGCCACTGTCATGTTAAAAGGTGTACCACCAATCCTGTGCATGTCTTCTACGCTCAGTCCGGCATTGGCTCCCATATACTGAAGTAATTCATGTGGGTGGGTTTCATTGCCAGCTTTAATCGGAGTATGAGTCGTGAAGACACATTGTTTACGGGTGGCCGCCATCGCCTCAGCTAAGGACACCCCCTGTTCACGCTTCTGACGCACCAATTCCAATGCAGCCAACACGGCATGGCCTTCATTGAAATGATATAAATCAGGTTCTTTACCGAGTTTTTGCAGTGCTTTTACACCACCAACCCCAAGCACGATCTCTTGAGCCACACGCTCTTCTGCAAACCAGCCATAGAGTTGCCCGGTAATCAGTGCATCGGAATTGGCGGGATGATCGGTGTCCAGTAGGATTAATTCATGTACACCGTAATCGCGGCATGTCCAGATTTTGCAAACCACATCCCGTTTGCGTATAGAAACGGTGACTGTTTTTCCAGTATCGGAAAACTTTTCAAAAGGGTATTTCTTAAATGAATCAACTACCACGCCATCATTATCGAGAGTTTGCGCTACATAGCCTTGTTTCCACTTCAGACCCACTCCAACAATGGGGTAGTTTCCATCGTAGGCTCCTTTAATATAATCCCCAGCCAATACCCCAAGGCCTCCAGAATAAATCTTGATATTATTTTCGATAGCAAACTCCATGCAGAGGTAAGCGACAGATGGCAATTTAGTATTCATTTGGGGCCCTTTTGATTATGTCCCTGAGGCAGGAACGAAGTTGATTGCAGTTGAATTGTCACAGTGCACCAGATGATTTTGCACTCAATAATTTTTTGATGATAAAGCGGCACCCGACTTTTAGCATCTAACCAATAGGATAACTCCTGTGACACCGATCAAGATAGACAACAATTATAATGTAATAAGCTAAGCCGACGTTATGCAGACAACAATTTTCAGTCTCACCTCAACAACATTTTCAACCTACGAACCAGACCAGGCAGCATGCATGAGTGGGCGCATCAGTTTTTCACCGGCCAATTAAGTTATGCTGATCTAAAAACAGGACAAAAAATATGTCAACAGCAGTTCTTACTCAAGGCTCCACCATGAGGCACACTGTGGTTATGACCTTGACCAGTACCTCCTCTGCTGGTATTGCCCTCATGGAATGGATGGATGCAGGATTTTGTTGCTATTTTCAGGGTGGCAGGGCCGGCCATGACGACCAATTTGGCCACTCCCATTGGTGGCAGTTATGTCACCAAAAGCATAGCAGAGTTTAGTGACAACGCTGTAGCTGGTGCTGCAATAATTGGAAGACTAGTTCCGGTTCCATTTTGTGGACTAATTGCTCTTTCGGGTGCGGTTGGGCCTATCATCGGTCAGAACATGGGTGGCAAAGGACTATCAAGAGGTACGACAAGTTATTCTGGATGCCGCAAAGTTTGCTGGCTTTTACGTACTGGCCGTGTGGGTCATTCTGATAATGTCGCAAAGCACCATTATTACCGCCTTTGATGCAGGTACGGAAGCTGCCGGTTGAATCGAAATATATTGTCTATGGCTGGCTCCCGCTTTCTTTTTCAATGGCCTTTTATTCGTCGCCAATGCAGCGTTTAATAATACCAATGCAGCCTCTTAGGCTACTTTTTTCAACTTCGCCCGTTCTGTATTAGGAACCATACCCTGTGTCTATTTATTTTCCAATTGGTTCGGCGCTGCCGGCGTCATCGCTGGCGAACTCGCAGGTACCAGTGTGTTTGGTTTACTGGCTCTGCTTGTTGCCAACAAGCGAGTCAATAAAATGAATACAGATTACGAATCAACTCCAGCAAGTTTGTCTGAAGAACTATCCGCAACAATTAATCATGAATCAGCCACCTGTCAGTGGGCCTATTGTTCAGAAAAAAGCGTGATCGGCCAACAAGTTGTTGATAACAAAATAAAAAAACTAGCCGAGCCTTATCTGGCGGAGCATGTCTAGGTGGCTAACAACAAGCACACCCTAATAATTTCATTGCTCTTCGGATTTTCAATATGACGCCGATCCTTTTTTTTGCACTTGCAATAGTCAGCGTCTGGGCCAGCATTAACCTTTATCATCCAGTAAAAAATTACAAACATGGCGCAGCCATCAGTTTTGCTTCGGGTTTAGTCACCGGAGAACTGGCCTTTCACCAC
>JGI12048J13642_10008442_pt1 | contig 32917 bp, 42 predicted proteins | sample ElkSlonscriptome_16_FD_13642 | JGI IMG/M metagenome (IMG submission 13642)
CCTGGATGTCGCCGATTTGAAAATGCACTTTCCCATTCACGGCGGCATTTTTCTGCGCCGGGTGGCCACCGTATTTGCGGTGGACGGGGTCTCGTTTAAAATCCGAACCGGCCGGACCCTGGGGCTGGTGGGCGAATCCGGGTGCGGAAAGACCACGGTGGGCCGGTGTATCATTCGGCTCTATGATCCGACGGACGGCCGCATTCTGTTCGACGGCCGGGATCTTTGCCGGGCGGACCGGAAAGCACTTCAGGCGGTGCGGCGGGATGTGCAGATGATCTTTCAAGACCCGTTCGAATCCCTCAACTCCCGCAAGACCGTCGCCGGGATCGTGGGAGAACCCTTCGTTATTCACGGCATCGGCACCCCGGATGAACGGAGGGACCGGGTAAAAGCCCTGCTGGGGCGGGTGGGATTGCCCGAAAATGTTTTGACCCGGTTTCCCCATGAATTCAGCGGGGGCCAGCGCCAGCGCATCGGAGTGGCCCGAGCGTTGGCCCTGAACCCGCGTCTGATCGTGGCGGATGAGCCGGTCTCGGCCTTGGATGTCTCCATCCAGTCTCAGATTCTGAATCTGCTGCTGGACCTTCAGCGGGAGATGGGGCTGACGTATCTCTTCATCTCCCATGATCTGTCGGTGGTCAAACACATTTCCGATCACGTCGCGGTCATGTATTTGGGCGTGATCGTCGAATTTACCGATGCCGACACCATCTATGACAAACCCATCCACCCGTATACCCGGGCCCTCATCTCGGCCATTCCGGTGCCCGATCCCGATGCAAAACGGGAGCCCCGGGTCCTGAAGGGGGATGTGCCCTCGCCGGTCAATCCGCCCTCGGGATGCAGGTTTCGAACCCGATGCCCCATCGCCGTCGACCGATGCATCCATGAGGTACCGCCGCTGAGGCCCGCCCCCGGCACCCAAGGCGACGAGCACCTGGTGGCCTGCCACCGGGCCGAGTATGTACAAAAAGAATTGATAGGGAGGCGTAGGGGAAATTAGACCGGGTCATGGGAGCAGGTATATCCGACACATCGAAGCACCCCATTTATCCCTGCCATTCGAGTTCTGATCACGGGGGAATCGGCGGGATTGCTTCTTTCGGAAACAGCCGTCTCCCGGATTGGATCAGGTTTCTGCCGGTTCCCCACCCGCCCTGCGCTTTCGATCGAAATAAACATAAGCGATGAAGCCGATGAGGCTGACGATGCTGACGGCGATCAGGCCGCCCTTCATTCGGTCGGCGTCTTCCCCGAAATAGGCGAACAGGAGCGACAGGGGCAGGATTCCCGCCATGGTGGCCCCGATGAATTTCCAGTATCCCATCTTTAATAATCCGCCGACAAAACTGATCGCATCATTCGAGAACAGGGGCGACAGCCGGGTGATCACCACGACCCAGAAGCCGTAGTTTTCCGCATAATATCGGAGCGTCTCCTGTTTATCCGAGCCGATCAGCTTTTTCACAAGAACGGGGCTTAGAAACCGGCCGATGAAATAACCGATACTCGATGCCAGATAGATGGAGACCAAAATCAGCAGGACCCCCCAGAGGGGGCCGTAGGCCAGAATGGACACCAGCATCAGCATCCAGGAAGGAATCACAACCAGAAACATCTGGGCCGTCATTCCGACAATGATGATGACCGGGCCCCAGATCCCGATCCTTTCCACCCATTCTTTGACCCTTGCATCATCCCCCGAGGTGAGGATTCGATAAGATTCGTTGATGAAGTCATGAAAATCGGGCACCATGTAGTAAAAGGCCACCAGCATGGATAGCAAATAAAACCCGATTACCAGCGGACCTTTGCTTCCTTTTACTTCCTTTTCTTCACTCATTTCTCATTCCCGTATTCTCTTCTGTGACACATGAAAGCGGTTCATATTCATCGACCTCAATTCTTCATACCCACCAGGCATTCACCATAGCAACTTGCAAGGGGTTATAAATAAGGTGATTTCTGTATTTTAAAAGAGGGATAACATTAGAACACCCCCCCAAGAGGACGCAGAGGAGGAATTGGAATGGACAGAGGGAAAGAATTTCGGTAATTTATTTCTGAGGGACCAAGGTTTCACCGTCTTCCGTTTACAAAACCACTAAACCAGGAGCCGCCATGAAAGTCATCCGATTTAACGAGGCCGAAAGCTATGAACCGGAAAAAGATTGGAAACGCATAAGCCTCTGCAATGAAGAGGAAATTTCTATAGAGCATTTCGTCAAACCGGCCGGGCACGCCTCTCCCCACCACGAGCATCCCAATGCTCAGGTGCTGGTCGTACTCAAGGGCAAGCTGACCCTGATCACCGAAGACCGGGAGGAAACCCTTTCGGAAGGAGACGCCGTCTATATCCCCGGCGGGGAGCCCCATGTGGTTAAAAACCCGCTGGACGAGGTATCCGTCGGGCTGGATATCTTCGTGCCGGGCCGGTCTTTCGATTTCTGGCTGAAGCGGACCCGGACCTAAGGGCAGATTAGGTCCCTTTGAGGACGTCGATCATGGTGAACACCCGACCCTGAACGCCCAGTTCGATTTTTTCCGCCAGATAGGCCACGGCGTCCAGGGTGCCCCGGACATAAATCTTCCGGCCGTTGACGTTGTGGGTGAACGAAAAGGTGGTGGTTTGATCCGGAGAGGTGAGGGTGTAGGTGTGCCAGGCATGGCCGGAGAGATAGTCCTCCGGAATCCCCCACTCGGATTTCTGGACTTCCGGGTCTCGTTCTTTGTGGATCGCTTCTTCGGAAAAAGCACATCCCAGACGGTTAAAATAGCTCACCATGGCCTTGGCGGTACCGCTGGTATCGACCTTGCCTTGCTGATGGCTTTCCCGAACCTTCAGTGTGTATCCCTCAAACAGCCCGGGAAAGTTGTCGGCTGCAAAATCCATCATCGCCTGAAATCCGACAATCTGTTTGGCCATATTGGGTGCGATGACCGCGGAAATTTCAGATGCCCGAACAGTCGCATCCAATCGCTCCCGATCCCCACCGGTGGTGCCCATGACAAACGGAAGCCGGTGCCGGCAGTAAAATTCCGCGTTGGCGTTCACCGCCGCGGGATGGGTGAAATCGATGCTGATGAAGGGGGGGTTGGCCGCCTGAATTTCCTGAATGACCCCGTCCCGGTGCTCCGGGCGAATCAACCGGATGTCGACGCGGTTCATGCGGTGCGCCCCCGATTCGATTTCGGGGCCGGTCAGGGAATAGGGAATCAGTGAAAATCGGTTGTCCGTCTGAACATGGGTGGCGACCTGAACCGCGACATTGCCCGGAATTCCGTTGACCATGACAGGAATTGGTTCCATTTTGCCTCCTTTGGGTACCCTTACTTCATAACCTTTTTGGTTCGCCAAACGACAAAAGCCCTGCCGCTAGGGCAGAGCTTTTGTCGTTCAATCGGAAAGGGAAAATCCCACTATTCGGTTTTGCGGGTGTCCGTCTCTTCGGATGCTTCCCCTTCGGTTTTTTCAGTGGCGGAAGTCTCCTCCGCTTCCGGCTGTACGGGTTCCGGTTCACCGGCAGCTTCTGCGGGGGTTTCCTCCGCTTCGGCAACGGCCGTTTCTCCGCCGGCGGCGCTTTCTTCAGCCGGAGCGGTTTCTTCGGCCAGTACAGTTTCTTCCGTCGCTGCGACTTCTCCGGCCGGGGTTTCTGCTTCAGCCGCCGGGGCGGTTTCCGTGGGAGTCGGTGTCGGCGTGGCGGTCACCGTGGGTTTGGGCGCCGCCTTCTTGGGCTGAGTACCGATCGGGGCCACCAGCTCCACCAGGGAAAGAGGGGCTGCGTCGCCGGGACGACGACCGATTTTCACCACCCGGGTGTAGCCCCCGGAGATTCCCCCGAATCGCTCGGATACCTCTTTAAAGAGTTTATGGGCCACCGCCTTTTCACGAATGATGGACAGCACCTGCCGCCGGGCGTGAAGGTCCCCCCGTTTGGCCAGGGTGATCACATGGTCGGCCCAGCCTCGAATCGCCTTGGCCTTGGCTTCCGTGGTTCGAATTCGCTGATGCTTGAACAATGAAGTGACCATATTCCGAAACATGGCTTCCCGATGGCTGCTGGTACGACCTAATTTGGCTCCTGCTTTTTGATGTCTCATTGATTCCTACTCCCCTTCTTCCGCCTCTTCTTCGGGCGGTACAAAACCCTCAAGCTTCATACCAAGGGAAAGGCCCATCTCGGATAAGACTTCCTTGATCTCGTTGAGTGATTTACGTCCGAAATTCTTGGTCTTGAGCATTTCCGCCTCGGTCTTGGCGACCAGCTGGTAAATCTTGTGGATATCGGCATTCTTGAGGCAATTGGCGCTACGGACGGAAAGCTCCAGCTCTTCCACGCTTCGATACAGATTCTCGTTAAATTTGGGCTTGTGCTGCTCTTCCGATTCGCTCTCGGGCTCCGGCTCCACATCCTCGTCGAAATTGATGAAAATGGACATCTGCTCTTTAAAGATCTTGGCGGCGTAAGCCACCCCATCCTCGGGCTTGATGCTGCCGTCGGTCCAGACCTCCATGGTCAGTTTATCGTAATCGGTGCGTTGGCCGACCCGGGCGTTGCTGACCACGTAATTCACCCGCTTGATGGGGGAAAATACCGTATCAATGGGAATCGTCCCGACGGGAGCTTCTTCGTCTTTGTTGGCCTCGGACAAGGCATACCCCTTCCCGACCTTGACCTGCATTTCCAGGTTGAGCCGGGCTCCCTCGCCCAAGGTTGCGATGTGAAGTTTGGGGTTGAGGATTTCCACTCGGCCGTCGTCGCTGATGATATCCCCGGCGATCACCTCGCCTTCCCCTTCCGCTTCAAGGCGAAGGGTTCTCGGCTCGGGATCGGAGACCTTGAGACGCACATCCTTCAGATTCAAGATCAACTCGGAAACGTCCTCCATCACCCCGTCAATAACACTATACTCGTGGTAGACCTTGTCGAATTTCACCGAAACGATGGCGGCCCCGTAAAGCGAAGAAAGGATAATCCGTCGAAGCGAATTTCCGATGGTGATGCCGAATCCCCGTTCAAGCGGCTCGCAGATGAATTTGCCGTAATTGGGTGAAGTTTCGACATCCACCTTATCCGGCCGAATCATCTCGCGCCAATTCATATACATGAGTTCATTAGTTGACATTCCTATACTCCAGATTTTTGAGAAGATATCCGGGCGGCAAACGTCTTCTATCGCTGATTTGTAACAACAGGTGCGGTCGGTCTCGTTATTTGGAATACAGCTCGACAATGAGCTGTTCCTGCATCGGCATGGTCAGATCCTCGCGTTCCGGAAAGCTTTTCACCGTACCCTTCATGTTGTCTTTTTCAAGCTCCAGCCACTGCGGGACCCCTCTTCGCACCACCGCGTCCAAGGCATCCGAAACCGCCTGAATATTGCGGCTCTTCTCCCGGACTTCGATGACATCCCCCACATTCACGAGGAAAGAAGGAACATTGACTTTTTTCCCGTTGACCAGGAAGTGGTTGTGGCGGACAAAATGCCGTCCCTGAGTGCGGGAGTTGACGAGTCCCAGCCGGTAGACGACATTATCAAGACGCCGTTCCAGGGCCACCAGCAGGTTGGTGCCGGTAATTCCCTTTTGTTGATCCGCTCGTTGAAAAAACAGGTGAAACTGCTTTTCCCCGAGCCCGTACATCCGTTTGACCTTCTGCTTTTCCCGAAGCTGAATCCCGTAATCGGAAACTTTGCCCCGGCGGCGCTGGCCGTGCTGACCCGGCGGATAAGATCGCCGGTCGAATGCACATTTATCGGAATAACACCGGTCCCCTTTCAGGAACAGCTTTAAATTTTCACGTCTGCAAATCCTGCAGACCGAACCATTGTATCGTGCCAACGTTTCCTCCTTTACTTATACCCTGCGGCGTTTGGGGGGGCGGCATCCGTTATGGGGAATCGGGGTGACGTCTTTGATCATCATCACCGTAAACCCGGCGGCCTGAAGCGCTCGAACGGCCGATTCACGGCCGGCGCCCGGACCCTTGACATAGACCTCCACATTCTTCATGCCGTGTTCCATCGCCTTTTTTGCCGCATCCTCAGCCGCAAGCTGAGCGGCGAAGGGGGTGCTTTTTCGGGACCCCTTGAATCCCTGAACTCCGGCGCTGGACCACGAAATAATGTTTCCCGCGGGATCGGTGACGGTGATGATGGTGTTGTTAAAGGTCGATTGAATATGCACAACACCGCTGGAAATATTCTTTTTTTCTTTTTTCTTGGGTCGGGTTTTTCTCGGCATGGGTTTCCCTGTCTCCTCTGTTTACTTCTTTTTCACTCCGCCCTTTTTCTTCACGGCCGACCGCCTGGGTCCCTTCCGTGTTCGGGCATTGGTGCTGGTCCGCTGTCCGCGTACCGGTAGGGATCTGCGATGCCGAAGCCCCCGATACGATCCGAGATCCATCAACCGCTTGATGTTCATGGATACTTCGGTACGAAGCTCACCTTCCACCTTGAGTTCGCTGTCGATCACCTTACGGATGTCGTTGACCTCGGATTCGGTCAAATCGTCGGAATTGGTGTTCGGATCAATATCCAGTTTGTCCAGAATACGACTCGCCGTGGTCCGTCCGATGCCGTAGATATACGTCAGGCCGACATCGATGCGCTTATTCCTTGGTAAATCTACGCCCGCGATTCTTGCCAAAGTCCTGCCCTCCTATCCTTGTCTCTGTTTGTGACGTTTATTCTCACAAATCACCCGAATCACCCCTTTTCGACGGATGATCTTGCATTTGCTGCACATTTTCTTTACAGATGCTCTGACTTTCATTGTCCCCACTCCTTTTGTCCATTGCCCGCAGAAAAGCGAATCCGTCGAAGCGTGTCGCGCTGAATCGGCAAGTGAAAAGCGGAAGAACGCCCCGCTGAAAACTATTTAGAACGATAAACGATTCGGCCGCGGGTGAGATCGTAAGGGGAAAGCTCCACCGTTACGGTATCGCCGGGCAGAATTCGAATAAAATGCATCCGCATTTTTCCCGAAATATGCGCCAGTACCTGGTGGCCGTTTTCCAGTTCTACCTTGAACATCGCATTGGGCAGAGTTTCCACAACCGAGCCCTGCACTTTAATCGGTTCTTCCTTTGCCATGAAATTGTATCCTCTATCTTGATATCAGAAGCTTGAGGGGTCCGAATCGAACCACCTCATCGACTTCGAAAAATTTGGGTTAACGGCGTCCCCGAAGCCGGCTTCCGCCGCTTTTCTTAAGAAACCCTTCATAATGCCGGGTCAGCATGTGCGATTCGATCTGGGCCACCGTATCGATAGCGACCCCCACCACGATCAAGAGGGCGGTACCGCCGAAATAAAACGGTACATTGAAATTCGAAATCAGAATCGAGGGCAGCACACAGACCGCAGATACATAAATCGCACCGCCCAAGGTAATCCGTGTAAGGACCCGATCGATATAATCGGCGGTGCGCTTTCCAGGACGAATCCCCGGGATATACCCGCCGTGCTTTTTCATGTTTTCCGCCACATCCACCGGGTTGAAAGTGACCGCCGTGTAAAAATAGCAGAAGAAGAAAATAAAGATGACGAACAAGAGTTCATAGAAAAAGTTTCCCGGCATCATGGCGTTGGCGATGCTCTGCATCCATGGAACATTGATGAAGTTGGCCAAGGTCGCCGGAAACATAATGATGGAGGAGGCGAAAATCGGCGGAATCACCCCGGACATATTGATCTTCAGCGGCAGATGGGTGCTCTGCCCGCCGTACATGCGCCGGCCGACCACCCGTTTGGCATACTGGACCGGAATCCGTCGCTGCCCCTGCTCCACAAAAACGATGAAGGCGACCACGGCGACCATCAGCACCAGTAGTATGATGACCGCGAAGATATTCATTTCACCGGTGGAAAGGAGCTGAAAGGTATTCCCGATGGCGGTGGGCATACCCGCCACGATACCGGCAAAAATAATCAATGAAATGCCGTTGCCGATCCCCCGTTCGGTGATCTGCTCACCCAGCCACATAATGAAGGCGGTGCCGGCGGTCAAGGTGATAACGGTCAGAAGCCGAAAGCCCCACCCGGCCTGAATCACTACCGGCGCCCCGCCCGGGGCGGTCATGCTCTCGAGCCCCACGCTGATCCCGAAACCCTGAATGATACTGAGCACCACGGTGCCGTACCGGGTGTACTGGGTGATCTTTTTTCGACCCTGTTCCCCCTCCTTGGACAACCGCTCCAGATGCGGAATCACCACCGTCAGGAGCTGTAAGATAATGGAGGCGCTGATGTAGGGCATGATCCCGAGAGCGAATACCGACAAACGCTCCAGGGCCCCGCCCGCAAACATGTTGAATAACCCCAGAAGACTTCCCTGGGCCCGTTCAAAAAATGAAGCCAGCGCCACGGAGTCGATTCCGGGGGTGGGCACATGGACACCGACGCGGTAGACCGCCAATAACCCGAGCGTGTAGAGGACCCTTCTTTTCAGCTCGGGTATCTTGAAAACGTTTTGGAACCCGGCAGCAACCATTCTATTCCTCGTGTGTTTTCTTCAGACCGACACTTCTATCGGCATTTATTCTACGGTTCCGCCCGAGGCCTCGATTTTTTTGCGCGCTCCGGCGCTGAGCCCCTTCAGACGAATGGTCAACGGAGCGTCGATATCTCCCTTTCCCAGGAGTTTGACGCTGTCATAGCGGCCCTTGATCAAACCGGCCTCGATCAGGACGGCTTCATCCACCACCGTACCGCTTTCGAACCGGCCGAGATCACGGATATTGATCACCGCCACTTTTTTCTTGAATATATTGGTAAAGCCGCGTTTGGGCAATCGCCGTTGAATCGGCATCTGGCCGCCTTCGTAGCCCGGTTTCACGCCGCCGCCGGAGCGGGCGTTGTGGCCCTTGGTACCGCGGCCCGCGGTCTTACCTTGCCCGGTGGCCACACCGCGGCCCAGGCGTTTTCTGGATTTTTTCGCCCCTGCGGCGGGGCTCAACTCATGTAGTCTCATCCACTGTCTCCTCTGAATGCACCAGATGGGATACCGCCTCGATCATTCCCCGAATCGCGGGGGTGTCTTGAAGCACAACGGTCCGGCTGAGCTTGGTCAGCCCCATGCCGCGCAGTATTTTGCGATGCTTATCCGGCCTTCCGATCATACTCCTGACAAGTGTCACTTTTAACATACCAGCCATTTGTCCTTCCTCAATCCTTCTCGAATGGTCACCCGGAAGGAAAGCAGAAAACATCCTGAATTACAATTCGGCGACCGCTTTTCCTCGCCGGGCCGCCACCTGCTCACGACTCTGAAGCTGCCGAAGCCCCTCGATGGTCGCTCGCACCACATTGTGGGGGTTGTGAGAACCGAGGCATTTGGTCAGGATATCTTGAATCCCGACGGCTTCGAGCACCGCCCGAACCGCACCACCGGCGATCACGCCGGTCCCTTCGGAAGCAGGCTTTAAGAGCACTCGACCCGCACCGAATCGACCCACGATCTCAAAGGGGATGGTCCCCTCCACGAGGGGGACGCTGATCATGCTTTTTTTCGCCTTGTCCACGCCTTTCCGGATGGCTTCGGGAACTTCGCCGGCTTTCCCGAGGCCGAAACCGACCTTGCCCTCACCGTCACCGACGACCACGATGGCGCTGAAGCTGAACCTGCGGCCGCCCTTGACCACTTTGGCCACGCGGCTGATGTGGACAACCTTGTCGATCAACTGATTGTCGTCCGTATCCTGTCTTTTCGGATTGTAGACCAAAAGGGTTTCCTCCTTATTCGTTAAAATTCCAACCCGGCTTCACGCGCACCGTCCGATACCGCCTTGACACGGCCGTGATAGATAAACCCGTTTCGGTCGAACACCACGCGGGTAATGCCTTTTTCCTTGCTCCGTTCGGCGACCAGTTTCCCCACCTGATCGGCGACCGCGATCTTTCCCTTTTCCGCTTTCAGTTCGCTGTTGTCCTGAATATCTTTTTCGAGACTGGAAGCGGTCACCAGGGTCCGCCCGTCGATATCATCGATAATCTGGGCGTATATATGCCGCGCACTTCGAAACACACTCAATCTCGGTCGTTCGGAAGTGCCGAGAATTTTCCGTCTGATCCGCTTTTTTCGTTTCAGGCGGGCCTGTCTTTTCGTATTTTTTGAACCCATTTTTGCCTACCCTCTCAATCGACTCACCTGGAGCAACGATCTCCGATTAATGTCCGATGGTTATTTGGCTCCGGTCTTTCCGGCCTTACGCTGAATCCGTTCTTCGGCGTATTTGACGCCCTTTCCCTTGTACGGCTCGGGCGGTCTGAGCCGCCGGATGGAGGCGGCCATATGGCCCAGGGCTTCCTTATCAATCCCCGACAATTTGACGACCGTATTCTTTTCGACCGAAACCGTAATCCCGTCGGGAATCTTATAGTTGATGGGATGGGAAAAACCGAGGTTGAATATGATATCGTTTCCGCTGACCTCAGCCCGATACCCGATGCCGTTGATCTCCAGGACCCGTTCAAACCCTTTGCTGACCCCGACCACCATATTATCCACCAGGCTTCGGGTCAGCCCCTGAAGGGCTCGGGTATTACGATCCTCTCGATTCAGGGTGACCAGAATCTCTTTGTCTTGAACATCGAGATCCACATCCGGGTGAATGGTACGGGTCAGGCTTCCTTTCTCGCCTTGAACCGTCAACACCCGGTCTTTATATGAAATTTCGGTTTTCTCGGCCACCGGAATCGGCTTTTTTCCTACTCGAGACATGGATAACTCCTCTTTTGCTTACCAGACCCGGCAGAGAACCTCGCCGCCCACGTTCTGGGTTCGAGCCTCTTTATCGGTCATAATCCCCTTGGAAGTGGATAGAATCGCAACGCCCGTACCGTTCAGCACAGGCTTCAATTCAGTGCTCTTGACATAGACCCGCCGGCTCGGTTTGCTCACCCGTTCAAGTTCATAGATCACATGCTGGTTCTCCGGACCAAACTTCAGATAGACACGGAGGACACCCTGCTTGTTATCTTTTACGAATTTGTAATTTCTGATGTAACCTTCGTCCTTCAGGACCTTGGCCAGTTCCACCTTCAAGTTCGAACCGGGTATATCCACACTGTTGAACTTGGCCCTTCCTGCGTTTCGGATTCGAGTTAACATATCCGCGATTGGATCACTCAACATGGCTATTTCGTTCCTCCGTTAGTATGATACGCTTACCAGCTCGATTTGGTAACGCCGGGAAGCTTCCCATGGGAAGCAAGGTTCCGAAAGCAGATTCGGCAGATACCGAACTTCCTTATAAAAGCCCTCGAACGACCGCATATCGGGCAGCGGTTATACGCCCTGACCTTGAACTTGGGTTCTCTCTTCGCTTTTATCTTCAGCGCTTTCCTGGCCAAATTATCCTCCTTAGTTCCTGAACGGCATGCCCAACAGCTTCAACAAGGCCTGTCCTTCCTCATCCGTATTGGCCGTGGTGACGATGGTGACATTCATTCCTTTAATTTTGTCGATCTTATCGTAGTCCACCTCGGGGAAGATAATATGCTCCCGAATGCCCAGGGTATAATTTCCGTGGCCGTCAAAGGCCTTTCCGGAAATTCCCCGGAAATCGCGAACACGGGGCAAAGCGATGTTCACGAGTTTGTTGTAAAAATCGTACATCCGGGTGCGGCGGAGCGTCACTCGACAGCCGATGGGCATTCCCGCCCGCAGCTTGAATGCCGCAATCGATTTTTTGGCCCGGGTAACCACCGGCTGCTGGCCGGCGATCAATCGAAGTTCTTCCACGGCGGAGTCCATCAACTTCATATTGTGAATGGCCTCCCCCAACCCCATGTTCAGTACGATCCGATCCAGCTTGGGCACTTCCATTCGGTTCTTGTAATCGAACCTCTCCACCAGATTGGGGACCACCTCTTGATCATAAATGCTTTTCAACTGTGTCATGATACTCCTCCGGCACTCCGATGCGGACTATTGTATAATCTCGCCGCACTTGGCGCATGCGCGGGCCTTTTTACCGTCTTCCAATTGCCGCATCTTGACCCGCGTCGGACCGATGCATTTATCACACATCAGCATAACGTTGGAATGATGGATCGGCGCTTCGCTCTCTACAATTCCGCCCTGCCGGTTCTGTGGACTGGATCGGGTATGACGCTTGACCATGTTGATGTTTTCGATCAGGACACGCCCCTTGTCCGGAAGCACTCTCAGGACCTTCCCGATCTTCCCCTTGTCCTTCCCGGCAATGACCTTAACCTTATCGTCTTTTTTGATTCTGGATGTATTCATGATTTCACTCTCCGCGAGGCAAGCCAGCACGCACTCAGAGAACCTCCGGGGCCAGAGAAATAATCTTCATGAACCGCTTGGCCCGAAGCTCCCGGGCCACAGGTCCGAAGATACGGGTCCCGATGGGCTCTTTATTGGGGTTGATCAGAACCGCGGAATTTTCATCGAACCGGATGAAAGATCCGTCCGGCCGCTTCAATTCCTTTTTGGTTCTTACCACGACCGCCTTCAGAACATCCCCTTTTTTAACCTTGGCATTCGGAATGGCTTCCTTGACGCTCACCACTATGATATCGCCGATACTTGCGTAACGTCTTCTGGATCCCCCGAGTACCTTGATACAGTACACGATCTTGGCCCCTGAATTGTCCGCAACTTTCAGTCTGGATTCAGCCTGGATCATCTCTTTTTCCCCAATCTATCAAACAGCCTTCACAACGATTTCGCTTACGCGCCACTTTTTGCTTTTGCTGATCGGCTTAGATTCGGTGATGAGCACCTTATCGCCTATCCGGCAGGTATTGTTTTCGTCATGAGCCGCGAATTTTGCTCGCCTTCTGATGTATTTATGATAAAGACCATGCTTAACCAGTCTTTCAACCAGAACGACGACGGTCTTGTCCATTTTGTCACTGACGATCATTCCGATCAACTGCCTTTTCATTCCTCGCTTTTTCATGGTTTTCTATCACTATCGGTTTTGAGTAAGTTCATTTTCACGGATGATCGTTCTGACCCGTGCGATGTCCCTTTTGGTCTGTTTCATCTTCTGGGGATTTTCGAGCTGCCCGGCCCCGTGTTGAAATCGAAGATTAAACAGCTCTTCGTTCAGGTCAAGCACCTTTTGCCGCATTTCTTCGATGCTCATATCTCTGATCTCGCTCGCCTTCATATCATTTCCCCTCTTTCTATGAACTTGGTCTTGATGGGGAGTTTGTGTGCGGCCAGCCGAAGGGCTTCCCGGGCCAGTTCGACCGGGACCCCCTCCATTTCGTAGAGAATTTTACCCGGGCGGATCACCGCAACCCATCCTTCGGGGGCGCCTTTACCCTTTCCCATTCGAACTTCGGCCGGCTTTTTGGTAACCGGCTTGTCGGGAAAGATTCGAATCCACATCTTACCACCTCTCTTGACGTGGCGGGTCATGGCGATACGGGCGGCCTCGATCTGTTTGGCGGAGATAAAGCCGCATTCCACGGCCTGCAATCCGTATTCTCCGAAGGTCAGATCACTGCCGCGGTGGGCCATTCCCCTCATCCGGCCCTTCTGCTGCTTTCGAAATTTGACCTTTTTGGGGCTCAGCATCTGTCGTGTCTCCTTTTATACCTTGCCGCCGGTCTCCAGCGAATCCATCTTCAAAATTTCACCCTTGAATATGAACACCTTCACACCGACAATTCCGTAAGTGGTTTTCGCCTCGGCCAGTCCGTAATCGATGTCGGCCCGCAGGGTGTGCAAAGGCACACGGCCTTCCCGGTACCACTCGGTCCGGGCCATTTCGGCACCGCCCAACCGGCCGGAGCTGATGATTTTAACGCCCTTGGCGCCGAACCGCATGGCGGAAGAAACCCCCCGTTTCATGGCCCGGCGAAAGGCGACCCGTCGGACGATCTGAAGGGCCACGTTTTCGGCCACCAGTTGAGCGTCGACTTCGGGCTTGCGCACCTCCTGGATATCGATCAGCACCTCTTGGGAAATCATCTTCTCAAGCTCCTTTTTGAGCTTTTCGATCTCGGATCCTTTTTTTCCGATGACGATTCCGGGTCGGGCCGTGTGGATGCGAAGCCTGACACGCTTGGACGACCTTTCGATCTCTATCCGTGAAATCCCGGCATGGTACATCTTGTTTTTCACATATTCCCGAAGACGATAATCCTCCAGGATATAATCCGAATACTTTTTGTCCGCGTACCAACGCGACTCCCAGGTCTTGACGATGCCGAGTCTGAATCCGATCGGATTTACTTTCTGGCCCAAGCGCTTACCTCCTTTTTACCCCAAATCTTCAGCTAAAATGACCGTAATGTGACTGGTTCTTTTTAATATCCGTGTGCCCCTGCCTCGGGCTCGAGCCCGAAAACGCTTGAGAGTCGGCCCCTGATCCGCAATCACATTACGGACCACCAACTCGTCGACGTCGATGCCCATGTTCTGATCCGCATTGGCCACCGCCGAGCGCATGGTTTTTTCGACAATGCTCGCGGCCTTCTGCGGCATGAACTTAAGGCTGTTCAGTGCGTCTTCTACCGGTTTTCCCTTGACCGCGTCGACAAGCATGCGGACCTTCTGAGGAGAAATGCGCACATATTTGGTGACAGCTTTGACCTCCATTGCAGACATCCCTTCTTATCGCTTACTTCTTCAGCTTCGATTTCTTATCGCCGGCATGGCCGTAAAACGTGCGGGTCGGTGAAAACTCTCCCAGCTTATGCCCCACCATGTTTTCGCTCACGAATACCGGAATAAACTTTTTGCCGTTGTGAACCGCTAGCGTGAGGCCGACCATCTCCGGAATAATAGTGGAACGTCGGGACCAGGTTTTGATCACCTTTCCCCCGCGGGTCTCCTGGGCTTGATCCACCTTCTGTACCAGTTTGGCTTCCACGTAGGGCCCTTTTTTTAACGATCGTGGCATATCCCTTCCTGCTCCTTTGGATGATTATTTCTTGCTTGTCCGCCGCCGCCGCACGATGTAACGATCGGTCTGCTTGTTCTTGCGGGTTCGATACCCCTTGGTCGGCTTGCCCCACGGACTACAGGGATGGCGACCGCCCGAAGACCGGCCCTCACCACCCCCCATGGGATGGTCCACCGGGTTCATAGCCACGCCCCGGACGCTGGGCCGTTTGCCCAGGCGGCGGGTACGCCCGGCTTTTCCGAGAGATACGTTTTCATGAATCACATTACCCACCTGGCCGATGGTGGCCCGGCAGTTCAGCAGGACCATCCGCACCTCCCCCGAGGGGAGCTTCACTTGAGCGTATCTGTCTTCTTTGGCCATCAACTGGGCAAAGGTGCCGGCGCTGCGGACGATCTGACCGCCCTTGCCGATTTTCAGCTCGATGTTATGAATGTGGGTGCCCAGCGGAATGTTGCGCAGGGGCAAGGTGTTTCCCGGTTTGATATCGGCCTCGGGCCCGGACATTACCGTATCCCCGACTTTCATGTTGACCGGGGCCAGTATATATCGCTTTTCTCCGTCTACATAATGGAGCAGGGCGATGCGCGCACTTCGATTGGGATCATACTCAATCGTGGCCACCTTGGCCGGCACCCCGGTCTTGTTCCGCTTGAAATCGATAATCCGATAATGGCGCTTGTGCCCCCCGCCCCGATGTCGGCAGGTGATCCGCCCGTAAGTGTTACGGCCGCCCTTCTTTTTAAGGACCTTCAGCAGGCTCTTTTCGGGGGTCGTGGACGTAATCTCGTCGTAGCTCGAAAATTCCTGAAATCTGCGGCCGGGAGAGGTCGGTTTGGATTTTTTAATTGCCATGCTGACTCCTAAATATTATACGCCTTCAAAAAATTCGATCCGTTCACCGGGCATCAGTTTTACGATCGCCTTTTTCCAGTCTTTGCGTTTGCCGACGATCCGCCCCCGCTGTTTCACCTTGCCCTTGATCTGCATGGTACGGACCTCCGAAACGTGCACATCAAAGATCTTCTCGACCGCTTTTCGGATTTCCACCCGATTGGCCCGACGGTCTACCTCGAAGGTGATCTGGTTGTCCACCTCTTTCTGGAGAGTGGTCTTTTCCGTCACCAGCGGGCGTTTGATAATTTCATAATAGTTCATCATGCGGAAAGCCTCCCTTCCAGGGCCTTGACGGCGGGCTCAAGCAGTATGACGTTCTTGTATTTGAGCAGATCGTAGACATTCAGCCCTTCCGATCGCAACACCTTCACGTTGGGGACGTTCCGGGAGGACATTTCCAGGTTGTCGTCTTTTTGATCGGTCACCAGAAGCACATTGTCGGTCTCGAGGCTTTTGATGATCGATACGAAATCCTTGGTTTTTATCCGCTCCAGTTCCAGCCGATCCAGAACGATCATTTCATTGTCGCGCACCTTGCTGCTCAGGGCCATTTTCAGGGCCAGCTTTCTCACTTTTTTAGGCACCTTGTAGGCGTAGGACCTCAAATGGGGACCGAAAACCACCCCGCCGCCTCTCAGCAGGGGGGATTTAATGTCGCCTCGCCGTGCACGCCCGGTCCCCTTTTGGCGAAACAGCTTTTTGGTGCTGCCGACTATATCGCTGCGGTTTTTCACCGACGCGGTTCCCGAGCGTCGAGCGGCCCTCTGCATAGTGACCACCTCATGAAGGACGCTCGATTTCACCGGCACATTGAAAATGTCTTCGGCCAGCTCAATCTCCGAAACCTTTTCGCCTTTCGTATTCAGAACATCTACGACAGCCATATCTATCCCCTCGTCAGACTCTCATCAGCCACCCGGCATTTCGGCCGATGGCCCTTGTATTCTACTTTTTCCGTAATTTGGTCTTCTTGACCATGACCACCCCGGATCGGGAGCCGGGCACCGCGCCTTTCAGCAACAGAAGATTTTCATCGGGCCGCACGTCGACGATTTCAAGGTTCCGAATGGTCTTGCGGGTGTCGCCGTATTGGCCGGGAAGCTTTTTCCCTTTGAAAACCCGGGACGGCCAGGCGCTGCATCCGATAGAACCGGGGACGCGATGGTTTTTGCTGCCGTGGGTCTCCCGCCCCCCGGAAAACCCGTGGCGCTTGATAACTCCCTGAAATCCGCGACCCTTGGTCGTGCCGACTACATCCACCCGTTCTCCGATATTGAAGATGTCCATCGACACCGTCTGGCCGGGGCTGAAATCCTCCGGCTTGTCTACGGAGACCTCTTTGATGACCTTGACGGGTGCGGCACCGGCCTTTTTTACATGCCCCTTCAGCGGTTTATTGGCATGGGTTTCCTTCTTTTCTTCAAATCCCAGCTGAAGTGCGTTGTAGCCGTCGGTGGCTTCGGTTTTGATCTGGGTCACTATGCAGGGGCCCAGTTGTATCACCGTCACCGGAATATACCGTCCTTCCGGCGAAAACAGCCCGGTCATGCCCATCTTTTTTCCGATCAATCCATTACTCATGATATCTGGTGTCTCCTATCCTGCTACAGTTTGATTTCGACATCCACCCCTGGAGACAGGTCCAATTTCATCAGCGCATCCACCGTCTGCTGAGTGGGGTCCAGGATATCCAAAAGCCGCTTGTGGGTCCGCATCTCAAACTGCTCGCGAGACTTTTTGTCGATATGAGGAGACCGCAGCACACAGTATTTGTTGATTCTCGTGGGCAGCGGAATAGGACCGACGACTTTCGCGCCGGTCTTGTTGGCCGTATCCACGATATCGGAGGCGGACTGATCCAGAAGCTTGTGATCATAGGCCTTCAACCGGATTCTGATCTTTGTATTCATTATCATGGCTTATCACCGCCCTCGTTTATTCGATAATTTCACTGACCACGCCGGCGCCGACCGTACGACCGCCCTCACGGATGGCGAAGCGGAGCTCTTTTTCCATGGCGATGGGGGTGATCAAATCCGCAGAGATCTTCACATTGTCGCCGGGCATCACCATTTCGACGCCCTCCGGCAGGTTCAAAATGCCGGTCACGTCGGTGGTCCGGAAATAAAACTGGGGACGGTACCCGGTAAAAAACGGGGTGTGACGTCCGCCCTCTTCCTTACTCAGGATATAGACCTCGGCCTCGAACTTGGTATGCGGGGTGATCGACCCCGGCGCCGCCACCACCTGGCCGCGCTCCACATCGTCGCGCTTGGTGCCCCGAAGCAGAAGGCCCACATTGTCGCCGGCCATACCTTCATCCAGAAGCCGGCGGAACATTTCCACCCCGGTACAGACGGTTTTGACGGTGGCTCGAATCCCCACAATCTCCACCTGTTCATTGACCTTGATTCGACCCCGGTCCACACGGCCGGTCACCACGGTTCCACGACCGGAGATGCTGAAGACGTCTTCAATCGGCATCAGGAAGGGCTTGTCTACATCCCGTTCCGGCTCGGGAATGAAACTGTCGATGGCGTCCATCAGTTCCCAGATGCACTTGGCGTCATCACCGTCGGGATCATCGGTCTCCAGCGCCTTGAGCGCACTGCCGCGGATGATCGGGGTGTCGTCTCCCGGAAACTGGTATTTGTCGAGAAGCTCTCGAAGCTCCAGTTCCACCAACTCGATCAGTTCTTCGTCGTCGACCATGTCGCATTTGTTCAAAAACACCACGATCCGCGGAACACCCACCTGACGGGCCAGAAGAATGTGCTCCCGGGTCTGGGGCATGGGACCGTCGTCGGCGCCCACCACCAGTATCGCCCCGTCCATCTGGGCCGCACCGGTGATCATGTTCTTGATGTAGTCGGCGTGACCGGGGCAGTCCACATGGGCGTAGTGGCGGCTGTCCGTCTCATACTCCACATGGGCGGTGGCGATGGTGATGCCCCGCTCCTTTTCCTCCGGCGCCTTGTCGATCTGATCAAAGGGAATGAACTTGGCCTTCCCCTTCAACCCGTTCAGCTTGGTGATGGCCGCCGTCAAGGTGGTCTTGCCATGGTCGATATGACCGATCGTGCCCACGTTCACATGCGGCTTGGTTCGTTGATACTTTTCCTTCGCCATCTTATCGTCCTCCCTTCCCCCGGGATTAGAATCCTGTAACCCGATCCACTCGGAATCAGACAACCGAAGGGGTTCTCAAGAAAAACCCCTTCGACATACCGATGAACTCGACTACGGATGTAACCGTTTTACCATCTGAAATGGGCGAAAGCCTTGTTGGCATCGGCCATCTTATGTGTATCCTCTTTTTTCTTGACGGAAGACCCCCTCCGATTGGAGGCATCCAGCAACTCTCCGGCCAACTTGTCGGACATGCCCTTTTCCGGCCGTTTACGAGCGAAATCGATAATCCATCGAATCGCCAAAGCCGTTCGGCGGGAGGGACGAACCTCGGTCGGGACCTGGTAAGTGGACCCGCCGACCCGTCGGGATTTGACCTCGATCATCGGGCGCGCGTTTTCCACCGCATCTTCGAATATCTTGAGCGGGGACTCCTTGGCTTTCTCCTCGATTACATTCAAGGCGCCGTAGAGGATCTTTTCGGCTGTGCTCTTTTTTCCGTCGCGCATGATGGACTTGACGAACTTGGCCACCAGTTTGCTGTTGTACTTGGGGTCCGGCACGATGACCCGCTCGGGAATTTCTCTTCTTCTCGGCATACGCTACACCATCATTCTCATCGTCATTGACTGTTTGGAAACTACTTCGGTTTCTTGGCTCCGTATTTGGACCGACCCTGCCTTCGATCTTCAACCCCGAGGGTATCCAGGGTGCCCCGCACGATATGATACCGAACACCCGGCAAATCTTTTACACGACCGCCTCGAACCAGCACCACCGAGTGCTCCTGCAGGTTGTGGCCGATGCCGGGAATATAGGCGGTAACCTCGATACCGGTGGTCAGCCGCACACGAGCGACCTTGCGAAGGGCCGAGTTGGGCTTTTTCGGCGTCGATGTGTACACCCGGGTGCAGACACCCCGCTTCTGAGGCGCACCCTTGAGTGCAGGGGTGTTGTTCTTCTTGATGATCCGTTTTCTGCCTTTTCTGACTAACTGATTAATGGTCGGCATGCGAATTCCTTCAATGTGTACAGTCTTTGTTTACCCGACGTCCTGACAAAAGCCTTTATATACGCAGGCAGAAAAAAAATGTCAAGTCATTTCTTCACTTTTTAATCGCCTATACCGAATCGATTTCGACCCGGTCGTAGGAGGGAAAACCGGTCCCGGCCGGAATCCTCCGGCCCATGATCACGTTCTCCTTCAGGCCCTTGAGGTAATCCTTGGCACCGGCAATGGAGGCCTCGGTCAGCACCTTCGTGGTCTCCTGAAAGGAGGCTGCGGAGATAAAGCTGTCGGTGGACAGCGAGGCCTTGGTGATCCCCAGAATCAGGGGCTCGGCCGCAGCCGGCTTGCCCCCGTTGGCCTTGACTTCGGCATTGAGCTCCTCGAACCGGGCCTTATCCACCTGTTCCTCGGCGATAAACTCGGTATCCCCGACCTCGGTGATCTTGACCCGCCGCATCATCTGACGCACGATCACCTCGATGTGCTTGTCGTTGATGCGAACCCCCTGAAGACGGTACACCTCCTGCACCTCATCCACCAGGTATCGGGCCAAGGCCACTTCCCCTTTGATGCTCAGAATATCTTGGGGAATGGCGGCGCCGGCGATCAGCGGTTCACCCGCCCGAATATAGTCCCCGTCATAGAAATTGATGTGTTTGCCCCGGGGAATCAGATATTCTTCGGGTTCTCCGGCATCCACCGGAGTGACCGACACCTTTTGTTTGCCTTTGGGCCCCTTGGAAAGGGACACATACCCGTCAATCCGACTCAATACCGCAATTTCTTTGGGCCGCCGAACCTCGAAAAGTTCGGCCACCCGCGGCAGACCACCGGTAATGTCTTTGGTTTTGGTGGTGGCTCTGGGCAGTTTGGCCAGTACGTCGCCGGCCTTGATTTCATCCCCTTCCTCTACCAGCAGAATAGCGTCCACCGGCAGCGGATACCGGGCCACACCGGAGCCCGCGGGAAGCTTGGCGGTTCGACCCTCGATATTTTTAATCGAGATTCTCGGACGAACATCGGCGCTCTTGGACTCGATAATGGTCCGGCTCGATTTTCCGGTCACCGGGTCCACCTTTTCTTGAAGGGTTTTTCCGAGAGAGATGTCGCCGTATTTGACGATACCGTCCACCTCGGTGAGGATCGGGGTGGTGAAAGGGTCCCAGGTGGCCAGAAGCTCCCCGGCGTTCACCTTCTTGTCGTCTTCCACCAGCACATGGGCCCCGTAAATCACCGGAAAGCGCTCCACCTCCCGGCCGGTGTCGCCCACGATGGACAACTCTCCACCCTGGCGGTTCATGACGATCAGGTCCCCGTCGGCGTTTTTGACCACGTTGATATCGAGAAACTTGACGGTCCCTTCGGTGCGGGCCCGAATATCGGCCTGCTCGACTCGCCGGCTGGCGGTACCTCCGATGTGGAAGGTCCGCATGGTCAGCTGAGTGCCGGGCTCGCCGATGGATTGGGCCGACAAGATGCCCACCGCCTGCCCCACCTCGACCAGACGGCCGTGGGCCAGGTCCCGGCCGTAGCATTTGGCGCATACCCCGTACCGGGTCCGGCAGGTCAGCACCGACCGAATCTTGATTCGGGTCAGACCCGCGCTCTCGATGGCCCGGACCACATCCTCGTCGATTTCATCCCCCATCTTCACCAGGACCTCATCGGTAAAGGGGTCGCGGATATCCTCTTCGGCGGCGGTCCGGCCGAGAATACGGTCGCCCAGCCGCTGAATGATTTCGCCGCCCTCCATCAGCGCCTCCACCTCGACCCCTTGCACCGTGCCGCAATCCCGCTCCATCACCGTGCAGTCCTGGGCTACGTCGGCCAGGCGCCGGGTCAGGTACCCGGAGTTGGCGGTCTTCAGGGCGGTGTCGGCCAGACCCTTTCGGGCCCCGTGGGTGGAGATGAAGTATTGGAGCACCGACAGGCCTTCCCGGAAATTGGCGGTGATCGGGGTTTCGATGATCTCCCCGGAGGGTTTGGCCATCAGCCCCCGCATTCCGGCCAGTTGCCGCATCTGGTCCTTGCTGCCCCGGGCACCGGAGTCGGCCATCATATAGACCGGATTGAACCCTTCCACCAGAACCGGATTGCCCGCCTCGTCCAGCTTAGGATTGCCCGCCTCGTCCAGAAGCGGGGTCTTCTTCATGGCGTCCATCATCTCGTTGGCGATGTCATCGGTGGCCTTGGCCCAGATGTCGACGACCTTGTTATACTTCTCGCCCTGGGTGATGAGCCCTTCGGTGTACTGCCGTCCGATTTCGGTGACCTGTTCCTCCGCCGCCTTCAAGATCTCCCACTTTTTGGGCGGGATGATCATGGCGTCGATGGAAATGGAGAGACCGCCTTCGGTGGAGTAGCGATAGCCGATGTCCTTGAGTTTATCCGACAGAATGACGGTCGCCTTGGCGCCGAGGCTTCGATAGACCAGGTCCACCAGTTCCCGCAAGGTTTTTTTGTCCAGAACCCGGTTGACCGCGCTGAAGGGGACATCGGGCCGCTTGCTGATGATCTCGAACAGGTGGTAATCACCATCCGATTGGATCAGATCGCTCACCGCGCCTTTGTCTAAAGAAAATATCGCATCGACCTCGGCATCCGAGGGGTTGAAGATCCGCTTGATTTCATCCTGCCGCAGCAGACCGAGAAGGCCGTCCATCTCTTTGTCGATACCTTCGGAATATTCCCGCACCATCTCGATAAAGGGGGCCCCGCCGGCCAGTTTCTCCTGAATCTCCACCGCCGTTTCCCGATCGGCCACCTGAAGGTGGCGCATTTTCATGATCCGCTCCTTGGGGATGATCTCCCAGAGCAGAATGCGGCCCACCGTGGTATCCACCCGTTCGCCCCCCATCCGGACCTTGATCTCGGCATGAAGGCTGACCGCCCCGGCGTCGTAGGCGGATCGAACCTCATCCACATTGGAGAAGGTCTTCCCCGAGCCCCGGGTGCCGGGGATGGGTCGGGTCATATAATAGATCCCCAGCACGATATCCTGGCTGGGAACGATGATCGGGCTGCCGTTGGCCGGCGACAGGATATTGTTGCTGGAGAGCATCAGGATTCGTGCTTCGATCTGGGACTCCACCGACAACGGGATATGGACCGCCATCTGGTCGCCGTCAAAGTCGGCGTTGAAGGCGGTACAGACCAGGGGATGCAGCTGAATCGCCTTGCCCTCGATCAGGATCGGTTCAAATGCCTGAATCCCGAGACGATGCAGGGTCGGGGCCCGGTTGAGCATCACCGGGTATTCCTTGACCACCTCGTCGAGGGTGTCCCACACCTCGGGGGTTTCCCGCTCCACCATTTTTTTGGCGCTCTTGACGGTGGAGACCAGCCCCTTCTGCTCCAGTCGATAATAGATGAAGGGCTTGAACAGCTCGAGCGCCATCTTTTTGGGCAGGCCGCACTGCTGAAGCCGCAGGTTGGGACCGGTGGTGATGACGGTACGCCCGGAGTAATCGACCCGTTTACCGAGAAGGTTCTGACGGAACCGGCCCTGTTTTCCTTTCAGGGTATCGCTGAGCGATTTCAGGGGCCGCTTGTTGGTGCCGGTGATGACCCGGCCGTGGCGGCCGTTGTCGAACAGGACGTCCACCGATTCCTGAAGCATCCGCTTTTCGTTTCGAACGATGATATCCGGGGCGTTGAGGTCCATCAGCCGCCGAAGCCGGTTGTTCCGGTTGATCACCCGCCGGTACAGATCGTTGAGGTCGGAGGTGGCGAACCGTCCGCCTTCCAGGGGCACCAGCGGTCTCAGATCGGGCGGCAGCACCGGAATGATGTCCATGATCATCCAGGAAGGGTCGATGCCCGACTTGCGAAAGGCTTCCACGATTTTGAGTCGCTTGGAAAGCTTCTGGCGCTTGGCGATGGAGTTGGTGCTGAGAATGTCTTCCCGAAGTTCCTTATATAAGGTCTCCAGGTTGATGTTCTTCAACAATTCCCGAACCGCCTCCGCCCCGATTCCGGCCTTGAATTTGTCGGAACCGTAGGTCTCCTGGGCTTCCCGGTATTTGTCCTCGGTAAGGAGTTGACAATAGGAGAGCCCGGTATCCTTGGGGTCGACGACGATATAGCTGTCGAAATAGAGGATCTTCTCCATGTTCTTGAGGGTCAGATCCAACAGGTTGCCGATCTTGCTGGGCAGGCTTTTCAGAAACCAGATATGGGCCACGGCGGTGGCCAGGTCGATGTGGCCCATGCGCTCCCGCCGCACCTTGGACTGGATCACCTCCACCCCGCATTTTTCGCAGATGACCCCCCGGTGCTTCATGCGTTTGTATTTGCCGCAGTTGCACTCGTAGTCTTTGGTGGGGCCGAATATCTTGGCGCAGAACAGGCCGTCCCGTTCCGGTTTAAAGGTTCGGTAGTTTATCGTTTCGGGTTTCTTGATTTCTCCATGGGACCATTCCCTGATCTGTTCAGAAGACGCCAGGGAAATCTGAACCCCGGTGTATTTTTTCGGGTCCATGGGTTTTGCAAAAAAATCGTATAGCGTATCCAAATTATATCCCCCTTGATTGCATTTCAGCGTGAGGCGAGTGAAAAAACAGCGGTAACCGGATAAATCCGGCTACTTCCACTCTTCCATCAGGGCGACATCCAACCCCAGGCTCTGCAATTCTTTGGTCAAGACTTTAAAGGACTCCGGAATCCCCGGTTCCAGAACATTCTGACCCTTGACGATCTTCTCGTACATTCGGGTCCGCCCGGCCATATCGTCGGATTTGACGGTCAAAAATTCTTGAAGGGCGTGGGCGGCGCCGTAGGCCTCCATGGCCCAGACCTCCATCTCGCCCAGGCGCTGGCCTCCGAACTGGGCCTTTCCGCCCAGGGGCTGCTGAGTCACGAGAGAGTAGGGTCCGATGGAACGGGCATGGATCTTGTCATCCACCAGGTGGTGGAGCTTCAGCATGTACATGGTTCCGACGGTGATCCGTTCTTTGAACGGTTCTCCGGAGCGTCCGTCATACAGGGTGGTCTGGGCGGTGGTGGACAAACCGGCCTCGGACAGCAGGCCCTTGATCTCCTCCTCTTTGGCGCCGTCGAAGACGGGGGTGGCCATATGAACACCCTCGGCATAGGCGGCTGCAAATTCAAGCAGCCCTTCATCCCCCAGGGAGTCGATCACCTGTCGGGCTTCGGCGCCTTCCCGGGCCTCCGGCCCCTTGCCGTCGCTGCCGGCGAAGATTCGTTTCATTTTATCCCGCAAAGAGGGATGGTCTTCCGCTTCGATCAGGTCCCGAATCTGGTCTCCCAGACCTTTGGCGGCGCGGCCCAGATGGATTTCAAGGATCTGCCCCACATTCATTCGAGACGGCACGCCGAGGGGATTGAGGACCATATCCACCGGGGTCCCGTCTTCAAAATAGGGCATGTCCTCCTGGGGAAGCACCATGGAGACCACGCCCTTGTTTCCGTGGCGGCCCGCCATCTTGTCTCCCACCGAGAGTTTTCGTTTCATGGCCACATAGACCTTGACCATTTTGATCACCCCGGGCGGCAGGTCATCCCCTTTCTCGAACCGGCTGACCCGCTGTTCAAATTTGGAAATACACCGATCCCTCTGCTCGCGGTACGTTTCCAGAAGTTCATGCACCCGTTCGGTGCGGTCCGGATCTTCCAGCACAATCCCTTCAAAGAGGTTCACCGGTTCGATGGATTGGAGCATCTCCCGGGTGATCGGTTCGTCTTTGGGCAGCAGCACCGTCTTCGCTTTTTTGAGGGGGGCCGGCAGGGTCTGCCCTTCTATGTATACGGTGAGCTGGTCCCGAACCACCTCTTCCATAATCGTCAGTTCATCGTCCTTGTCCCGTTCAAAGGCGGCGATTTCATCGTCCTCGATGGCCCGGGTCCGGTCGTCTTTGACGATCCCCCGGCGGGAGAAGACCTTGGCATCGATGACGGTGCCTTCCACCCCGGGCGGTACCCGCAGGGAGGTGTCTTTCACGTCTCCGGCCTTTTCACCGAAGATGGCCCGCAGCAATTTCTCTTCGGGAGACAGCTGGGTTTCGCCTTTTGGGGTGACCTTTCCCACCAGAATGTCGCTAGATCGGACCTCGGCCCCCAGGCGGACGATGCCGCTCTCATCGAGGTCTTTCAACGCCTCTTCCCCCACATTGGGAATGTCCCGGGTGATCTCTTCCTTCCCGAGCTTGGTGTCTCGGGCGACCACCTCGAACTCTTCGATGTGGACCGAGGTGTATACCCCGTCGCGGACCAGCCGTTCGCTGACCAGAATGGAATCCTCGAAATTGTACCCGCCCCAGGGCATGAAGGCCACCGTCACGTTCTTGCCGAGGGCCAGTTCTCCGCGCTCGGTGGCCGGCCCGTCGGCGATGACCTGCCCGGCCTTGACCCGCTGCCCCTTTTGCACGATGGGCCGCTGATTGAAACAGGTGTTCTGATTGGACCTGACGAATTTGGAGAGATTGATGGGGTCCACCAGTTTCCGGGAAGCATCGCCCTTGTAATCGTATTTCAGTAGAATCCGGGAGGCCTCCACATCCACCACCTCGGCGTCCCGCTTGGCCACCACGGCAACCCCTGAATCCCGGGCCACCACGGATTCGATGCCGGTGCCCACCAGGGGGGCCCGGCTGATCATCAGCGGTACCGCCTGGCGCTGCATGTTGGAGCCCATCAGGGCCCGGTTGGCATCGTCGTTTTCCAGAAACGGAATCAATGATGCGGACACGCTCACCAGCTGGTCCGGAGAGATGTCCATCAGTTCGATGTGTTCCTGTTCCACCATTTCAAACTCACCGGTCACCCGGGAAGTCACCCGCGGATTGACATAGTGATTGTTCTCATCCATCGGGGCGTTGGCCTGGGCGATGGGGTGTTTGGCTTCCTCAAAGGCGCTCAGATACCGCACATCATCGGTGACCGTGGCGTCTTTCACCACCCGATAGGGGGTTTCGATAAAGCCGTAGTCGTTGACCCGGGCGTAGGTGGACAAAGATACGATCAGCCCGATATTGGGACCTTCCGGGGTTTCGATGGGGCAGATTCGGCCGTAGTGAGAGGGATGCACGTCCCGCACCTCGAAGCCGGCGCGCTCCCGGGTAAGGCCGCCGGGACCCAGGGCGCTCAACCGCCGCTTATGGGTGGTTTCGGAAAGCGGATTGGTCTGATCCATAAACTGGGAGAGCTGGCTGGTGCCGAAAAATTCTTTGACCACCGCCGACACCGGCTTGGGGTTGACCAGGTCGTGGGGCATCAGAGCATCCACCTCCTGAAGACTCATCCGCTCTTTGATGGCCCGCTCCATTCGGACCAGGCCGATCCGGTACTGGTTTTCCAGCAACTCGCCCACGGCCCGGACCCGCCGGTTGCCCAGGTGGTCGATGTCATCCACCACCCCCTGGGTGTCCCGAAGCTCCACCAGGGTCTTGGTGGTCAACAGGACATCCTCTTTTCGCAGGGTCCGGACATTGACCGGGGTGTCGATGCCCAGGCGCAGGTTGATCTTCATGCGGCCCACGCCCGAGAGGTCGTAATAAGAAGATTTGAAAAACAGGTGATCGATAAACTCCTGAGCCACCTCCGGGGTGGCCGGATTGCCGGGGCGAAGCCGCCGATAAATTTCGATCAGGGCCTCTTCTTTGGAGTCGACCTTGTCCAGAATCAGGGTCTTTCGAATGGAGTCGCTGCTGCTGACCCAGTCGATGAAGAGGATCTCGAATTCGGTGATGCCGGCGTCCGTGATTCGGTTGAGAATTTCCTCGTCCACCGGGTCATTGGCCCGGGCGATGCTCTCCCCGGTATCGGGGTCGGTCACGGTGGAGGCGATGATGCTGTTGAGGATATCCTCCCGCTCGATGGGTATCATCTCCATGCCGGCGTTTTTGATCTGGCGAATGGCCCGCTGGGTGAACATCCGCCCTTTTTTTACGATCACATCTCCGGATTCGGGATTGATAATGTCCTGGGAGGCCCGCTGGCCTTTGAGGGATTTGATCTTGAATGTCTTGAAATACTCGGTGCCTCGAATGATGATCTTGTCGGTGTCGTAGAAATAGGTCAGGAGATCGTCGGTGGTGTACCCGAAGGCCTTGAACAGCAGGGTGACCGGAAATTTTCGCCGCCGGTCGATTCGAATGTAGACGATGTCTTTGGGATCGATTTCCATATCGATCCAGGACCCCCGAACCGGAATGATTCGGGACGAGTAGATGATCTTTCCGCTGGAATGGCTTTTCCCCTTGTCATGGTCGAAAAAGACGCCTGAAGACCGGTGGAGCTGGCTGACCACCACCCGCTCGGTGCCGTTGATGATAAAGGTCCCCTTTTCGGTCATCAGGGGGATGGTGCCGAAATAGATCTCCTGTTCTTTGATGTCGCGGATATTGGATACACCCGAATCCTTGTCGATATCATAGACCACCAGCCGGACCGTAATGCGGACCGGCAGTTCATAGGTCATCCCTCGGTCGATGCACTCGTCGACGCTGTGCTTGACTTCGCCGAATCGGTAGGACACGAATTCAAGGGACGCGCTTCCGGTAAAATCCTTGATGGGAAACACCGAATTGAATACCGCCTGAAGGCCGATATCTCTTCGATCTTCCGGAGGAATCCCCATTTGCAGAAACCGCTGATAAGATTCCCGTTGCATCCCGATCAGGTCGGGGATTTCGATGATTTTTGGAATTTTGCCGAAGTTTTTCCGAATACGCTTACCTGTGAAAGGCTTTCCCGACATTTTTTCTCCAGATTGATATTTGGATTCTATAACCACGAAAATGGGATGAGGGGTTGATCCCCTTTCCATCCCATTTTCGCGTTCTTTTACGACAATGAAAAATACTTAATCGCCGAAAGTAAGCATTTTTTACTTCGATTCAACCTAATCTTACTTCAACTCAACCTGGGCGCCGGCTCCTTCCAACTGTTCCTTGATCTTTTCGGCATCTTCTTTGGCAATACCTTCTTTGACCGGTTTGGGCACTTCATCCACCAGGGCTTTGGCATCCTTTAGACCCAGGCCGGTAATGGCCCGCACCTCTTTGATGACCTGAATCTTCTTGTCGCCCGACGAGGTCAGAATGACATCGAACTCGGTTTTTTCCTCGGCCGGAGCGGCCGCTTCGGCCCCGCCCGCACCCGGCGCCATCATGGCCATGGGCGCGGCCGCGGATACCCCGAATTTCTCTTCCATCTCCTTGACCAGCTCGGAGAGGTCGAGCACAGACATGTTGGCAATAAACTCAATCACTTCTTCTTTGGTAATTTCCGCCATTTTGTGTATCCTCCAGATAATTCATCAGACCTACGAAAAAGTAGGTGAATCCAATTTTTTGTAAAATCAGGCAACTTCCTGTTCTTTCTGATCCTTGATCGCCGTCAGCACATTCAGAAACTGTTGCGGCACCCCGTTCAATACCCGCACGAATGATGTAGGAACACCGTTCATCACCGACAGAACCTGCCCCAGTAAGACGTCACGGGACGGCAGAGACGCCAGCGCCTTCACCGATTCGAACCCCAGCACCTTTCCTCTCAGGACGGCGCTCTTGATTTCGAGCTTCTGGTTGCCTTTGGCAAAGTCGGTGAGCACCTTGGCCGGCGCCACCGGGTCTTCATAGGAAATGGCCACAGCGGTCGGCCCGACAAAATTGTCTTTGATCAATTCCGCTTCCGTTCCTTCACAGGCCCGGGTCAACAGGGTGTTTTTCACCACCTTGAACTCGACATCCGCTTCCCGCAGCTGTCGGCGCAGAGAATTGATGGAAATGACGTCCAACCCCTTGTAATCGGTCAGGATCACAATTCGGGAGCGGGAAAATTTGTCATGCAATTCTTCGACGATTTCTTTTTTCTTATCCAGCTTCATATATTCTTTTACACCTCCTTTCGTATCTGAAAAAAACCGGAGGTAATCATATTGGCAGACTACTGTCTCGGTAGGCCGACACGGTCGATTAAATAAGAGACCGGACACACCGGTTCTCGAATATACCTACGGTCTTTGACAGGATTTATTTTAACTTCAGATTCGTTGATCAGCCCGATTCGGAATGATTCGGTACCGCTGGAATGGGCCGGTTACACCTTCACCAGCTCTTTGAGGGACGAGGTATCCACCTTGAAGCCCGGGCCCATGGTGGTGGACACAGCGATCCCCTTCACATAGGTCCCTTTGCTGGAGGCCGGCTTCAACCGCATGATGGTCTCCAGAAAGGCGGCGGCGTTTTCGATCAATCGGTCGGAGCCGAAGGAGACCTTGCCCATGGGAACGTGAACAATGCCGGCTTTCTCCACCCGAAAGTCGATCTTACCGGCCTTCAGTTCCTGCACGGCCCGGTCGATATCAAAGGTGACGGTGCCGGTCTTGGCATTGGGCATCAGGCCTCTCGGACCCAGAAGGCGGCCGATCTTACCCACCGAGCCCATCATGTCGGGGGTGGCGACCGCTTTGTCGAAATCGAACCATCCTTCCTTGATCTTTTCGATCAGGTCGTCATTGCCCACATAATCGGCGCCGGCATCCTGAGCCTCTTTCTCTTTTTCGCCTTTGGCGAAAACCAGAACCCGAACCTCTTTTCCGATTCCGTTGGGCAGCACCACCGTTCCGCGGACCATCTGGTCCGCATGTCGAGGATCGACCCCCAGCTTGACGGCGATATCGAAGGTTTCATCGAATTTGGCAAATGAGGAATCAACCGCCCTCTGGACCGCTTCCGTAAACCCGAGGGTGACGCCCGGCTCCACCTGTTTTCTGGCTTCTATATATTTTTTACCCCGCTTCGGCATTTTTGCTACTTCACTCCTTTTTCCGGTTGTATCATCCGCCGGTTTCCGCTGGCGGCTGAAATTCTCAGACCACTTCGATTCCCATGCTTCTGGCCGTTCCCGCAACAATTTTGCAGGCCGCATCCAGGTCGTTGGCGTTCAGGTCCGGCATCTTCACCTGGGCGATCTCTTCCACCTGTTTGCGCGTCACTTTACCCACCCGGTCCCGCTTGGGGTCCCCGGCGCCTTTGGCGACTTTGGCCGCTTTTTTCAACAGCACCGCGGCCGGCGGGGTCTTGGTGATAAAGGTAAAGGTGCGATCCTGATAGACGGTGATCACCACCGGAATGATCATGCCCTCTTCGTTCGCGGTCCGGGCGTTGAACGCCTTGCAAAAATCCATGATGTTGACCCCGTGCTGCCCGAGTGCGGGACCGATGGGAGGCGACGGATTGGCCTTTCCGGCCATAACCTGTAGCTTGATCTGCGCGATAACCTTTTTTGCCATTTTTATCTATCTGCTCCTAATTTCTGATCCTGGTTTTTAATCCTGGATTCCGGACTTTCGGCGCCGAACATCGGTACCCTGCGTCTGTGTCGGCACTCACCGACTCCGATCCGTCATAACTTTGTAACCTGAACGAAATCCAGCTCCACCGGCGTGGATCGACCGAAGATACTCACCAGCACCTTGATTTTTCCCTTTTCAGGATTCACATCATCAACGGTGCCGTTGAAATTGGTAAAGGGCCCGTCGATGACCCGTACCTCGTCACCGGTCTCAAAAAAGTATTTGGGTTTGGGTTTGAGTTTCCCCGCCTCCATTCGATTCAGGATCTGCTGGGCCTCTTCCTCGGAAATGGGGGAAGGCTTTTCACGCCCCCCCAAAAAGCCGGTGACCTTTTCGGTGTTGTTGACGATATGCCAGGTTTCATCATTCAAATCCATCTGAACCAGGATATAGCCGGGATAAAATTTCCTGGAAGAGGTCTTCCGTTTACCCTTGACCAGTTCCACGATCTGTTCGGTCGGCACCACGATTTCACCGAATTTTTCAGAATCGGAAAAAGTCGCGATACGCTCTTCCAGCGCTTTTTTCACCTTGCTTTCAAAGCCCGAGTACACATGGACGATATACCAATTCAGCGCCATCTTCCTCTCCCCGCCTATTGAAGCACCAGACGAATCAGACTGGACAGCCCCATATCCACCGCTCCAAGAAAAGATGCAATAATAAACACCAAAACAATCACCACCAGCGTCGAGCCCATCGTCTGCTTTCGGGAAGGCCAAGTCACCTTCTTGAGTTCCGCCCGAACCTCTCTCAAAAACTGGATGCTCTTTTCAATAAAGTTGGGCGGTTTACCGGCGGCGGCCGCCCGTTTCTGGGCGAGCTGGGCCCGTTTCTGAGCGTCATTCGGAGTTGACGACACCGGCTTGGGCTGGGCCTCGGCATCCCCGGCCGGGGCCGTATTCTCCATGGGGTCGTCGGTCTTCTTTTTCTTTTTTGCCGTTTTTTTTCTCTGTAACCGTCCCATTCTACTCCTAAAAATATGGAAAGCTCAAAGTTGAAACAGACGACCGCCTGTTAACGCCCTTGAGCTTGTACCATGTCTATGGAATACGCGGTGTAGCAGGCCAGGAGGGACTCGAACCCCCAGCACTCGGATTTGGAGTCCGACGCTCTGCCATTAGAGCTACTGGCCTGAATTCATCCGTTGTGAGGCAACCGGTCGGATTCTCTGTTCAGAAACCAAACCCGCCCATTATTTGGTCTCCTTGTGAGGCATATGCTTCTGGCAGAACCTGCAGTATTTCTGAAATTCCAGTTTATCCGGCGTGGTCCGCTTGTTTTTTGTTGTCGTATAATTTCTTCTTTTGCATTCGGTACATGCAAGGGTAACCTTTACTCTCACTGGACAACTCCTTGAGCCTACTCGATAATTTCACTGACCACGCCGGCGCCGACCGTACGACCGCCCTCACGGATGGCGAAGCGGAGCTCTTTTTCCATGGCGATGGGGGTGATCAAATCCGCAGAGATCTTCACATTGTCGCCGGGCATCACCATTTCGACGCCCTCCGGCAGGTTCAAAATGCCGGTCACGTCGGTGGTCCGGAAATAAAACTGAGGCCGGTACCCGGTAAAAAACGGGGTGTGACGTCCGCCCTCTTCCTTACTCAGGATATAGACCTCGGCCTCGAACTTGGTATGCGGGGTGATCGACCCCGGCGCCGCCAC
>JGI12048J13642_10557088_pt1 | contig 32863 bp, 11 predicted proteins | sample ElkSlonscriptome_16_FD_13642 | JGI IMG/M metagenome (IMG submission 13642)
GTCGCCTCCTTCGATCCGATCAGCGATCTCGAGCAGATCGCCGAGACCTCCTGGGCTTCCACGACGGCGGGTGCGTGACCGCGAGGCGGTACAGCGTCTTCGGCCGAGTCCTGGAGTCGGACATCCCCCTCCCCGAGTTGCGGGAGGTCGACGACGGTGAGCCGTACTGGCGTTTCCGGGTGGTGGAGGAACTTCCGCCCACGACCAACGCGGTGGTGATCGGGGAGGACCCGCTCTATGGCAGCGTTTCGGCTCGCCTCGTGCGGCACGACGCAGGCATGCGGATCGATGTCGACGACACCGGATCGTTCGAACTCGGGACCGACGGACGGGAGATTCGGTGGGCCCCACTCTCCGAACCGTGGTGGGGGTTCGGACGGTCACACCTGATCGGCAGGGTTCTCGCGACGGCTCTCCACCTCGAGGGGACGGTCACGCTCCACGCCAGCGCGGTCGAGTCGGCGGAGGGGGTCGCGGGATTTCTCGCCCCGAAGCACTTCGGGAAGTCCACCATCGGCCTTCGGCTGGTGCGCGCCGGCATGAGATTCGTGACGGACGACTCGCTGGCGGTTTCGGTCCGTGATTCGAGTGTCGTCGCATCACCCGGCGTGCCGAGCCTGCGTGTCACGGATCCCGCCGGCGCACCCACGGACCTCATGGACGGGGCGGTGATTCCGGAGCCGGGTCGAGACGGCAAGATCGCCCTGCCCCCGCTCCCGGAACGCCTCCTGATGAGCGCTCCGACCGCGCTCTGTGCTCTCTATCTTCTGCGGCCGCAGAAGCCGGGCGGTGACGCGCCGTCCGTCGCCAGGACTCTGCTTCCGGAGTCCGAAGCGGTCGTGCGGCTGATGGGGCAGTTCAAGATCGGCTCCATGCTCGGACCTGCCGCCGGGGTACACCTGCTCGAGACCGCCACGCGACTCTCGAGACGTGTGCCGGTATACGGCCTCGAGATCGTCCGCGATCTCGAGCGGTTGCCCGACGTCGTGGCGACGATTTCCGCCTGGCATGGTGTGCCCGACGGTCTTGGGGAGCCCGGGGTGGCGGGCTGATGTCGGACTTCGCGGTCGAGGTCGAGGATCTGACGAAGGAGTACCAGATCCAGCGAGGGTGGAAGGCGGTGGCCCGCAGTCCGTGGAGCCGGGACACGCGCGTCGTGCTCGACCGGGTGAACCTCCAGGTGGGCCACGGAGAGTTCTTCGGTATTCTCGGTCAGAATGGCGCCGGCAAGTCCACCCTGTTCAGGATCCTGTCGACCCTCGTCCGGCCCGACTCGGGATCGGCGCGGGTGATGGGTCACGACGTCGCGCGTGAGGCCGCAGAGGTTCGAGACCGCCTCATCCCCGTCATCCCGAGTGAACGAAGCCTGTACTGGCGCGTGTCCGCAGAGGAGAACCTCCGGCTGTACGCGGCTCTGTACGGGGTGCCGGCGGCCCGGGTGGATGCTCGGATCTCGGAGGTCCTGGAACTCGTCGGCCTGCAGGACACGATGGGCAAGCAGGTGGGACTGTACTCGTCCGGAATGAAACAGCGCCTTCTCATCGCCAGGGCCCTCCTGGGCAGCCCCGACGTTCTGCTGCTCGACGAGCCCACCCGAAGCATGGATCCTGTTTCGGCCAGGGACTTCCGGAGCTTCCTGAAACGCCAGGTTTCCGAGGTGGACCAGACCACGGTCCTGCTCGCGACGCATGACCACGAAGAGGTCACCGAGCTGTGCGAGCGGGTCGCCGTTCTCGACCGTGGGCGGCTGCTCGCCGTCGGACCCACCGACTCCCTGCTTGCTTCCTCGAAGCTTCGGAGATGCGGTGTCTGGACACGCCACCCGGACCACCCCGCGATTCCACGGGAGGTCGCCCGGATCGGGGGCAGGGTACTGGAGGTGCCGACTCCGGAGGGGCCGGTCGAAGCGGGATGGTCGCGAGTGACCGTCGAATTCCCCGGGGGTGAGGAGGAGGGGGCCGCGCTGCTCGCAAGGCTCACGGCGCAGGGCGTCTCCGTATCGAGATTCACTCGGGTGGACCTGTCTCTGGCCGACCTCCTGGAGCGGGTACGGGACTCCCAGGCCGTTCCCGCGACCCGGGGGTCCGACGTGCAGGGGCAGGGGGCCGCGTGAGGAGCATTCTCGCGCTGGTCCGGGTCAAGTGGCTGTCGTTCACGAGCTACCGCCTGAACGGTCTCTTCGCGGTCATCGGGCTCATCGCGCTTCTCGTTCCTCTCTATTTCGTGGCGAATGCGCTCGACCCGGTCGTTGCCGACTCGATCGCGAATGAGGGAGGCGACTACTTCGGGTTCCTGATCACCGGGATGATCGGGATGCAGCTCATCGGAACGGGAATGCGAGTGCTCCCGAACGCGGTGTCGTCCGGCATCGTGTCCGGTACGCTCGAAGCGCTTCTGGCGACACCGGCCGGGCTCTTTCGGCTCATGGCGGGGCTGCAGGGGTTCGACCTGCTGTGGGCCGCCACGCGCGGGGCACTCCTGTTCTGCGGCTATCTGGTTCTCGGTGGCGATGTATCGTGGAGTGGCGTGCCGATGGGCCTCGTCGTTCTCGCGCTTCTCGTCGTCGCCCACATGCCTGTCGGTCTCCTGGCTACCGCGATGATCCTGGTGTTCCGCACCGCCGGCCCACTCATCCAGGGCGTGGCCAGTGCAGTGTCTCTCCTCGGGGGCGTCTACTACAGCACCTCCGTCATTCCCGAGGTGATCCGTCCGGTCGCGGACTTCATCCCGCTCACCTACGGGCTTCGGGCGCTGCGCCGGCTGGTTCTGGACGGCGCCCCCTTCTCTCAGGTCGCCGGGGATGTGGCGATGCTCACGGTCATGGCCGCCGGCCTCATGGCTGTGGGCATCGTCGTGGTCTCGGCGAGTCTGAGGTATGCGAGGCGTGCGGGGTCGCTCGCCCAGTACTGATCGCCCTCCTCACCCTCGACTCCATCCGCGATGGGTCTCGAGGCCGGCGATCCGGAAGGGCACGGGTTCGAGCGGAAGTACGTGAGCTGCGACGAGCGGGGGAGCTTCTGCGGGCTCTACGGTCCGGATGGAGGAGGCGAGGTGGCCCTGCCGGAGAGCGCGCCCATCGGGTTCGACCCGCCGGGTACCGGGCACCTCCACCAGGGAATGTTCGTTTACGCGTCGCGGGTGGACGGCCACGAGGTGCTGCTCGGTCCGGGATCGGGGCGATAGCTCGAGGGCCTGGAGCTCGAAGGGGTGAACGCGACGCCCCAGCCACCGAACGGTCTGGTTCCGAACAGGGTCCCGCTCCCTGACGCGACGGACTTCGTCACCATCCAGAGCGTCGAGCAGACCCTGTTCCCCGGCGAGGTCGTTCTGACCCGACGCCTTCTCGCGGGGCTGCTTCATACCGCGCCGTCAGATCCAAGCGCCGGGCGATCGCCGGAGGACGTTCCGTCCCCGCGGCCCGTACGCCCTCGCTGCCCGAGGGGGCCCGGATCGTGGCAGAATGATCTCGTCCGGCGAAACCACGGGTCCGGGTCGTGAGATGGCCGGACAGCCGGGGACTGCCGTGCCCGGTGGCGGGCTGCCCGGTCCGGGCCGTATCATCCGACGACGCTGGAATTCGTTCTGGAGGCGAGGGATGGAGGAGACAAGGCGAGACGGCGAATGGCCACGTCCCAACCTCTTCGTCATCGGTGCGATGAAGGCCGGCACGACCTCGCTCCACGCGCTGCTGGATTCTCATCCGGACGTGTTCATGAGCGATCCCAAGGAGCCGACCCACTTCGTGGACGGCGACGAGCTGCGATCGGTCAGTCGCCGGGCGTGGGAGGCGGGCTACTGGCGGGATCGGGACCGGTATCTGGACCTCTTTTCACAGGGCGATGCAGCCGCGATTCGAGGCGAATCGAGCACGGCCTATGCCAAGCGTCCCCGGCTGGGCGGCGTCCCGGAGCGAATCGCGGCGCACGCTCCCGGAGCGCGGATCGTGTACATTCTGCGCGACCCGATCCGGCGTACCGTGAGTCACTATCTGCACGCCGTACAGTGGAACGACGAGCACCGTCCACCGCTCGAGGCCGTCCGAGAGGATCCGCACTACCGCGAGGTCAGCCACTACGCGATGCAGCTGGAGCCGTGGCGTCGGATCCTGGGCCCCGACCGCATTCACGTCATGACGCTGGAGTCGCTGAAGGCTCGTCCAGTGGAGATGGCGCGGGAGCTGTTCGAGTGGCTGGGGGTGGATCCGACCCAGGCGCCCCCGCGGGAGTCACCTCGGAACGTGACTCGCCCCGACGTCGCCCGGAAGCGAGGGCCCGCCCTGCTTCGACGGGCTCGGACGTCGGCGCCGGTCCGAGCGCTCAAGCGGCGCCTGCCGTGGACCGTGCGGGAGCTGGCGCGCCGCGTACTCGATGAGCCGGTGGGGTGGGGGTCGGGTCGGATGGACGCGCTCGTGGACTATCTGCGACCGATCCAGCTGGCCGAAACGGCGGTGCTGGAGGAGATGCTCGAAAGGACCTTTCCCGAGTGGACGACGCTCGATCCGCCCACCCGGGAGGACGGCCCGGACCAACGGTCCTAGCGCGCTCTGCCCAGAAGGGTGCGAACGATGAGCTTCAGGCGATCCACGATTCGTCGCGGAATGGAGCGCTCGTCGAGTCGTCGGGTGAAGGTGGACCACGCGCGGATCGCGCCCGGTTCCTCTGCCACGACGCTCGGAAACTCGGGAACCCCCGATCCGAGCGACACCTCGAAGGCGCTCGATTCGTCGCCGTGCACGCCCGACCCGTCGGTGCCGGTGTTCGCGACGAGCGACGTGCGTGGGTGAAGCGCGAGGCCCTCGTTCAGCAGGACCGAGGCATACCAGCGGATCCCCCACGAGTCGTACTCGCCCTGGAGGGTGCCGAGCAGCTGCCCGAAGAAGTCCCACCCCCCCTCGTTGAATCGCTCCACCAGGTCTCGCTCCCGAATCTGGTCGCGCAGCAGTTCGAGATCCCACTCCAGCGCCGACCACGAGCGGTCCCAGGTGGCCCAGCCCCACACCGCCGGCCAGCGAACGAAGAAGGACGGCGGAAGGTACGGCGCGTCCTGGGGCCAGAATCCCGCGATGTGCATGACCCGGTCGTCGTCGCGGTATCGGGTCAAAGCACGATTGAAGTACGTCAGCGCCGACGGTGCCAGCACGAGGTCGTCCTCGACGACGATCACCCTGCCGTGCTCTGCGCACGCCTCCGAGACTCCGGTACGGATGGAGTTGGCCAGGCCGAGGTTCTCGTCGCGCAGGACGATCCGGGCGTGGTCGGGAGCGGCTCGACGCACGGCCGCGCGAGCCTCTTCGACCGCCTGGACACCCTCCTCGTTCCGAGGGCCGTCCATATAGATGGTGACCGGGGTGTCGGAGATCTCGGGACACGCCTTCAGGCTTTCGAGGGCCCAGGTCGCGTGGGTGGCTCGGTTGTAGCCGAAGAAGACGATCGGGGCCAAGGGCGGCGCGGGGTCCGTCATGTGATCACCTCCGGCTGTGCCGGCTCGGTGAACCGCTCGCCCGTGACCCAGTCGATAAGGGTCTCTTCCAGCATCCGTCGGTCCGCCTCGCGGGGGAAGGTATGACGAGCGTCGCGGAAGAGTTCGAGACGGGTCACTCGCTCGAGGTCGAGTTCGGGGAATGCGTCCAGCAGTTGCGTACGGTAGTTGTAGAGTTCCCCCTGATCGCCGGTGATGATGTGACAGATGCGTACGTCCCGCTCGATCAGTCCGGCGAGGGCCTGCGACGCGAGATCTCGAGCCTGACGTGTCAGGCGACCGGCCGACCCGTCGCGCCCGGCGTCGTCGCGGGACTCCTCCGATGCGCCTTCGTCCGTGTCGAGGGGAACAGACCGAAATCGATCTGCGAGGCGCCGTAGAAGGTTGTAGCGGCCGGTCATCAGGCGCCCCCAGGGGCCGAGCCGGAGGGAGGCCCGGATCGCGCGGAGGATCCACGTCTTTCGAGTCGGGAACAGTCGCGTGGGGTCGACGAGTGTGATGCCGACGACGCGGGAGTCCACGCAGGCGGTGCGGAAGGCCGCGTCGGCGCCCGAGCAGAGGCCGAACACGACGAATCGCTCCGCGACTCCGTGGCCGGCGAGGTGGGTGAGCGCGGCACGCACCGATTCCTGGCCTTCCTCGACCAGGGAGAGGCCGATCCCCAGCGTGCGACTGTCCCCGACCCCCGGGAAGTCGAGCCTGAGCGACGCGACTCCCCGTTGCGCCAGTTTTCGGGCCATGCGCACATGGATCCGGTTCGGACCGATCCGATGCAGGATCCCCGCGTTGAGAAACACGACAGCGGGGTGCTCTCCGGCGCCGGAGGGCGACGCGTCGGGACGCGTCAGGACCCCCACCAGGCGTCCACCGGGTCCGAAGTTGAGCGCCGTCTCCCTCATGTCAGCCACTCGACGATGTGGTCGATCGATTCCATCGGCACCTGGCCTGCCCAGATCGACTGGTCCTCGATCCAGGGTCGCGGCTGATCGAGGGTGCGGTATTCGATCTGGTTCTGCCCCGTCCGCGGTTCGGGGTCCGGGTGCCGGGTCCCGGTCGTCAGAAGGAGCGTGTCGTGTGCCGCCAGCCGGTCGTAGACCGTGGGCGCCAGCGCATGAAGCTGGTCGACGAAAGCCGGGGAGACGGTGTACCGGCCGAGTTCGACGGTTTCGTCCCGGCCGGCTTCCACGCCTCCGAGGTCGGCGACCCAACGGGAACCATCCCGGATCGGGTCCCACAGGACCAGGCGCCGGGTGTCGGGCCTGCGCGGCGCGGTACGGGCGGCGACGACTCCTCCGATCCGCAGACCGACGAGGTCGACTTCCTCCACGCCGGACATGGCCCTCAACTCCTCCACCGCCGCGTCGGTGTCGTCCACCCAACGATCCAGATCGGCCTCGTCTGAATCGCCGTACGAGTCACCGGTAGCGGAGTAGTCGAAACGGAGCACGTGGAGGCCCACTCCCGCGAGCCGGCGGGCGAGAACCAGAAGCGATCGATGGGCGTACTCGTACTCGGCGCCCCAGGGGGGACACACGACGACCCCGCGAAGGGAGTGATTTGCCGGGGGATGGTGATACCCGTAGAGACGGCGTCCATCCGGACCGAAGAGGAAAGCGGTCACGCGTCGTTCGACGACGGGATCGAGCTCGCGATCTCCGCGAGAGATCGAAAGAAGAATGCACGCGGATCGAGGGAGTGCCCGGTCCGCTCCTCGACGAGGGCCACGGCTTCCATGGCGAGCAGTGAATGCCCGCCGAGCTCGAAGAAGTTGTCCCCGCGTCCCACCTTCGGCACCTCGAGCAACTCCTGCCAAACGGCGGCGATGGCCACCTCATCTGGTCCCGCGGGCGGCTCATGGACCTCTCGATCCGTGAAGCGCTCACTGGGATCGGGAAGCGCCTTCCGGTCGACCTTGCCGTTCGGAGTCAGCGGGTAGCTCTCGACCGGAAGGAAGACGCCGGGCACCATGTAGGGCGGCAGCCGCTCCGCGACCCAGCGCCGGAGGTCACCGGGAGAGGGCGCGTCGAGGGTGAGGATCGGGTAGGCGAGGAGCCGATCGTCGCGTGCGGTGACGACGGCGTCCGACACCCCGAGGTGTGCACGCAGAGCTGCCTCGACCTCGCCCAACTCGATCCGGAAGCCTCGCACCTTCACCTGATGATCCAGGCGCCCGAGATGTTCGAGCCGGCCGTCGCGACGCCACCGCGCGAGGTCGCCGGTGCGGTACATCCGCTCACCGTTCCGAAACGGGCTGTCTGCGAATCGTTCGGCCGTCAGCGTGGGTGCATGAACGTACCCGGTCGCGACCCCGTCGCCCGCGATCCAGAGTTCACCGGGCACCCCGATCGGAAGAAGCTGTCGGTCGTCGTCGAGGATGTAGATGCGCGTGTTGTCGATCGGCGTACCCACCAGAATCGGCCCGTCGGAGGCGACCCGGTCCACGGTCGACCACACGGTAGTCTCCGTGGGTCCGTACATGTTCCAGACTTCCCCGGACCGGGCCAGGAGCGCGTCGGCGAGTTCCCGCGGGAGCGCCTCTCCGCCACTGAGCACCCGAAGGTCGGGCCCGCCTTCCCACCCCGCACTCACCATGAGCTTCCAGGTGGCGGGTGTCGCCTGCATGACGGTGATCTCCTCTTCCGCGATCCGTTCGGACAGCCGTCGGCCGTCTCTCGTGTCGGCTTCGTCGGCAATCACGACGCGGGCACCGACGAGGAGGGGAAGATAGAGTTCGAGCACCGAGATATCGAACGAGATCGTCGTGACTGCGAGTAGCCGGTCGGCTTCGTCGAGGCCCGGCCTGGCGGCCATCGACCGCAGGAAGTTCGCCACCGCGCGGTGAGGTACTTCAACGCCCTTGGGCCTTCCCGTCGATCCGGACGTGTAGATGACGTAGGCGGCCTGCTCGGGATCCACGGGAAGGAAATCGACGGGAGCGGGGAGAGTCGCGGAGTCGAGATCCACCACGGGAAGATCGACGTCGAAGCGCGCCTGGATTTCCCGGTGCGTGACGACGGCACGAGCTTCGGAATGCTCGAGCATGTACTCGATCCGATCCTTCGGATAGGCGGGATCGAGCGGGACGTAGGCGGCTCCGGCACCCATGATCCCCACCAGCCCGGCCAGCATCTCGCGGCTGCGCTCCACGAGAATACCGACCCGGTCTCCCGGGCGGACTCCGAGCTCGACGAGGGCGGCGGAGACACGCCCGGCGGCCGAGTGAAGCTCCGCCCAGCTCCACTCGCCGGACGCCGACACGACGGCGGTCCGGTCGGGTGTGCGCCGAGCGGTGTTCGCGAGCATCGAGGGGACCGAACGGATCTCTCCGTGCTCACGGTCGGTCGAATTCCACGGTCCGAGCAGCTTCTCACGGTCTGCCTCGGTCGCGTCTCGAAGCTCCGAGATACGGGTGTCCGGCTTCCGGGAGACGCGGTCGAGGATGTCCAGGAAATGCTCGACGAACCGATCGGCGGTTTCGCGAGTGAAAAGCGCGCGATTGAAGGAGAGCGCGACGGAGGACTGCAGGTCGTTGAGCTCGATGTCCATGGCGAGCTCGAATTGTGCGCCCCGACGGGGGAGGGGGACCACACTTCGCCGAAGTCCTTCGAAGTCACCCCCCGAGACGTCCACGTTGCCGACGTTGAACAGCACCTGGAAGATCGGAGGGCGACTCGTGTCCCGCGCGGGATTCAGCTCCTTGACGAGGAACTCGAAGGGCAGGTCCTGGTGGGCGTAGGCGCCGAGCGCGGTGCGTCGGACCCGGCTGAGAAACTCGCGGAAGGTCGGGTCCCCGGAGAGGTCAGCCCGATGGACGAGCGTGTTCACGAACGAGCCGATCAGGGCCTCGCTCTCGACGCGGGTGCGGTTCGCGATGGGCACGCCTACGGCGAGGTCGTCCTGCCGGGCCCAGGTGGAGAGCAGGACCTCGAACGCCGCGAGATACGCCATGAAGGGCGTGGAGCGAGCCTCCGCGGTGAGCGCCTGCACCCGCTCCGGTATGCCCTCGGGGAGTTCGACTCGAACGAGGCCTCCTTCGAAGGAAAAGAATTGAGGCCGGGGAAAGTCGGTCGGAAGGTCGAGGGTGCGAATCCCATCCAGCTTCCGCGTCCAGTACTCGAGCTGCTCGGTGAGCGGTCCGCCCTGGAGCCACTCTCTCTGCCAGGCCGCATAGTCGGGGTACTCCACGGCGATCGGGGCGAGGGGTGGCGACGCGGGATTCTCGTAGATCGCGGCGAGCTCCTGCCCGAAGAGCGCCATCGACCACAGGTCCGATATGACGTGATGCATCCCGACGGCGACCAGGTGTCGGTCCGGGGCGAGGCGGAAGAGCGCGGGGCGGAAGAGGGGGCCGGCCTCCACGTCATACGGCTCCTGGAGCAGGTCGCACGCGCGCTCGCGCGCCGCTGCGAGACGCTCGTCCTCGGGCAGGTGGGTGAGGTCCTCCACGTGGAACGTGTGCGTCGGGTCCGGGTCCACCCGCTGCCAGGGCCGTCCGCCGCGGGTCAGGATTCTCGTGCGAAGCCCGGCCTGCCGACGGGCCACCTCGTGCGTGGAGGCGCGGAACCGCTCGACGTCGAGCGGGCCCTCGAGCAGCACGGCCCCCGAGATGTTGTACGCCACGTTCTCGGGGGACGTGACCTGCAGGAACCAGATGCGCTCCTGCGAAAAGGAGAGAGGGGGGCGCTCGGCTGGGCTCGGCACGAGGGGCGGCGCCTCGGGAGCGGGCCGCGCCTCGGTGCGGATGCGCGCGGCCGTCTCGGCGACGGTAGGGTGATCGAAGAAGTCCCGCAGGGAGATGTCGGCATCGAAGACGTCGCGAATCCGGGCGACGACGCGGGTGGCGGCGAGCGAATGACCGCCTGCTCGAAAGAAGTCGTCGTGCACTCCGAGGTCATCGACACGAAGGATTTCCAACCAGATATCCAGGATGGCGGCCTCCTGGTCGTTCCGCGGCTCTACTCGGTCCGCGCGGCTGTCGCCGCCGCCCTCGCGGGGGTCAGGCAGGGCGTTCCGGTCGATCTTGCCGTTCGGCGTGAGCGGCAGGGCGTCGAGAGGCACGACGATCGAGGGCACCATGTACGGGGGAAGGGCGTCGCCGACCCATCGGCGCAGCGCGTCCGACTCTCCGGAGCCCACCACGTATGCCACCAGGCGATCGCCGCGGGCGACGACCACCGCCTGCCTGACCTGACCGCGCTCGAGCAGTCGCGCTTCGATCTCGCCCGGCTCCACCCGAAAGCCGCGCACCTTCACCTGGTGGTCGAGCCGGCCCAGATACTCGAGGTTGCCGTCGGGTGTGAACCTCGCGAGGTCGCCGGTGCGGTACACGCGCTCGCCGTCCCGGAACGGGCTCGAGATGAAGCGCTCCTCCGTCAGCTCCGGTCGACCGAGGTACCCGCGCGTCACGCCGGCTCCACCGATCCAGAGTTCGCCCGGCGCACCGATCGGCAGGCGCCGCCCGCCCGCATCGACGACGTAGACCGTGGTGTTCGCGATCGGCCGCCCGATCCGAATCGGCTCGCCCGCTTCGATCCGCTGGGCGGTCGACCAGACGGTGGTCTCCGTGGGGCCGTAGAGATTCCAGACCTCCCCGGTCCGCTCGAGAAGGTCGTTCGCCAGAGACGGCGGCATGGCCTCACCGCCACAAAGAGCCCGCAGGTCGGTCCTGCCACCCCACCCGGCAGCGACGAGCAGCTTCCAGGTCGCGGGCGTCGCCTGCAGCACCGTGATCTCCTCCGCAGCGATCAGATCGGCCAGTCGATCGGCGTCGGCCGCAACCTCCCGACTCGCGATCACGACGCGTGCGCCCACCACGAGAGGCCCGAAGAGCTCCAGCACGGAGATGTCGAAGGAGATCGTCGTGACGGCGAGCAGGACGTCCTGTCGGCTCAGGCCGGGCGTCCGGGCCATCGCGGCGAGGAAGTTGGCCACTGTGCGGTGCGGAACCTCGATCCCCTTGGGACGACCGGTCGATCCGGAGGTGTAGATCACATAGGCGATCGAGTCCGCGTCGACCCCGGGGAACGGGCGGGGGCCCGGGAGCGCTCCGTCCGCCAGATCCAGGAAGGGCGCATCGATGCCGTGGCTCGCAGGCGAGCCTCCGCGGGTGACGACCGCCGCCACACTCGAGTCCTCGGCCATGTGGCGGAGTCGAGGCGCCGGATACCGCGGGTCCATCGGCACGTAGGCCGCGCCGGTGCCCATGATTCCGAGAAGAACCGGGAGAAGATCGTGATCCCGGTCGAGCAGCACACCGACGCGATCGCCCGGTCCCACCCCGAGCCCCCCGAGCGCCGCGCCGATCCGTCGCGCCCTGTCGAGCAGACCAGCTCGGGTGAGCGAGCCATCCTCCGCCACGACCGCCACGGCCTCGGGAGCCTGTTTCGCCCGAGCCAGGATCATGTCGACCACGGTCTCGTCGGAGACCGGCGCCTCCGTGGCGTTCCAGGCTTCGAGAAGCGAGAGCTCGGAGGGGGGAACGATCGGGAGGTCGCCGACCGGAGCCTCCGGATTTCGGGCGATCCCACGAAGCAGCGTCGAGAATTCCTCCATGCGCCGTTTGGCGGTGGAGTGGTCGAACACGCTCGAATCGTAGCTGCAGCTGAACGCCCACCCCTCGCCCTTCGCCCACGCGTCGAGCGCCAGGGGGAACTGTCCCTCCTGCTGGTCGAGGGGGAAGGGCGCGAGGGTCAGGGCGCCGAAGGTCGTCGCCTGTCCGTCCGTTCCCAGCATCCAGTCTTCCAGAGCGCCGAAACGCTTGAAGTCCTGGAGCACGAACATCGTCTCGAAGGGAGGGCCCGCTCCGCCCCGATCGGAGGCGGCCATGAGGGGGAGGGGGAAGTCCTGGTGGGCCATGCCCTCGAGCACCGTCGTCCGTACACGGCTCAGGAGGCTCTCGAATCCGAGCCCCTCATCGAGTCGAATGCGTAGCGGGAGGATGTTCACGAAGTCCCCCACCGTCTTCTCGAACCGGACCGACGGACGCCCCTGGACCGGGCTGCCCACGGTCACGTCGGTCTCTCCGGTCAGACGGCCGAGCCAGAGCGCCCAGGCGGCGAGAAGGAGTGTGAAATCGGTCGCGCCTTGGCTGCGCCCGAACTCGCGGATTGCGGCGGCGACGTCCCCCTCGATCTCGAAGGTGACCGTGCCCCCCTCGATTCCCGTGGCGGCGGAGACCGGTCGGTCCGCCGGGATCTCCAGCCGGGGCGGCGGCGGCGTCAGCGCGGACCGCCAGTAGTCGGCGCTCGCCGTTGCGCCCTCGAGCATGCGCTGCTGCCAGTCCACGAACTCGCCGAACTCGGCGGCCTCGGCTCGGGCGGGCAGAGGCGCTCCCCGGGTCAGCGTGGCGTGCAGCTCGAAGAAGTCCCCGAGCAGGAGAAATAGCGACTGCCCGTCGATCGCGAGGTGGTGCCCGACGATCAGCAGGACGGTGTCGTCGCCGGACCGGAAGAGGTGGCCGCGGAGGAGGGGCGGGGTCTGGAGGTCGAAGGGTCGCCGGTATGCCGCCTCGACGGCCGCGCGGAGTGCCGCGGAATCGTCGGGTACGTCCTCCACCTCGAGCGCGAACGAGGCCCTCCCGTGAACGCGCCTCTCCGGATCGCCGTTCGGGCCCAGGGCATACGCGGTGCGGAGCGCTTCGTGACGATCGACCAGGATCTGGAATGCCTCTCGCAGCGGGTCGACCTCGAAGTCGCCCAGAATGCGTGCCGAGAAGGCCAAATTGTACGCCGCACTCTCCGGCGAGAGTCGATGCACCAGCCACAGGCCCTGCTGATTGGCCGCGATGGGGCCGGTGGTGACCGCGCTCTCGGCCTCCCGCTGCAGGAGTCGCACGACGTCCGCCTTCCGTTCGCGGAGCGCCTGCTTCACGTCCTCGTCGAGCGCCCCCGGCGGTGCACGGAAGCGCAGCCGGTCTCCCTCGGCCCAGAGTTCGACGCCGGCGTTCCGGGCCTGATCGACCAGGGCGACGAGGTCCGGCCCCGGAGTCATATCTCTCCCTCGACCATGTCGGGCGTCGGGGCACCCCGCGACGGGGCGATGCCCCCGCTCGCGATCATCGACTCGACCGCCCGGGCGATTTCACGCACGAAGGGCTGGTCGAGCAGCCGGGCGGTGGGGAGCAGCACGCCGATCCCGGATTCGATCCGGTTTCTGGTCTCGACCGCCATCAACGAGTCGAACCCCATCGACGCGATGTCGTCCTCGGGGGCGATGCGATCGGGTGCCAGACCGAGGACGGCCGCGATGGTGTCGCGCACGAACTGCTCGACCGCGTCCCGGCGCTCCTCTTCCGAGAGGTCTGCGAGCGCCTCGACGTCGAGGAGCACTACGCTCTGGCTCTGCCCTCCGGACGCGGACGCAGCTGTCGCCGAGACGTCCTCGAGCAGGGCAGGGGCTCTGGGGGTGGATCGACGTAGCCGGGCCCAGTCGACGTCGGCAGCGAGCGCTCTTCCGCCGCCCGCCCCCATGAGGTCTCCCATGCGGTCCAGCGCCTGCGCCGGGTCGAGGAAGCCCACCCCACTATCCTCCATGGCCTGGCGCTCACGCTCCGAAAGCGTGGCGGTCATGCCCGACCCGGCCCACGCGCCCCAGTCCACCACGAGCTCGCACGATCCGCTCTGCCGGGAGCGATGCTCGGAGAGCGCTGCCATGGCCGCGTTGGCGGCGGCGTACGCGCCCTGACCGGGTCCGCCCAGCCACGCGGCTGCGGAGGAGAACAGAACGAAGTGGTCGAGTGACTCCGCCGCGGCGAGAACCGAGTGCAGGTTCCAGGCGCCCGCGACCTTGGGAGCCATCACCCGATCGACGCTCTCCCGGTCGATCGTCCGGATCAGGCGATCGTCGAGGACTCCGGCGGCGTGAAACACGCCTCGCAGCGGAAGACCGGTGGGGACGGTGCACACGATTGCGTCGCGCACATCGGCTGCACTCGTCACGTCCCCCCCCTTGAAGATCACCTTGCTGCCTCCGTGTAGTACCTCGAACTCCGCCGCGAACTCGGGGTCCGGCTCGGACCTGGCCATCGCGACGACGGCTCCGGCTCCGCGGTCGATCAGCCACCGGATGAGCTCGCGACCGACTCCGCCGGTGGCGCCCGTGACGAGGTAGGCGCCATCCGACCTGATCACCGGCTCCGAGCCGGCACCCGCAGAGCGGACGACGATCTTGCCGATGTGTCGAGCCTGCGCCATGAAGCGGAAGGCGTCGCGAACCTCCTCGGGTCGAAACGTACGTACCGGCGGCAGGGCCAGTTCTTCCGTCTCGAATCGTCGCACCGTATCCGAAAAAAAGGCCTGAAACTCCGGTGTGGACAAGGGGATGGTTCCCAGTTCGAAGGCGTGGTATCGCACCCCCGGGTGGCGTGCCTCCACCTCGTCCGGATCGTACAGTTCCCGCTTGCCGAGCTCGATGAAGCGCCCGCCGGGTCCCAGAAGGTCGAGACTCCGCTGGAGCAACTCTCCCGTGAGGGAGTTGAGGACGACGTCGACGCCCTCGCCGTCCGTGGCTTCGAGCACGTCGTCGTGGAACGAGGTCGAGCGCGAGTCGAAGACGTGGTCGAGTCCCCGCGCCTCGAGGAAGTCACGCTTCGCGGCGCTGGCGGTCGTGAAGATCTCCGCGCCGATCGAGCGCGCCACCTGAATCGCGGCCTGCCCGACGCCTCCCGCTCCGCTGTGGATGAGCACGCGCTCGCCCGGCTTCAGACGGGCGGCGTGTCGAAGGCCCCACTCGGCGGTGAGAAAGGCCACGGGGATCGCCGCGGCCTGCTCGAGGGGCAGGGTGTCGGGCGCCGGGACCGTCGATGAGGCCGGCAGCGTCAGGTACCGCGTGAAGGTGGCTGTGTGCATTCCGACCACGGCGTCCCCCCGCTCGATGCCCTCCACCCCCCCGCCGACCCGCTCGACAACGCCGGAGAACTCGACCCCCGGCGGGCCCGGATCGCCGGGGTACTGCCCGAGCACGTTGAGGACGTCCCGAAAGTTGAGCCCGGTGGCCACGACACGGACCTCGACCTCGCCGACGGCGGGCGCCGTCCGTCCGGCGGGGTGGTAGCGGATCGCGTCCAGGGTGCCGCGGGACGCGACGTCGAGCCGATAGTTGTCTCCGTCGACGACGCGGGGGGTGTGCGGGTCGGCACCGGCGTGCCGCGCCAGACGGGGGGCGAAGGCGCTGTCGCCCCGGAGCGCCACCCGGTCCTCCGGCCCGGTGCCGACGAGCCAGGGCAGGATCGTGCGGACATCGAAGTCCGGTGCGGGGTCGAGGTCCACGACGCGGGACGACAGTTCCGCGTACTCCACCCGCACGACCGAGTGGAGCCCCCAGGTGGCCGCACCCGTCGCCCACGAATCGCCGGCGGGTGCATCCGGTCCCGCCGCTCCGCGTGTGACGGAGCGAACGCGTGCGCCGGGATCCAGCACCTCGCTGCCGAGAAGCTCGATGAGGGGCGTGAGGCAGCCGGTGGTCGCAGCCGCCATCCCGGCCCCGTCCGCGTCCGAGGGGGCCGCATCCAGCGCGCGAAGGTCGAGCAGCCCCACGAATGTCCCGTCGGGCACGTGGGACGTCGCGCGGACGAGCTCCGCTCCCGCGTCCTCGATCACGCGAGCCACCGCCTCGCCCAACTCACCTCCGCCGGGAATCACGAGCCAGCGGCCCTCGACGGCGGCGGCGTCCTCGAGGGCGTCTCCGGTCGCGACGGAGGGCGCGGCTGCGGGCGCATCGACCTCGACCCAGTCGATCCGGTAGGCCTCGGCGCCGTTCGTCGAGCGTGGCGCGCGGACCCTGCGCGCGCGGAAGCCTTCGAGACTGCCGATGAGGGAGCCGCCCGCGTCGTGGAGGTGGAGGTCCGCCGGGGGAAGATCGCCGGTCGCGGCGTCGGTCGCGTCGGTATCCTGGAACGCCACCCGGACCGTGCACCGCTCGCCGAGCGGTCGCAGCATCCGAATGCGGTCGATCTGGAACGGCAGAATCGTGGTGCCGTCGTCGGCTTCGGTGTCCCGGTCCATGAGCGCGCCGATCAGACGCAGGCCCGCATCCACCAGCGTGGGGTGGGCGACATGCCCATCGGCCGAGACGCCCTCCACGAGCTCCGCCTCGGCCATCGCGTGGCCCCGGACCGAGTGCGCACGATCCAGGGTGCGGAACGTCGGCCCGTACTCCAGTCCCCGGGCGGCCAGCCCGGCGTGCACGGCATCGAGATCGACCGGGTCACCCCCATCGGTCGGCAGTTCGCCCGGATCGGTGGCGGGGTCCGCCTCGACCGTCACGCGCGCCGTGGCCACGGTCTGCCAGTCGGGCCCTTCCTCGCGATCCAGCGAGTCCGAGTCGGCGGCGACGATGCGAATCCGAGCGGTACCGCCCTCGGGCCTGGTCAGGATCGTCTGAACGACGGCAGCGCCCTCGTCGGGGACGAAGAGGGGGCGCTCGAAGGTCAGCTGCTCGATCGCGGCCTCGGCCCAGTCTGGCCCCTCCCGCACGGCGGCGAGCACCATCTCGACGAAGGCGGCGCCCGGCACGAGGATCCGGCCTCCGAGCCGGTGGTCCGAGAGATAGTCGGCGCGCGCCTCGTCGAGCACCCGTTCGAATACCCACCCGGAAATCGCCGGTGAGCTGACGCGGGCACCGAGGAGCGGGTGGCGTGCGGGCCCCCGGCCGGAGCCGGCAGCGACGCTGCCGGGCTCGCGCGGTGCGTGCCAGTGCCGCTCCCGCTCGAAGGGATAGGTGGGTGCCCCGATCCGCCGTCCGCCACGGTCCGCGGCCCAGGCCTTCCAGTCGATCTCGTGGCCCGTTTCGAACAGGTCTCCGAGCGACCTCAGGAGCCGTCGCCACTGCGGCTGGCCCCTGCGGAGGGAGGGGATCCATCGAAGGTCGGGATCGGAGAAGGCGGCGGCCCCCATCGCGCTGAGCGTCGAATGCGGGCCCATCTCGAGGAAGGTGTGCACCCCTCGGGCGATCAGCGTCTCGACGGACGGACCCCACCGGACTGCCGAGCGGATGTGGCGTGCCCACCGCGCGGGATCGGTGGCCTGCTCGGCGGTGAGGGGTGCTCCCGTCACGTTCGAGATGACGGGGATGGAGGGGGGGCGGAGTTCGAGGCGGGAAACCGCATCCTCGAAGCGCTCCAGGATCGGATCCATCCGGTGCGAGTGGAAGGCGTGCGAAACTCGCAGCTCCGTGCAGCGGACGCCGTCCGCCTCGAATTCGGACTTCAGCCGTTCGACCGCCTCGACCTCTCCCGAGACGACGGTGTTCTCTGGTCCGTTGAGCCCGGCGATGCCCGCCCCCTCGATGCCGGAAAGCGCACGCGCCACCCGGTCCTCGCCAGCTTCGACGGCGAGCATCGCCCCGCCCTCGGGCAGCTCCTGCATGAGACGACCCCGCAGGGCCACGAGCGGCAGAGCGTCCTCGAGCCGCATCACCCCCGAGAGCGTCGCGGCGACGTACTCTCCGAGGCTGTGTCCGGCCACCCAGGTGGGCTCGACGCCCCAGCTGCGCCAGAGCGTGGCGAGTCCGTACTCGACGGCGAAGAGGGTGGGCTGTGCGAACTCCGTCCGTCGCAGGACTTCGGGATCGTCTTCCTCGAGGAGAAGCGCTCGAAGGGAGCGATCCAGCTCACCGGAGTCGGCGAGCATCCCGTGGCAGCGATCGATCACCTCCCGAAAGAGCGGCGAGCCGCTGTACAGCTCACGGCCCATCCCCGGGTACTGGGCGCCCTGTCCCGTGAAGAGGAACGCCACGGGCCCGTCGGGATCGCCGGCGCGACCCACCCCGGAGTCGAGCGCCTCGAGCGCGTCGCACATCTCGTCCGCTCCATCGGCCACGAGAGCGCGCCGCCGGGGCAACGGGCTGCGACCGGCCGTGAGGGTGCAGGCCAGGTTCGGGAGCATCGAGTCGCCACCGGACCGCAGTTGACCCGCAACCCGCGCTGCGATCGACTTCAGCGCCGTGTCGGACCGCGCGGAGAGCACGAGCAGTTCGGCATCGCGCGGCTCGGGCGCATCGAGAGCGGGCGCGTCGGGCGGGCTCTCGACGAGCACGTGCGCGTTGGTGCCGCTGAACCCGAAGGCGCTCACGCCACCGCGGATCGGGCCGTCGCGGCCGGACCAGTCGACTTCCTCGGTGGCGACACGAACCGGTATGCGGTTCCAGTTCACATGCGTGGTCGGCTGCTCCAGGTGCAGATGGCGCGGGAGCACCCGATGCGATACCGAGAGCACGGTCTTCATCAGCCCCGCGACTCCGGCCGCCGCCTCGAGGTGCCCGAAGTTGGTCTTCACGGATCCCACGAGAAGGGGGTCCGACCGCCCCTTCCCGAGCGCATCGGCGAGGACCCGCAGTTCGATGGGGTCGCCCAGGGGGGTAGCGGTCCCGTGCGCCTCGACGAAATCCACCTCGTCCGGCTCGAGGCCGGCGTTGGCCAGCGCGGACTCGATCACCGCCCGCTGTGCCGCCGGGTTCGGCACGGTCAGCCCGCTGCTGCGCCCGTCGTGGTTGAGCGCCGCTCCCCGGAGAACGGCGTGAACGACGTCGCCGTCCGCCTCGGCATCCGAGAGCCGCTTGAGCACGAAGATTCCGCCGCCTTCACCCCGCGCATAGCCGTCCGCGGCTTCGTCGAAAGTACGGCAGCGTCCGTCGGCCGAGAGCGCCCGCATCCGGCACAGGAGCACCGTCGAATCGGGCACCAGCATCAGGTGAGCGCCGCCGACGAGGGCGAGATCACAGCGCCCGGTTCGCAGGCCATCGAGCGCCGTGACGACGGCCGAGAGCGAGCTGGAGCAGGCGGTGTCGACGGTGAGGGCGGGGCCTCGAAGGCCGAGCGTGTGGGAGATCCGTCCGCCGGCCACGGAGAGCGCGGTGCCGGTGCCCCGGTACCCGTGGATGTCCTCCAGGCCCTCGCGCTGCTTGTGGAGCGACTCGAAGTCGCTGCCCGAGAGTCCGACGAAGACGCCGGTGCTCGACCCCTCGAGCGAGTGCGGGGGGATGCTCCCCGACTCGAGTGCCTCCCACGCGAGCTCCAGCAGCAACCGCTGAAGCGGGTCCAGCGAGGCGGCTTCGCGAGGCGAAATCCCGAAAAAGGCGGGTTCGAAGAGGTCCAGCGGCTCGTCGAGGAATCCTCCCCGCCGCACGTACATCTTGCCCGCCGCCTCGGGATCCGGGTCGTAGAGGGCGTCCACATTCCACCGTTCGGCCGGGACCTCGGAGGTGGCATCGACGCCGTCCCGGAGGAGCTGCCAGAAGGCCTCGGGCGAGTTCGCACCCCCCGGAAAACGGCATGCCATCCCGACGACCGCGATCGGCTCGCTGGCGCGCGACTCCAGCTCCTTCACCTGCCTCCGGAGCCCGCGGATCGCGAGCACCGCGCGCTTCAGCTCTTCGGCACGACCTCCCCCGGTCCGATCGTCGCTCACGCCGAACCTCCCGAGTCCGGAGAGCCGAGCTCACGATCGAGTTCGGCGGCGAGCTCCTCTTCGGACATCTCGTCGAGCGCCGCTTCGAGCGGGTCGGCCGTCTCCTTCTCGTCGTCGCCGGGCCCGTCCGCGGTGGCCTCCTCGATCCACGTGAGCCGTCCGTCGGCCACGAGCGACTCGAGCAGGAACCGGGTGAGCGCGTCCAGCGTCGGGTGATCGAAGAGGAAGGTGCTGGGGAGGTCCACGCCGCACGCGCCGCCGATCCGGCCCGCGAGTTCGACCGCCATGAGGGAGTCCATCCCCTGTTCCGCAAAGCCACGCCTGGCCTCGAGGCTGGTCGGATCGGCCATGCCCAGCACCGCCGCGACCTCGTTGCGAAGACGTTCACGCAGGTGCTGGAGGCGCTGCGGGGCCGGCAGCGGGTCGAGCTGGGCCAGAAGCACGTCGGGCGCGGCGTCATCCGCCGCCGCCTGTCCCGGTCCGCCGGAGGTGGTACCGAGACGCGAGAAGAGCGGCGGCACGCTGTCGAAGCCCGCGAGGAATCGCGGCCACTCCATGGGCAAGGCGGCGATCTGCGGCGCCCCCAGGGAGAGCGCGTCGTCGAGCACCGTCAGTGCATCCTCGACCTCGAAGGCCCCGATGCCGCGAGCCTGCCACTGACGAGCCGTGCGTTCGTCCACCGCCGCGGCCATGCCGTCCCCCCGCCACGCACCCCACCCGATGCTGGTCACGGATCGTCCCTCCGCCGCGAGGCGCCGGGCGAGGCCGTCGAGGAAGGCGTTGGCGCCGGCGTACGCCGCCTGCCCGGGTGATCCGAGAAGGGCCGACCCCGACGAGAAGAGGAGAAAGAGGTCGAGGTCGATTCCGGCCTCGTCGAGCGCGCGCAGGAGCTCGGAAGCGCCGTCGGCCTTGGGTGCCAGCACACGACCGAGCCGGGCCGCGTCGTGGCGGGCGAGCAGCGCGTCCTCGACGATCCCGGCCGCGTGCACCACGCCTCGCAGGGGCGGCTCCGTGGAGGCGACGAGGGCCTCGACGTCGGCGCGGGAGGTCACGTCTCCCGCGACCACACGTACCTCCACCCCACGTCCACGCAGCTCGGCGATATGCGCCTCGGCGGCGTCGGAGGGCGCATTGCGTCCCATCAGCAGAATGGACCGGGCGCCCCGGTCCGCCAGCCAGTCGGCCACATGCAGTCCCAGCGCTCCCAGGCCCCCCGTGACGAGCACGGCTCCGTCGGGACGAATATGGCCGGCGGCGTCGGTGGGGTGGGTAATGGCGATGCGGCCGATGTGACGGGCCCGCGCCATGTACGTGAAGGCCTCCTGCACGCGGTGGAGAGGGAACCTGCGCACCCTCGGACCGGGAATCCGCCCTGCGGCCAGCAGGGTGGTCAGCTGGCCCCACATCTCCCGCACCGCTGCCGGATCCTCGGTGCACCACTCCCCCAGAATCATCGAGGTGTAGGTCACGTCGGCGCGGACGTCCCGGACCTGCTCGGGCGTGCGCACGTCGCGCAGACCGATCTCGATGAAGCGTCCCTCCGTCGCCAGCGCCCGAAGCCCCTCGTCGACGGCGTCGCCGACAAGCGAGTTGAGCACGATGTCCACTCCGTGACCGTCCGTGACGCTCCGTACCGTTTCGGCGTCGAGGGTGCTGCGCGAATCGAAGGCGTGGGCCACGCCTTCGCGGCGGAGAAAGTCGCGCTTCTCCTCTGACCCCGCAGTCGCGACGACGTCGGCGCCGGCTGCGAGCGCGAGATGCACGGCCGCAAGGCCCACACCCCCCGCTCCGGCATGGATGAGGACCCGATCACCCTCACTCACGCCTCCGAGCCGGTGTAGGCCGAGCCACGCGGTGAGCTGGGCGATCGGGAAGACCGCCGCCTGCGCCATCGACAGCGAGGGGGGGACCGGAAACACCATGGACTCGCCGGCCACCACGTGCGACCCGAAGGTGCGCTCCGCGATACAGGTGACGAGGTCTCCGGCCCGGATCGAGTCCACCCCGTCTCCAACCGCGACAACGCGCCCGCTGCACTCGTTGCCCGGAGGGCCCACCTCGCCCGGGTACATGTCGAGGAGGTTCAGCACGTCGCGGAAGTTCAGGCCGCTGGCGAAGACCTCGACCTCGACCTCGCCCTGGCCGGGCGGGACCCGCTCTGCCGGCCGGATCTCCAGACCGTCCAGCGAACCCCGCTCGCGGATGTCCAGCGCGTGCGGCCCGCCGGGGATCTCGGGGTGCGGGCGGGCGGGCTCGAGCCGGGCCGCGAGAACGGAGCCGTCGCGGATGGCCAGCCGCCGCTCGGGGCCGCCCCCGAGCACGACGGCGGCGAGGGGGGCGAGGTCCGATTCCGGCTCACCGAGATCGATCAGCGTGACCTGGGTCTTCGTCAGTTCGGCCTCGGCGGTCGCGCCGAGCCCCCACACCACCGCACTCAGCGCGTCCACGCGCTCCGCCGGGTCCACCTGCTGCGCGTGCCGCGTGACGATCACCAGCGGCAGGGCGCTCCCACTCCGGGCGACCGTGGCCAGAAGCTCCGTCGTCCGTCCCACCGCCCCATGCGCAGCGCGCTCCGAGACGCGCTCTTCGGCGTCGTGGGTGCCCTGCGGGTCGCCGGCCGAGCGCAGGTCCACGATGCCGTACAGGCCGCCTTTGCCGGGAAACTCTGCGGCCTCGCTGTCGAGCAGTCGGGCGTCGCCGCCCGCCTCCTTCAGCGCCGCGACGAGGGCCCAGCCCAGCGCCTCGTCTCCCGCGACGACGCCCCAGACGCCGCCCGTGGACGCGACCGGAGGCTCGACAGGCTCCCATTCGAGCATGAGGAGCGGACCCGTCGTGTCCACGCCGAGGGCGGTCCGGAACTGGTCGCGTCCGATCCTCCGGGTTTCCAGCCCCTCCACGGTGACCGCGACGGTGCCGTCCGCCCGGACCAGCACGAGGTCCGCTACCACACGGGTCGGTCCCGACTCGCGGATTCGGCAGTGCACCCGGACCTCCTCGCCCGGTGGACGATGCACCGAAACAGCAGCGAACCCGACGGGAAGGAGAAAGCGATCGTCGTTCTGCCCCGGAGCGTCGACATCCGATCGGTCGGACGGATCGCGGTCGGCGAGGCCGATGAGATGGAAGGCTGCGTCGAGCAGCCCCGGATGCACGCCCAGACCCCGTCCGCGATCGGAGTCGGGAAGTCGGACCGTGCCCACCGCCTCGCCCGGCCCGCGGCGGGCCTCGACCAGCGTGCGGAATTCCGGGCCGTAGTCGAGTCCGAGCTCGACCAGTCGGTCCTGATAGGCCGCGATGTCGACCTGCTCCGGGCAGTGGTCGTCGTTCGAATCGTGCGCCTGCGTCGAGTCAGGCGGGCCCACAGGTCCTATACGCCCCGTGGCATGCCGGGTCCACTCGGTGTCGCCTGCAGCCCGCCCGTGCAGCGCGAACTCCCCACTCTCGCCGTCCCGGTCGACCGTGAGGATCACCTCGGGGGCCTCCCCGGTCCCGCGATCGTCGCCGGACCCGTCGCTCAGGACCAGCGCGGCTTCGAACCGCCCGTTCTCGATGCGGACGGTCTCCTCGCCCGTGAGTGCGGCCCTCGCCGCCCGGGCGAGCTCGATGTGAGCCGAGGCGGGGAAGACGGTCGCCCCCGCCACGCGGTGTTCAGCGAGCAGCGGGTGACGACCCGGGTCGAGATCGCAGGGGAGCTGAGCCGTCGAGACCGGTGAGGCGAGCGGGGCGCCGAGCAGCGGGTGAGAGGACGCGCGTTCGGACCTGACTCCGCGGGCGGAACGGGACTCCGCGCTCGTACGCGGCGTGGGGGCGGCGGCCGCCCAGTGACGCTGCCGCTGGAAGGGATAGAGCGGAAGGGTGACCGGCCGCCCCTCGCCTGCCCGTACGGCCTTCCAGTCGGGCCGGGCACCGGCGGTGAAGAGCCGCCCGAGCCCCTCGAGCAGGTCGCTGGCCTCGCCCACTCGCGCCCTCAGAGTCGGGGCCCAGGTCACGCCCGGCGTGTCCACGAATCGGGTCGCCATACCGGACAGGACCGGACGCGGGCCGATCTCGAGGAAGACACGGTAGCCCTCGTCCAGAAGGGCCCGCATCGAGGGCTCGAAGGCAACGGGCTCGCGCACGTGCCGAAACCAGTAGTCGGCGGACGCGCCCGCGTCGGGATCGAGCGTGCCGCTCAGGTTCGAGGCCAGCGGAAGGCCGGGGCGGGTGAAGTCGAGTTGGTGGAGCACCGCCTCGAAGTCTGCCTGCATCGGCTCCATGAGGGGGGAGTGAAAGGCGTGCGAGACCTGCAGCGGTCGCGTGCGAATCTCACGCCTCTGGAGCACCTGGCCGATCTCTTCGAGTTCGGCGAGTCCCCCGGACAGGACCACGCTCGACGGACCATTGAGGCCCGCCAGCGAAACGCGGTCCCGGAACGGCTCGAGGACCTCTCGTGCCATGTCGGCGGAGCAGGCCGCGGCCAGCATGCCTCCGCCTGCGGGGAGTGCCTGCATGAGGCGTCCCCGCTCGACCACCATTCGAGCGGCGTCGTCCAGCGACATCACGCCCGCGACACATGCGGCGACGACCTCCCCGATGCTGTGCCCGAGAACCGCCGTCGGGCGGATCCCCCAGGTGGCGAAGAGTTCCGTCATCGCGTATTCGAGTGCGAAGAGCGCCGGCTGGGTCACCGCGGTCTCGTGGATCGCCTCCTCTCGGTCCCCTGCCAGAACGGCGAGGAGGTCGGGGCCGCCGTACCCCTGCACGAGCGCCGCGCACCGATCGAATGACTCGCGGAAGGCGGGGAAGGTCTCACGCAGCTCGAGTCCCATTCGCGGCGACTGGGATCCCTGGCCGCTGAAGAGGAAGGCGATGCGGGGGGCGGCGGCGCCTTCGAAGTCGCCCTCCACCACGCCAGGGGAGGAACCGCCCTCCGCCAGCGTCCTCAGGCGTGAGACGAGGGTCGCGGTCGAGTCGCCGACGACGGCGGCGCGGCGGGGCAGGCTCGCCCGACCTTCGGAGAGGGTGCGCTCGACGTCGACCGGTCGGGGGGCGCCCTCGTCTTCGAGGCGGTCGGCAAGGGAGCCGGCGCTCTGCCGCAGGGCACCGGCCGACCGGGCGGACAGCGGCAGCAGGTGCGGACGTGCGGAGGCGGTTTCGCCGGCGGTGGGCCGGTCGGGCGCGCCGGCCCCAGCGAGCGGTTCGGCCTCGACCACGATGTGGACGTTGGTCCCGCTGAAGCCGAAGGAGCTGACCGCGCCGATCCTGGGCGCGTTCACCGGGCCCGGCCAGCGCTGCAGTTCGTCCACGACCCGCACGGGGATGCGGTCCCAGTCGATGCGCGTGTTTGGGCGCGCGAAGCTCCGCTGGGGAGGGATCTCGCCGTGCCGGAGCGCCATGATCAGCTTGATGAGCCCGGCGGTTCCCGCGGCCGACTCGAGGTGCCCGATGCTCGGCTTGACCGAGCCGAGCAGGAGCGGGTCGTCCTCCGAGCGGACCTCGCCGTAGACCTCGCCGAGTGCCTCGACCTCGATGGGGTCTCCGAGCGGCGTCCCGGTCCCGTGGGCTTCCACGAACCCGACGTCGGCGGCCTCGACTCCAGCCCGTTGCAGGGCCGCGCGAATCACCTTCACCTGAGCGGGTCCGTTGGGAACCGACAGGCCGCTGCTCGGGCCATCCTGGTTGACGGCGGATCCCCGGATCCTGGCGAGGATGCGGTCGCCGTCCCGCTCGGCGTCGGAGAGGCGCTTGAGCACGAGCATGCCGCACCCCTCGCCCCGGACGAACCCAGAGGCGTCGTCGTCGAACGCCCTGCACTCTCCCGATCGGGAGATCATGCCCCACTTGCTGAAGAGGGCGAAGTTCTCGGGCGAGAGCATGACGTTGACGCCCCCCACGAGTGCCGTGTCGCATTCTCCGGCGCGCAGCGACTGGGCGGCGACGTGCGCGGCGACGAGCGATGACGAGCAGGCGGTGTCGATCGCCATGCACGGCCCCTGCAGCCCGAGCACGAAGGCGAGCCGACCCGCGGCCGCGTTGAGTGCGGTGCCCGTGGCGCTGTAGACGTCGGAGTCCTCGCGTCCGATCCGGAGCAGGCGGGCGTAGTCGGAGGCGGTGATGCCGACGAAGACCCCGGTCGGGGTGCGGCCCAGGCTGTCGGGCGCCATGCCCGCGTGCTCGAGCGCTTCCCAGGCGCACTCGAGAAGCAGGCGCTGCTGAGGATCCATTGTCGCCGCTTCACGGGGCGAGATCCGGAACAGACCGGCGTCGAAGTCGTCGACCGGCCCCAGAAATCCTCCGTGCCGGGTGTACATCGTGCCCGGTTCGGAGAGCTCGGAGTCGTAGTAGTCGTCCACATCCCAGCGGTCCGCGGGGATCTCGACGATGCCCGATCCCCCCGCTCGGAGAAGATCCCAGTAGGCTTCGGGGGTGGTCGCTCCGCCGGGGAAGCGGCAGGCCATGCCGACCACCGCGATCGGCTCGCGGGCGCGGCCCTCGGACGCCTCGAGGCGCGCCGACAGATCGTCGATGGCCGCGAGGGCTCGTTCGAGCAGTGCCGTCTGATCGCTCATCGGGCCGTCCTGGACGCGGTCATGGGCTTCCCCCGGAATCCTCTAGCTCGGCGAGCCTCCGCGCGAGCCTACGGCCGACGTCCTCCTCCGGGGAGGCGTCTTCGCCGGAGGCGGCGTTCTCGGCGGGCGCCGCGTCCTCGCCGGGCGCGGCGTTTTCGTGGCCCCCCGACTCAGGCTCCGTCGTCTCGGCCGCGATGCGCCCGTCGATGAAGTCGCTCGCCTCCGTGACCGTCGGATAGTTGAAGGCGATGGTCGAGGGCAGCCGAAGCCCCAGGGCGCGCTCCAGACGACTGCGGAGTTCGACCGACATCAGGGAGTCCATTCCCATCTCGAAGAAGCCCAGCTCCCGGTCGATCCGATGGCTGTCCGACAGCCTCAGAACCTCCCGGACCTCCGTCTCGACCGTTTGCGCGATGATCTCGCGTCGTTCCTCCTCGCCCATCGCCGAAAGATCTCGCGGCGCGACCGACGAGGCCGCGACACGGGTCGATGCGGCACCGGGGGCGGGCACCTCTGTCTGCGACGGACGTTCGTTGCCGAGCTCCGAAAGGATCGGACGCGCCCGGCGACTCTCGTAGACGGCGCGCAGTCGGCCCCAGTCGACGTCGGCGACGACGACGTGTGCGACATCGGAGGCGATCGCTCGTCCCATCGCGGTGAGCGCGGCGGAGCTGGCCATGGGTCGCAGGCCGACCCGCTGATAGCGGTCGCGCTCCTCGTCGCTCGCAAGGCGCATCTCGTCCCAGATGCCCCACGATATCGAGGTGACGGGGAGTCCGTCGAGCCGCGCGCGGGCGGCCAGCGCGTCGAGGTACTGGTTCGCGGCAGCGTACGCACCGAGTTCCGCCACTCCGAGAATCGACGTCGTGGACGAGAAGAACACCGCGAAGTCGAGCTCGTCCCGACGCGCCGCCGCAAGCAGATTCCGGGCTCCCTCGACCTTCGGCCCGAGCACCGCTCGAAGACGGTCCGGCGTGATCTCGTGAATCGCCGCAGAGTCGAAGACGGCGGCCGCGTGGACGATGCCGCGGATGGGTTCGCCCTCCGCGCGGAGCGAGTCGAACAGCCGCGCCACGGCATCCGAATCGGTCACGTCGAGCGGCTGGACGGTGACGCGGGTACCGGCGTCCTCGAGCCTGCTCACGAGGGCGGTACCTTCGGCGTCGAGCGAGTCACGAGAGGCCGACCGGCCCACCAGCACGAGCTGCGTCGCTCCCCTCTCCGCGAGCCACTCCGCGACGACGACCCCCAGACCTCCGAGCCCTCCGGACACGAGGTAGCTGCCGGCCTTGAGATCGACGGAGGACGCGGGCGGTGCGGGGGAGGCCAGAAGGCGCGGCAGGTAGCGGGTGTCGCCCCGCCACGCGACCTGGTCCTCGGCCGTACCCGAGAGCGCCTCGGCGAGAACGCTGCGAGCGACGTCCGCGGTGGGAGCGGCCGGGTCGACATCGACGATGCCCGCCCACCGCGCCGGGTGCTCGAGGGCGAAGCAGCGGGCGACGCCCCAGAGCATCGCCTGCTCCGGGTCGATCGCCGACCCGGGGACCGCCTGAGCCCCCGCGGTGATCACCCGCACCCCGCCTCCGTCCGGATCCTCGAGCGCCGACTGGAGGGTGGCGATGAACTCCGCAACGGCACAGCCGCGCGCGTCGACGACCCACTCCGACCCCGGTGCGGGGTTGGCGCCCTCCGCCGCCATCGCGTTGGCTAGATCATCCCCCGAGTCGAACGGGCGGGCCGCGGGAGCCGCGGGCTTCCGGGCCAGCAGCACGGCCTGCCCGGTCGCGGCGACGTCGGCGTCCGAGGGAGTGGTCGCCACGGCCTCGAAGCCGGCCCGGCCGAGCGCCTCACGCCATCCGTCCAGCGGCAGAAGCGGTCCTGTGTGCCGGAGGTCCGTGTCGGCGAACCGCCACCACCCATCCGTGAGGCCGAAGGTGACGTCGACCCAGGGCTCCGAGCGCGTGCCCTCCAGCAGGAGCAGGATCCCGCCGGGAGCGAGCAGCGAGCGCAGGTGTGCCAGGCTCCGGTCGATCCGAGCCGTTGCGTGCACGACGTTGGCGCCGATGATCAGGTCGTGGCTGCCTGGGTCGAACCCCTGCGCTTCCGGCGCGACCTCCAGGTCGAGCGTGCGGAACCCGAGGTCTTCGCGACCCGCGAAGTCTTCGCGCGCCTCCGCCACGAGAGAGGCGCCGAGGTCGGTGAAGAGGTAGCGAACGGGTCGGTCCCCGAGGGCTTCGAGCACGGCCTCGGTCGTGCTGCCGGAGCCCGCCCCGACCTCGAGTACGCGCAGCGGAGAATCGCCCTCGGCGCTGACCGAAGCGACCGCGTCGGCGATCGCGCCGTTGAAAGCCCGTCCGAAGGCGGTGTCACGGTAGATCGCGCGGGTGGCTCCGCGTCCCCCGTCCGGGAACAGGAGCTCGAGGGGATCGATCTCGCCGGAGAGCACGCCGGCGAGTGCGGGGCCGCAGCGGACCACGAGCTCGTGCACCGGCCCGGTCGGCCCGTCCTGCGGGTCCGGAGGGCGGGTGGGGAGGGGGCGAGCCACACGAAGGCCGTCGTCCGTCTCGACCAGGTAGCCGGCCCCCTCCAGAATCTCGAGGACTCGGCCGAAGAGTCGGTGGTGTCCGGTGCCGATGCCCAGGGCCTCGACGGGGTCGTCTGGGACCAGAGTACCCGGCTCCGGATCGACGCCGAGTGCGACGAGAGCCGCTGCGGCGAACTCGGTCGCGCGGGCATTCAGGTCGGCGAGTTCGGAGAGGTAGTCGGGGAGTCCCGAAGCGCGTGCCATCTCGTCCCATCGCTCGCAGACCCGGGCGACGGCGACTTCGATGGCGTCCGCCGCGAGGGGTGCAGGGGCGGGAAGCGCAATCGGGGAGGGGCGCCACTCCAGGCGGTGGTGCCATGAACGGTCGGACGCAGCCGGGCTGGGGACCGGCCCCAGACGGGCGCCGCGGAGCCACGCCACGACGCGATCCTGCTCGTCGAGCAGAAGGGCGTCTCCGACCGCCCGCCCCGAGGCGTCCGTCTCGCGGACGATCGCGCGGCAGCTTGTCGCCGACTCGGCGGGGCGGGCCCAGACGAGCTCGTCGATCCCGGCGAGCATGCGGGGCATGGGCGGGGCGCCCTCCCCGGTCTCGTGGGCGAGCACGGCCCCCAGCACCTGAGCGGCGGCGTCGAGCAGCAGCGCGCGTCGTACGGGACTCGGTGGGGTGGTCGAACCGGTCGGATGAGCCTGAAGGCGCGCGGTCGCGACTCCCTCTCCCACGGCGAGCTCGCGCCAGAGCGCGGCCCCGGGACCGAGCTCGAATCCGAGCCCGGCGAGCCGCTCGAGGTGGGTGTCGGTCCCGACCGGCGCGACCGGCCGTACCTCATCGGCCGACAGGTCGGGCGCGGAGGCGTCGGCCACGGCTTCGAGAGTCAGCGCGCCTCGCGCGTGCTCGGTCCAGCCGGCATCGCCGGCTTCACCTTCGGCTCGGGAGAGCAGGCGGAAGCGGAGCTCACCAGCCGACTCCTCCTCCTCCAGCACGGTCTGCACACGGAGTCCCGCCTCGCCGACGAACGCGGGGGCCAGCAGCTCCAGGTCGGTCACCCCGGCGGGATCGTGTCCCTCGCGGCGTGCGGCGGCGATGGCGGCCTCGGCGTGGAGCGGCCCGGGTACGACCGAGGTACCGAGGTAGCGGTGCTCGGCCAGAAACTCGGGCGCGTCGGGTGTAAGCAGCATCTCGTGAATCGGCACGACCGAATCGACGCGCAGCCCCGGCACCACTCCCTTCTGCAGCGCCCGCGCGCCCGCGGAACCGGCAGCGGGCGGGTCGACCCAGTAGCGATCTCCCTCGAGCGGGTGACCCGGAATCGAGATGCGGCGCCCTCCCCCGGTGGCCCCGAGCTCGACCGGCACCCCTTCGACCCAGAGACCGGCGGTCGCCTCGAGCACGTCCCGTGCGGGGTCCCCGTCTCGTCGAAGCGAGTGGACGAGGACGGGGTCCGCGTCCTCGAGCGTCTGCGCGACCATCGGCGAGAGAGCGGGGTGAGGTCCGACCTCCAGGAAGTGGCGGATCCCGAGGTCCGCGACCGCACGGATGCCCTGCAGGAACTTCACCGGTTGGCGGGCGTGGTCCCGCCAGTACCTGGCCGAGGGCGCGGCGGCGCTGACCTGCCCGGACACGTTGCGCGCGAGGGGGATGGAGGGTGGGTGGCAGGTGACCTCTCCGGCCCGAGCCTCGAGCGCATCGAGGATCGGTTCCACCCGCGACGAGTGGAATCCCTTGTCCAGCTTGAGCTCACGGCACTCGATCCCGCGCTCGGCACAGGCCGCGACAACCTTCGAGACCGCCTCGGCACGCCCCGATATCACGGTGTTTTCGGGGCTGTTCATCGCCCCGATCATCACCTCGCCGTCGACGCCGTCGAGGAGCTCGTCGACCACCTCTGCCGAAGCGAAGATGGCGGCCATCCTGTCTCCGCCGGGGAGCGAGTCCAGCAGACGACCCCGTTCCGCCACCAGCCCGAGTGTGTCCTCGATGGACATGACTCCCGCGACGCACGCCGCCGCGAACTCGCCCAGGCTGTGCCCGATCACGGCGGCGGGCTGGACGCCCCACGCCTTCCACATCTCGGCGAGCGACCACTCGAAGGCGACGACCGCGGGCTGCGCCACCGTCGTCCGGTAGATGGGCGCCCCGTCACCCTCGCCCTCGAAGAGCGCGTCGAGCAGGGGCAGCGGCAGGACGCCGTCGAGGATCTCGGCGCAGCGGTCCAGCGCCACACGGAAACTCGGTACATGGTGGTACAGAGTACGCCCCATTCCGGGGTGCTGCGCTCCCTGTCCGGTGAACACGAAGGCGACATCGGGCGGCCCCGTCACCTTGCCCGTTCCCTCGATCAGTCGAGGGGCCTCCCGGTCTCCCGCGAGAGCCCGCCCGGCCTCATCGGCGTCCGCAACGACGACCGCCTGCCGCCACCCGAGCTCGCTTCGCCCGACGCGAGCGGTGTGGCAGAAATCGCGGAACTCGTCCGCGCTCGCGCCTGCGAATGCCTCCCCATACCGAACGTGGAGCGTGCCGAGCGCCTCCGGGGTGAACCCGGAAATCGGCATCAGTTGCAGGGGGAGCGAGGGTGCCTCGATCGTGCCCGCGTCCGAGGTCGGAGCCTGCTCCACCACGACGTGGGCGTTCGTGCCGCTGAACCCGAAGCTGCTCACGCCCGCCCGGCGGGGAGCTCCGGTCTCGGGCCACGTCATGCCCGCGGCGGGCACGTCGAGGGCGTATGATTCCCACTCGATTCGGGTGCTGGGCTCCTGGAGGTGCAGATGGGGCGGGATCTCACCTTCGCGCACCGCGATGATCGCCTTCATCACTCCGGCGATCCCGGCGGCCGATTCCAGGTGGCCCATGTTCGTCTTCACCGACCCGACCCGGAGCGGTCGCCGTCGCTCCGACCCGAACACCTCTCCGAGCGCCCGGATCTCGATCGGGTCACCCAGCGATGTCCCGGTTCCGTGCGCCTCGATGTAGTCGATCTCGTCGGGCGTCAGGCCGGCGTCGGCGAGGGCCGCGCGCACCACCTGAACCTGAGCCGGACCGTTGGGCACGGTCAGCCCCGTGCTCCGACCATCCTGACCGAGCGCCGATCCACGCAGCACCGCGTGAATGCGATCGCCGTCGCGGCGCGCATCGGAGAGTCGTTTCAGAATGAGCACGCCACACCCCTCGGCACGCACGAATCCGTCCGCCGCGTCGTCGAACGCCTTGCACCGCCCATCGGGGGCCATCATCCGCGCCCGGGACAGCGCCATCGCCGTCTCCGGAGAGCACATGACGTTCACCCCCGCCGCCACCGCCATCTCCGACTCGCCCTCGCGAAGGCTGCGGATCGCTCCGTGAAGCGCGACCAGCGAGGACGAACACGCGGTGTCGAAGGTGACGGCGGGGCCCTGGAACCCCCAGGTGAAGGAGAGCCGCCCGGAGGCCACCGAGTACGCGTTCCCCGACGACAGGTAGGCGTCGATGGCGTCGGGGCCCTCCTTGAGAAGACGCGTCAGGTAGTCGTTGTTGCAGAGCCCGACGAAGACACCGGCGCGACGGTCGCGAAAGCGGGCCGGCGGGATGCCCGCGTCCTCGAAGGCCCGCCACGCGACCTCCAGCAGGAGACGCTGTTGGGGATCCATCGCGCGCGCCTCGCGCGGCGAGATCGAGAAGAAGGCGGCGTCGAAACGCTGGATGTCGTCCAGATAGCCGCCCCATCGGGTCGCGATGCGGCCCGGCGCATCGGGATCGGGGTCGTAGAGGTCGTCGATCGGCCACCGGTCCGCCGGCACCTCCACGATGGCGTCCCGGCCCTCTCGGAGCATCGCCCAGTAGTCGTCGGGGGACTCGACTCCGCCCGGGTACCGACACCCCATTCCCACGACCGCGATCGGCTCGCTGCGAGACGCAC
>JGI12048J13642_10953029_pt1 | contig 32790 bp, 27 predicted proteins | sample ElkSlonscriptome_16_FD_13642 | JGI IMG/M metagenome (IMG submission 13642)
GAGCAATGTCTTTGCCAGGGTTTCTCCGGAGAGCAAACTGAAACTCGTCAGGGCACTGCAGCATGAACGACAGGAAGGCCGGGCCGAAGTGGTGGCCATGACCGGTGACGGCGTCAACGACGCACCCGCACTCAAACAGGCCAATATCGGCGTTGCCATGGGCATCACGGGCACCTCCGCCTCACAGGAAGCTTCCGATCTGGTGCTCATGGACGACAACTTCGCCACCATTGCCGCCGCTGTGGAGGAGGGGCGCAGGGTGTATGACAATCTGGTGAAATCGATTGCCTTTGTCCTGCCGACAAATCTCGCCCTGGCCCTGATACTGGTGTACGCCATCCTCTTCTTTCCCTTCGAGGCGGACCGGCAATCGCTGCTCCTGCCCGTCAAGCCGACCCAGTTGCTCTGGATCAACCTGGTGGCCGCCGTGGCTCTTGCCTTGCCCCTGGCCTTCGAAGCAAAAGAACCGAACATTATGAAACGACCGCCGCGAGACCCGGAGGCCCCGGTTTTCAGCCCGTTTCTTATCCTGCGCACCATTCTGGCGGCCTGTCTGATTTCAGCTTTCGCCCTGTTCCTCTTTTCCTGGCATTACGACAGGCAAATGGCTGCGGGCATCGAACCCACCCTGGCGCTGCGGGAGTCACAGACACTGGCCGTGACCACGGTGGTCCTGGCACAGATCTTCTATCTTTTGAACTGCCGCTCTCTTTCCGGCTCGATTCTGCGCATCGGCCTCTTCTCCAACTGGCTTCTCTATGCCGGAATCGCTGCGGTTCTGGCCCTGCAGGCACTCTTTATATATGCGCCGTTCATGCAGACAGTCTTTGCCAGTCGGCCGCTCAGCGTCAAAGAACTGCTTATAGCCGCCGGGGTGGCAGTGCTGATCATGCCCGTCATCGGATTGGAGAAGTGGATCAGGGCGCGCATGAAGGCCTCCTGACACTGGTAAAAAATGAGCGTTGCGCCGGCAGTGAGGGCAAACAAACGCAGGACCTGCCGGAAGCAACCAGGCCCGCGCCAGAACTGCTGGCATGAATCGAGGCCGGGCAGAGTTCAAGCAGTTCTTCGGCGCGGCCAACCTGCTCGTCGGGCCCGCACCGAGACAGATCGACCACCAGACTCGAGGTCGTCGGCCACAAGAAGTGGGACAAATCCTCGGAAGGAATCCATAGCCACAGCCTGGAAGTATTTCGCTTTCAAGTCCGCCATACCTTCCGCTCTTCAGGGGATTTCCTCCTTTGCAATGTATCAGCTTTCTGCGAGGAGTCATTGGGATAAAAAAAATTATATCTCTTCCGTGCCCTTTTGACCTGAAGCGGCCCCTTCTTCGGGAAGCAGCAGAGGCGGCGGTTTCTCACCTTCGGCAACAAAAACCAGCGCCGCCGAATTCATACAGTACCGCTGGCCGGTGGGCGGGGGACCATCATCAAAGACATGGCCGATATGCGAGCCGCTCAGCGAATCCACTACCTCTATACGGTTTGAGAACAAGCCTCTGTCCCAGACATAAGCTATGGCCAGAGGATGGATTGGCCTGGTGAAGCTCGGCCAGCCGGTTTTCGAATCGAACTTGTCCTCGGAGCGGAACAGGGGCTGTCCCGTGGCGGCGGAATAATAGATGCCTTCCCGTTTATTGTCGTGGAGGGGATTGTCGAAGGGCGGCTCCGTCCCTTCTTCGCGAAGGATTTGAAACTGCTCATCGGTCAGCAGTCTCCGCCACTGGTTCGCGGAAAGGCTGACGGGCCAGTCGATGTTTTCCTCATCCTCATGGATGATATAATTTTCCGGCATGTACTCGCCTATTTTTAACGTGAGCGGACGATCACCCACTTTTACCCCGGCAACCCTCGCTTCCACACGTTCCCGGGCCTCCTGCCAATTCGAAACGGGAACCTGCCTGGCCCCCTCGATATTCATTTCCGCCTTTTTCAGGGCTGCGGCAGCGCTGCCAAGGTTCGCCTGGTCCCTGGTGCAGCCGGCCGATGGCAGAAAAACCAGGAACAGTGACAGCAGAATTCCCGTCATGATGGCCCATTGTGGCAAAAGGAAACGTGGAGAAAGTATCGGTGTCAATTTTGCTATCAAAATCCGTCGAGTGATCGGAGAATATTTCACAGAGGCTTCTGAGGTGTTGCTGTTTATCGGTCATAGGGGCACACCAACTTTTGGCTGATACATTGTTTTTCTCAAATACCTATTGATTCCGAATGGTGGTTCGAGAGTTGTAGCTGCACACTTCTTACGGAGAGTGTCTACGTGCATTATTCAATACTATTTCAATGATGCGAATGAAGGCAAGGGAGGACCCAGTTGCCAGTCGGTAGTGTGCAGAAGTATGCACACCGCAGGCTGGTTGAAAAACGTTGATCATCACCTTCGATCGATCTATGAGATATCGGTCTGAAATATGGACATCAGTTGTAAACCTTGATAGGCTGGTGCCACAGTTATATCCAAATTCCATCATCAAATAATTAATTCCAATGAAAAAACTCTTCGTCTTCATCATTGTCATTGTGCTGATGTTCTTGTTCAGAGATCAGCTTAACCCGTATTGGATAACGCTGTATTCACATATCAAACAGGATGAGCCAATGGGCTGGCTGGCCCAGCGCAGTGATAGCCTCTATCGAGATTTGCCAGAAATGAATTTTGAGACAGCTGTTTTTTCACTCGAGGACTTCGAAGCAGAGATTACTGAAGGTCTTGCCAATATCGATGAAATGGATGTGGGTGAAGATCAACGAAAAAGATACCACCGGAACCTGATCTGCGAGCTGGCTGTGGTATATAAGAAAATGGCCATGTTCCATATGAGCAAAGGAAACGATGATCTGTATATCAAATACACGCGGAAATCACGCGACACACTGGCTCAATGTGCCGACTTGAGTGAGTCTTAATTCTCGATCATTGTTCAATCCGCCTGTGCAGCAAATAAGGGGTCAAACTCGGCCTGCGAGAGGGATACTCTTTTCCCGGTACGCCGTGAAGCCATCCCTGGGGTTCGACTGTAGCCGTCCAGGCTGCTGAGGCCCGTGAAAAGTGCATCCCTGTCTCCCCATAATTGGCTAGGCCGAGTTTCATGGGTAATCAGGAAAATGTGTCTTTTTCCGTAGCAGTTGGTTGTCTGTAATTATGATTGAAGGCCACCTTGAAATGATACGTCATCTGTTTGCGGGGTGATTTTTTTCCCTCTAATAAAAGAAGGCAGCATGTTGAAATAGTGACAAAATTTGTCTTTTAAGAGGTTTGTCTCACAATATCAAGGCAATATCTTGTTGCAATTTCGTAATCAAGAGTTATAAGGACGGTTAGGGGGGAAGCGTAACACATTTCACCAATAGCCAAGGAAAGAATATATGTTTTATGAGAAGTATTTTTTTTGGGCGGTGCTGGCCTTCGTCGCCTTGAATATCCTTTTGCCGTTAGCAGCTTTTCTTTTCTGGGTGGTGATAAGGATACCCGGTCCGGTGACACGTTTTGTGCAAAATCGTCTCAGTCGATGATCTGGGGGCCCTGATATCGGAACGATAACCCCTTGTCATTCTATCCAGGAACCCATCAATCAGAAAGGAAATCAGCAATAGACGCCGACAGACCCTTGTTCTTTGAGGGCCGGGCACTATCATGTACGAATAAAGATGCAATTTCACGGCAGGGACCGCTGCCGTTACCAGGAATTCTGTGAAAGCATCGTTGCCATGCAATGGCGTCAGAGCGAAGGCAACACCGTTCCTGCCTGTGGAAAGCCCGTGTGGCAAAGGATGTGGAGCCAGCCGGGCAAGAGAAGGAGGCTGCAATGAAAAAGTTCTACATGATGGTGCTATGTTGCTTTGTCCTGGCGTTTTCCACAGGTGTGCACGGTTTCGAGATGCGGAGCCAGCAGGTGTATGCAGACGGCTTTTCCATCCAGCTGCAGCTGCCGGAGTCGCTGCAGCTGGAATTTGTTGCCGCCCTTCAGGCGCCGCGTTTCATCACCACAGGTCCGGATGGAGAACTGCTGATCGGTTCGCGTGGTCAACGGATCTACCGGTTTCCCTATCCATATGGCGGTGGTGAGACCCTCGTTGCGGGCCTGGGCAGCTACATTCACAGTACCGCCTACCGGCAGGGACGTCTTTACGCCGCGGATACCGCCGCTCTTTACAGCGCGCCCTATCTGGGAGCAGCGACCCAGCTCGACGCCGGTGACTTCCAGCAGGTGACCCCAATACCCTCGGCCACCGGGGGGCACTCCAGCAGAACCATTGTCCGGGGTCCGGACAACCGGCTGTATCTGGGACTGGGCCTCAGCGGCAACTGCAGCGAAGACGAATATCTGAGCAATAATAATACCTTTGAAAAGAGACGGGGCGGTGTCTTCGTTCTCGGAGCCGACAACTCCCTTGAGCCCTTTGCCTCGGGCTTGCGCAATCCCATAGGACTAGCCTTCCATCCGCAAACCGACCAGCTCTATGCCACCAATGCCGGGCCGGACAATCTCGGCTATTACCAGCCCCCGGAAATTCTGGCACGGCTCAGTGCCGGCTCTTTTCATGGCATGCCCTGGTTTCAGTACTATAACGGCGCCTTTCGAAGCGGCCAATGCACAGGGACGCCCCCACCTCTGCCCGCCTCCCGGGCGGTGGTTCCGTCTGCGATGTTTGACCCGCGCTCCACCCCCGAAGGAATCGTCTTTTTACATGACAGCATACTCGGTGATCGCCATGGGGGCAGTGCCCTGGTAGCCATCCACGGCTCCTGGGCGACCAAACCCGGGCAGGGAAGAGAGTCCCGCAGGCCGCCGAAAGTAGTGCTGGTGGAGTTCGAAGGTGGCAGTCCGAAGGCGGTGAACGACGTGGTCACCGGTTTCCAGCGGGCGGATGGCAGCCGCTTCGCCCGACCCTGCGGGGTGGCTATTGGCGCCGACGGCAACATCTATTTCACCAGCGACGGTGGCGAAGTCGAAGGTCTGTTTCGTCTTGTGCCGACCAGTTCCACGCGCAGGTCGATTCCGTCTGTCTATGGGCTGTTGCTGGATAAGCCATAAGGCCATCCCATGACGCTGCTCATCAGCAGCGGTGAGTTTTCCTGCTTTTTTTGATCACCCCTTATTCTCAGCAACTCGGTATGATACAGTGATACTCTTTTCCCGGTACGACATGAATTCATCCCTGGGGACTCGACTGCAACCGTCCAGGCTGCAGACGCCCGTGAAAAGAGCACCCCTGTCTTCCCATGATTGGCCAGGTTGAGTTTCAGGGGAAATCAGGTTTTTTTGAAAATCAGTAACAGACGCCGACAGACACCTTCGAGAGCAGCCATTGATCCGTGTCGGATCATGAAGCCTTCGGGCTTGCGGAGTTTTCATCTGCCAGCACCTCTCTGAGCTTTCTCCCAAGTTTCTCCAGATCAAAAGGCTTCTGCAGAAAGTGGATGCCTTCGTCCAAAACCCCTCGATGGGCGATAACATTGTCGGTATACCCCGACATATACAGGACCTGCAGGTCTGGATGATTCAGGCGCATTTTGCGGTACAGTTCGCTCCCGTTCATTCCCGGCATGACCACATCGGTAAAGAGCAGATGGATCGTTCCCTCATGCTCGGCGGCGACGGCAAGAGCCTCGGTGCCGTTTCGGGCTTCGATAACTGTGTAGCCAAGTTTGTCGAGATAGATCCTGGCAAGATGTCGAACCTGCGGGGCGTCTTCGGCCAGAAGGATCGTTTCGGTCCCCTGCAGATTGGTAGCCTTTTTAGCTATTTCTTCGATCTCGGCATTCTTGTTTGCGACAGGCAGGTATATCTTGAATGTGGTGCCGCGACCCGGCTCGCTGTATACCCATATATTGCCGCCATGCTGCTTCACTATACCGTAAACCGTTGCCAGGCCGAGGCCGGTTCCATACTCGCCCTTGGTGGAAAAGAACGGCTCGAAAATATTTCTCGCCGTCTCTTTATCCATGCCGCAGCCGGTATCGGAAATCGCTATCATGATGAATTCCCCGGCGACGGCTCCCTGGTGGGTAGAGGCGTAGGATTTATCGAGCGTAACCAGGCTCGTTTCGATTGTCAGCTTTCCTCCGTTTGGCATAGCATCGCTGGCATTGATGACAAGGTTCATCAGAACCTGCTGGATTTGTCCCCTGTCACCGAACACGGCGGGCATTTCCGGTTTCAGAAAATACTCGATGACAACGTCCGCGGGGATTGTTCTTCTGAGCATATCGTGGAGGGACTGGATCGTGATGCTCAGGTCAACCGGTTTGAAGTGAAGAATCTGCCTCCTGGAGAACGCCAGCAGCTGCTGAACCAGGTCGCGGGCCCGTATCCCGGCGTTGTATATCTGGTTTACGGCCTCCTGGGATTGGCTCTCGGGGGGCATCTCATCAAGCAGTATTTGGCTGTACCCCAGTACCGGAGTGAGCAGATTATTCAGGTCATGGGCGACGCCGCCGGCGAGACGGCCTATTGATTCCAGCTTTTGCATCTGCTCCAGCTGTTTCTGCAGGCGTCTGCTTTCCGTTATGTCCTGAACCGTGCTTATCATCAAATTTTGTTCATAGAGCGGAAAATTGTCAGCTTCTATGATCTTCTTTTTACCGTCCTCGGTGGTGGCCTCAATGTTTGCCCACGACATCCTTTTTGAATCGCCAGATGCAATATCTTCCATAACTCTTGTCTTTAGCTTTTGCCGGTAGGCCTCATCCGGATAGACATTGAGGAAAAATTGCTCGACATCGGTCAGCTTTTCTCTCGGCCAGCCGTATATATCCGAGAACCTGTTGTTCATGTACACCGTCGTTCCGTCATCAATATGGTGGACAGCAAGTCCTATCGGCAGGTTGTCGAGAATTGTACTGATGAACTGATTGCGCTTCCTCAGTATCCGCTCTGCTCGCTTCCGGTCGCTGATGTCCCTGACATTCGCTACTATCCCTTGTAAAACCGGATCCTGAAGAAAGCTTCTGGCCACGGCTTCGCAATCGACCCAGGTCCCGTTTTTATGGAGATGACGGTATCGCACCGTCGTGGTTTCCAGTTTACCGTTTTTCAGGAGTTCCATCGTGTTGAGAATTTGGGGGAGGTCGTCAGTATGGACAATATCATTGACCTGTTTTCCTGTAAGCTCTTCTTTTGAGTAGCCAAACAGGAACTCTGCACCATGGCTTACATATTTCTGGTGGCCATCCGAATCAATTATAACCAGACAGTCCGATGAATTTTCGACAAGAAATTTAAAGCGCCTCTCGCTCCCGCGAAGTGCTTTGACAGAGGTGTTTATTTTAGTCTTCTGGCGGGCAACCAGGGCATAGAGCAACAGCGAGGTAATGGAGATAAAGAAAAGCCCCTTGATTATCGAGAAGAGCTGAATATCTTCAATTGCAGGAAAATACCGATAGAGAAGCGTGTCTGAGAAGATGATCCATAGAGATCCGAACAGTGCGTAGGTAAGAACTATTCTCCATACATCGCTGGATTTGAACATGTCAAGGCACCGGAAAAGAGTTGGGCAGCTAAATATCTCGGAAGTGACATCAGCAAAGATGTTGCTTTATCCTGGGTTGTCTCGCTTCCAAAGGCATCAGTATCACATAGAGTGGTAGTGGTATCAGAAAGAGGCGTGGAGGTAAAGAAGAATGTCCTGACACGTCCATTTATCTCTACAAAAGTACCTGCCCCCTGTATGCTGGGTGGATGTCACTGGCAACCAACAGTGGCTCCTGTCCGTTCAGGCTGCTGGACACCCGAGAAAAGACCTCTCCCGACCCTTCCTTCGAAGTTCCAGCTGATGCGAATGATTGGTGTATTTCTGGTAGTCACCCCTTTTGACCCGGCACCACCGGGTGGAATGCTGATTATCGAGAAAGCTCATATCCCCAATCCCTGGGTGAGTAAGTATGGTCAAGGCTCGTTTGCATAGTGAGAAAAAGCTCGCCTCTTGTTCCAGCTTTGGTACAAAGAAAAAAAGAAAGTCGTAGATGGAGCTGGAGGAATGCTGGGTAACCCTATGAGGCACTGATGGAAAAAGAAAACGGTACCATCACGGACTGGAATGAAGAGAAGGGTTTTGGTTTCATCGCCCCAAGTTCAGGCGACGGATCGCTGTTTTTTCATAGTAATGATTACAGTCGTCGCCATAAACGTCCTCTTAAGAACCTGAAAGTCGAATATTTCCTTTCATTTGATACCAAAAGTCGGATCTGCGCCGTTGATGTGATTCCTCTGAAGGGTCATAAAAATAACGGTAGGGCTCTGCAGCAGAAATTTCTCTCTTTAGCTCTGGTGAGTATCTTTTCTCTTTTTGTGTATTTCCTTTTCGTATCCAGGATGATCCCAATTGAGGTGGTTGCCTTTTACCTGGTCATGAGTGTGGTCGCTTTTCTGGTGTACGCACGGGATAAAAAAGCCGCCAGGCAGGGCATGTGGCGGATCTCTGAAAGCACACTGCACGTAGTATCAGTGCTGGGCGGTTGGCCTGGAGCCAGAATCGCCCAGAGTTTTTTGCGGCACAAATCAAAAAAAGTATCTTTTCGGATAATCTATTGGCTCACCGCAATAATAAATTGCTTTGCACTGTATTGGTTGATGGCCCCCGAGGGAAGCAAATGGCTGGGGAGTCTGAATATACATTTCTTCTAACCTCCGACACACTCCTATGGGGAATACCACGGTACCGATAGCGTCTGGCATGTATTCATCAATGGGTGACGGTCAGTTCCGAGTAGGGCCAACCACCCATTCCCTTTTCAAGTATGAGTAACTTGTCTTCGGCAACACCTTTTTGCCTGAGGTAATCATAGCTGCGTTTTGCTCCGCCTGCACCGCGTGGGCAGACAATTACCAGAGGCTCGTCCGTCTCTTTTTGCTTTTGAAAGGCGATATCGAGTTTTGCGGTGTCGCTTTCGCTCTTTGCGGGATAGGCATAGGTTGGCATGGAGCCTTTGATGTGGTGCTGGGAAAATTCATCCTCAACCTGGATATCAACAATGAGCATTTGGCCATTGTTCTCTATATTGCTCTGTAATGTCTCTGGTGAAATGTAGTTGTAGTCTGAGGCCGCGAAACTGCAGGTCGCTGCGAAAAGGATGGTGAGGACTGCTGATATAAATCTCATGTTTTTCTCCTGAAATAGTTATGCACTGGTTGGCAGTTGATCATCTGTTTCGATGGGAAGAGCTGGGTTTGGGGGGACAGCACCACTCCGGATGGGTGTCCTGTTGTGCACCCTGCACTCGACCACAATCGCAGACGCTGTGCCTCATTCATATCCGAACAACGCTCTGAAATCCAATTGGAAAACTCTATCATAACTGCTGGAGTCATTGAGCTAACCTTCTGTTGATTTACATTTGTTCATTTGCAGGAATGTGTTGGAGAATTGCTCTATTCTCTTCGAGTGTGTTTTTCTTCAAAAAAAAGATACTCCCCTTGAGGGAGTCGCCGTGTTTTTGTTACACCATGTGATATCAAGGCGTTGGTGCGGTGAACGCTTATCGGCAGTAATATGTTACATGTGCCTGACATGAAAACAGATCTGAGAAAAATGTGAAGGTTTTTATACTTTTGCTAAAGAAATGCTCAACAGGCTCCGATAAGCCCCGATATGTATTTTTTTTAAGAGAAAGGCGAGCTATTTCGCGCAACACAGGAGAGAGGAATGTTTGGAAAGATTAAAGATATGAAATTTACGACAATGATGTTCATTGTCATTTTGTTCATTTCATTGTTGACGATACTGATATTGTCAATCACCTCAATCCGCTCAAGCACCAAGGGGCTCTACACCCTGGGTGAAGAAGCCCTGAGCACAGTACATGAGACCATGATGAACTCACTCTCTGCTCTGAACGAGCAGGGCAAAGCGAAGCTCGAGAGTGACCTCCGCTATCTGAACTATGAGATTACGGCTGGTACCGCGGTTTACCTTCATGGCGTCAAAACCGCAAAAATCGGTGGATATGAAGTACCCGTTATGATGAAGGGCACCGATGAAATCTATGCTGATCACGATTACGTTGATAAAATAACGAAAGAAACCGGTGCCAAGTCGACAATTTTCCAGCTTGTCGATGACAAGCTGCTGCGAATATCCACTTCCGTTTTTAAGGAAAACGGGGAAAGAGCCGTCGGTACATACATTGACTCAAGCAGCCCGGTGTATCAGGCAATCGCTCGGGGGGAGGTTTTTCTCGGCAAGGCCTATGTTGTCAATGACTGGTACCTGACAGCCTATGCACCGCTCTACGACAATACAGACACACTGATCGGCGCCACCTTTGTCGGCAATCTGATGCTCAACGAGGACGTGCGCGAGCTCGTCAGCAGTACTAGAATGGGGAGTGGTTACTTCTACATATACAGCAATAGTGGAGATTTCCTCGTTCATCCGACCCTGAATGCAGAGACGAGCATCTATGAGTTGCCTGAAATAGGCCCCCTGTTCAAAAAGCACGAAGGTGGGCTTCTCGAGTATACATATAAGGGCGACAAAAAAATTGACCTCATTGAACGTTTCGAAGAGTGGGATGTCTGGGTCGGCCTGGACATGGATCGCAAGGAGATGATCGGCGGTCTTGATAGACAACTGATAACGCAGGCGGTGGTGGTCAGTATTATCGTCCTTGTCATCGGCCTGAGTCTGAATTATCTCTTGGTCAGGATCGTCAATGGGCGGGTCAAATCCATTGCCGATACTGCCGCGAAGGTAGGGGCAGGTGACTATCGGGTAACGTTTAATGTTACATCGAAAGATGCCCTGGGAGCTCTCTCAAATTCATTGAACGGTATGGTTGCCAGCTCCAGCGAAATGCTCAAGCAAATAAATACTTCGTCCGAAACCCTCGCCTCAGCGGCAACGGAATTGGCGGCAATATCAAACCAGCTTGTCAGTAATGCCGATGGTACCACCGAAGTGGCGGACCGTTCTGCTGGCAATGCCAGCGAGGTTTCGGCCAATATGGCCTCGGTTGCCGCCGCATCTGAGCAGTCGGCTACCAACCTGAGCATGATTGCCTCGGCAACGGAAGAAATGGGGACAACCATACAGGAGATTGCTGAAAACAGCTCCAGGGCAAGCACAACGACAACGGAAGCGGTGAGAAACACCGAGCAGTCCCAGGAAGCTGTTGAGGCTCTGGGAAAAGCCGCAGACTCAATTGGTAAGATCACAGAGACAATAACCGAAATTTCAGAGCAGACCAACCTGCTGGCACTGAACGCCACCATAGAAGCAGCGCGCGCAGGTGAAGCCGGCAAGGGGTTTGCTGTGGTTGCCAATGAAATCAAGGAACTGGCAAAACAGACCGCTGAAGCTACAGGCGATATCCGTCAGGCGATTGAAGGCATCCAGTCGCAAACCAAAACAACGATCACAGACATCGGTGGTATTTCAAGAGTTATTACTGAGGTGAATGAAATAGTTCAAGGAATTGTCACTGCAGTTGAAGAGCAGTCTATCACCACCAATGAAATCGTCCAGAACGTCAGCCAGGCCTCCACCGGCATAGCGGAAGTGAATGAAAATGTTGCCAGTGGGAGTCAAATGACCGCCCAGGTCTCGGAGGATGTCAGCCTGGTAAAAGAGAGATCCGTCGAGGTAAAGCACAGCAGTGAAAATGTGCAGACGGCAGCGGACGATCTTTCGAAGCTGGCCGAGAATCTTTCTGCTCTGGTAGAAAAATTCAAAGTATGACATTCTGAAAGCTCAGGGCCTTGCCTGCCTGATAAGGACGGAAGGGGGGCCTTGAGCTCAAGACGAGTCTGAAGCAGCTTATGAAAAAACTGGTCAAAAAGATTGCACAGCGTTTCGGCACCCAGCCGGACAAGGTAAAGCATGTTGCCGTCTCAGCCTTGCTGGTAGTAGTGATCTATTTCGGCTTAGTTTTTCTAAACGTCGATGCTGCTACTGCCATTCTGTTGGCACTGGGTATCTCTTTGCTTATCGGTTTGGGCAAGGAGGTGGCGGACAGGTTCACAGGAGGCGACAGCAGTGTTGCTGACATGACCGCCAATGTGGTCGGAGCTGTGCCCGTGGCGATCCTTATCTGGCTGTTCACCGTCCTGCTGAGGAAAATGTGAGTGCGTAATGGATACATTCCGGAACGGAGTACCCTCTCCGCTCTGCTTCGTGAAGACTTTTTAGACTACCTTGGTCCAGCCGGCCCGGGCGCCCGCCAGGGTCTGCTCCGGGCCGGGACGGGCTGTTCTTCTCCCTGACTGAGCCTCTCCCGTGCCCGTTCGATGATAAGGTAGAGGCTGGGAACCAGGGCGAGGGTGATCACCGTGGCGAAGACGATCCCGAACCCCAGGGATATGGCCATGGGGATCATGAACCGCGCCTGCCTCGAGGTCTCGAAGATCATCGGCGCCAGGCCGCCGAAGGTGGTCAGGGTGGTCAGCATGACCGGACGGAAACGTCTGCGTGCAGCGGCTTCGATGGCTGCCTGGGGTACAAGGCCCTTGCGCCGTTGTTTGTTGGCATAATCCACCAGCACCAGACTGTCGTTGACGACTATACCTGAGAGGGCGACAATGCCCATCATGCTCATGATACTGAGGTTGTAGCCCATGATCAGGTGGCCAAGAACGGCGCCGACCATGCCGAAGGGGATGGCCACCATGACGATCACCGGCTGGATATAGCTGCGAAACGGTATTGCCAGGAGAAAATAGATGCCGAACAAAGTAAAAATGAATCCCTGCAGCAGGCTTTTCATGCTTTCCCGCCGATCCGATTCTCTCCCCTCGAAGCCATAGCTCAATCCGGGAAAGGTTTCGGCAAGCTGTGGCAGTACCGAAGTATTCAAGGTTGTCATGATGCGCGCGATATCGTCTATGGGCTCCACATTGGCGGTGACGGTTACCGTTCTCCGGCCATCGCGGCGGGTAATGCCTGTGTAGGCCCGATTTTTTTCCACCGTGGCGATATCCGTGAGCGGCACGAAGGTACCTGCTGGAGTGAGGATCAGCATCGATTCGAGGTTGTACTCGCTGATTCGCTGGTTTTCCGGCAGCCGAACCCGGAGAGTCACTTCGTTGGCGCCCCGCTGCTGCCTGAGGGCTATGGCGCCCTGGAAGGCATCGCGCACCTGTCTGCCTATACCGGCCGGAGAAAGGCCCAGGCTCTGGCCCCGCTCGTTGATGGTGAAGGTGTACTGCGGCTTGCCGGGGGTATAGCCGTCGTCGATGTCGCTAATACTGTCGAATTCCTCCAGCCTGTCGGCGAGCTTGGCGCTGGCCTGATCGAGAATGTCGATGTCCCGGTGGCTCAGCTCCAGGCTGAGTCCGGCTCCGCTGCCGGGACCACCGCGGTCCGACTCGAAAAGCGACGACTGCAGGCCGGCGATGGTGCCAACCTCCCGGCGCCACATTCGGGTTACTTCGCGGGTGCTCAGCGGCCTGACATCCGGCGGTGAGAGAAAGGCGCTTACTTCCACAGTGTTTTCAACGATAAGGGCGGCAACAGATTCCACCAGCTGACCTTCTTCATACCTGAGGCGAATGCGCTCGATGGCGGCGACGATGTGTTCACGCACGTTTTCGGCCTGCGCCTGCGGGCTGCCGTAGGGCAGGGTGGCGGTTACCACTGCCCGGTCCGACTCCACCCGCGGCATGAGGATGAAACTGATCCTGCCGCTGAACACATAGCCGCAGGTGACCAGCAGACAGGTAATGAGCACTGTCACCGTCAAATATCTGAAGTTGAGGAGTTGTGTCAGAGCGGGGCCATAAACTTGTTCGATAAACCAGTTCAACCTGGCGCCGAGTCGCTGCTGCCTGCTGCTGAGCCATCGATGCAGTGGGTTGGCGGGCCGAACCCTGCTGTGGGCCAGATGGGTCGGCAATATCAGCAGAGATTCAATCCAGGAGATGAGAAAAACGGTGATAACCACCAGGGGAATAACCCGCCAGACCTTGCCCATGACTCCCGGCACCATCATCAGCGGCAGAAAGGCGAGGATGTTGGTGAGGATGCTGAAGGTGATGGGCGTGGCGACATCCTTGGCGCCCTCGACGGCCGCCTTTGCCAGGCTGAGTCCGCGCTGGCGGTATTCATAGATGTTTTCACCGGCGATGATGGCATCATCAACGACGATGCCCAGAGCAATGAGGAAGGCGAACAGCGATATCATGTTGATGGAGACGCCCAGCATCGGCAGAAAGAGCAGACCGCCGAGGAAACTGATGGGAATGCCCATGGTTACCCAGAAAGCGAGCTTCAGCTCGAGGAAGAGACCGAGCAGGATCAGTACCAGGGTAAGGCCGATAAAGGCGTTCTTGAGTAGAAGTTCGAGTCGCTGCTTGTAGATCTCCGACCTGTCGCCGGTTATTTTCCAGTGTATGCCGGGAGGCAGATCGGGGCCGATATCCTGCATTGCTTTGCCTGCCGATTCGGAGACACCTATGGGCGTCTGTTTGCCGACTCGGTAGACGAGCAGGGCCATGGAGCGCTGCTGTTCATAGGTACCCTGCCGTGTCGAATCTTCGAAGCCTTCGCTGACTGTGGCAATATCTTCGAGATACACGGTGGTGCCGCTGCTTGTGGTTATGACCGGCAAGCGGCTGAATTCGTCGGCCCAGTCCTTGCGGTTGTCGATACGCAGGAGAATTTCGCCGCTGGCGGTCTCCAGTTTGCCGCCGGGGATTTCCACTGCCGAATTGCCGATACCCTGGGCCACCTCGGAGAGCGTCAGGCCGTACATGCGCAGTTTTTCGAGGGGAATTTCCACCTTGATCTCGTAATCGCGGCCACCGCGGAGCTCCACCTGGGTGATGCCCTTGGCCTGCATGAGTCTGTCTTTTACCTGCTCGGTGACTTCCCGGAGTGATTTTTCCGATACCTCGCCAAAAAGGTTGACCTGCAGTACCTGGCGTTTGTGCGAGGCCGCAGAGATAACAGGGTCTTCGGCATCTTCGGGAAAGGTGGTGATCCGGTCGACCTCCTGCTTAATCTCCTGCAGTACCTCCTGCAGGACGGCGCCTTCTTCGAGTTCGGCAACGATTCTGCCACTGCCTTCGGAGGCGGTGGAGGAGATCTCTTCGATGTTGTCGATGCCTTCTATGGCGTCCTCGACTGCCAGGATAATGCCCTGCTCTACATCGGCGGGGCTCGAGCCGGGATAGGCAACCTGGATGGTTATAATGTCGAGCTCGAATTCGGGGAAGACCTCCTGCTTGATCTTGGTCGACATGAAGATGCCGCCGATGATGAAAAAGAGCATCAGCAGGTTGGGGGTGACCCGGTTGTGTACCATCCAGGCGAGCGGGCCGCGTCTTTCGATGTGCGCATCAGTTGACATGTTTCACACTCGTGCTGTCGGTATCTTCCTGGGCGGTAACCTGCCGCTGGGGGCTGCTTTCTTCGCTTGTTCTGAGCGGCGTTCCCATAACAGGCGAAGAAAGGGCGGTGACCACGAGACGCTCTCCCTCATCAATGCCGCCGGTGACGATCACCTGCTCGTGGCCGCGGTAGGCCACTTCCACCGGTCGAATATCGAGTTTTCCCTGATCATCCATCAGCCAGACGGTGCTGCCGTCGCGGAGATTGCCGCGCGCTATGGTGTAGCCGGAGTCGATGGTGATGCCGTGAATTTCGGCGCGCACATAGGAGCCGAGCAGAAGCTTTGGCTTCTCTTTGTTTCCCTCGTTCAGGCAGAGCGGATCCTCCACCCTGACAAGCAGCTGGGCCATGCGTCCCTGCTCTTCGAGACCGGAGACGAGGCGGACGATCTCGCCTAAGCGCGTCCGATCGGCGGTGACACTGCCCTGAGGATAGATTGTCACCGTGGCGCCGCTTTCGCCGCTGCGCTGGGGGATATCGAGCCATTGCAGCTGCTCCACCGGCAGTGTCAGCTTCAGCCAGAAGGAATCGGTGCCGACGATTGTGGCCAGCGTGGTTGCCTCGCCAACTTTGGCGCCGATGTCAACCGTCTTGTGGGTCAGTACCCCGTTGAATGGTGCCGTGATGGTGGTTCGCTCGAGGTCGAGCCGGGCCTGGGCCAGCCGGGCCAGGGCGTCGTCGCGGGCGGCCTGGAGCCGAGCGAGCTGCGGCCTGCGAAGAATAAGCTCTTCATCATCACTGCTGACCTCTTCTCCCAGCAGGGAGAGTTCCCGTTCGGCGATACGCTGGTTGCCCATTTCCAGTGCCAGTTCGCTTTCGGCTTTGGCCACATCGGTTTCGATCTGTTTGAGGGCAAGTTCGTAGTCTTTACCGTCGATAAAGAGCATCTCCTCTCCTGCCTGGAAAAAACCACCGAGCTGGAATTCGCTCGAAGTGGCGGTGATGAGACCGTTTACCTGGGGGAGCAGGGCCACTTCCCGGGCGGGGATAATCTCGCCCATGGCATTGAGCAGGGTCTGCTGCGGTCCGACCTGCAGGCTGCGTACCTCCACCAGGGTCGCCGAAGGTTTTCGCTGGGCCGGCCTGGCCTGGGGTCCGGTGTTGAGTAGATAGACAGTGATGAGGATACCGCACAGCAGGGCCGTGCCGGGGAGTACTATATGCATAATAAACCGTGAAAAACGGCTGGAGGCGCGAGTCGTTGCTCCTCCCGTTTGTGGATGTTCGATCTGTGGGTCCATGAGATTATTCCCGGAGGTGAGCGAGTGAGTTGGGAAGCGGTGGCTGGTCTGTGCGGATTACAACTGGAGCCTTACCGCCAAGCGCCCTGTAGAGGTCGATCCGGTAGCCGATGAGCCGCCTCTTTTCTGTAATTATGTTCTGCTGCAGCGACTGTTGCGACAACAGGGCATCGAGGATACGCTGGTAGTCGGTGGTTCCCTTTTTGTAGCGATCTTTCAGGCGTTCCACCGAACTGGTAGCCAGTTTGAGCTGTATCTGCAGGCTGTCAAGAAACAGTCGCTGCTCTTTTTCCTGGACCAGGGCATCTTCAACTTCGCCGACGGCGGTCAACAGGGATTGCCCGTAGGCATGGAACCGTTCCCTGGCGAAGGCTTTGGTCCGCATCGCTTCGGCCTGCCGTAAACCGCCGTCGAACAGCGGTGCAAGTATATTGGCGGCAAGAGAGGACAGCCAGTTGTCGAACAGGTCGTGGGTGCTGGCACCGGAGGTGGAAAGGCCGGCGGACAGGCTCAGCTGCGGGTACTGATCGGCGACAGCGGCGGCAACCCGTCGGTCTGCAGCCAAAAGAGCGAGGTACTGGCTGCGGATATCGGGGCGGTTTGCGAGAAGGTCGGCGGGAACTCCCGTGGCTGGAAGCGACGGCAGCGCTATAAGATCCGGCTTGGCCGGTAAGATGAAGGTGCCGGGAGCGGTCCCTGCCAGTATCGACAGCTGATGTTCGAGCACCTTGCTGGTTGCGCGCTGACGGGCCAGTTCGCCGTTTTTCGATTCGATCAGCTGCTTCTGCTGGAGCAGATCGGCAATGCCTATTTGCCCGGCATTGAAGCGAAGACGCACAAGTTCGAGTGCCGTCCGGTTGACCTCCTGCTGCTGTTTGAGCACGGCCTCCTGGGCATAGCTTTCGGCCAGCTGATACCAGAGGTTTGCCACCTGAGCGGCCAACGACAGGCTTGCCGCCTGGAGATCCTCCGCTGAAGCGCGGGCATCGAGTATGCTGGCGTCTTCGACTGCCTGCAGTCTGCCCCAGAGATCTATTTCATAGGATGCCGCCAGGCCGAGCAGCAGGTCGGTGGAGGTGGCGGTGCCTTGATTGGTGTGAGCGCGGGATCTTGCGGCGGCAGCCTGTCCATTGAGGGAAGGCAGAAGGTCAGCTCCGGCTTTACGGGCCAGTGCCTGGGCCTGGATCAGCCGTTCACCGTATATCTTGAGGTTCGGGTTGCTCTCGAGTGCTGTGTCGATCAGATGGCGCAGATTGTCATCGCCAAATTCATGCCACCAGTATTCATGCCCCCAGTATGGCTCGAGGATCTGGCTGCCGCTCTGTGTGAAGGCCTCGGGCAGGACAAGCGGTGGTTCGGCAGGCTGCAACCCTCTATTTTTTCCGGCACAGCCGGAGAAAAGCAGCAGAATCAGCAGGAAGCAAGCCAATGGCAGCAATGGCAGCCGGTTCCGGTACTGTTTCCCGGTGGTTTTGTCTGTTGGTATGGAATGGTCGGTTTTGTTCATCTTTTTCCGATGGAAGAAGGTCTTTGGTATCCTCCACCTTACTCACCAACTGTGGAACAATTATGTCAGCAATGTGAAAAGAATATGCAAATGGTGAAATTTTCGGTGTATATCGTTAAAACTGTGTACAGTTGAAGGTGAAGTGTGAAGGTGAAATGACAAGGTGAGATGTATCTGGCAGCACCTTGCTCGATTCGCTCAGGCCCGAATAATTCATGAAGCTTACTCTCCATTACAAGCTGTTTGCCGCTTTTCTCACCGCCATTCTCATTGTGGTTGTCTATATGAGCCTGGTGATGCAGTGGAGTTTCGACCGTGGTTTTCTCAACTACGTCAACACCGTCGAGCAGGAGCAGCTCAACAAGATTGCCACTGATCTGGAGAGCTTTTACCGGGAATATGGGAGCTGGAAGCAGCTCTCTGCCGATCCTCGGAAGATGCTGCTCATCATCGTGGCGAGTTTCCCTGAAGGATCGATGAAAGAGCGTTTTCTCAAGCGCATACGCGAGGAAAAAATACGTTCGAAATATATACCTTCCGGCCCGGTTCCCGAGGATCTTCCGCCGCATTTTTTTCCCAGGGTATTCCTGCTTGACCGGCAGAAACAGACGGTATACGGGTTTGATCCCGGAAACGGGCGCCAGGATCTCATCGAGCTCACCTACCAGAACAGCGTTGTCGGTTATCTCGGGGCGCACGCGGCCAAGGATCTTTCCAACAGCCACCAGCTGGTCTTTGCCAGGCAGCAGAAGCTGGCCCTGGTCCTCGTCGCCGTGGCCGGCTTTCTTCTTGCCGCCGGACTCTCGCTGCCTCTTGCCTATCGTATGACCAAACCGCTGAGGAGGCTGGCCAAGGCAACCCGTGACCTCTCCTCCGGCAGATATGACACCCGCATCGATATCTCCGGTGGCGACGAGTTCGGCCAGCTTGCCCAGGATTTCAACAACCTGGCCGTCACCCTCGACAAGAATCAACAGGCAAGAAGCCAGTGGATTGCCGATATCTCCCACGAACTGCGTACACCGTTGTCGATCCTGCGGGGCAAGATCGAGGCCCTTGAGGATGGCGTCTATTCTCCCACCCGGGAAACCTTTACCGCTCTTCATCAGGAGGCGGTTCATCTGGGTACGCTGGTGGACGATCTCTACCAGCTGTCGCTCTCCGATATCGGCGCGATGTCCTATCACCGGGTGCAGGTCAGGCCGTGCTGGGCGCTTGAAGAGGCTGTCGCCCTGATGCAGCCGCAGCTCGATCAAAAGAAGCACACCCTCGAAACGGATTGTGATATTGATGACGACGCCTCTGTTTTTGCTGACAATGAGCGCTTAAAGCAGTTGTTCACCAACCTACTGGCCAACAGTATCCGGTATACCGATGAGGGCGGGCGGATCACCCTAAAGGTGCGCCAGGAAAAAGCGGCTATCCTCTATGATATTCAGGACTCGGCACCGGGTGTCAATGAGAACCATCTTCCCCGGCTGTTTGAGAGACTCTACCGTGTCGACTCTTCACGCAGCCGGAATCTGGGCGGTGCGGGGCTGGGGTTGTCGATCTGCTCCAATATCGTCAAGGGTCATGGCGGCGTCATCGAGGCAAAGCCTTCGCCCCTGGGCGGCCTGTGGATCAGCATCTCACTCCCGCTATCGGAGTAGCTATGACGCAGACCATTCTCATCGTCGAAGACACCAGGGAACTGGCCCAACTGCTCAATGATTATCTGCTGCTGGCCGGATTCGAGGTGTATTGCCTCCACGAGGGCACCGGCGTGATCGACTGGGTACGCGCTAACACTGTGCATCTCATTCTTCTCGATCTCATGTTGCCGGGCAGGGATGGTGTTGAAATATGCCGGGAGATACGCAGCTTTTCCCAGGTGCCCGTCATCATGGTGACCGCCAGGGTGGAGGAGAAGGATCGACTGACGGGCCTGGATATAGGTGCCGATGACTATATCTGCAAACCCTTCAGCCCGCGAGAAGTGGTGGCCAGGGTAAAAGCCGTGCTGCGGCGGTCATCGGCAGATTCCGGCTCGACCGGTCTTCTGCAGCTTGATCCTTTAAAATTTCAGGCCCGCATAAACGGTCATCTGCTCACTCTGACGGTTGTCGAATTTCATCTCTTGTCGATTCTGGCGAATACACCGGGCAGGGTCTTTTCACGGGAGCAGCTGATCGAACAGATTTACTCCGATCAGCGGATTGTCAGCGACAGAACCATTGACAGTCATATCAGGAAGCTGCGCAAAAAGATCAGCGAGGTCCATGCATCGGAGCTGATACATTCCGTGTACAGTGCAGGCTATAAATTTGTCGAGGAATGATGGGGGCTGGATGAATATCTACTGCTCTGCGAACGTACCATTCTGGGTTGCCTGGTACAACCGTTCCACCAGGGCCTGGTTGTAGCCGTGAGAGGTCATGTTGGCGGTAATTCGTCCTCGTATCGGGAATCCCAGCAAGTAGAGGTCTCCGAGCAAATCCAGTATTTTATGGCGGACGAATTCGTCAGGATATCGAAGCTCGGTGTTTATGACCTTGCCATCATACATAATGATATGGGAATTGAGATATCCACTCCCCACTTTGCCAAGCCTTTGCGCCATCTCGATATTCTGAAAGGTATTGAATGAACGGGCAGGCGCGATCTCCTCTGAAAAGGATGTTTTCTGAGGGTTGAAGGTGAAAATCTGTTCTCCAATGGGCTGGGGATAATCCACCCGCATAATTATTTCGAATCCATCAAAAGGCTCCGCATAGAGATGTTTCTCGTTGCTCTGTTCGGTTCCTACGCCTATTTTTTTTCTGATGGCGGCAATCCTGGCTGACGCTGACTGCTCGACAATGCCAGCCTGGGCAATGAGGCTGTCAAAGTCCTTGGCCGAACCGTCTATGTTCGGTATCTCGTCATCCATCTTTATGAGGACATTGGTTACGCCGTATACAGACAGGGTGGCCAGGAGGTGTTCTACGGTACGGACCTGCTGCCTGTCCTTTTTCAGGGTGGTCGAATTTGCCGAGAAGATTTTCGAGGGAGAATGCTGTGAATAATTTTCCAGATAGGTGATGTGTCCGGGGATGGTCAGGCCGCCCAGCGTCTGAAAAACAACGCCCTGGTCTACTCCCAGCGGGCTGAGAATGATGCCTGTTTTTCTGCCGCTGAGAAGCCCGACGCCGTTGAGGACAATATTGCCTCCCAGGGTCCGTTGTGGCTCGGAGGACTCCACGACCTCCACCGCATCGGCGGGAATGGTCGATTCCTCGTTGTTTGTATCCTCTTCAGCCTCGGCAACAGAGGCCGTACCGCTTCGTGAAGGCCGATCTTTAATGGCGGATTCCACTTTCTCCAACAGAACTTCAAGGTGGAGCGGTTTCTCCATAAAATCGCTGGCGCCGCTTTTCAAGGCGGAGACGGCTGTTTCGATGCCGGCATGTCCGCTCATCATGATGACGGGGAGCGTTGGCAGACGGTTGCGCAGACGCTTGAGAAGCTCAAGGCCGTCAACACCCGGGAGCCAGATATCGAGCAGTACCAGAGACGGTTCCTGGCTGTCGAGGCTCTGCCAGAAACTTTCTGCATCCTGATACACGACGGCATCATAGCCTTCGTCAGAGAGTATGCTGGAAATTGTGGAGCAGATCTGGGATTGATCGTCGACGATACAAATGGGATTCATGATTTTCGACCCTGAATATGTGGTTAAGGCGTTTATAGAAACCCTATACTATAAGATTTTACAAGAGTATGCTGCCAAGATCGTCATGGGAGGCGATATTTTCCGCTCTCCTCCTCCACCAAAGGCCTGCTGCCGGGCTTTTCATCGTCAGGGTTCACCGTCTGTTCAGGGAATACAGCTGAAACGACCATTCCCCTGAGAGGAAAAACCCGTTTCCCTTTGGCTTTTAGGCTGGCGGTGCTGGAAAATCTTTTTTGTGCGGTGCAATGGCGGCACCGAGCCAGGCAATGGTTTCGCCGAGGTTTTTCATGTTGTTCAAACCTTCGGCGTCATCGGCTACCTCGCCCTTTCCGCGGCCCAGCCCTAGATTCCAGTAGGTGGAGCCGGGCACGAGCATCTGGTTCATCAAAAACATATGATTGATGGTATCGAAAACATGCACGGCGCCTGCACGCCTGACTGCCACCACTGCGGCGCCGATCTTGCCCTGAAAAACGCGGCCGTTTGCCAGGGCGACGTATCCGGAGCGATCGAGGATGGCCTTCATCTCGCTGCTGACGTCGGTAAAATAGGTCGGCGAACCTAGAATCAGGGCATCGGCCGTCGCCATTTTGGTGAAAACGTCATTGAAGAGGTCATCGTGAGCGCTGCACCGCATGTCTTTTTTCTCCCAGCATTTGCCGCAGGCAATGCAGCCTCTCACCGGCTTGCCGCCGACGGTGACCAGTTCGGTCTGCCATCCTGCCGCAGCAAGGGGCTGCAAAGCGGCATTCAGCAGCATCTCGGTGTTGCCGTTTTTTCTGGGACTTCCATTTATAGCCAGTGCATACATGGTCTCTACTCCTTGATGAGTGGGTGATCGGTTGCGCCCAGGGGTGCGAGGGGCAAAGAGCGCATTTATCTACTCCAGGCCTTGCCCAGTCCATCAAGCATAGTCAAACGCATGATATAATGAGCATTGATTGAAAAAATGTTCCTGCAATATGGGGAAATGGCTTTTGCCCATTCGCTCCTGTCGGATTATCTCTTCGCACTCCCTGTGCCGAGTTTTTGCCACATATACTTTAAAATAGTTCCGGCTGGATTTGTCAAATGGCAGTTTTGAACAGAAGGTCTCTCGGAGCAGGTTGGAGTCTGTTTTTTTTCCCACCTTCTTACCTGATCACTCGTTGTCTGCACATGGAAAAGCTGCCTGCTCAACGAGCCCGAGGTGATTCTCACCTGTCACAGTTTTTCGGGACGGGACCATATCGCTTCATCGACATCCCCGTTGGAAAAAAAATAGCATAGAGGCAAAAAAAAACGTGGGGTGGTCACTCTATGATAACCCGGTTGTGGAATACTGAGGGAGAAGAACGAAATGGCAGAAATAAATGTGAACAATGGGGAGGATGATCATGAATCAGATATACAGCGAGGAGCTGTTCGATACATTTCCAGAGATTTTCGACCGGAAACTGCTGGCCGGCGGCATCGATTGCCAGGACGGCTGGTTCGATCTGCTTGGCGAGTTCGGTCTGCAGGCGCAGCGTCTTCGCCAGATGACGCCGTCAGCAGATTTTCGTGTGCGCGCCATCTTCGTTGAAGACGGCATGCTGCGCATCCGCCACCAGGCAGAGGCTCCGCTTGGCGGCCTGGTTCACCAATTCCAGCAGCGGTCGAAAACCCTTTGTGAACTCGACGGTAGCCCCGCCGTCGGTCTCTTTGCCTGCCAGCCACGCTGGCATCGCTATTTGTGCCGGCGGTGTGCCGATTTGCACGAACTGATGATGGTGGAAAAACGGCCGCCGATGCAGTATGGCGCCGACGATAAAGAAGATTGCCGCGTCCTGGTGTTAAGCGCTGCGGCCTAAACCCGAAGGAAGGAGGAGATTATGTTGCCCCTGGTACAGGAAAACACTACAGGCCTTTTTGGAGTGGACATTACAAAGCGTTGCGAGGAAATCCAGCGGGGAAACTGGTACTGCCGACTCACCGAGACCATTATCGGTGATTTTTTGATCATTCCCCTGACCTCCAGAAGAAAAATACAGTCTGAAGCTTACACCATGAACAACTGTTGCCGGCACTACACCGCCGCCTGCGCGGCCTTGGAGTACGTCCTCTTTTCCCTGCGCAGCCGGGCAGGTGAAAGGCAGGCAACTCTCGGCCTGCGCCGCGAAGACGGCTACTGGCATTTTGACCAGTGTGTCGGTCCCTCCAATACCGAAGTGACGGAGGAGTCGCTGTGCTATTGCGATGAAAATGACATGATCCTGACGGAGAGCTATCCCACCGAAATCTACTATGTCGCCCAGGAGGTGGTGCGCTTGATGAATGCGCCGTCTTCCAAGGTGCATTGATCCCAGGGGAGGGAACTTCCGGCCTCCCGGAAGGGATGTGCCCCGTGGGGGGCAAGGTGCCGGAAGAAGCGGTGGCTGTACCCCGGCGAAGAAACGATGGGAGTGCCGATTACGCCTTGACATGGTTATTTGGGTAAATTACCATATGTTGTAAAGGAGAGCTATGCAAGGCAGACAAAAAGCACTTATAGAGGCCAAGGCTTCGGTATTAAAAGCTCTGGGACATCCTACCAGGCTGTGGATGGCGGAGCAATTGGCGGGTGGTGAAATGTGCGTTCGCGATCTCGCCGGCAGCATCGACGCCGATTTCTCCACCATATCCAAACATCTTTCGGTACTCAAGCAGGCGGGGGTGGTGGCCGATGAGAAACGGGGCAAACAGGTATATTACCGTTTGCGGGTGCCGTGCATCATTGAATATATGCCCTGTATCGAGGAGGTTATCCGCAACTCGGTACAGGACCGCATCGATTTTCTGGAGTGATTTTTTTTGCAGTAACGCTTGGTTAAATTGCCAAATAACAAAGGAAGATAGCTATGGATTGGAAGAGTGAATGGAAACCCCTGCTCTGGCTGGCTGGCGGCTTTCTGGTCTTGTATTACCTGCCCATCGGCGAACCTCGGTTCAACGAGGCCGTTCTCGAGGCCTTTTATCTGGCAAAGTGGTATGCCAGGGAGCATGTGCTGCTCTGCCTGGTACCGGCCTTTTTCATTGCCGGGGCTGTTTCCGTATTTGTCAGTCAGACGGCGGTGATGAAGTATCTTGGTGCCGGGGCCAACAAGGTACTGGCCTATAGCGTTGCCTCGGTCTCCGGAACCATTCTTGCCGTCTGCTCCTGTACCATCCTGCCGCTCTTTGCAGGGATCTACAGAATGGGCGCAGGGCTGGGACCTGCAACCGCCTTCCTCTATTCCGGCCCGGCCATAAACATTTTGGCCATCATTCTGACGGCGCGTATTCTGGGTCCTGAGATGGGCTTTGCCAGAGCCATCGGTGCCATCGTTTTCAGTATCGTCATTGGTGGGCTGATGGCCCTGATCTTCCGCAGGGACGAGCAGCGCAAACAGGCCCTGCAGATGGCGATGCCCGAGGAGGAACAGAAGAGAACTCTTTTGCAGAACGGTTTATATTTCGCCTCGATGATAGGTATACTGGTATTTGCCAACTGGGGCCGACCGGAGGAAACCACCGGCCTCTGGGCTCTTATCTATCAGGCCAAGTGGCTGCTGACCTCCCTTTTCGCCACCGGATTTGCCATTATGCTGATACGCTGGTTTGAACTGTCCATGGCCAAGGTCGTCTCTGTGTATGTCGCAGTCGGCCTGGCGGCGCTGCTCTTTCCGCAGACGCCGGTGCTGGCATTCAGCATCGCCGTGGTCGGTCTTTCCATAATAACCAGCAGCGATGACGGTGAAAACGGTCGCTGGTTTTCAGCATCCTGGGATTTTGCCAAGCAGATATTGCCGTTGCTGCTTATCGGTGTCTTCCTGGCGGGTCTGCTGCTCGGCCGGGTGGGTGAGGAAGGCCTTATCCCCTCCGAATGGGTGGCGGCCGCCGTCGGCGGCAATTCGCTGTCGGCCAATTTCGTTGCTTCCTTTGCCGGAGCCTTCATGTACTTTGCCACACTCACCGAGGTACCCATTCTCCAGGGACTTATCGGCAGCGGAATGGGCAAAGGCCCGGCCCTGGCGCTGCTGCTGGCAGGCCCGGCCCTGAGCCTGCCGAACATGCTGGTAATCCGCAGCGTTATAGGCACCAAAAAGACCGTGGTCTTCATCCTGCTGGTGGTGGTCATGGCTACCCTCAGCGGCATATTATACGGCAGCCTGGTGTAAACCTTTTAGTGTCACCCCAAACACTTCATGAAGAACGGACGACACTCGAAAAATTATTCAATGGTATCAAATTGTAATGAGAAAGAAAGCTCAGCGAGTGGCATTGGTAACGAGCAATTTCAGGTGAAGATTCATAAACTTTTTACTGTAAAGGAGAGTATCATGAAAATACAGGTTCTCGGGCCGGGGTGCGCCAAGTGCAATCAGATGGCCGAGGAGGTGGCGCAGGCCGCCAATGAGTTGGGTGTGGATTTCGAGCTGGAGAAGATCAGCGACATGAACGAAATAATGAAACTCGGCGTCATGATGACCCCGGGCCTGGTGGTAGACGGCGCGGTCAAATGCGTCGGCAAGGTTCCCACCAAAAACGAAATAAAGTCGTTTTTACAGTAGCTCGAACATTTCTTGAAGAATCCGACGATGCAGTGCTTTATACGCATTGATATCGTGTGGTGAGCCGTGTTCTTACTATCTCTGTCGTGTCTTCGGAAAAAAAGCAATATCAGGTTTTACCGGTAAAGCGCAGGGTGCGTGCAAAGCTTAGAAAAAACTGATACGTATGAAACTCGGCCTGGCCTCTTACAAGGGGTCCAGGCTGCAGACACCCGCGAAATGAGCAACCCGGATCCCCAGGCGCGTAGCTGAATTTCGTTGGTAATCAGCTACGTTTTTGAATACTTGTTGAGCAGCTGAGTTTTCTGCGTAATCAGCTAGAAAAAAGTGGAGTGCGGCTCAGTCCGGCAGGCAGTTGATACTGTGCACCCGAAAGCCTCGGTCATCGCCACAGAGAGTATTGCAGCAGCCGTAGGATTGCTCCAGTTTGAAGAGTTGCCCAAGCGGCAGGCCGAGAATCCTGGAGAGCAGGACCCGGTTGACCCCGGCATGGGCGACGATGGCCAAACATTCGTCGCCCATGCCGGCGGCCTTTTCAAAAGCCGGCCATACCCGTAGCAGCAGATCGGTAAAGCTTTCCCCCGCCTCCGGACGAAATCCTGGCAGGTTGAGTCTGCGCGCTTCATGGCATCCGGGAAAACGATCCTTAACCTCATCCACGCTCAAGCCCTCCCAGGCACCCAGGGAAATCTCCTTGAAAGCAGCCACTTCTTCGGCCGCGCCGCCGATACTTCTGCATACAATGTCTGCGCTCTCGCGGGCCCGGCTGAGCGGACTGCAGAGCACCCGGGATACCTGGCGGGAAGCCAGGACGCGTCCCAGACGCTCCATTTGCTCGCGTCCCTGCGGTGTCAGCGGCAGGTCAAGGCTGCCGACGAAGCGGCGTGGGGCTTGCTGGACTATTTCTCCATGGCGAATGAGCAGAATGGTGGTCATGATGTCGTCTCCAGTGACAGAACTGCCTCAATGGTCCTGCCTGTTGTCTGCTCGAATATCTCCTGCAGAGCAAGGGCATTGGTCATGCGTTTGTGAATCGCCGCGCAGGCTTCGTCGTCTCCGGTATAAAGGCTGAGTTTATGGCCGAAGCGCTCGCGGATGCTAACCCTGGCGGCACCGGACATCAGCTTGTCAGCAAGGCAGACGAGCTCTTTTACCCCAAGTCTTCCCTTTGCCGGAGGCGGAAGATCCCGGTGGAAGCCGATGGGTTCGGCAAGAGCGTCGAGTCCCAGTTCTCTGACAATTTCGGCGCCGCGCATCTCATGGCGAGGCTGCCCTTTGGCAATATCGTGGAGCAGGGCGGCGTTGTGCGTCAGGGCGGCATCGATGCATGAGCCGTGACGATTGAGCTCCCTGGCCAAAGCGACCGCCGTGCCGGCCACGGCCCGGCCGTGGGCTACTCCCCTGACCGGCATGGTCTGGGCTGCCAGTACTGCCGCCTCGACGGGTTCGCCGATAGCCATACGGGTAAGCCGTAGCTGCAAGGCAGTAAAATCCTCGAATGTGTCGCAATCAAGCAGAATCCCTCTGTCCCAAACGGGGACAGCATGCACCTTTTCCTTGTCGAGGACCCTCCGAAGGCCGCCGTGGCCGCTAGAGTCGAGAATGGCGGGAATCACTGCCGACGGAATAAGAGGCGGATGGCCGTATCTGCTCTTGAAAGCGGGAAGGATCACCGACCGGCCGTCAAAGGCGCTGAGCTGCGCCGCCACCGTCGCCGGCCGTACCAGCGGAATATCGACGGGCAGCAGGAAAAAGCCGTCGTAGTCGACCAGTGCCCTGGCGGCGGTGCACACAGACGAATACATACCCTGCCGGTGATCGGTGTTGTATAGACAACGAAGGCCGTGGCGACCGGCTTCCTCCTCGACTTCGTCTATCCTGTGGCCGGTGACAACCGTCACGGCGTCGATGCCCGCCTGACGGAAAAGCCCGGCGCAGCGGCCCAGCAGACTGGTATCTCCCAGGCGCATGAGCGGTTTGAAATCATCTCCCATGCGTGAGGAAAAGCCGGCTGCGAGAATGACGGCGGCGATATTCATGCCCCCATGCCCGCCCGTACCTGGATCAGTTCTGCGGCAATGCTGATGGCGATTTCTTCCGGGGTGTCTGCTCCTATCGGCAGGCCGATGGGGTTGTACACCCTGGCCAGATCGGCATCCGTAAAGCCATCGTTCTTCAGCGCCGTGTAAATCGCCGCCCGCTTACGGCGGCTGCCGATCATGCCGATGTAGCCGGCATCGGTGCGCAGGGCCTGTGCCAGCACGGCACGGTCGTGGAGATGTCCGCGGGTAACAATGACAACATAATCATCACCGCCAAGAGCGCCCAGGCAATCGGCAAAGGATTCGATCACCCGCACCTCCCGGGCCTGGGGAAAGCGCTCTTTATTGGCGAATTCGGCACGGTCGTCGATTGCCACCACCTCGAAACCGGCAAAAGCGGCCAGCTGGGCGGTAAAGAGGGCGACGTGACCGGCGCCGGCCAGATGGACCACCCCGGGATGCACCAGCGGCTCGACGAACAGCGGTCGGTTATGAAAATGCATGAGAAACGAAGCCCGATTGGTTGTGGAGAGGATTTCTCGGCGCAACTCCTCCTCTATGTCGTCTCCCTTTTGGCGGCTGAGGTGCAGCATTTTCAAAGGCTGATTTTCGACGGGTAGCAGGGTGACGATCAGGGGCCGCAACCCTTGCTGATATTCCTGCCGGATGGTGCGGTACCAGTCGAGCTCCTCGGGTTCCACCATATGCAGCAACACCGTGACGGCACCGCCGCAGATCATGCCCTCCTCGGAGGCGGAAAGGCCGTCGAGTTTAAAATCAAGCTCGGTCCAGGCCCGGTTGTCACGGAAAAGTTCACGGGCTCCGGCCAGGCAGGCCCCTTCAAGAGCCCCCCCGCCGACGCTGCCGCTGAGGCTGCCGTCTTCGCGCACCAGCATCCGCGCGCCCGAGGTCCTCGGTGCCGAGCCGGAGCTGCGGATTACCGCAGCCAGCACCGCCCTCCGGCCGGTCTCTAAAAGAGTGATGAGATCATGGAGCACATGGTGCATGGATGACTCTCCTCTGGTTTCACTTGAGTGGTGTGAGTGTTTCTCTGAAGGTGATTTGCCGTCCTATGTCAACGATGGTCTGTTTGAGCGCAGGCGATGCGGCAAAGGCTTCGGCCAGGCGCCGTCGGCCAATTTCGAGAATATCATTGCTAAGACTATCGCCTATGACCGGAAACGGCAAGAGCATCGCCAGTATTTACTACACAGTTTTTTTGCTGTTGGTGGTACTGAACACCTCGAAGTCGCACTGAACATGGTTTCGCCCTGGCAAAGATACAGGCGTTGGCTTCACAGACGTGGGTCCGCATCATTGGAGCCCGGGAGGTGCACCAGTACTGCCGTATTACGAAAAAAGCATAAAAAATCAACGATATCTTGCAATCGCGGCGAACACTCGGTAGATTCAGCAGATATGGTCGCAGGCGGATCTTCGAAGGATGAAATTCTTCTGTATCCTCGACTGATAGTTCGTCTCAACACGTGGAATACCCGGACAAGGAGTAAGTCGAAGTAGCACAAATATTTCTCAGATTCAGGCGTTGCCAGCAAATCAAGTACAACCGAAGAGCCGTACAGTTACTCCAGCCAGCATTGATTTTCTGAAAATACCCCAGAGATGGGCAGTAAGCGAACGCAGTGAGGCTCCGAGAAAGTGCCTCCCCCGACAGGCTCCCAGGTAAACCGAAGTAATGGTTTCATCAGACAACTCTCAACTACGGCAAGAATATGACCAACAACATCAGTGCAGTGCAGCAGCGGAGCAGTGACGAGAAAAGCCGGTCAACCCTTATTAAATTTTTGATTATCGTTTTACCTATGTGGATAAGCGCCAAATTCTACGGCGGCCCATATATGGAATTTATCCGCAATTACTTTGCCGCCATGCTCCTGATCATCCTCTTCGGTCTTATATTTCAACTTATCTATCCTAAAATGGAGGAGAAGCGCCTGCTGGTCATTCTTTTCATCGTCCTCTCCCTGTCCCAGGTTGTCAGTTTTTTCGCCCCCTGGCTCTTTTCTTCTCTGAGTTTCGATATTGCCCGGGCCAACTTTTTCGGCGGTATATACTCTTTACATTTGATTCCCTATTACGGTGTCGGCGGATTTATCGGTTACTTCGTTCTCAAGCAGGGCAGGAAATAGATTTTCAACAGGCAGGGGTGCTCGGTGCAGGGCGGTTGCCGGCGGCCCGGGCATCTGCTGGACTGCCCGGTCGCATGGCCGATGGGTGGCGGACGGAGTCGTAGGAAAAAGCGTGGCCATTGGTCCCAGCTCCCTGGCACCAAAAATGCGTGACTGTGGTTGATAGTACGGACGGAATAGAAAAAGGCGGTACCGGCTGGAGCCGGTACCGCCTTTTCTGAGTTTATGCCGGGTATTTTCGGAGTGCCTGGAAAATCCCGGCGTATGGTTATAGAGCTATCCCCACAGTCCCCAGCCGAAGCTGGCGGTAAAGAGGATGGCGATAGCGACTACGACGATCAGCCAAATATCTTCTTTTGCCATAATATCACCTCATTGAATACGTATTAAACCTCTTCGACGACGATGTTCTGTTCCTCGTCGGCACGGGCGATCTGTCTGTTGCTTGTCGTCGACATCTCAGCCTTGAAGCACAGAGCCCACATCATGACGATACCGACGATCCACCAGACTATCTGCCATGACCACAGCGGCGGAAAGCCGGCGAAGGAGAAGGCGTTATTACCGAGAATACAGAATGGTCCGATGGCGAACAGGTACCAGAGGGGAACCAGATATTTCATGGCGTTCCGCCACTTCTGGCCGCTCTCGGAGGGACCGTCGACGTCGTTGAGCCAGTCTCTCATCTCCTTCTGGCGCTCGATGGTCTCGTCGGAGTCCTTCATGCCCACGGCCCGACAGAGATAGGCGATGATCAGACCGGTGAACAGGCCCCAGAATGCCGTATGCATCGACAGCGGATACTTGTAGAAGAAGTAGGTCACAAAACAGGCGGCAATGGCGCCTATCAGGCCGATGACGACACCGATGGTGGGATACTTGAAGCCGTAGTGTACGCCAAGGAGCATCAGGTACATGATGAAGCCAAAGGCGGTGGCAAAGCCGCCGATCATGACGATGGCGCCAGGTGAGGTGAGACTGACGATCACCGCCAGCAGGGTGAGCACGGTGACGAAGACCCGGTTGGCCCAGATCTGCTCGCTGTGGCCGGCCTTGCCTTTCTTGACATACCGCCAGTAGATGTCACGCAAAACGATGGTTCCGCCGGTACCGATGTAGGGGGCGGCGGTGGAGTGAATGGCGGCGATGATGCCCAGGAAGACGATGGCCATGACCGGTCCGGGCAGGAGATGGTTCATCAGCATTGGTACGACATCACCGTCGACCTGGGGATTGATGGCACCCATCCCTTGGAGAACGCGGGCACCAAGGCCCTGAAAAGCGGTGAAGAAGAACAGGGCGATACCGACGACGAACGTCGACATGAACACCTGCTGCCAGGCCAGTGCTCTCGGTGAAACCATACCGAAGTTCCACAGGGTGAAGGCCGGCGAGGACTGGATGCCCATGAGGGCGAACATGTAGGTAAGGATCATAACCGTGCTCCAGCCGCCGGTTCCCAGGCCGAAGTGGATTATGCTTGGCACCTCGACGTACTTGGTTTCCAGCGCCTTGACGGCGGTACTGAACTCGCCCCAGCCGCCGAGAGCCGGTGCGGTGATAGTGAAGTAGCCCAGAAGGACGATGCTGAGAACAAGCAGGATGAACTGGATAACGCCGACCCAGGTACTGGCTTTCAAACCTCCGGTGACCACGTAGAACCAGACGATGAAGGCCATGAAAAACAGTCCGGCGGTGTAGGGAACGCCGGCGACGATTTCAAAGAGCTTGGCGGCGGCGATGAGCTGCAGTCCCGAATAGAACATCGAGTACAGGACAGCCGACAGTACCGTCAGCCAGCGGACGGCCTCATTGTTGTAGTAGTAGGCAAACATGTCGCCTGGAGTAACGAAGCCGTAGCGCTTGCCCAGCAACCAGTTTCTCTTGGCGAAAAAGGCGCCGGTGATGGGAATCGTCAAAACGTAGAATGACGCAAAGGCGTAGGCAAGACCATCGCGCCAGATGAGTCCTGGATGGCCGACGGTGGTCCAGCCGGAAAACGATGCTGCCGTGGCCGCCATCAAAAAGGCGATAAGCGGAATCGACCTTCCGCCGATGGCGTATCCCGATGCGGTTTTCTCTGTAAAGTAGCCTCTCAGGCCCCACCAAAAGCAATAGATGATGTAAATGCCTAAAAAGAGGTATACCCAGGTTCTAGGTTCCATAAGTGCTCTCCTCCTGTCTTAGTAATAGTTCTAGCTGACCGAAATCACGATAACAGCAAAGTGCCAGTCTTCCTCATCACCTCCTTGTCTGAAAACTGAAAAACGACAGTATTTC
>JGI12048J13642_10055717_pt1 | contig 32750 bp, 23 predicted proteins | sample ElkSlonscriptome_16_FD_13642 | JGI IMG/M metagenome (IMG submission 13642)
TCCTCACCTTGCAGTCCGGACATAAACACGCCAAAGTTTCGTTCCTGCTGTTTTTGAATGGCAGAATCCTCTTCACTGCTCTCCTGCGCTATGTCGACAGCTGGATTTTGGGTACGTTCAACGGCCAATTTCTCCTGCCTTGCCTGCTCGACCCTGGCTATAGAATCGCTGCGGCGGATAGCCTCCATCTGTGCTTCACGTGCAGGCTTGGTAATCAGACTGTATCCGACAAGGATCAATCCGATAAGAACGATTCCAACAATTGAATTTCTGTCCATTATCTCAACATTTTAATAACCGCCACAAAAGTAATGTTTTAGCTTAAATAATCAGGATTAATTTAGAAAAGTCCGTGGATTTTCGGTAAACGGCATTACCCTGCATGTTCAACAGCTGCCTTAATAAAACTAATAAAGAGGGGATGTGGATTAAGGACTGTACTGCTGTATTCCGGGTGAAACTGTGTACCGATGAACCAGGGATGTCCGGGCTGTTCCATGATCTCTACCAGGTTACTTTCAGGATTGATCCCGGCTGCGACCATGCCTTTCGATTCAAATTCCTCAAGAAAATCATTATTGAACTCATAGCGATGGCGGTGACGTTCCCTGATCAGTTTCTTCCTATAAGCCTTGTAGACCCTGGATTCCTCCACTAGTTCACAGGCATAACCGCCCAGTCGCATGGTACCTCCCTTTTCAGTAACACCTTTCTGTTCTTCCATGAGGTCGATAACGGGATGGGTAGTGATATTGGTCATCTCTGTGGAATGTGCATCCTTATATCCAAGAATATTCCTGGCAAATTCTATCACTGCGCATTGCAATCCGAGGCATATCCCGAAAAAGGGTATTTCGTTTTCCCTGGCATACTGAACGGCAAATATCTTTCCTTCGATTCCCCTGTCACCAAATCCGGGTGCCACAACGATTCCGTGATATCCGGCAAGGTCTTCATTCACCGTCTCCGGGGAGATCATTTCTGAGTGCAGGCAGGTAACATTCACTTTCGCATCATTGAGTGCGCCGGCATGGGTGAGCGATTCCAGGATCGATTTGTAGGAGTCGTAAAGTTCAACGTATTTACCAACCAGTGCAATGTTCACCTCCCTTTTGGCGTTTTTCAGCTTTTTGACAAAATTCCTCCAGGGCTTCAGGTCAATCCCGTCCCGGGGCTCAATATTAAGCCTTGCCATTACGGTCTTGTCAAGATTTTCTTCCTGCATCAGGAGCGGAACCTCGTAGATCGTTGAAACATCGATGGATTGGATCACCGACTCCAGGTTAACATTACAAAACAGTGCCACCTTTTTACGTATCTCTTTGGTGAGCTGGTGCTCTGTCCTCAACACAAGTATGTCAGGCTGAATCCCGTTTTCCAGTAATACCTTTACTGAATGCTGGGTAGGCTTCGTCTTCAGTTCACCTGAAGCATTCAGGAAAGGAACCAGCGTAAGGTGGATGATCGCAGTATTGTTATGCCCGAGATCCCACCGAAGTTGCCTGACCGCTTCAATATATGGAAGAGATTCAATATCACCAACGGTGCCACCGATCTCGGTGATGATAATGTCATATTTGCCTGACTTTCCCAGCAGGGTGATACGGCGCTTGATCTCATCTGTAATATGTGGTATCACCTGTACGGTCTTTCCCAGGTAATCCCCACGGCGTTCTTTATTGATCACCGACTGGTAGATCCTGCCTGTGGTCACGTTGTTGGCCTGGGAAGTCTGGATATCCAAAAACCGTTCATAATGCCCGAGGTCCAGGTCGGTTTCTGCACCGTCATCCGTTACGTAACACTCTCCATGCTCGTAGGGATTCAGTGTACCGGGATCCACATTGATATAAGGGTCCAGCTTCTGAATAGTTACAGAAAAACCGCGGGCCTGGAGAAGGCGTCCGAGTGAGGCGGAAATAATTCCTTTACCAAGTGAGGAGGTAACCCCACCCGTCACGAAAACATACTTTGTCTTGGTCAAACTTTTGGGAGATTAAGATTAAGGCACAAAGTAATAAATAATCTAGGTTGGAATGAAACTATATTTCGAGCTTTTTTCAACTAGATATCATCCTCCAGTTCATCAATGATCCGAACCTTTTCCTCAAGCAACTCAATTCTATTGTGTGCCTCCTCTATCTTTTCATTGAATTCCGAGATCGTCTCTTCCGCACTTTCTGTCTCCTTGAAGAAGCCGATGTTATTTTCCCACACACCGATATCATTCTTAAGCTGCTGCAGCTTGCTCACCATTTTATCCCGTTCAAACCGGATTTTACTATCCGATCGCGGACTGTTAAGTATGGCTGTTATCCTTATCCTGTAACGCATCAGGGACCTCTCCTGTTCTGGCAGATCTGTCTTGTCAATGATCCCATTCATGGCCGATTTAAAATCGTCGCGTATCTTGTCCTTTACCTCCACAGGCACGAAACCAATCTCGTTATAACGGCGCTGAAAATCCACCAGGGCTGACTGAAGTTTGGAAAGATCTGCAGGTGGATCAATACGCTCCATCTCTTCAATAAGTGCCTTTTTCTCCTTCAGGTTATCTTCATAAGAATCGTTCTTTCCACTGAAAAATTCAGACTTTTTGTTGAAAAAATGATCACAGGAAGCCCGGAACTTCTTCCACAGCCTGTCAGATTCCTTCCTGGGAACCGGACCGATCTCCTTCCACTTTTTTTGCAATTCGATCAGTTTGTCTGTTGTGCTTTTCCAATCCGTATTGTCCTTTAACTCATCCGCCTCTTCAATGATCCTGCGTTTTGCATCCATATTCTCCTTCTGGTGCTCGTAGGTCTTTTCGTAGAATTTGGCCTTTTTATCAAAGAATATGTCGCATGCTTTCCGGAAGCGTGCATATATTTTATTGTTGTCTTTTTTTGGTGCATAACCAATGGTCTTCCACTCCTTCTGGATAGCAAGTAATTCGTTTGTTTTTGCCACCCACCCGTTGTGTTTCTCAGGATTTTGTTCGGCAATTGCCTCCGCTTTTTCACATAACCCTCTCTTCTTCTCGAGGTTATCGACAAGCGATTCTTTCAGTTCGGATTGAAATTCCTGGTGGGCTTTGTTGATTACCGAGGTCGCGGCTTTAAACCGCTCCCACAAAGAATCTTTATGCTCCCTGGGGACAGGTCCGATCTCACGATACTGGGCGTGATATTTTTGAAGTGTACGAAATGCAGTTGAAACATCCTTCTCTTTTGCCAGCTCCTCTGCCTTCTCACACAAGCTGATCTTCTGTTCATAATTTTTTTGCAGGTCCATTTCCCTGAGTTCCCTGTTGATCTTCACATAGTCATTGAATTTGTCAACAAAGAAATTATAGGAATTCCAAAGGTCCCTCACATTTTGTTTGGGAACGATCCCAATATCAAACCACCTCTTCTGAAGTTGTTTAAATTTCCTGAATGTATGGTCGAAACGCTCCTGTCCCTCCATCAGGATCCTGAATTCTTCAAGGATCTCATTCTTTTCAGCCAGATTTTTTTCTTTCTCATCTTCGAGCTGTTTGTTAAATTCCGATTTCAGGCTCCTGTATTTTTCAAGCAATTCTCCCATTTCCCTGTCCACCGGGTCTTCAGCAGGTTTAAAATCCTGTTCCAGTCCTCCTTCTGCCAGGAACCGTTCCTTCTTGGCTTCCATCTCCTCCCCGACTTTCCTGTTGTAGACAGCCTCGATCTCATCTACCTCAGAACGCAGTTCCCCGAAAGGCTTATTGTTGATCAGATCGTCGAGGAACTTCACCAGGTCAGGTTTGCTAAGTAATTCATAATTGACCGTCTCCCTGGCGTCATCTTCCTGTTTGCGATCCTTCTTGTCTGTATCATGTTTTTTCTCCGCACGTTCGCTCTCTTCCTGCTCAAAAACAGCCTCTTTATCATCTGCCGGCTGATCAGAGGGTGTTTTGACAGATTCCACATCATCTTTCACTGTAGGATTTGAATCACCACCGGCAGATTTCTCTTCCTCCTCTTCACTGGGATCTGAAGGTTTCTTTTGGGATTTTTTCGGAGCTTTCTTATTGGATGCAGGGTCTTCAGAAGCTGTTTCATCGAAACCTTCAGATTCGCTCACCGTCTCTTCTTTTGATGATGCATCTGATGCCTCCTTTTCGGCTCCGGGGAATTCAACAGGATCAGGCGACTGATCCTTGGAAGATGTTTCTTTTTCGGGCCGGGATGCAGGATCCTCAGCTATTTTTTTATCGTTATTCGTATTTTCTAATGGATCATCTTCGCGATGTTCATTATTATCAGGATACTCCATAGAACCAGAGGATTATAATTAGATCAGTGAATACAAGTTACAGAATTTCTCATGAATTCCAATCATCTGTCAAAAAAACTGTTCGAAGACACATTCGCCTGATCATTCCTGAATACCGCAGGATTTGCTTATTTTTGTTTCATGATCAGGATCGACATTATCAGCGTACTGCCCGGATTGCTCGAAGGGCCCTTTGACCATTCAATCATCAAAAGAGCGAGAGATAAGGGACTTGCCGAAATCAACGTACACAATCTCAGGGATTATTCCACCAACAAACACAGGAAGGTGGATGATTATCCATTTGGTGGCGAAGCCGGAATGGTGATGTCGGTACAACCCATCGAAGCTGCAATTACTCAATTAAAATCAGAACGAAATTACGATGAGGTTATTTACACGTCACCGGATGCTCCAAAATTTACACAGTCAGTTGCCAATAAGCTCAGTAACATGAAAAACATCATTATTCTTTGCGGGCACTACAAGGGGGTTGACCAGCGGGTCAGGGATCACCTGGTCACCATGGAATTGTCAATCGGGGATTATGTGCTCTCAGGGGGTGAACTTGCAGCTGCTGTGATCACCGACGGTGTGGTGAGGATCATACCCGGGGCTATTTCAGACAGTAGTTCTGCACTTTCAGACTCTTTCCAGGACAACCTGCTTTCTGCCCCTGTTTATACCCGACCAGCGAACTACAAGGGATGGACAGTTCCTGAAGTGCTGACCTCCGGACATGCTGCAAAGATTGATGATTGGCGCCATGAACAGGCACTGGAGAAAACACGCAGATTGCGACCTGACCTGCTCGATGATGATTAGCGCAATACCTTTCTTACAAATGCAACAGTGAAATAGGACATCAGGAAAAGTCCTGCAAACCCTTCCAATGAAGAAACCCATCGAATACCCCGGAATGGAAAATGATCTCCGTACCCGATGGTAAGGAAGGTGATGGCACTGTGGTAAAACGATCTTGCAACAACTGACAGGGAATCATCCACAGAAGCAATAATGTCGGCGCCTGAGGTAGTGATCATCATTATATATACCAGACTGAAGATCACGAAGACAGTGAGCATGGTGGCAAGCACCCGGATCGGACTGGTGGCATACAACCCGGCTTTATCAAAGAGCGTAAGTTTAAACCAGTATACCGGGTAGCTCCATATTCCATTCAGCTTGCTCATCGTCAGAGATTCCTGCAGGTTGGCGCGTGCTTCATGCCGCTTGAATTCAACATAAGCATGGTCTTCATCCTCATACTGTCCGCACAGACTAAAATTCTCTTTCAGTATCCTGAATTGCTCTGCTCTGATACGCTGATTGCTGCCTTCCTGTCCCTTGATCAATGATTTCACATGGTTTTGCTTCCAGTCGATATAGATCCTGCCGATCAGCCGCATACCCGCAAACCTGATCGTTTCTACTTTCAGATCAAATTCATACGGATTCAGGTCGATGATGTCCCTGACGATCGTATTGGACAGATCGATGAACTTGCATTCCTGCAGACGCAGGTCGACATAGTCATCCAGATGGCAAAAGCGAAATGACAAAGTATGAAAGACTGATTTGTAAAAGGAGATATTACCAGAACCAAAATCCGTGCGTTCGAAGCTTACATCGATTCCCCTGAAGATCGCCTCCTCAAAGCTGATCGATCCCTTCCCGAAAGCCACCCGCTTGAAACTGAATTTCCCGGAATCCATCTCACTTGCCTCAAATGTGACCTCCCCGTCCCCAAATTGAGCTCGATTGAAATTCACGCGGCCCGACCCGAACTCAATCGTTCTGAAGTCAGCCCGGCCATCTCCGAACTCAGTGCGTTCAAAGCTGATCTTCCCGTTCTTGAATTTTGCATAATGAAAATCAACTTTCCCAGTGCCGAATCGGGCCACTTTGAATGAGATCTCACCACCACCAAAATCGGCATTGATAAAACTAACATCACCACCCGAAAACTCCGTGTTCGCAAATGAGATGTCTCCATCACCAAACTCTGTATATTGAAAATCCTTTGAACCGTTGCCGAATACTGCATTTCTGAAATTGACATAGGCATCTTCGACCACAACATTTTTGAAATCAAAATTGTAATCGGAAAAGATCACATTGTGAAAACTTACCTGTCCGCATTTAAACCGGGCTGAATCGAAATTGAGTGCCCCCCTGTGAAACCATGAAGAGGTCAGATCAAAACGCTCCTGGTCAAATATTGCATGTGAGAAATCAAATGGCAGGGAAGAATCAAAAAATGACCCGGTAGCCGAAAAGCCATTGATCCTGACCTGTGCCTTCCTATCCAGGTTGCGTGCCGACCGGAAATGATCCAGTGAAAATCTTGCAATGTAACACTGATCAAGTATGACCGGCTCACCCCTGTCGATCATCTGGTATATCTCCTCCTCATCCACATAACCAAGCAATTCAACAAGGGGCTTTGTTCTTTTTTCAACCTGGAATGTGATGATGGCTGTCTTTTTGTAGTAGTGCCCGTTCTTGTTTTTAAACTTCAGGTTCTTGATCTCAACCTGGAATGAGGTGTATCCGGGAATCATAATTGTTTCTTTCAGTTCAATAAAGATATAAATAAGTTGGAAATCTGCTACCTGTCACAAATTGCTTTGAAATCACAATAGTTGCAATGCTCTGTAACTTCCGTCTGCCTGAAAGGAACAGTCGGATCGAAGATCTCTTCAAGAACACCCCTTAAAAGTTGATCAAATGGTTCACTAAATTCATTGAATGATAGTAACGGCTCCTTCTTTCTGCTTACTCCCATCTCAAAGTGTGGGGTATACTTTTCACCAAAGAGGTCCCGCACCACATACAGCCCCGGCATCAGAGGTTCTTCAGGGTGTTCCTCGAGGTATAACAATGCATAGACAAGTGCCTGGAAGGCTTGCTTATTGCGCTTCACATTTTCTCCGTCGAACAGTGCTTCAATTGAATCAAACGATCTCCCGGCCTTCCCGGTTTTATAATCAATGATCCTTGTAACACCTCCATGCGGTCTGTCTACCCGGTCGATCAGTCCTCCGATCCTTACCTTCATCTGTTTCTCTCCCACAGATATTTCACGGGTGATCACACGATTTTCCTCCAGGCTGATCAGCTGGAGTGGTGCCTGCTCAGCATCCTTTTGAATGACCTTTAGAAGGTACTTCCTGATGATGGCAAGGATCACGAGGTTCCGCCCCTCGATCTCCCTGTTCCTGTCGGTGCCGAAAAACTCCTTCCTGAATGCCGCCGTGAGGGTCTTATCAAGCAGTTCTCCCTCCAACAGAGCCTCAAAATCATTTTTTGATGCGATCGCTCCCCGGGAAGCAATACCTTCATATAGCTGGTGTATGGTATGATGAAGTATATTTCCGAAACCGATGGCATCCACCTCCTCGAGCAACTCCTCCTGTTCCCTGATCTTTGCGATCTTCCTGAAATAAAAACGGAGGGGACATTCGATGTAAGTATTGAGCGAGGAGGGGGACAGGTACCTGTCATCCTCGTTACCTTCCAGGTATTGGTCCAGTCCGGCCATCACCTCGGGCCGTTTTTGGATCGTGATTGACCTTCCGGCTGAAGAACTGACCGGCATGACCGGTCTGATGATCTCTGCACCAAGATCATAATATGACTGGTAAAGGTAACGGCTCATCTCCCCGGACCTCACTCCATCCGTTGCTCCCTTATACAATAGGTCTACCTTTGCAGCCCGCTGGATGACCCGGTAAAAATAGTATGCATAGATTGCATCCATCTCTTCCCGTGTCGGAAGTCCGTATGCAATCCTCATCGAATATGGGATGAAGGAAAACCCCGATGACGTATCAGGCATTACATCTTCGTTTACAGAAAGCATGATCACGTTTTCAAAATCGAGCAACCGGGTCTCCAGGATACCCATCACCTGCAACCCGGCCAAAGGCTCCCCGGTAAAAGGGATGCGCTGACCTGCGATCACTCTCCTGAAGAGGCGCATGAAAGTACTCATCTCCACTTCGGATCGTCCATCTGTGATCCGGGCCAGTTTATTGAGCCTGCTCATCATTACCAGCACATATTCACGTTCCAGCTCCCGGAAGGATTGTTTGTCCTCATCCACAAAACTGGACAGCATATACCGCAGGATCTCATTGAGCACCTTGATAAGACCGGCCGGTGTGGACACTTCATCAAAGATCATTCGTTCAGGATCCTCCTCGAAAAATCCAGGGTTCAGGTATACACGATTCTCCCGGGTGATCCTCTCAACAAGTGACTGGGGATCTTTCCCTGAGATCATATTGAAATACTGGTGATTCAGGACCGACAGGACATCGCGATTGTAATACCTGGTATTCCCTTTGCTGTCTTTACCGGCGTGACGATACAGGCGAAGAATGCTCTCAACAAAACTATACAGTGGTGTATTGGTAAATGGGTACCCCATGGTTACATTCACATGGTCTACCTGTGGAGGCAAGGAATAGAGTACAGGCATCAATAGATTTTCATCACATGCAATGATGGCAGTATCACTGGCCTCCTCGATCGGAACGTCCCGTTCTGAAAGGATCTTATTTACTGTTTTGGCCTGGAGAATATCTGAAGGAAGATCGAAGATACGGATCTTACGATCCTTCCCCCTGGAATCAAATGTCAGGGGTCCCTCCTCCTGCGGGAACTCTTCCATGTTCTCCCGCAAGAACCTGCCTGCTTCCATATTTTCATCCGATACGTATAATTCATCACAGTCCCAGTAAAAGGAAGCCACTCCCCGCTTTTTCAATTTCCTGAACAGCTGCTTTTCACTGGCACTCAAAGCATTGAATCCGATAAATGCATATTGCCTGCCCTGGATCTTACCATCCAGCTGTTCCACCCCGGTCTCTGCAACCCGCCTGTAGATCCTTCCCTCATATCCCTCACTCCGGTGATCCAGTATCTCATTCAGACCATCGTAGATTTTTGGCATCAGGCTCCACGTAGAGAGAAAGACATCCTTTTCCCTGGTGGGTTCGCCCTGGTGAAAGCTTCGCCAGAATTTCCTTATGAACGCGACCTGCTCATCATCAAGTCCGCCAAATGCCTCATCAATCTCTTTCAGCTCCCTGATGTTCCTGAATATGGCGCCCGGTTCAACCATGTACTTATCCAGTGTGTCAAAATCAGAGATCATCATCTCTGCCCACGGATAGAATTCATCAAACGCCTCAGGTTCTGCAGCAACCTGCTCATAGATTCCGTATATATCGAACAGGAGGTCAAGTGGATCCGAAGTTTCCAGTCCGCTGAGACCACTCATTAGCTCATTGATCGTAACGATCTCAGGGGCCCAGGTAATCCCTGGGATGTGTTTTACCAGGTATCGTTTAAAGAACAGGCCGGAACGGCGGTTCGGAAAAACAAAGCAGTGGTCCGAAAGCTCTCCGGCCGACTTTTCAACCAGATGTTTTGCCAGTATTTCCAGAAATGAATTCATCCTAATTTATTCTTCTTTGTCCAATTAAACCTGTGTCTCTATTCAACCCATTGTCCTGTTCTCGAAAACCATTCCGTCAGGAACCGTCAGTATTCAATTTCTTGCCCTGCCAGCTGTCCCGCTCCTTCAATATCTCCTCAAATCTTTGCAGTACACGGTCATACCTGATTCCCCAACCTTCCCGGGCTGCTGTTCCAGGATTTACCTCACCCGCAATACGCTCCACAACGATTCCAGGATCGATACGCTCAATGATATCGGCCATCATCTGAAGATACTCCTCCATTTCATAAAAGTGAAAGCTCGCCGGTTGGTTTTGATATTGTCTCTCCATTACGGTTCCTTTGATCAACTGCAACTGGTGAAACTTCACACTATGCAGCGGCAGGGAGGAGATGATCGCTGTGTCATCGATATGCTGCTGCCTTGTCTCTCCTGGCAACCCGATGATAAAGTGCCCACCCGTTCTGATCCCTCTTCGGGCAGTTTCAGTGATGGCCTGACGGGCCTGCTCAAATGTATGCCCCCTGTTGATCAGGTTAAGCGTTTCGTCCCGAACAGATTCAATTCCATATTCAATGACCAGGAAACGCTTTTCCGACAGGGTGCGGAAATACTCGAGTTTTTCGGTGTCAACACAATCGGGACGTGTGCCGACCACGATCCCTACAACTTCCGGATGTTCAAGTGCGGGTTGATAAATGCGTTTCAGCTCTTCAAGGGGCGAATAGGTGTTGGAATAGGCCTGGAAATAGGCCAGGTATTTCGTCACTTTCCTGTATCTCCTGCGGTGAAATTCAATTCCCTCATCCAACTGTTGTTTCACCGGTTTGCATGCGTCATTATAAGAAGGGTTGAATGCGCTGTTGTCGCAGAATGTGCATCCTCCCCGACCCACGGTGCCATCCCTGTTCGGACAGGTAAATCCTGCATTTACAGATAGTTTCTGCACGCGTTCTCCGAATTCCTTCCTGAAATAGTCGGAATACGCATTGAATCTCCGGTCTGTTCCCCAGTCAAACTTCATTTTAGACCACTTTTATTACTTTTTCCACCATCACGTACCAGATGTACCCCTCAACATTGCGGTATCCCATCTCTTCCAGCAGGGATGCATATCGCCTGACCTGTCTCTCATGGGAGGCAAGCTCTGCATCGCCGAATTTATAATCAGTAACGATGGTCCTGTCATTCATGATCATCACCCTGTCGGGCCGGTACACCTCCCCATCTGAATATATATCCCTTTCATTGATCACTTCAGCCTGACCCTGAAACCAGTCTATCACTGCAGGCTCCTTAAGTTTTACATAGATCAGATCCTGCAATTTTTCCGACTGGTCCCTGGTGAGGATACCTTCACGCATATATTTCTGAATTGCATGTGGCACATCAGCATTCGACCGGATCATCCCAAAGATTTCGTGCATCAGGTTTCCGAAATCAAGATGGTTTTCCTGTTGTCCTGCCTGATCCTGGAAATAATCCCTGCTCTTCAGGCTCAATCTCAGATTTTCATTGCGGAAGCTTACCGGATAATTATCGATCTGCCACTGCGCTTTTTCCGATGTATCCCTTTTGTGGGAATTTCCGAGTGAACCCAGTTCAAACCCTGTTTCCGTCACATGGTTTTCCAGATCCACCTGCAGGGGATCCAATTGCTGTTTATTCATCGCAGCTGCCGACATGACCAGTTGGCCGGCAGATCGGATCCTGTTCTTCTTATCAGGTTCCGGTATTCCCATCAGCAAGGCATCTTCCGCACGGGTAAGTGCAACGTACAGGATATTCAGACTGTCGACATGCCCCATTACAAGTTCTTCCAGGTAAGCTTCTGAAAATAGCGACTCCTTCAAAGATTTCTTAAATTTTACCGGCACCACGGGAATAGAGTCAAAGGGGGTTCCTTCCGTGTTACACCACAATACCGAATCATTAAAACCGGACGAGGAAGGGCTCAGTTCCCAATCGCAAAATGGCAGAATAACAGTCTTGAATTGCAGTCCTTTGGCCTTGTGGATGGTGATGATACGGATGGCCTCCTGCTCTTCCGAGACCGTGATCGACTTGCGTGAACCGTACTCCTCCCAGTAACGGATAAAGTCGTGCAGACTCCCGGGCTCATTGTGCTGTAATTCCAGCACCACCTCCTGAAATGCCTGTATATAGGGAAGATCTGGAGTTCTTTTTTCAAGTCCGAAAAATTCAATGATCGTTTCAACGAGTTCGAACAGCGGTTTTCTTTTCATTGCCGGAACCATTGCTGCGAATTTATCTCCCAGTAGCTCTCCGATCGTATTTCCCGGAACAAATGCACTGGTAACATCGCTTCCGTCTTCCGCAATGATCCACAGGTAGTAGCCAAGTGAAATATTATTCAGCTGGTCGCGCTCATTCTGAAGGAATTTAAGCACACTGGTGATAAATTTAACAGCGACATTTCTGTCCAGGAATAGTGAATCATTGGAGACAAAATTGTAATTGTACCTGTCGTCCTGCTCCCCTTGAAGGGTCATCAGCAACCTGGCGACCTCAGCCCCTTCGCGGTTGGTTTTCACCAGGATCGCAATATCACCAGACGCATATCCCGCATCCTGCAACTCCCTGATCCATTCCGGAACCCTTTCCAGCGAAATATCCTTGAATTTACGATCATCTTCCGCCAGGATCTCAGCCCGAACATATCCACCCGGTCCTGCTTTGCTTTTCGGGACCTTCTGGATAACCTCGCTGTATGCCACTGTGAAAAGATCATCCCATTTTTGTCTGTCTGCCTCATCCATCCAGATCGCGGAAGATTCTTCATTGATGCGTTCCCTGACAAGTCCGGGAGCCCGTGTGAACAGGGTGTTATTGAACCTGACGATCAGCTCCTCACTTCTCCAGTTCGTATCCAGGGATTCCTGGCCGATCTCATATCCGGGAAAGGCCACAGCTACCCTGTCCGCCAGTATCTTCCAGTCTGAATTCCGCCAGCGGTAGATCGATTGCTTGACATCCCCGACAACGATGTTCTCCTTGCCGGTGGACAACGTATGCTCCAGCAGGGGCCTGAAATTTTCCCATTGAAAAACTGACGTATCCTGGAACTCATCCAGCATGATATGATCAATAAAACTCCCGGTTTTCTCGTAAATGAACGGCGTTGGATTGTCTGCGATCAATCCCTTCAGGAACCGCGAGGCATCTGAGAGCAGGAAGAGGTTTTTCTCGTCGGTGATATCAAGAATCCTTTCCGAAATATCATTCAGTATACCAAGCGTATACACATATTCCCTTACGGACTCAAACGAATTCAGGAGGATGGTCTTGCCATAAATTTCACGGAGCGCAGGCTGAAGTAAACCATCTATCAGAGCGACCCTGGCCTGGTTGCTGTCCTCCTCTTTCCTCCATTTTGAAATGTCGTGCAGACTATTCTTCTGTCCGTCGGTGAGTAAAATCCTTTCACCCGTTGCTGCCTTGAAAAAATAGGATGCCGGATTCCGTGAGACACCGTGAAAATCTTTTAGCTCCAGACCAGCATCCCGGATCGCTGCAACTGCCTCCTCAGCCTTGTCTCTTACCTGGCTGGTGACCGATGTCTCCATCTCGTCAAGCCTGCTCATGAAGATTCTGAGCCGGTCCCTGTTGATCCCTGCGCCATACCTGAGCATCACCTCCTGGTATTCTTCAGTAAACAATTCCTCGCCCAGTCCAATGATCTCACTCCTGAAATTCCAGCCACGGGAGGCTTCGATCCTCGTCTCGGCCAGACTGAGCATCCAGTTAAGCATTTCCTTATCTTCACCAAGCTCCAGGAACATCCTGTCAACAGCCTCCCCCAGGATGCGGTCCCGGTCAAGCTCCAGGTTAAAACCGGCCGGCAGACCAATCTCCCTGGTAAAGGATCGGATCACCCCCTGGAAGAACCGGTCGATGGTGCCCACCGAGAAGCGGGAATAGTCGTTCAATATCCTTACAAGCAGATTTCTTGAGGCAGCTACCAGTAGGTCCCTGTCAAACCCGGTCGACTTTCCCAGGATCTCTACCGCCTCGTTGCGCTCACCGGCCTCCAGCCTAGAGATCGCATACAACTGATCAAGGATCCTTGACTTCATCTCCCCTGCTGCCTTGTTGGTAAAGGTGACCGCCAGGATATGCCGGTAGGACAAAGGGTTTTTGAACAACAACTCCAGGTACCCCATGGTGAGCTGAAAGGTCTTTCCCGATCCTGCAGAAGCCTTGAATATGGTCAATGGTGACATTTCTTAAAGATAAAGAAATAGATGGTAAAGTGGATGGACGGAGGTGAATTGTTCTAAGGGCAAGGGGCAAGGGGCAAAGGGCAAGGGGCAAGGGGCAAAGGGCAAGGGGCAAAGGGCAAGGGGCAAGGGGCAAGGGGCAAAGGGCAAGGGGCAAGGGGCAAAGGGCAAAGGGCAAGGGGCAAGGGGCAAGGGGCAAGAGGCAAAGTCAGTCGCCAGTGGGCAGCCGGCAGTCAGCAGCCGGCAGTCAGCAGTCAGCAGCCGGCAGTCGGCAGCCGGCAGTCTAAAACGATCTTCTCTTAACTCTTAACTCTTAACTCTTAACTCTTAACTACCCCTAAAGTGTTTTCTTCACCTCGGTCTCCTCGTAGGCCTCGATCACGTCCCCGACCTTGATGTCGTTGAAGTTTTCGATGTTCAGTCCGCACTCCAGTCCGGTCACCACCTCTTTCGCATCATCCTTGAATCGCTTGAGGGAGCCCAACTCGCCTGTGTAGACCACGATCCCGTCCCGGATCAGTCTGATCTTGGAAGTACGCCTGATCTTGCCCTCCTTGACCATACAACCTGCGACAGTCCCAACCTTGGTGATCTTGAAGACATCGAGAACCTCCAGGGTCGCGACGATCTCCTCCCTGATCTCCGGTGAAAGCATGCCTTCCATGGCTGCCCTTACCTCTTCGATCGCATCGTAAATGATGGAGTAGAGCCTGATATCGATCTGTTCTTTCTCGGCAAGCTTCCTGGCACTCAGAGACGGGCGGACCTGGAAACCAATGACAATGGCATTCGAAGCCGCTGCCAGCAGAATATCGGATTCCGATATCTGACCCACAGCCTTGTGCTTGATATTCACCTGTATCTCGTCGGTACTCAGTTTGATCAGTGAATCGGAAAGTGCCTCTACGGATCCGTCCACGTCTCCTTTCACGATGACATTCAGCTCCTGGAAGTTTCCAATTGCAATTCTCCTGCCGATCTCATCGAGTGTAATGTGTTTCTTGGTCCGCAGATCCTGCTCACGCTGCAATTGTTCACGCTTGTTTGCAATCTCTTTTGCTTCGCGGTCACTTCCCATGACATTGAAACGGTCACCCGCCTGTGGTGATCCATTGAGTCCGAGGATCATCACTGGTGTAGAGGGACCTGCATCTTCGATCTTGTGACCCCTTTCGTTGAACATCGCTTTTACGTGTCCGAAAAACTGACCGGCAATCACCACATCCCCGATATTCAGGGTTCCCGCTTCCACAAGCATCGTGGCAACATTACCACGTCCCCTGTCAAGTGTTGATTCAATGATCGTACCCACTGCACGCTTGTTGCCATTTGCCTTGAGTTCCAGCAGTTCTGCCTCGAGGAGTACCTTTTCAAGCAGTTCGTCTATGTTGATCCCGTTTTTTGCAGAGATCTCCTGTGACTGGTACTTGCCACCCCAGTCTTCGACCAGGTAATTCATATTGGCCAGCTCCTCCTTGATCTTTTCCGGATTGGCAGTTGGACGGTCGATCTTATTGATGGCAAAAACGATCGGCACTCCTGCTGCTGCAGCATGGTTGATCGCCTCCACGGTCTGTGGCTTCACCCCGTCATCGGCGGCAACCACGATAATGGCGACGTCGGTGATCTGGGCACCCCTGGCCCGCATGGCGGTAAATGCTTCGTGTCCGGGTGTGTCCAGGAAGGTGATCTTCCTTTTATCTTCCAGCTCAACCCCGTATGCACCAATGTGCTGGGTAATCCCACCGGCCTCACCGGCAACGACATTTGCACTTCGTACGTAGTCAAGCAGCTTGGTCTTTCCATGGTCGACGTGACCCATCACTGTTACGATGGGCGGACGCGGTTCGAGTGTTGATTCGTCATCCTCCTCTTCGGAGATCACATCCATGACATCTGCACTGATGAATTCAACCGTAAAGCCAAACTCATCGGCAAGCAACGACATGGTCTCTGCATCCAGGCGCTGGTTGATGGAGACAAACAGCCCCAGGTTCATACAGGTCTGGATTACCTCCGTGGGTGGCACATCCATCATCGATGCAAGTTCGTTTACAGAGACAAACTCCGTAACCTTCAACACCTTCTTGTCCTGCTCCTGCTTCTCCTCTTCCTCCTGCAGCTTTTGCTGGAAGGTATCGCGCTTTTCACGACGGTATTTTGAAGCCTTGGACTTTCCCCCCTTGGTGGTCAGTTTTGCGAGCGTATCCTTGATCTGCTTCTGTACATCTTCTTCACTCACTTCGGGACGGGATCCACGTTTTTTGCGTTTTCCCCCCTTGTCACGACGCCCCTTATCCTTATCAACATCAACACGGGATGTATCCTTCTTGATGCGTTTTCTTTTCTTCTTCATGTCGGCATCAGAATCGGAGCTTGATGCCACAGGTTTTTTCTTCTTCGGCTGCCTCTTCTCCGGAAGGTCGATCTTTCCTATCACGGTCGGACCGGATAGCTTTTCATAGTTGGTCGGAATAAGGTCATCCTTCTTCTTGGCGACAGGCTTTTCCTCTTCAGGCTGTTCCTCCTTCTTCTCTTCCTTCGGTTCGGATTGTTTTTCTTCAGCCACCGGTGCCTTTTCGTCAGCCTCCTTCTCCTTTTCCTTCTTCTCTTCAGCTGCCTTTTTGTCTGCTTCGACAGATGCTTTTTCCGCCTCTTTTTCCGCCTCACGATCCGCCTTCGTCTTTTTGGCCGGGCGTGTCTTCTGGTTCATGGATTCCAGGTCGATCTTTCCAACGACCCGCGGTCCGCCATCTTTTTCTGTTTTCTCCTCTTCCGCGGCCGGTTCTTTTTCCTCCTCAGGTTCTTCCTTCTCTTTAGCAGCGGGTTTTTCAGGTTCTGCTTCCTCCTTATTCTTTTCCTCTTTCTTTTCTTCTTTCTCCGGCTCTTTCTCCGGCTTCGCCCTCTCTTCCGTTCCGGGCGTATTGTCGGTAATGAGCAGTTCAGGCTCATCCGTGGAGGACTCCTTCTCTGTATCAGCAGCATCCTCCTTCGACTCGGTCTTATCCCTGAAGTTCTTCAGGGTCAGCATTTCCGCATCCTTCTTCACGTTTAGATCCGTGCTGTATTCCTCCACAAGAAGCTCATACAACTCAGGCTCGATCTTTGTGTTTGGATTTGAATCCACATCATGACCCTTCTTGTGCAGGAACTCCACGATGGTAGAGATCCCCACATTAAACTGCCTGGCTGCCTTGCTTAATCTTGTCGCCTTTTTTTCTGCCATATATTGCTTATTCTATAAAAATATACTTACCCGCCTCAAATTGTTGCGCCTATTCAAATTCCTCATTCAGGACCTTCATCACCTCCCTGATGGTCTCCTCTTCAAGATCGGTTCTTTTTACGAGATCTTCGATAGAAAGATTCAGTACCGATTTTGCAGTGTCGCACCCGATCGCTTTCAGCTCGTCAAGCACCCAGCTTTCAATTTCATCGGCAAATTCTTCCAGGCTCACATCCTCGTCATCATCCTCGTTCATCTCGCGATATACATCGATCTCATAACCAGTCAGCTGACTCGCCAGCTTGATGTTCAGTCCGCCTTTACCAATGGCAAGTGACACCTCTTTGGGCTGCAGGTAGACTTCGGCTTTCTTATCTTCATCATTGAGCTTGATCGAAGTGATCTTGGCCGGACTCAGTGCCCGTGATATAAACAGGTTCAGGTTATTGGTGAAATTGATCACATCAATATTTTCGTTTCGGAGCTCCCGGACGATCCCGTGGATCCTGGATCCCTTCATCCCAACACATGCGCCCACCGGATCGATGCGCTCATCATATGATTCAACAGCCACTTTTGCACGTTCACCGGGTACACGCACGATCTTCTTGATCGTGATCAGTCCGTCAAAGATCTCCGGCACCTCCAGTTCGAACAAACGCTCGAGGAACATCGGAGAAGTTCTCGACAGGATGATCAGCGGGTTGGCATTCCGCATTTCAACCGCGATGACCACAGCCCTGAGCGTGTCTCCCTTTCTGAAATAATCGGATGGGATCTGCTCTGCCTTGGGAAGGATCAGTTCATTTCCTTCATCGTCCAGCACCAGGATCTCCCGCTTCCAGATCTGGTAGACCTCACCGGTAACAATATCCCCGGTCCGGTCCTTGTATTTCATGAAGATTGAATTTTTCTCCAGTTCAAGGATCCTGGCTGAGAGATTTTGACGGAGAGAAAGAATCGAGCGCCTCCCGAAATCCTTCATCTTCACCTCGTCTGAAACCTCTTCCCCGACCTCGTAATCTTCATCGATCAATTTTGCCTGCTTGAGGCTGATCTGCAGGTTGGGATCCTCAACTTCCCCATCCTCCACAACTTCACGGTTCCTCCATATCTCAAAATCACCCTTGTCAATGTTAATGATGATATCGAAATTCTCGTCAGAGCCGTAATTTTTCTGAAGCAAGCTCCTGAAAACATCTTCCAGCACACTCATCATGGTCACACGGTCAATGTTCTTCAGTTCCTTGAACTCTGAAAACGTATCAAATAAATTCAGATTTTCCATTTTAACCCATCAATACTTTAAAATTTCACAACAACTTTGGTTGATTTAATATCCTTGAAAGCAAATTGCTTGCTTACCGGTACACTCTTTTTTTTCTTCTGGCTTCCTCCTGCGATCATCTTCTCCGTCACCTCAACGGTGATCTCATCTTCATCCACTTCAAGCAGGGTTCCCTTCTTTTTATTCCCGTCGGTGAATATGATCTCTATCTCACGACCGATATTCTTTTCATACTGTTGCTTCATCACCAGTGGTGCACCGAGTCCGGGCGAAGAGACCTCCAGGCTGAAATCAGGATCAATCTCGTCCAGCTCTCCTGTCAGCCAGCGCGACAGTTCGGCACACTCCTCAATGCTGACTCCCTTCATGGAATCAACGAGTACGCGGACCTCCCCGGCCTTTCCGGTCATGACATCCACCAGGAAAAGCGCTGTCCCCCCGATACGGCTGTTAACCAATTCCCTTACCTTACTTTCAGCAATCATATTGTCAATAAAATAGGGGACGCCAGTCCCCTATAATTTCTACCTCGTTTCAATCAACACGCAAAAGTACATATTTTCATTCAAATACCAAAAAATCAGGCCTTTTTTACTTGTACTGATGAAGTTTATAATGAAAGCCTTAATTTTGAGATCTGATCGACAGTTCCGGGTTTATGCACCCCCCTGAAACAAAGCATTTAAAACATGGAAAGACCGACCAATAAATTCAAGATTATAAACGACCCGGTATATGGATTCATCAAGATCCGATTCGAAATCATCTACCACCTGATCGAACACCCCTATTTCCAGAGGCTGAGAAGGATCCGCCAGTTAGGCATGACACACTTTGTCTATCCCGGGGCAAATCATACCCGGTTTCAGCACGCCCTTGGAGCGATGCACCTGATGGCCGAAGCCATTGCATCGATCAGGAGCAAGGGTCATGAGGTCACCGAGGTGGAGGAGGAGGCTGTTACCATTGCGATCCTGCTGCACGACATCGGACATGGGCCGTTCTCACATACCCTCGAGAAGACATTGATCTCAGGGATCCGGCACGAGGATATCTCCCTGGTGATGATGGAGATCATGAACGAAGAATTCAACGGCAAACTCTCCCTGGCCATCAGTATCTTCAGGGATGAATATAAAAAACGCTTTCTTCACCAGCTGGTAAGCGGACAACTCGATGTGGACCGGATGGACTACCTGCGCAGAGACAGCTTCTTTACCGGGGTGACGGAAGGTTCCATCGGCACCGACAGGATCATCAAAATGCTCGAAGTACATGACGACCTGCTGGTGGTGGAGGAGAAAGGGATCTATTCCATTGAAAAATTCCTCGTGGCACGCCGGCTTATGTACTGGCAGGTTTACCTGCACAAAGGTGTGATTGCCGCCGACCAGCTACTGATCATGATGCTCAGGCGGGCAAAAGACCTCGCCGCACAAGGCGAAAAGCTTTTCGCCACACCCGCCCTGGACTATTTTCTGTATCAGCGGGGAGGAAAGATGTCGGAGAGCAACAGGACGGAATTCATGGAACATTTCAGCGGGTTGGATGACAATGATATCATCAGCGCGGCCAAGGTGTGGAGCCGTTATGAAGATCCGGTCCTCCGTTTCCTCTGTTCCGGTTTTGTCAACCGGAAACTCTTCAGGATCGAGATCGGCAGGGAACCGTTTTCTCAAGAAAGGTTGCTTCAAGAGGTGGAAAGAGCTGCCATTGCCTGTAATATTCAGCATAAAATGGCCGAATACCTGGTGGTTTCCGACAGCATAAGCAACCATGCATACTCAAATATTGACGATGATATAAAGATCCTTTCACGGGACAGGAAGGTGAAAGAGATTACCGAAGTGTCTGAGATTTTGAATGTCTCTGTCCTGTCGAGGCAGTTAAGTAAATTTTTTCTTTGTTATCCCAAAAAAAACGAAGATCCACAATAGAAATATTGTTACAGTCGTTTTATTAGAATAGCCATAAACAGAGAACCAGCCTGAATGAATTTTACCGCAAAAATGATCGCAGAATTCCTGCGAGGAACAGTTGAAGGAGATCCAGATGTAAGTGTCAACGATGTAGCAAAGATTGAAGAGGGCAAAGAGGGTGCGCTCTCCTTCCTGGCCAATCCGAAATATGAAAAATACATTTACAGCTCCGGATCCTCTGTCATCATCGTCAACAAGGATTTCAAGCCTGAGAAGCCGGTCGGTGCCACGCTGATCCGGGTGGAAGATGCCTATGAGGCTTTTGCGTCACTTTTGCGGATGTACGAGCAGAGCAAACCGAAAAAATCAGGGATCAGCGAGCAGGTTGCCGTAAGCGAGAAGGCCGGGCTGGGAAAAGAGATCTACATTGGTGAATTTGCCGTGGTCAGTGAAGGCGCGGTGATCGGGGACCATGTGCAGATCCATCCCCAGGTGTTCATCGGGGAGAATGTGAAAATAGGCGACAATTGCACCCTATACCCAGGCGTGAAGATCTATCATGATTGTGAAATAGGTAAAAACTGCACTTTCCACTCCGGGGTTGTGATCGGGGGTGACGGATTTGGATTTGTTCCGGATGAGAACAACGCTTTCAGCAAAGTGCCCCAGCTGGGCAATGTGATCGTGGAGGACAATGTGGAGATCGGTGCCAACACCACGGTTGACCGCGCCACCATGGGGTCGACCATCATCCGCAAAGGGGTAAAACTTGACAACCTGATCATGGTGGCACACAACGTTGAGATCGGTGAAAATACTGTGATCGCCGGGCAGACCGGCATTGCGGGATCCACGAAGGTGGAGAGTGATTGTTTGCTGGGCGGACAGGTGGGGATTGCTGGTCATATAAGGATTGCCAAAGGAGTTAAGATCGGCGCACAGGCAGGGATCAATAACAGCGTAAAAAAAGAGGGGGCAGTGCTCATGGGGTCACCTGCATTCGACCTGCAATCGTTTTACAAGAGCTATGCGGTGTTCAGGAGGTTGCCGGAATTGCGGAAAGACCTGATCGAGGTGGAGAGGGCTGTGAAGCCATCGCCCGAAAGCGGAACCAAATAGGTACCTGCCAGCAGATTGACCCTCTACAAATATTTTGTTAAAAGCATTCACCCCAAAATCCGTCAAACGAATTTTTGTATCTTGCGGCGGTTAAAATTTTTGAAAATTTCTTCATGTATGGCTGAAAAGCAAAGAACGCTCAAAGAACCCCTCTCCTTCCATGGAAAAGGTCTGCATACCGGGGTTGAAGTAAATATGACCCTCCTCCCCGCACCCGAAAATCACGGCTATGTCTTTAAGAGAACTGACCTCCAGGGGGAACCCGAAATTACGGCACTTGCCGAAAATGTGACCGACACCTCACGTGGTACGACCATCGAAGAGAACGGGGCCAGGGTTTCCACCATTGAACATGTCCTCTCAGCACTCGCAGGGATGCAACTCGACAACACCATCATTGAACTGGATGGTCCGGAAGCACCGATCCTGGACGGAAGTGCAAGGGAATATGTTGAAGCCATACAAAAATCAGGCGTGGTCGAACAAAACGCCGAACGCAGGTATTTCAAGCTAAAGGAGAAGGTTGAATACTACGATGAGGAAAATGGTGTCCATATCATTGCCTACCCCGACCAGATGCAGAGTATCAATGTGCTGATCGACTACAATTCTGATGTCCTGGGAAACCAGTACGCCACACTTGAGCACTGGGAAGACTTCAAAACGCAGATCGCACCCTGCCGCACATTCGTATTCCTGCATGAACTGGAACAACTGGTCAAACTAAACCTCATCAAAGGGGGCGATCTTGACAATGCCATTGTGATCGTCGACCACGAGATGCCGCAAGAGGATATCGACCGGCTCTCCGATCTCTTCAACCAGCCGAAGATCGAGGTGCACGAAGGGATCCTCAACAACCTGGAACTGCGGTTCAGCAATGAACCGGCAAGACACAAGCTGCTTGATATGATCGGCGACCTGGCACTTGTCGGACGCTGGTTCAAAGCCAAGATCATCGCCACGCGGCCTGGTCATGCTGCAAACGTAGAGTTTGCCAGACAGCTGCGGCAGGTCATGCAGAAGCAGTTGATGAAGAAGCATATCCCGGTATATGATCCCAACAAGGAACCGGTATACGATATCAACGAGATCAAAAAGAAATTGCCGCACAGGCCCCCCTTCCTGCTGATCGATAAAACGATTTACCTGGACGAAAAAAGGGTGGTTTGCATCAAGAACGTTACCCTGAATGAACCCTTTTTCACAGGGCATTTCCCTGATGAACCGGTGATGCCGGGAGTATTGCTGATCGAAGCGCTGGCACAGACCGGGGGAATGTTGATTCTTGGCCTGGTGCCGGACCCGGAAAACTATTCCACCTATTTTGTCAAAATCGACAAAGTGAAATTCAAGGCGAAAGTGGTCCCGGGTGATACATTAATTCTGAAAATGGACCTCCTTTCACCGCTTCGAAGGGGCATTGCCCATATGTTTGGCGAGATATTTGTGGGTGACAAACTGGTTTGCGAAGGCGAACTGATGGCCCAGATCGTAAAAGATAAAAACATAGACTGAATATGACGAAACCCACCGCCAATATCCATCCCGATGCCAAACTAGGCAAAAACGTAAAGATCGAACCTTTTGCCACCGTCTATGATGATGTGGAGATCGGTGACGGAACATGGGTGGGCCCCAATGCCATCCTGATGCCCGGAACAAGGATCGGGAAAAATTGTAAGATCTTCCCCGGAGCAGTCATCTCTGCAGACCCCCAGGACCTGAAATTTGATGGGGAATATACTACTACGATCATCGGGGACCATACCACCATCCGCGAATTTGTCACCATCAACAAGGGAACGAAAGCGAAAGGGAAAACGGTCGTGGGTAGTGGATGCCTGCTGATGTCTTACGTACATATCGCGCATGACTGTATTGTGAAAGACCGCGTGATCATTGGCAGTTATGCCGGACTGGCAGGTGAGGTGGAGGTCGATAACTGGGCCATCGTGAGCGCAGGAACACTCGTTCATCAGTTTGTCCGCATAGGCTCGCACGTGATGATCCAGGGAGGAAGCAAAGTGAGCAAGGATGTGCCCCCCTTTGTACTTGCCGGTCGCGAGCCACTCTCCTTCACCGGTATCAACTCCATCGGTCTGCGCAGAAGGGAAATCCACAACGATACCATCTATGCCATCCAGGAGGTTTACCGCATTATTTACCAGCGCGGACTGAACATTTCTGATGCCCTCGACTTCGTGGACGTCAATCTCCCCGCCTCCAACGAACGCGATGAGATCGTCCAGTTCATCAGGGATTCAAAACGCGGGATCATCAAAGGATACTTCGACGGGAACAATAAGGAAGAGTAGAGTGGATAGTTAAGAGTTAAGAGTTAAGAGTTAAGAGTTAAGAGTTAGTTTCCATATGCCTGCCAGCCCTGCGCCTGCAGTGAGATGGCACTTCCGTCCCCTGTCATCATGATCGCCTTGCCTTTGTGCTCGGTAATGTTTCCGATGATGCTCACGCCCGGAATGCTTTTTACCTTGTCGTGGGCCGACAATGGAATGGTGAACAGGATCTCGTAATCTTCTCCACCATTCAACGCCGGGATCAGCGGTTCGATCTGGAATTCAGCCGCCGCCAGGTTCACCTCCATCGTTACCGGCAGCTTGTCCTGGTAGATCACTACACCGCAATCCGACTGTTTACATATATGCAATAATTCTGAAGAGAGCCCGTCACTGATATCGATCATCGAGGTGGGTCTTATATCCAGCTCCCGCAACTTCAGCAAGGTCTCCACGCGAATGTCGGGCTTCAGGAAACGACCGACAACATATTCATAATCCCCAAGTTTCGGCTGGATACTGCTGTCCTCCTCGAACACCTTCTTCTCCCGTTCCAGTACCTGCAGTCCCATGTAGGCCGCACCCAGATCACCCGTTACACATACCAGGTTGTTCACCTTTGCCCCGTCACGATAAATGATCTCCTTCTGCGCCGCCGTTCCCAGCGCAGTCACCGAGATCATCATTCCGGTCACGGATGCAGTCGTATCTCCCCCGACCAGGTCCACTCCATACTGTTTGCATGCGGCATACACCCCCTCGTAAAACTGCTCAAGTGCCTCCACGGAGAATTTTCCCGAGATCGCAACAGAAACAGTTACCTGGCGGGGCACCGCGTTCATGGCATATACATCCGAAAGGTTGACAACCACGGATTTGTACCCCAGGTGTTTCAGCGGTGTATACATCAGGTCAAAGTGGATCCCCTCTACCAGCATGTCGGTGGTCACCACCTGGCAATCATCACCCTGACCGATTACCGCGGCATCGTCTCCTATGCCTTTAATTGTCGTATCCTGAATGTTCCGGGCATCCTTCGTCAGATGCTCGATCAGACCAAATTCTCCCATCTCTTCGATCGACCGTAAACGCTCTTCTTTCATAATACACTGAGATATGATGAACAAAACCATTTGCATGGTGTAGTACAAATGTAATGACAAGTTTTGTATATTTGCATCTATTTTAAATTAATCCATTTAAATAGGAGAACAGGAAGATAAAGCGGGGGAAATATGGCACGTGAACAGGACAAGATCATCGATAAAGTAACCAGCAGTGATTATAAATTCGGGTTCGAAACTCTGATAGAAACAGATACACTGCCACCGGGTCTGAACGAGAATGTCGTCAGGGCCATCTCGGCAAAAAAAGAAGAACCCGAATGGCTGACTGAATTCAGGCTGAAAGCCTACAGGCACTGGCTCACAATGAAAATGCCGGAATGGGCGCACCTGAAGATCCCGGAGATTCATTACAACGACATCATCTATTATGCGGCTCCCAAAAGAAACGCAAAGTATGAAAGCATGGACGATGTGGATCCGGAACTCCTGGATACATTCAATAAACTCGGTATCCCGCTGGAAGAGCAAAAACAGCTCGCCGGCGTGGCAGTGGATGCCGTGATGGACAGTGTGTCTGTCAAAACTACCTTCCAGGAGACCCTGGCCGACCTGGGGATCATCTTCTGCTCCTTCAGTGAGGCGGTGAAAAACTATCCCGACCTGGTGAAAAAATATATGGGCAGCGTGGTGCCCTATACAGATAATTATTTTGCTGCCCTGAATTCGGCGGTCTTCAGCGACGGCTCATTCTGCTTTATCCCCAAAGGGGTAAGGTGCCCGATGGAATTGTCGACCTATTTCAGGATCAACGCCGCAAATACCGGTCAGTTTGAAAGAACACTGATCGTGGCCGAGGATGATTCCTACGTGAGCTACCTGGAAGGATGTACCGCCCCGATGCGTGACGAGAACCAGCTGCATGCCGCCATCGTGGAGATCGTGGCCCTGGAAAATGCAGAGGTGAAATATTCCACGGTACAGAATTGGTACCCGGGTGACAAGAACGGCAAAGGTGGTGTCTATAACTTTGTAACCAAACGAGGGATATGCAGGGGTGACAACTCCAAGATCTCCTGGACACAGGTCGAGACGGGATCGGCCATCACCTGGAAATATCCCAGCTGCATTTTGCTGGGTGATAATTCAAAAGGTGAGTTCTATTCCGTGGCGGTGACCAACAACCACCAGCAGGCCGATACGGGAACGAAAATGACCCACATCGGGAAAAACACGAAAAGCATCGTGGTATCCAAGGGAATCAGCGCAGGTTTAAGCGAGAACTCTTACCGCGGACTGGTGAAGGTGCTCAAGGGGGCAGAAAATGCAAGGAATTTCTCCCAGTGCGACAGCATGTTGCTCGGAGACAAATGCGGTGCACATACCTTTCCCTACCTGGAAATTGAAAACGATACCGCGATCGTAGAGCATGAAGCGACCACCTCGAAGATCGGTGAGGACCAGATCTTCTATTGCAACCAGCGAGGTATTGATACGGAAACCGCCATCGGACTTATTGTCAACGGTTACGCAAAAGAGGTGCTGAACAAACTCCCGATGGAGTTTGCAGTCGAAGCCCAAAAGCTGCTCCAGATCACACTGGAAGGAAGTGTGGGGTGAAAGGGCAAGGAGCAACGGGCAAAGGGCAAGGAGCAAGGAGCAAGAGGACAGTCGGCAGTGGGCAGTGGGCAGTGGGCAAAGAACAATGATTTAAACAGAAAAGCAAAACTTTAGATAATGCTACACATAAAGAACTTAAGAGTAAGCGTAGAGGGAAAAGAGATCCTTAAAGGGATTGACCTGGATGTGAATCCGGGCGAAGTGCATGCGATCATGGGGCCAAACGGTTCAGGGAAAAGTACGCTCGCTTCAGCTCTGGCAGGGAATGAAACATTTGAGATCACCGAAGGGGAAGTAACTTACATGGGGAAAGACCTGCTTGACCTGTCACCTGAAGACCGGGCCAGGGAAGGGGTATTTTTAGGCTTCCAGTACCCCGTGGAAATTCCGGGCGTCAGCATGGTAAATTTCCTGCGAACAGCCATCAATGAACATAAAAAATACAGGGAGGAAGAACCGCTTTCTGCAGGAGAATTCCTGAAGCTTATGAGGGAGAAGAAAAGTCTCGTGGAAATCGATTCAGATCTCACCAGCCGGTCAGTGAATGAAGGGTTCTCTGGTGGGGAGAAGAAAAAGAATGAAATCTTCCAGATGGCCCTCCTGAATCCAAGACTCTCAATTCTCGATGAGACCGACTCGGGTCTGGATATCGACGCGCTCCGCATCGTGGCGAACGGGGTCAACAAGCTGAAAACAAAAGACAATGCAACCGTGGTGATCACGCACTACCAGCGACTGCTTGACTATATCATTCCCGACTATGTACACGTACTGTACAAGGGAAGGATCGTTAAATCAGGCGACAGGTCACTGGCCGTGCAACTCGAGGAGAAAGGTTATGACTGGCTGAAACAGGAGACAGGAACAGAGGCATAAAAGAGACCGACAGCATGAAGACAATGACAGAACCGAACGATACGGTGAAGAAATTTACATCCCTGTTCGAGGAGCACAAGGAGGAGATTTTTGCATCTGAACCGGGCTACCTTTCGGATATGCGCCAGGAGTCGATCCGGAATTTCGAAAGACTCGGCTTCCCGAAAAAGAAGGATGAAAATTATAAATATGTACACCTTGAACCCTTTTTCAATGGGTCGCTGGAATCACGGTTTGCGCCGCGCAACCTTGAATTCGATGTCCAGGAGATCTTCAGGTGTGACATCCCGACACTCGACACCTATGTGCTCCTGTTGCTGAATGGGTTTTACTATTCCACCAGTGGCGAGAAACTGGTGAGACAGGACAACGGGATCATCTTCGGCAGCCTGAGGGAAGCCATTGCACAGGAACCAGATCTTGTAGAGAAATACCTGGGCAAATATGCCGATTCCGTAAATGATCCGTTTGTTGCACTGAACACAGCGGTGGCACAGGATGGTATTTTCCTCTATATTCCTGAAAAACAGGAGCTGGATAAACCGATACAGATCATCAACCTCCTGCTTTCGGACGACAATGAAATGGTGCAGCACCGCAACCTGTTCATCACTGAAAAAAGCAGCAAGGCAGAGGTGATCATCTGTGACCATACCCTGTCTGAACACCTCTTCCTGACCAATTCAGTATCAGAAATGGCGGTCATGGAAAATGCCAGTCTGGATGTTGTGCGCATGCAGAACGAACACAACCAGTCGGTCCAGATCACCAACTCCTGGATCGAGCAACAAAAGAATTCAAATGCACGACACAGCACCATCACCCTGCATGGGGGAAGGGTCCGCAACAACCTCAATGTGAAATTGAAAGGGGAAAATGCTTATTGCGATGCAAACGGACTCTTCCTGATCGACAAGCAGCAGCATGTTGATAATTATACCATTATCGAACATCAGAAGCCCAACTGTGTCTCCAATCAGCATTACAAAGGGGTGCTCGACGATGCCGCCACGGGGGCCTTTGCAGGAAAAATTCATGTATTCCGGGAGGCACAGAAAACCGAGGCTTACCAGACCAACAACAACGTGTTGCTCACCAGGGATGCAAAAATGCGTACCAAACCTCAACTTGAGATCTATGCCGATGATGTAAAATGCAGTCATGGTGCCACGGTGGGACAAATCGATGAGAATGCGCTGTTTTACCTGCAGACCAGGGGAATACCACGCGAAGAAGCACGCCTGATGCTGATGTATGCCTTTGCCGATGATGTCATCTCCGGCATCCGTGAAGAGGCACTGAAAAAAAGGGTGGCAGACCTTGTCAGCCGAAGGTTGAGAGGTGAGCTTGCCAGGTGCGACAACTGTGCTGTCAACTGCTACGACTAAACACATTATTTTGAATTTTAACATAGAAAAAATACGTGACGATTTCCCTATCCTGAAGGAACAGGTATATGGGAAACCCCTGGTGTACCTGGACAATGGTGCCACCACGCACAAACCTCAGGTGGTGATCGACACAGTGAAGGAGATCTACGAGAAACAGAACAGCTCCATACACAGGGGCATTCACTACCTGAGTGAAAAGATGACCGAAGACTACGAGGAGGCCCGTGATACTGCCAGGAAATTCATCAACGCACTCTCAACCACGGAGATCATTTTCACCCATGGTGCCACCAGCGCAATCAATGCTGTGGCTTTCTCGTTCGGGGAAAAATTTGTGAAAGAGGGCGATGAGGTCCTGATCTCAGAAATGGAGCACCATTCCAATATCGTTCCCTGGCAAATGCTCTGTGAAAGGAAACATGCACACCTGAAGGTGATCCCTTTCAATGACAATGGGGAACTTGACATGGATGCATACAAGGAAATGCTCACCGGCAAAACCCGCATTGTAGCCGTCAACCATGCATCCAACTCCCTTGGAACAGTCAACCCGGTAAAGGAGATCACCCGGCTTGCACATGAAAAGAATATCCCCGTTTTGATCGACGGCGCACAGATCGTACAGCATGGAGAGGTGGATGTCCGGGACATCGATTGTGATTTTTTTGTATTCTCAGGTCATAAGGTATTTGGGCCGACCGGCATCGGCGTGCTGTATGGAAAGGAGAAACTCCTGGAGGAGATCCCTCCCTACCAGGGGGGTGGTGACATGGTCGATTGTGTGACCATGGGAAAAACAACCTACAATGAACTGCCCTTCAAATTTGAGGCAGGAACCACAAATTATACCGGGGCGATCGGACTGGCAAAGGCACTGGATTATGTGAGCGGTTTAGGCATCAGCAACATCGTCGCATATGAACAGCAGCTCACGGAGTATGCCGCTGAAAAGCTGGCCGCTATTGATGGGCTGAAAATATTTGGTAATGCGGGGAAAAGGATCAGTGTTTTCTCTTTTCACCTGGCAGATATCCATCCCTACGACGCCGGGATGGTCCTGGACAAGATGGGAATTGCAGTTCGAACCGGGACACATTGCACACAACCCGTGATGGACCATTACGACATCAGCGGAACCATCCGGGCATCCATGGTCCTCTATAATACGAAAGAGGAGATCGATCTGCTTGTGAGTGCGCTTGAACGTGTAAGAAAGATGTTTTCAAAATAGCAGTAAATAACAGGTATGTCAATCAAAGCAATACAAGATGAGATCATTGAAGAGTTTTCCATGTTCGAAGACTGGCTCGACAAATATGATTACCTGATCGAACTGGGAAATGAGCTGCCGGAGATCGACCCTGGCCAGAAATCAGACGAAAACCTCATCAGCGGTTGCCAGTCGAAGGTATGGCTGGATGCTGAGTACAAAGAAGGAAAAGTCTGGTTCCAGGCCGACAGTGATGCCATTATCGTCCGCGGGATCGTTGCATTGCTCATCAAGGTCCTCAACGGACAGCCCCCAAAAGAGATCATCGACAACGATCTTCACTTCATTGACGAGATCGGGTTAAAACAAAACCTCTCCCCTACGCGTTCTAATGGTCTGGTGGCCATGGTTAAAAAGATGAAATTGTATGCCATTGCGTACCAGGCGAAGGAAGGGTAGGTCGGTTGGCGGTGGGCAGTCGGCAGTGGGCAGTGGGCAGTGGGCAGTACGCAATGGGCAATGGGCAATGGGCAAAGGGCAAGGAGCAAAGGGCAATGAGCAAAAGGCAATGGGCAATGGGCAAAGGGCAATGGGCAAAGGGCAATGGGCAATGGGCAATGGACAAAGGATCATCTGAGGCATTGACCCCGGAGGGGTCACAGCACCTAGCCCCGGGTGAAACCCGGGGTTCAGGATGCGTAACCTCCATTTTCGGCCTGCCCCGCAGCGTTCGCTGCAAAGGGGAATGAAAAAGCCCAGGCAAAGCATAGTAGATAACCTTAAAAGTTGATTACCATGAGCGAGGAGAAGAATTATTCAGAGATCGAATCCAATATAGTGAAGGCTTTAAAAAATGTCTATGACCCGGAGATCCCGGTCAATGTATACGACCTTGGCCTGATCTACGAGATCGACGTGAAAAGTGAGAAGGAGGTGGATATCACCATGACCCTGACAGCACCAAACTGTCCGATGGCCGATATCGTACTCAATGATGTGGAAACCTATGTCAAGGATGTAAAAGGGATCGAGAATGTAAATGTAATCCTTACCTTTGATCCCCCCTGGGACAAAGACTTGCTCAGCGAAGAGGCAAAGCTTGAACTCGGGATGATGTGACAGTCCTGGAAAAAATCTGATTGCCCGGAATGATCTGACAGCACATTGGTCCATGACCGAACCTAAGCAAATATCACTTTCCATCAGGAACGAAGCACTTCGCCTGGGATTTTCAGCCTGTGGATTTGCGAAAGCTGGTCCGCTTCCGGAAGACAAACAGCGGCTCGACAACTGGCTTCAGCAGGGATACAACGGCTCCATGCAGTACATGGAAAACCATTTCGAAAAGCGCACCGATCCTACAAAGCTGGTGGAAGGAGCCCGGTCGGTCGTCTCCCTGTTACTCAACTACTATACGGCAAAGCGTCAGGAAGATCCAAATGCACCGGTCCTCTCAAAATATGCCTATGGCACCGATTATCATTTTGTGATGAAAGAGAAGATGAAGTCCCTGCTGACCTTTATGGAAACACATTTCGGTCAGGTTTCAGGAAGGGTATTCGTCGATTCGGCCCCTGTACTGGACCGTGCATGGGCCAGGACAGCAGGGCTCGGGTGGATCGGAAAAAACTCCAACCTGATCAACCGTGAACTGGGGTCTTTTGTCTTCATAGGGGAGATCATCACTGATCTTGAGATGGAATACAACAAGGTTCCTGAAAATGATTTCTGCGGGGCGTGCTCCCTTTGCATTGAAAGTTGTCCGACCGATGCCATCCTTCCCAACCGCACCATCGATTCAAACAGGTGTATCTCCTACCTGACCATTGAGAACCGGGAGGAGATACCGGGTGAATTCAAAGGAAAGATGGAGAACCGTGCCTTCGGGTGTGACATCTGCCAGGATGTTTGTCCGTGGAACAGGCGTGCCATTCAGCATACAATAAAAGAATTTGAGCCCCGGCCTGACATGCTGGAGATGGCGAAAGCCGACTGGGAAGAGCTCGACAGCCCCACCTTCAATGTGCTGTTTAAGAGATCCGCAGTCAAAAGAGCAGGCTTCAATGGCCTCAAACGAAATGTAAAATTCCTGGGAGAAGATTAAACTGCTGTAACAATTCGGGATGATGTTCGTCTTATGGGAAAGCAAACAAGAAACCCATGAAACGAATTACTTTACTACTCATCTCGATCTTGATCGCAGGAACTACACTGACCGCACAAACCATTGAGACAGAAAGATTGTACCAGAAATACCGTGGAGAGAAGGGAGTTGTATCTGTCTGGCTCCCCGGGTTTGTGATGAAATTCGCCGCATCAGTGGGTGACCTGGAAGGTGCCGAGGCTGAATTCCTCAGGTCGATCCGTTCCATCAGGGTGTTGACCATTGATGATCCGGAGCGGTTCCCGGGGGTGAATTTCACAAAGGAGGCTGATATTACGCCGGGCAGGAATGGTTACCAGGTGATGGTACAGGTTTGTGCCGATGGGGAAGATATCCTGATCCTGGGAAGGGAACGGAGAGGCAAACTTAAGGACATGCTGGTTCTTGTGGGTGGAGAGGACAACGTGATGGTACATATCAAGGGCAGGATGCATGCCGATATGATCAGCTCCATTGCAGCGATTGCAGGCGTGGATAATCTCGACCAGCTAAGTCAGCTCTAAATATATAGTTCAAGTTTCCAATTGAAAAGAGGTGGTGCCAACGGGGATCATCTCTTTTTTCAGTCGGCAGTCGGTAGTCGGCAG
>JGI12048J13642_10073006_pt1 | contig 32676 bp, 27 predicted proteins | sample ElkSlonscriptome_16_FD_13642 | JGI IMG/M metagenome (IMG submission 13642)
TGGAGGATCAGGGCCGCGGAGAACCTGCTGGGCGCTGGACTGGTTCAATACTTTATCTGATTGCGCATGAAACTCAGCTTCATGTTCATGCACTGGAGATACGCACCTCCAGTCTCCAGTACGCCAGTATGAGAGTGGCTGCAACTCATGGGTAATCAGAAGACTTTATGTACTTTAAAATAATAACATGCTGATACTCAATTCCCTCTTTCCGGTGATGGTGATTATTCTTCTGGGCTATGCTCTCAAGCGCTACGGCTTGACGAACACCACTTTCCTGCAGACTTCCGACAAACTGGTATACACCCTCTTCTTTCCGTTGATGCTTTTCTGGAAAATCGGCAGCTCCTCCTTTGAAAACGGTATAGACCTGAGCCTTGTTGTTGCCGTTCTACTTGCCCTTGGCTGTATGTTTATACTCAGCCTGGTGCTGATTGCTCTTTTGCGGATTCCCGATTTCAAGGCTGGTTCCTTTGCGCAAAGCTGCTATCGTTTCAATACGTATATAGGGGTTGCTGTAATTCTCACCAGCCTCGGTGAGGAGGGCATAGGTTATTTCGGCATTGTTATCGCCTTAGCCATTCCCCTTATCAACGTCGCCGCCGTGACCACGCTTATCTGGTTTTCCCAGGAGAAGATGACAGGCGTCCACCGCCTGCGTCTGATGATACGAGCCCTGCTCTCCAATCCTCTTATCATTGGCTGTGTCGCAGGTATTATCTACGCCAGAGGATTCTCAGATTTCCCTGGATTTCTCGATAATACACTTGGTCTTCTTTCCATGGTGACACTGCCTCTGGCGCTGCTCTCCATCGGCGGCTCCCTCTCCTTTGCCGGTCTGCGTCAGCATGCCTTTCTCTCCCTTGCCGCAGCCGTCGCCAAGCTGGCGGTATTTCCCCTTATCGGCTTTTTTTTCCTCGATATGCTGGGCGTTGTCGGAACACCCTTCAAAGTAGGTATGATTTTCTTTTCCCTGCCCACCTCCACTGCCATCTATGTGCTTTCATCACAGATGCACAGCGACACCGAACTTGCCTCCACGGCAATTCTCATTTCAACCCTGCTGTCTTTCCCCGTTCTCACATTTGTGCTTTTGCTATAAGTTTTATATGCTGTAGGCAGTCCCCTGCATTGCATATGAAAAGATCAGAAAAGATCTGATCACGGATGAAACTCAGCTTCCTGTTTATGCAATGGAGGTGCGTGTCTCACGGGTCTCCAGAACACCAGTATGAGATTGGCTGAAACTCATGGGTAATTGCGTACTATTCGAGTGTTACAGGATGCTGGAGGTTCTGTCGAGCCCCACAACTACGATGGAGAAATGATCAATGGCAGAATCAGTAGCAGTTTATGCCCTGTCCACCTGCGCCTACTGCCAGGCCATAAGAAAAATGTTGACTGACTTGGGGGTTGACCATGACTACCTTGAGGCCGACCTTCTCGAAGGTTCGGCCCGTGCCGAGGTGATGGCGACATTGAAAAGCGTCAATCCCCGATGTTCGTTCCCGACCACCGTCGTCGATGGAGAGGTTTTTGTTGGCTTCAAGGTACAGGAAATAAAGGAAAAGTTAGGTATTCGTACCGAAGTCGATGAGCTGTATGAGCGTCTGTTGAGGGTCAACGAAAAAAAAGGATATTTATTCAATCGCAACAAGGAGCAGACCTTTCAGTTGCTCAGGGGACTACTTGTCAATAAAGATCGTTATGGCTATATGGCCTGCCCCTGCAGGCTTGCCAGCGGCGACAGGGAAAAGGACCGGGATATCCTCTGTCCCTGCGATTACCGGCAAGCGGATGTGGCCGAGTTCGGTAGCTGCTTCTGCGGTCTGTATGTTTCCAGAGCCTGGAACGAAAATAAAATAGAGCATGTCGAGGTCCCGGAGCGGCGCCCGGTAGAGCGGATGTAGCAATGGCAGGTTGACGATATATCAGTAACGGATCTTTCTCTCATTGCTTTTGGGGGTGCATGTTTTAGAGTTGCCTGAATACCGTAAAAAGCGTCCATCTTCCAAAGCCATGGCGTTTATGTGGCGAGGAACCTGACTCTGTTGAGTTTTGCTGTCAGGCGGCCGCTGTAAGTGAAATTGAGAGTAATCGATATCTGGAGAATACGATGAAACTGAAAGAGTTTTTCGACAACAACAGCGGCAGGGGAATACTTTCCACAGCCGATAATGAAGGGAATGTCAATGCGGCGGTTTACGCCACCCCCCATTTTATGGAGGATTCACAGATCGCCTTTATCATGAGGGACCGATTGACGCATGCCAATATCCAGAAAAATGCCAAAGCTGCCTATTTGTTTATGGTCGAGGGCAAAGGCGTGTCCGGAATTCGCCTGTATCTTGAGAAAACCGCGGAGGAAGAGGATACGCCGAAAATCGAGGAGCTGCACAGGCGGAAAAGAAATTATGCGGAGGAAGAGGAACTCGGGCCCAAATTTTTGGTCTATTTCAAGGTAACCAAGATACTGCCGCTGATCGGCAGTGCTGATCCCGGCATCAGTGTTTAGGCTCACTATTTCGATCAAAAAGAATGAGGCACAGCTGCCCAGTCAATCACTGACAAACGTAAAACCCAGAGGCTTGTTTTCGTCATCCAGGTGTTGAAGAGAGCTATGAATTTCACCGTCACCTTCGACCCCGATCCAGGACCGGAATGACGCCCTGTGAAACCCTCACCAGGATTGAATGGACGGTGTTGGAGCCTGACGGTACGGTAATTGTTCTGATGTTAGCCCGAACATTTCATGAAAAATGGCCTGGGGTCTTGAATATAACGTTAAATATCAGATTGTTATGGCAAGTCTTGAGGTGGTTGTGGCGGTAACAGTCTGTACAAAGAGAAAACAATGGCGGTTATGTCCATTTTCACCCGTCGGGCGAGTCGATATAGCCTGCTATCCTTCTTCGCTTCTGTGATTGGCATACTAAAGTATAGCCAATCACAGGTCTCCTCGACTAGCAGACCATCTCAACTCGTGAAATATACGGGTAGAGACACCCCTCACCGCTTCTCGAGAGAGGCGACGGCGCAGACTGAGGCCATGCCGTCCTTGTCCAGCTCCTGGAAGAAACTTTCCTGTATGTCGACGGTCCAGGCCATATTCCCGGTGCAGGTATCGCAGCTCCAGATCCAGTGGACCTCCTCTGCAAAGTATGCATCAAAACAGAAATCTCTTTCTCTGGTAGGCGGTCGCAGTAATGAATGCAGTTCTTCGGTGGTGGGAAGACGCCAGCTGTCACTGCCCTGCCAGCAGCGGTCATTGAGATAGGCGATATACTCGTGGGCTTTATCCCATGTCAGCATGAACCCCGCTGCCTTTCTCTGCCAGAGCAAACCTGTGTCGAGGCATTCCAGAAGAACTGTGCTTCTGTATTGGAACCTGTGGGGGACATAGGCTTTCGGTCGCATCAAGGAGTCGAGTTCGAGAGTTCTTCGCAGTTCCTGTACCTTGATAAAGGCCGGGGTGCTGCGCAGAGATCTGATGGCTACGTCCGCTCCGGCTTGATCACTGGCGATAAAGGTGCAACTCTTCTGCGACTGCCGTTTCCATTCGGCATAAAGCCCGTCCAGTTGCAGCAGCATGTGCTGGGCGCTGTTAAAGCGCTTATCCGGGTCCCTGTCAATGCTCTTGAGCAGAAAAGCATCCCACTCGCCGGTAATGTCACTGTTACGGTTGCTTGGCGGCTCGATATCGTCCTGCTTATGACTCACAAGCATACCGGTGATGAGGCGATAGGCCATAACGCCCACACTGTAGAGATCGGCACGTTCATCGGCGTTTTTGGGGTCTTGTTCCTGTTCCGGGGCGGCATAATATGGTGAACCTACCTGCATGCCGGGAATGGCCATTTTCTCTTCTCCCCTGATCCTCGAGAGACCGAAGTCGATGATCTTGATTCTGTCGTCGTTGGTAATCATCAGGTTATAGGGTTTGAGATCACGGTGGACGATGCCGGCAAAATGGAGTCTTTCCAGCCCGAGAAGCGTCTGCCGAAGATAGCTATAGGCCTTGTTTATACTCATGACCCTCGAAGGTTTCTCCAGGATGTAGGCCTCGCCGATGAGAGCGCCTATGGAATGGGCGAAGTACTCGAGGATAATGAAGGGGGTACCGTCACTTTCGTCACAGTCGATAATCTTGGCTATATGGTCATGGGTGATTTCTCCCATGATTTTGGCTTCCTCGACGAAGATTTCCTTCAACCGTTCCTCGCCGACCAGATCGATGAAAATATCGTCCCGCGGTTTGAGTATTTTCAGGGCGACGGTGCGTCCTGTCACTGGCGCTCTGGCCTTGTAGACGGTGCTCATGCCGCCACGGCCGAGTCTGCCGGTAAGTGTGTATCGGCCTACTTTTTTCATGGGCTGATTACCACAGTCGGAGGCCGTAGGCCTCGGGAAAGCCACGTTTTTCGATCTTGGCAGTAGTGGTGCCTATGTCATAGTCAACGCAGACGATTTCCAGCCGATTCTTCAGGGAATCCCAGAGCATGTACTTGGCGCTGTTGGTACCGTCGCGCGGTTGGCCGACGCTACCTGCATTGATCAGGTACTGGGTCATATCCGACAGTTGATAGTGTCCGGCAGGGAGGATATCGTGGGTCAGTTTCTGTCCGTCCCAGGTGACTGCGGCGAGAACATGGGTATGGCCGACAAAACAGAGGGGGGTGTCGGTTTCGTGGAAATAGCTTTGCAGATCGTCGTCTGACGCCATGGTCAGGTAGCGCAGCAGTGAGCTGGGCGGAAAGCCGTGAACGAAAAGGGCGCCCGTCGTTGTCATGTTCTCCGGCAGAGCTCGGCAGAAAGCTCTGTTCTCTGGAGAGAGCAGCTGCTCGGTGATGATGGAATTTTCCCGGGCCTGAAAATTGAGCCAGCTCCGCATTTTTCTGTCGCCGAGAGCAGCCTCATGATTACCCTGCACGGAAATGTATCCTTTGTGTCGAAAAAGGCAGACCACCTCATCTGGATCGGGACCATAGCCGATGAGGTCGCCGAGGCACATGACGGAATCAATGGGACGCACTTCCAGATCGGCGATGACGGCCTGAAATGCTTCGAGGTTTGCGTGAATATCGGCTAGTATTGCAGTGAGCATGAGTTAATTCGCCCTTCAGGCCTGTTGAGGGATCTTTTCGCCGCGCACCAGCCTGCGGAAGGAGAGGCATTTGCATGTGACGCGGGCAAATCATTATTACATTAGTGATGATCAATGGAAAGAATTTTGTTGGATGATTTCATGCCGCCTCCCGGCACAGCGACGGCCGGTGCCTGTCTGGTTGGCAGGAAAAGGCAGAAAAAGGTGATAAAGCGAGATGTTTCATGTACATGTTTCGATGGTGAGAGAGTATGATTATTCGAATTTTGTTGGTTGTTTTCATTTCGGCGGCGTCGGCCATTTGCTACCTGGCCGGTTATGCACGTCTTATGAGCGGACTGCTCATCGGCTTCGGTTCTTTGATTTCCCTCTTTTTCGGCATTCTCTTTGTCATACCCGAAGAAAGCAGGGAACTGTGGTTTCCGATCTACGGTGAGGGTGCCGGCTGGCCCTTTTTCCTGCTGGCTCTTCTGCTGGCTGGTATTGCCGGCCTGCTTTTTTCCAAAAAGGAGGAACGGCCTCCGCAGGAAAGTTTTTCCGGCCTGCATGTTCAATATTTCATCGGTGGCTTTTTCACACAGCTGCTCAGTGTGTTTCTACCGGCTCTGCTCTGGTTCCCCTCCGATGACAAAAGGCTGAGTCTGGATGCGGCGACCCTGGGAATGCATGTGTTTGCAGGAACATGCCTGTATCTTCTCGGTACTGTGGCTGCCCTGTATCTGTTTTATAAAGCATCCAAAGGAGTTGCCCCGAGCTATCCGGATCTTATGAGACGAATCGTGCTGGCCCTTTTTTCGGTGGTGCATTTTGATAAAATGCCGGCCTTCGTCGCCTTTCTTCTTATCTATTCGCCCGAAACACGTATAATCTATCCATTAATAGCTGCACTGGCCATGTCGGCATATATACCCGTGGGCTTTTTCCTGTTGAAATTGAGCTGGCAGTCGGAGAAGGCCGAGTGGAGGTGAGCGTGCGCAGCTCGAAAGGGCTCTGTTGCCGGAGTGTGTTCTTTCTTGCTATGATTTTGAAGTGTTCTGTGTCGAAAACGACGGTCTGAGGGAGGGAAGTGGAAACGGCCTGAAAATGCAGCGATGAAGTAAACTTTCGATAGACTATTGAAAACTGTTCAGATTTACAATAGCATACTAGTAATCTATCTGATTACCGATGAGTTTCATACGTAATCAGAATAATCTATGACAGCCCAGACTGCCGATGGCGGTCCGCCACCTTTTGTCGCTGCTTTCTGTTGAGAGATAAAGGGTGTCGAACAGTATTCATACACTTTCATGGCCACTAAAAAAGCGATTATCGACAACGAGCTCATTCGAGAAATCCTCGCCATTCGTCTTGATACTCTCTGGAAGATGCTTGGTCAGTATGATGCGGGGTTCTTGCCCGATAAGAATGACGAGGGGGCCACGGGCAAGTTCGACAACAAAGGCGCCATATTCGCCCCCGGCGGCCTTGTTTATCAGGATGTCGATGAAAATTTCATCCGCTACGAACCCCATGGCTCGATAAGCGCGGTCTCTTTCCGCAAAAAGATTCGGGAGGCGATGCGTTATGACAACGCTTCTCTGCTCTATCCTGACGGTATCGCCAACGGCATCAATCTCGACGGCGGTTTCTTCTCCAAGGCGGCCAGAAGAATCCATACATACAAACGGGCGGCATATCGTCGCAAGATGAAAATCGGCAATACTGCTCCCATCGAAATAAGTGCTGACGACATCATCAGAAGTCATTGCCCGACCTATATGAAACCGCCCTATGGGGCTCGCACGCGTATCAGTTCATGTCTTGCCGCCGGACTTATGCACCCTCCTCTGTTTTTTGCCTACAACAAAACCGAGCTCAATTTTTCAACGAAACAGTCCTCAATTTTCATTAGGGATCTGGATCAAGCACGGGAACAGGTTGTTTCCTCCGATGGAGAAAACCTCTATCCTCCTCACATCGTCGTCTGTCATGACACCAGGTACAAGGAGAACAACTTCACTGGCCTCACCAGAATCCTGGGCCTTGGCAAGTTCGGTGAATTTGCCACTATCACCTTCGAAGCGGTAACGCCTTTATTGCTCAAGGAAATGAAGCGGCGCAAGGTGAAGCTCAGACCGGAAGAGGATGCCTTTGCTGTCTTTGCCGACCTCACGATCCTGGCGATACTTCGCATTTACAGCCAGACCAATCCCGGCAGACGTTCTCTCAAATACAGCCTCTATACCATATCTCCCAGGGAAGATCTGGGACTCAATGTCCGTAAAATTACCGCTGAGGCAAAGAAACGCTATAATATCAAAAAGAAAAAAACCAGATCATCAACACACTGAATTCTTTCGACCGTATTTCCTGTCCGCGGCTTCCCGACTCTGTGATTTCCACCTCCGCTGAATTCCCCCGCACACTCCATGGCATAATGCAGCGCCGGTATGCAGGAGAACCGACCCTGCTGAATCGCCCCACACGCGATAATGAAGTGGCAATCGAAGCAGGCAGGGTCAGATCTTGAATGCCAAAAAATATTGGAATTCAAATAAGATTTTTTCTCGGAGGCAAACTGACAACATGATCGGAGAGTGGCGGTGACAAATGAGCACGGTACGGTGCGAAGTAGCCGGCAAGGGATGTCGAAAGCTTCGGGCCAAAAGCCAAGCCGGAAGACAGGAGCAGCATGCCAGAGAGATTTTCGTTGCGCCGGAAGAATGAAGGGCTATTATTCCCGCTCGTTCCTGGTGGCAAATCGGACTGGTATAGGTGCAGGAGCAGCCCTGATATTACTTTCTTTCCGCTTGATCTGCGAGGTTGGAGGGAAGGATTAACACGAAGTGAAAAACAACCGGCGTCTGCCGGCAAGCTCTATTGGCTGTAGATTTTAATGGAAAACCTCATCTTTTCGCTGGCCCTTATACTTGGCGGACTCATGCTGGGCTACCTGGTGCAGAAACTGCACGCCAGGCAGCGGATATCTCTACCGAGTGATATCGTTTCCCTGCGCAAGTCGCTGCAAAAGCTCGGGCTGCTCGCTTTTATGCCGATCTCTTTTCTCGGCGCAGTCTGGATCGTCCCTTTCAGCGATTTACGCATTGTCTGGCTGCCGATCATCGGTATCGTTGCCCTGTTATCCGGAGGAATTTTGGGTATTGCTGCGGCAAAAATGCTCAAGGTGCCCAGAGAACAGATCGGTGTCATGTACTGCTGCGGTTCCTTCACCAATATTGGTGCCATTGGTTCCCTGGTCTGTTTCATGCTCCTGGGAGAAGCTGGTTTCGCCCTGGTTGCCCTGTACAAGATGTTCGAGGAAATCAGTTATTATACCATAGGCTTCCCGATCGCCCGTTATTACGGAGGCAGCGACGCCGCTCAGAAAAATCTCCTGCAACGGGCGGCTGGCGTTGTCAGGGATCCCTTCGTCGCGACGGTGTTGTCTGCCTTTATTGCTGGTCTCTTTCTCAATCTCTCCGGTATAGACCGTCCTTTTTTCATGGAGAAAGTGACGGCCTTCTGTATTCCGGCGGGAACATTCGTTCTTCTCGTTTCCATAGGCTTGGGTATGCGTTTTTCCAGCATAGGCCACAATATGGAGGCCTGCGCTTCCGTTGCCGCCATCAAGTTCCTCGGCATTCCGCTCATCGCCAGCGCCCTGGCCTATCTTGTCAACCTTCACCTGGTCGCCGACGGACTTCCCTTCAAAGTGGTATTGGTTCTGAGTTCGATGCCGGTGGCATTCAATGCTCTGGTCGCCGCTTCTATTTTTGATCTGGATCTGGATCTCGCCAACAGTGTCTGGCTGATAACAACCGGACTGCTGGTCATTATATTGCCTCTGCTCTACTTTCTCCTCAGAGCGTTGCCCTTTCTCTAGGTCGGGCCCCAGCCTGCCGGAGAAAGCACTTTCTCTGAGTCTCCCCGCGTTTGCTTACCGTCCATCTCTGCGCTGTTTTCAAAAAATCAGTGCTCGCCATATTCCCTATTGGCCGGGCATGATTTTTTGTAAACGAAATGTTTTGATCTGAGAAAAAATACAATTCTCCGAGCTCTTCTCCTTTTACGGAAAGGAAAAGAAGGGTTCCGCCGGGCGGTTTGGATAGCGGGAGGATTCAATATCGTGGAGAGGTTGACGCATCAAGGCTTCGTCACAGAAAACCGTGAGTGCCTCAAGAATCTTCTGACGGAGAGTGTTGAGCCTGCCGTTATCAACACGCAGAGTCGCCGGGTCGAACCAAGGGGGATGCAGGTAGGCGCGGCGGTTGAGTTCTATCTGCAGCCATGGAAGAGTCCGGCTATGGTATCTGGAAACATGGCCGCCCTTGAACGGTTCGTTCAGCAATATAGAGTCGGCTTCTTCAGGGAATACCCTGCAGAGGCAGTCCGCTAGCAGGTTGAGTAGTTCGGCCGGGCAACTGAGCTCATCATCGTCGCCGTCGCCATTTTCATCTCCGCCGTTGCTCAGACAGATGAAAGGTCTGGTCCCGGTCTCCTGAGGTCCAGGAGGGAACTCGAGCATGGAATGACAGTCGATACCGCAGAGCAGGCCGGGGTCGTCGAGATCGAGGGCGATGTTATGATGATACGGATAATAGTAACGTTCCAGTAATTCTTCGACCAGCCGGCTATTAGGTGCACATTCGCTCCGGTAGACCTTTTTTCCCATAACCGTGTGACTTTTGATGACCCCGTCGGCGTTCAAAGGTGGGAGGTCGTCGTCGGTCCTGTTGAGATCGATTACAGCCCTGGCGATGTCCGATTCATGAAAAGAGAGAACCTCGTCGGCAAAAGAATAAATGGTGCGCGTGCAGGGATCGCTGTCCGGGAAAATGTCTTTGAACTCCAAATCGATACGGGGCAGTATATCCAGAGGTATACTGTATCCCCCGTGGGGTACGGAGACGAGCAATGGCAGCCTTTGACCTTTTTCGGGCGCAGGAGACAAATGGTTTCTGTAATATGTAGGTGATGGTATTCTGCTCATGATAGTAGATAGGTGTAGTATAACAGGCGCAGTATAACTGCTGGTCAACACCACTGCAACCGCTGATGGTCGTGTATCGCTGTAGGGGGTGTGGCAAAGCGGAAGGAGTGGTTGAAGCCAGGCGAGCGATATGTGTCGGGAAGCTTCTGGTAGTATAGGGCTTCCGTGTTTGTGTTTATTGGCTCACTATACACACAGGGGGCCGGAAAAGCAAGGCACCGCCGTCGGGGTGACCACCGAGGGGTCAGATCTTGAACAGTTCATATGTCTGTTATTGAATGAAATTTTCAAGTAAGCTTGGAGGCAATGCAACAGGGGTTACCCCGTTTCAGGCGGTGGATGTGGTTCCGGCCCGGCTGGTTCCAGCACTGGCGACGCAGAAAAGAGAAGGAGTCTCATTTGGGAACTGAGGCATCATTTTCTTCTTCGACAAGGCGGATAGTCGGCTGCCAGTCCAGCCATTGTTGTCGTGCTTTATCATGGAGAGTGAAGCGATAATTGTTTGCGACGGATTCACCCATTTCCGGTTCTTCGGGAGTAGCCAGGGCGATGCCGCCGGCAAGCAGGGCTTCTATGGAGGTCATGTCCACCGAAACGCCGGAAAAAAGGCCCCCTTGCACCCGGACGCCGCTGGCCAGCCAGAACTTGGTATTGGACTTGATAAGCTGTACATAGGGTTTTTTGATATTAACGAGGATATGGACGCTTCGGTAGTCGGCGGCTAAATCGTAGCTGATGACCTTGCCCACGACCACCTGGCGATAATAGAGCGGTGAATTAATTTTCAGAGAACCCAGGTGCTTGCCGACCAGGGTGAGATTTAGGCCGTCAGAGCTCTCAGCCGGTGTCAGCGGCGCCTGGGGAAGAGCGGCAAACTGTCTTTTGAGTTCACCGGTACCTGGGCGGATATTAATGAAGGGGCCGAAGAGCAGGCTGTTGAGGTTCTCCACCCCGGCCAGACTGACCTTGGCCTTCTCCAGCCATATTTGCGTGTTTTTCCTGAAAAGAGTTTCAGTGTGTTTATCGACTTGCAGGCTGACCAGTATTTCCCGGAGATTGCCGGCAAACTGCAGATCGATTACCTCGCCGATTTTGACCCCTCTGTATTTGACTGCGGAACCTTGTCGCAACCCCTGGATTTTTTGAAATCTGACGAGCACGCCTATCTTGTCGACAAATTCGGCTGCTTTTTTGTCCTGGTAGAGTTTGAAGACGGTGTTCTTTTCTTTGGATGCTCCGCTATCGGGTGTGAAATAGCTGATGCCGCCGCCGAGGATTGACTGCAGCGAGGCCGTTTCAATCTTGACTCCTGAGGGATCTGCGGTAAAGGAGGTGCCGCTGCTGTTGTAAAATCTTGAGGAGGAATTGACGGTATCGGCATGGGCGCGTTCAATAAAGCAGTCTATGATGACGCTGGCATTGTCCGGGGAGAGGCTGAGACCGGTTACCTTGCCGACCTTGACTTTTTTGAAATACAGCGGTGTGCCGACGTTGAGCGATTGGGGATTGTCGGATCGGAGCTGAAAGTGATACCCCTCGACCTTAAGATGCTGTGAGTTGGCCAATGCCGCGGCGTAGTTGTCGTGAACCGGAAAGACCGTGGACTCAAGAGATTCGCCTGATCCGGCATCTGCGGCTTTCGGCGTCAGAAAGGATATGCCACCTCTGAGTATGGCCTTGAAGGAGTTCATTTCAAAGTGCAGGGCAGCAAGGGAAGCATCGAAGCTGAAGCCCCCATCGTTCCAGAATACCGAATCCTTGCGTACAAGAGGTTTGTAGCGTTCGTAGATAAAGCCGAGGATGGTGAAGGTTTCTAGGGTTGCGTCGAGTTCGACATCGAGCACCTCTCCCACCTTTTTGTCCTTATACTTTATCGGAGCACCAGACTGTATGGCAAAAGACTGAGGTGCCCGCAGCACTACCTTGAACCCGGGACGCAAAGGTTTTTGCGGTGGTGGTTCCGGCAGAATCTCAAAATCGTTCTGGAAGTCGCCTTCGCCGGGAATAAAGGTGATGTAAGGACCTGAAAGCAGGACATCGAGATTTTTGATCTTTTCGATCCCTATCTCCGGCCTGACTATCCAGAACCGGGTGCCGGCGCGCAGTATGCGTTCGGCCCGGGGATCGAGCATGATATGGGCGGTAACTGTATGATGCTCGTCGTCGTTGAATTGGATTTTTTCCACGACTCCGGCAACCAGGCCGCGGTAAATGAGTTTGGTTTCCCCCTCGGTGATTCCCATGCTGGAGGTCAGCTGCAGCGTCATGGGGATGCCGTATTTGGCCGAATCGTGATCCTCATAGAGAGTGAAAGACTGACCATCCTCTGCCGCCGGAGTGTCGGCCAGTGGCGTCGGCGTCTGCAAAACGATGCCGCCTTTGATGAGCGAGGCTAATGATTCGACATTGATTTCAAGGTTGGTCAGCTTGCCGCTGATGCTCAGGCCGCTGGCATTATAGAATCTGCTGCCGGTTCGAACCAGATGTGCATAGCGGGGTTCGATGAATACACGGATCACGATGGTATCATTATCCTCGGACAGCGAGTACTGGGTTACCTCGCCAATGGAGACATTGCGGAAATAGATTGCCGAGCCGTTCTGGATTGAGCCGAGTTTTTTGGCCTGAAGCTTGATATGCAGTCCCGGTGCCTCTTTGGAAATGGGGGGAGGTGAGGAAAGACCGATGAACACACGTTCCTTCTCCGTGGAAGTGCCGGGCTGAAATCCTATATAGCTGCCGGAAACCAGGGTGTCGAGGCCCTGGACGCTGGCGGCTGAGATTTCCGGACGAACCACCCAGAATTGGGCATCTTTGACAAGCAGATCTTCGACGGAGTGATCTATGGAGGCGACGACTTTGATTCGCCTGTTGCCTAGATCCGGTTCAATTTTCTCCACTGTACCGATGGGGATGCCGCGGGCGATGACCTGGGTTTTTCCTGGAGTTATACCGCTGGCATCATCAAAATAGATGGTAATGGTGATGCCGGCGTTCTGGATGCTGGTGTAAACGATCCAGATGCAGATGCCCAGGGCAATGATGGGCAGCGTCCAGACCGGTGAAATACCTTTCTTCTTTTTGAAAGCGGGAGCCTGTTCCATATTCTATTGTTCTCCGGGGTGGGTCGTGTTTTCGCTCCGTTCTGTCCTGGCGTTTAGCTGGTCCCACATAAGTCGGGGGTCGAAGGTCAATGCTGCCAGCATGGTGGTGATGACCACCAGGCAGAAATAGGTTGCTGCCGGTGCCGTCTCTATAGATGTCAGAAAACCGAAATTTATGAAGAACGCCAGTAAAGCGATGACGAAGATGTCAAGCATCGACCATTTGCCGATAAATCCTATGAAGCGGAACATTGCGGTTTTCTGGCGCAGGAACCGAGGCCGGGATAAATTGATTGTCAGCAGACCAATGGCAAGGCCGACAACTTTGAATACTGGAATAAACACCGAAGCTGTAAGGATAATGAGAGCGATGGCATAGGAGCCATCCTGAAAGAAAATCTTAATGCCGTCGAGTATGGTCGAGTGCCGGGGGATGCCCAGGAAATCAACCCGCATGATGGGAAGGAGATAGGCCGGCAGCATCAGAATCGCTGCGCTGATGACTAGCGCCCAGGTACGGGGGAGGCTGGCTGGTTTGCGGAAATGAAGATGAGCGCTGCAGCGCCGGCAGCGCCATTCCTTCTCCTCATGCACATCCATGCAGGTGGAGCTGAGTTTGCCGCATTCACGGCACAGCAGCAGACCATTGGCGGCAGCGGTACCGGCCTCTTGCAGGGGCCTGTTGTCTGTGTGCAGCATTTGGAAGCTGTGTTTTCCTCTGCCCTCGATGAGTGTCCAGAAGCTTTCGCGGCAGACACTGAGGGAACTGGCCATGATCAGTACGACCAGACCGGTAAAGCAGAATGCACCTGTGTTGAAATGGATGTCGGTGCTACCGTACATTTTGATAATGGTGACCATGATTCCCAAAAGATAGACCTCAACCATGGTCCACTCGTCAAGATGGTTGTGCAGTCTGAACAATTTTCCCAGCCAAACAGGGTAGCGCTGTATTTTCAGACACAAAGAGACGAAGGCCAGCAAAGAGAGCTTGAGGAGCGGAAAGATAGCGGTGGAGAGGAATACTGCCAGGGCGACGAAGGAGTATCCCTGGTCGAAAAATTTGACAACTGTCTGGATAATATTGCCGGTTTCACTCATTCCTAAGCGCTGGAAGGTAAGCAGCGGCATGAAGATTGCCGGAAGAAAGAGCAGCAGACCGGCGACGGCCAGAGCCAGCGATCGTGAAACTGTATCCCGGCAGTGATGCAAAAGAATATGTCCGCACCGGGGGCACTGGCTTTTGTAGCCGGCCGGCGGATTGATTTTTGCTACCAGCAGGTCACAGTCAGGGCAGGCGATAAAGTTGTCGGGGTTGGGGCTACAGACCTGGTGCATAGTATTCTTTCACTCGTAAGACCGCCATGGAGACCGAATTTGAGGGGGGAAGTATCCACCGCAACCTCAGGATAATACGTATCACCTGCGAGGTGCACCTGATCGATGGAACTGTTTAATTCCTGTGAAGCTCGGCTCCACATGGTATATTCTGATCACTGGCAGAAGCACTGTTAGAACCGTTTCTTTTCACGGTATTTTACCCTACTGCCGTCATCAGGACAAACCCTTATGCTGCCGGACTGCAGAGAAAGGGGCCGCTTAGTATCTGTGCCATGCTGTGTTTAACTATACACCATTACTACAGGCCAACAAGGGAGAGGGGCGCGGCAACGTCCATTGCGGATATTTACCAACGTCTTGTTTTGGTAGCCGAAAAAGAGTTGATGGTGCTCTCCATGGAAGAGGAGGCGGTGCTTACCCCCGGGTGTTGATTTTTCTTGAACAGCGTGTTTTAAGGTATTGGTATTGTATACTATCCCTGATGGTTTCAAACACTATACGGCCCTGCCGTTCTCTCATCAGGGGCGGGGGAAATATTTTCAGAGTGGAGGCGGTTTTGTGGTATGTACAGTTCTGCCACTCATTGTCAGATGCAATCAAGAGGACAAGGACACCAAATGAAAAGATGGTTGAAGCTTACCCTGATTACCGAGCCTGTGCTGGTGGAACCCATTGCCGATTTTTTCGTCGGTATTATTGATGCCGGCGTGGAGATTGGCGTCGATGACAGTCCCGGAGTCAAAACTGTCAATGCCTATGTCGAAAAGGAAGATCCAACACCTGCCGAGACGGAGAGAATACTGCTGCAGGTGCAGGTCCATGTTTCTGAACTGGCTGCAATTTTCGGAGTCGACAGTCCCAAGGTCTCCTGGGAGGTCATAGAAGAAGAAGACTGGAGCAAGAACTGGAAAGAACACTTCACTCCCTTCAAGGTTGCAGAAGGATTGGTAATAGCCCCCACCTGGGAGAAATACAGCCCGGCTGACGGGGAAAAGGTTATCGTCATGGATCCCGGAATGGCCTTCGGCACCGGTCACCATGCCACTACCTCGCTGGTGCTCGACCTCCTGGGCCAGGTCATTGCCACTAATGACAGGGAGCACACCGTTCTCGATGTCGGTACGGGGACGGGCATCCTCGGTATGGCTGCAGCGCTTTTCGGGGTACGATGCGTCTATGCCGTCGACAATGATCCGGTTGCCGTTGCCGCAGCTGTTGACAATATTGAACAGAATGGCCTGGCTGCGGTGATGCGGGCCGATGATACTCCCCTGGAGATGATCGACGGCCAATTCAGCCTGGTGCTGGCCAATATTGTCCACGACGTCCTCCTTGATATGGCCAAGAGGCTGGCGGACGTGACTCTTGCCGGCGGAAGGCTTATCCTTTCCGGCATTCTCGAGGGCGAGCAGGTCGAATCCATCACATCAGTGTATGGCGGATATGGATTCGTTGTCAAAAAGCAGAAGGCCAGAGACGGCTGGGCAGCACTGCTTTTTGAGAAAAGCGATTGAGCTTAACGGGGATCGGTTTCCATTGGCGTCAACTGATAGTATTCGTCGAAAATAATGGCAAAGCCCTGTTCTTCGGTGCGGATGACTATACCAGTGGCCTTGACCCATATTTTCCTGCTGGTGAATTTTTTCAGACTGTCGACAGAGAGGATGAAGCGAAGGGTTTTCAGCTGCTCATAATCGACCAGAAATTCCAGCTTAACTTTGCTGGCCAGCGGAATTTTAACCGGCGTCGTAAGAAAAGCGCCGCCGGAACTGATATTGGTGGTCGTCAATTCTTCCCGGACAGGGTTGCCGGCACTGTCCTCGTCTGCACTTAAGCGGACGTCGATTTGCAGAAAATGTCGTTCTTCTAAGCGGCGGTTTTGGTATTCCATATGGCGATGTGGGGTCTATGACAGGTTTTTAAAACATGGTGTTGATGGTAATTTACGCCTGGCTGCGGTGAAAACGAGTATATCAAGAAAACTAGTTGAGTTCTTTTGTGATGTCAAATGAATGCATGTACTTCTTGCTCTTTTGTATCATTTTTTCCATCAATGGGCAAACAAGGAGCCTCTGACGCAGGCAGGAGACGGTCGGACAGTGGCTGGAAATGAACCGATATGAGACGTTTTTTCTTTGATGAACATCAACGCCGTGGGGCTATAGTCATTCTCAGCAATGAAGAGTCCCATCATATCCGCCGGGTTCTGCGATTGCAGAAAGGTCAGATTGTCGAACTGCTTGACCGTAGAGGAGGCCGTTATCAGGCAGAGATTGCCGAAGAGAGCCACCCTCTTCACCTTCGCATCATTGCTCAGCAGCAGGTCCGTGCATGCGCATCTGTCCCGGTCGCTGTCGGCATCGCCGGGGTCAAGGCCAAAAATATGGAATTGATGCTGCAGAAATGCACCGAGCTGGGAGTGAGTGACTTTTATCCCTTCATCAGCAGCCGCTGCCAGGGGAACCTGCTGCGGCAGTACAGCGGTAGGCAGGAGCGATGGCGCCGGATAATCGAGGAATCCTGTAAACAATGCGGCCGACCGCAGCCGATGGAGCTTCACGCCCTTGAATCCTTTCAAAAGATCAGAGATCGGCAGGATACTGAGCGACCGCTGAGACTCATTTTATGGGAACGGGAACCGTCGAAGAGCCTCGCCGCCATAGGTTCCACTTTAACCGAAGCAGAAAGTGTTGTCTTGCTGATCGGTCCCGAGGGCGGTTTTACCAGCGAGGAAATTGCCTCGGCGTCTTCGGTGGGCTGGCAGACTATCGGCCTTGGCAGGAGCATTCTCCGGGCCGAGACCGCCGCCATTGCCGCTGTGTCTATTGTGCAGCATTATCTTGGTCAAATTTGAGCCGCGAGGTTCTGATCCTTTCCAGTGAGCCGGCTGGTATCCATCCTGAGCCTGTCGTGCCGGCATCCACATAATGATATTCTCCGTGCCTTTTCTCACTGAAGACAACCGTTCCTTCTTCGAGAACGGCCACCGGGGCCGCTGAGGAGAAAGGCGACAGAAGCAGCCGTGTCCGGTCGTCGACTACCACCGAGCCGTCCCACACCCGGTATTGCTGCAGCGCTCCGAAACAGGAGAGCGCCATGAGGATGATCAGGAGCGGTACGATAAAAAAGAAGCTTTGGGTGAGGGGACGGAAGAAGTGGCAGACAAGCAGCACTGTCAGCAAAATATAGCCGGCAAGTGCCGACAGTAGCCACTGGTTCATGTCGAGAATGCCGAAAAAACGATCCCTGAAGTTCTGCTGCGGTGCGAAGAGTCCGGTTTTCTCACGGATCAGGACAAGATCGGCCTGCAGGTCGTCATCGCCTGGTTCCAGTCTCAACCCTCGAAGATACTGGAGAATAGCCTGTCCATTGCGCTGTTGTGCTGCATAGCTATTGCCCAGGTTGTGGAGGATTTCAGCGGAAAGACCATATTCCCCAAGAATCTGGCGGTAGACCTGTGCGGCCTCGGTAAATCTGCCCGCGCCATAATCATCGTTGGCTTCCTGTAAAAGTTGGCTGGGGGGGCGGCCGGCAGCAGCATCGGCATAGAGGGCAATGAGCGCTGCAGCCAGCATACAGAGAAACATAGCGAGATTTTTCAAGGCTCCTCCTCCAAAGCGTCCCTCAGTCGTATCAGCAGCGTGTTCATCTGCCGGGAATTGAGGTGCAGGCCTCCATAGGCGTGCTGTTGTGCGGTACTGAAAATCTCCACCAGGGCCGAATCCCCGGATAATCTCCATTCAAGATCATAGAGGCTGATGGCGGCAGGCTCCATATTCCACTCTGATGCCAGGTGCAGGCGGATGAGGTGACGACAGCCTGTAAGGAAGGCCACATCATCGCCGGCGGCAGCAGCCTCGTGCAGTGTCACCAGCCCTGTCTGAATCATGTGTTGCAGCTTCCTCTTCTGCAGCTGTTCGAGAGTGTTGAGACGATACCTTCTCGTCAGGCTGTAAACAGCCAGTGCCAGTAAAAGTGCGGTACAGAGAAAAACGGTAAACCAAAACCAGGTCCGCTCGAAAAGAGGCGCTATTTCCTCGTGAAAATCACCGCTGGTCACCCTGGTCTGCATGCTGGGCGGGCTGGCCTGCTTTTCTTTGACATCGCCTGGATTCCCAGGCTTTGCCGGAGGTATTACGATGTTTTCATCGGCTGATTCCTCCTCTTCGACGTGCAGCGACAGAGGATCGCTATTGAGGGTGACATAGGATTTTCTGGCTGGATCGAAGTAACTGAAGCGCAGTGAAGGGATGGCTGTCAGGGCGGCGCTTTTGGCCACCACCGCTCGCTCGAAAACCTTTTTGCCCGAATAGCTGTTGCCGCTGCTGAAAAACGTACCATTGGCGGAATAGCTTTTCCAGTTCTCATCGGCCGGAAATTCCGGGACGCTGACTCTGTCGAAATTGCCCTTGCCCGAGATGGTCATGGTCAGGGTAATGGGTTCGCCTGTGACAACAGCCTGTGGTTGGGCCGTAACGGTAAAATCGAAATTCCCTACGGCGCCGTCGAAACCGGGCGGTCGGCCTTTCTCTGGCAAGGGTATGACGGTGACGGTCTGCGGGTTGGTCTGCATCTTTACTTTCTGCTGCCTGACATTGCCGAAAAAGCTGTCGAAGAGATCATTGCTGAAAAAATCGTCGTCGAAGAGTCGATTGCCTGAAGGTCTGTTCTTCAGGGGGAGTTGGAGGATGGCGCCGACGTCGATGGCGATCTTGTGCCTACCGTCCCTGATGGGGGTTATGGCTGATTGCCAGGAAATGACCGAATAGGTCCGGCCCTGGTAATTCTCCACTCCCTGCAGCGGTTCGCTTTCTGGTGGGGAGAGAATGAAGCCGTCGCCGGTAAGTGCCGGCGGTGCGGTTATTTCAGCGCCGATTTTTCTCTGAAAATAGGCCTTGATGGTCACCGGCATGACCTCTCCCGTGTAGGCCCGGCCGGTGATTCCCTGGACGGTGACAAAAGCGAGTCCCTCAGCGTTTGTTTTTTCCCGGGAATCGGTAGCTGCGTTCGAGGGGCTGGAGGATGAGGAAACTTCGAAGTTCAGCGATTCTGTTGTCAGCGTCGTACCTCCGGCATCGACTGTAAACGGCGGGATGGAGTAGCTGCCCTCCTTGAGAGCCTCGATGACATAGGTCGAGGTGATGGAGGAGGAAAACGTGCCGTTGATCAACTGCATCTGCGAACTTTGTCCGCGTTCGTGAAAAATGAGATTGTCGATTTCGGGAATATGTATCTCCGCCGATCTTGCACCGTTGATGCGAATACGCAGAGTTGCGCTTGATCCGAGATTGAAGTGCGTAGTGCTGAGGGTTGCCGACAGGTTCACGCTCTTCTGAGCTGTCGCCAGGCTGCCGGAAAAGGGCAGTATCATCAGAACATACAGGAGCAGAAGGCTCGGGGAGAGAGCCGAGAAAGGTGTCTTTTTACCTAGCATCACCAGTTTTTTCCTCTTTTTCGCGGGATGTCCTGTCGTGGTTGGGGAACAAGATTGAGCGTTCCCTCTTCGTTTTTCATTTCGTCGAGAAGCTGCAGCGCCTGGCGTTTGTTCAGGGTATCCTCACGCGGCGGTTGTGGGGCGTGGTCCGCCGTCCCTGTACGGTCATCTGGAGGGCTTCCGATCTCCCTGACCGGACTGTTTTTTCCCCTCTCCTGGTCGGCACCTCTTTCCGGCGCGTCCTTCTTTCGGCTCTTTTCTGGAGACTGCCTCTGCTGCGGTTGTGCGTTGTCTCTGTGTTGCTGCTGCCTCTGCTCTGCAGAGGTCTCGGAATTATCCTGGTCACCGTCTTTTTCCGTCTTTTTCTGCTGGTTCTCCTGCTGCTGTTTCCGCAGGTCTTCGAGTTTTTTCTTGACCATCTGATAGTTGTTTTTTGCCCGAATATCGTCGGGCTGCAACTCAAGCGCCGCTTCATAGGAGTTTAAGGCCTTAAGCCACTGGTCAACGGTTTTTTCCGCATCATCCCCCAGGCTTTTTTTCCCCATTTGAAAATGGGCGTTGCCGCGGTTGAAGTAGGCCTTTTCCTGCAATAACGGATTGTCGCTGTGCAGGGCCTTGTTGAAGGCGCCAATGGCTTTGTCATAGAGCTGGCTCTTGTAGGCTGCGGTGCCGTAGTTGTAATGGATCACATCCTCCGGCTGCTTGGCGAGCAGTTCTTCATAGTATCGGATGGCGGCCTGATACTTGCCGTTGTTGAAGGCCTCTTCACCGGGCGATGCGGACGATGGCGTGGCGGCAGCGGCGGCAAGGATCATCACAACGATCGTGGGCAAGGCCTTGCCCCGTTTCCAGGGCGGCGACAAGGGCGACGACGGCGATTTACGACCGGTGATCAAATATTCGAACACCAACAGAAAAAGGGCCAAGCCCAGAAACCAGGGAAAACGTTCCACAGCTACCTTCTGTCGTCTTTCGGCAAGTTCTTCCTTGGGAATAAGAGAGAGTTTGCGCTTGTAAATGCTTTCCAGTCCCTGACCGCGGCTGCCAAGCGGCGCGTAGAGACCGTCGGTCGCCCTCGAGATGCGACGCAGGCTGTCCTCATCGAGCCTGGAAATGACATACTGTCCCTGCACGTCTTTGATGTAACCACTGGTATTTTCATCGCTGCCCTGCGGCGGCAGGGGGACAAGTTCGCCCTCTCTGGTGCCGACACCGACGGTGAAAATGGTCATCCCCTTATGATATGCCCGTTCTGCGGCGGCGAGGGCGTTTCCTTCGAGGTTTTCACCATCGGTGATGATGACCAGCAGCTTGTGATTGGCATCGTTGTCGAGAATTCTGCCGGCTTCGTCGATGGCTCCTTGGAGATTGGTGCCTGGTTCGGGGATGATGGTGGTGTCGAGCGCCTGCAGAGTCTCCTCGAAGGCTATGTAATCGATGGTCAGCGGGCACATGAGAAAGGCCGACCCGGCAAATGGCATCAGGCCGACCCGGTCGCCGTCGAGTCGTTCGACGAAATCAAGGATGGCCAGTTTGGAGCGCTCGAGCCTGTTGGGCCGGATATCCGGGGCCAGCATGCTGGCGGAGGTGTCGACGGCAAAAAGAATATCGATGCCCTTGCGTTTCACGTCTATCCAGCGATGCCCGTACTGGGGCCTGGCCAGCGCCAGCAGGCTGAAAAAAAGCGCTGCCAGGACCAGCATGAACTTGATCCTGCGCCTGACGGCAGAGACGTTGCCGGTGAGACTGCCGATGAGCGAAGCCGCGGCGAAGGATTGGAGCGTTGTTCTTCTCTTTTTCTGCAGATGCAGGTGAACAACAAAAAGAGCGATGCAGCAGAAGATCGCCGCCAGTATCCACAGAGGTTGCTCAAAATGCATATTCATTTTCACGGCAGACGTTTGCAGCGGAGAAACTCGGCCACAAGGAGCAGCGGCAGGGCCGCGGCCAGGAGAAAAGGAAAAAGCTCCCGGTAGTTTTCAAATTTCTTGATGTTCCTGGTGGTGGTTTCCATGGCGTTGATTTCAGAATATATTTTTTCGAGTGAATCGGTGTCCGTGGCCCGGAAATAGAAGGCACCTGTCATCTCGGCCACCCGCTGCAGGCTTTCCTCGTCGATGTCGACCCGGGCCTTGACCAGACGGCGCTGGCCGAACTGGACCACGGGGTAGGGGGCAAGGCCGCGCGTACCGGCGCCGATGGTATAGACTTTTATGGCAAGCGTCTCCGCGGCCTCAGCCGCTATCAGGGGCGGCACTCTGCCGCTGGTATTGACGCCGTCGGTCAGCAGGATAACGATCCGTGAGGTCGCCTGCCGGTTGCGGAGTCGGTTTACCGATGTGCCGATGGCTGAACCGATGGCCGTACCGTCCTCGATCATACCGATTTCCAGTGTGGCCAGTCTTTTTCGCAGCCAGTCGTGATCGAGGGTGAGCGGACTGACGAGATAGGGTTTTCCGGCGAAGGCGACCAGGCCGATGCGGTCGTTGGGACGGGCGTCGATAAAGCGGTCGACAACGCTTTTGACCACCGCCAGCCGGTCTACCGATTGGCCGTGCAGGGTGAAATCCATGGCCATCATGGAGGAGGATACATCGACGGCCAGGAGAATATCAATGCCGCTGGCGGTGATTTCGGTGGTGGTATTGCCCTGCTGCGGCCTGGCCAGGGCGACGATCAGAAGCGCCATGGAGGCAAGCTTCAAGGCTGCCATCGCTGCCCCCGGCGTTATTTTCCTACTGCCTGCAAGCGTTCTTGCCACCGACGTCGTCGAAAAAAGCAGTGAGGCAGCCTTGCCTTGTCTGCCCTTGAGCAGTGCCAGCAGTGGAAGCAGAGCGAGCAGCCAGAGAAGATGGGGGTAGACGAATCGCATCACTGTTCCTCCGTGGTGGCTTTAATGAAGCGGCGAACAGAGTGCTCCATTTCCTCGAGTTGGGCTCTGGTGGCGGTTTTGCCGGCGTATTTGGCGAGGTCGCATTGGTACAGAAAAGCGCTCAGCAGTTGTCGGTGCCGGTGCAGCGCCGAATCGCCGGTGCTATCGGCTGCTTCGACGGCGCTGAGAAATTCCCGCGTTGTCTGGCTGGTGGAGCGCAGGGCGAACCGGTGTTCGATATACCGTCGTAGAATAGCCGAGACCTTGGCGGCGTAGGCGATAGAGGATTTCTCTTCAAGCAGAGGGCGGGCCAGGCTCAGCTCAGCCAGCGCCTCGATGTGGGGCTGGGGCTGTAGTACCTGTCGAAGACTGGATTTTCGGCGACGCAGGAAAAAGATGATCAGTGACAGAAGGACGGCAGCGGCTGCGGCTAGAGCGAGGTACAGCGGCCAGTTCGACGCCTCGGGCAGCGGCAGCGGTCCGTAGATGTCGAAGATTTCTTCGGCAGGGGGCTGGGCAGCAAGGGCGGTCTGTTCGGGTTCGCCTGCCCGGGCGATGGAGATACGGAGAAAACTCAGCATCGGTGCCAGAGCGGAAAAGAATATGTTCATCGCATCCTCCTCTTCCGGGTGCCGAAAAAACCGAGCAGAGCGGGGAGGTAGGGGGTTTGCGTCGACAGCTCGAGCATATCGCTGCCGGCGCTGCGGATGCTGCGCTGCAGCGTCTGCCGGCGATCGGCGGCTATTTGAGCATAGCCTCTGCGCACTGCCGGATCCGAGGTGTTGAGCTCGACCTGGTGGCCGCTCTCGGTGTCCTCGATGGTAATCCAGCCTACGTCGGGAAGCCGGCTTTCCCGGGGATCGGTTATGATGAAACTGATGAGGTCATGTCGTCTGGCGCAGATCTGCAGCTTTTTTGCCAGTGGTTCGAGCTGCTGGTCGAAGTCGTCGGCAAGACAGAAATCGGAAATAAGGAAGGCCACACATTTTCTTTTGACCACCCGGCTGATGAAATCGAGAGGATTGCGCAGATCGGTCTGCCGTCGCTGCGGCTTGAAAAAGAGGATTTCCCGTATGATCCTGAGAATGTGCCTGCGTCCTTTCTGGGGGGGAATAAAAAGTTCGACGAAATCGGTAAAAAGAACCAGGCCGACCTTGTCATTGTTGCGCACCGCCGAAAAAGCCAGCACCGAGCCAATTTCGGCCATCATTTCCCGTTTTGACAGCCGCTGGGAACCGAACTCGCCGGAAGAGCTGATATCGATCATCAGCATGATGGTCAGCTCCCGCTCCTCAACGAATTTTTTGATGTGGGCCGTTCCCGTCCGGGCGGTGACGTTCCAGTCAATGCTCCTGATGTCGTCGCCGGGCACATATTCTCTGACCTCGTCGAAGTCCATACCCCGCCCTTTGAAGACCGAGTGGTAGCTGCCGGCCAGACTGTCGTTGACCAGCCTGCGTGTGTGGATCTCTATCTGCCTGACCTTCTTGAGTATGTCTTTGTTGAATCGGTTTGTCATCGGTTCACTCGAAGGGAGAAAACTAGACACGATCAGTCTTTTCTCATGGTGATTCCCCCTAAACTCAGCTTTTCCAATTCCAGAGAGGCAGGGGCGCTTTTTTCACGGGTGTCTGCAACCCGGACGGCTGCAGTCAAGCCCCTGGGGATGGGTTTATGGCGTCCCGGGAAAAGCGTGCCCCTGTCCCGGAATGAGTGCTGAACAGCAAGGGTATTCAGATTTCTCATTGTACAAACTATCACATTTAGGTCTGCTCAATCATGGTGGTAAGATTTCGATATAATTTTGAAATTCATTACTTGCGACCAGTTTTTGTGAAGCTTTTAGATCAGGGCACCGGCAGGGTATCGAGTATTTTGCGGATGATGTCCTCGCTGGTCACATCCTCGGCCTCGGCCTCATAGCTGACGCGAATGCGGTGGCGCAAGACATCCAGGGCCGCCGCCTTGACATCATCCGGAGTGACGAAACCGCGGCCGCTGAGATAGGCCAGCGCCCTGGCAGCCGCCTTGAGGTTGATGGTGGCCCTGGGGCTTGCCCCTGTCTCGATATATTCCTGCAGTTCGAGCTGGAAGTCGCGCGGATTCCTGGTTGCGAAAACAAGGGAGACGATATAATCCTTGATTTTGTCGTCCACGTAGATGGTGTTGACCACTTCCCTGGAGGCAAGCACCGCTGCCGGCGAGACGACGGGGTCCACCCGTATGCGGCGGTCGGTCTGGTCGAAGTCCTCGAGTATGCGTCTTTCTTCGTTCATGCTGGGATAACCGACCACGGTTTTCAGCATGAACCGGTCCACCTGGGCTTCGGGAAGTGGGTATGTGCCCTCCTGCTCAATGGGGTTCTGCGTTGCCAGCACCAGAAAAAGTTCCGGCAGGGCGAATGTGGTGTCGCCTATGGTGACCTGTTTTTCCTGCATGGCTTCGAGAAGTGCCGACTGGACCTTGGCCGGCGCCCGGTTGATTTCATCGGCGAGAATGACAGAGGCGAAGACCGGCCCTTTTTTGACCACGAAGGAGGTATCCCGGGGATTGTAGATTTCCGTGCCAATGATATCTGCCGGCAGCATATCGGGAGTGAACTGAATGCGCCTGAAATCGGCATCCACCGTCATGGCGAGCGTTTTAACGGCCAGTGTTTTTGCCAGGCCGGGAAGTCCTTCAAGGAGAATGTGGCCGCCGGTAAGCAGGGCCACCAGCAGCCTCTCCACCATGTGGTTCTGGCCTATCAGTACCTGAGCCATCTGCTTGCGCAAGGGGGCCACCCATACCGAACTGGCCGTGACATTCTCATGTATCTGCTGCACGGAGGCATAGACGTCCTGCTGCGGCCTGCCGCCGTATTCGTGATGTGATTGGGATATTACCGAAATCGAAGTGTTTTCAGTCATGTCCGCTCCTGAAGGGGTGTATTATGACGAGCAAATGGCAGTTGAGTCTCCGTCCATCTCCTGGCAGGTGCTCCGGTGGCAACAGAGGCTTTCTTACCGAGAGTACTGCCATGAGTTTACACTACCTCAGCCTTTCCCTTCCATTACAATGCTGTAATCATTCTGCGACGCCGCAGGATCTTTTCAGGAGTGAGGGGGTGTTATAAAGGGAGGAACAGTATATTTCAATGTGATTACGCCCCTTATTCAGTTTACCCACTTCCGCAGAGAATGAGGCGCTGAACATTAGGGGAAATCAGCGTCCCACCCAGGCGGTTCGGGGACACCATTTACGACTCCCCAAAAGTACACAAAGACAGCCTGTTATGGAATTAATAGTGAGACGATTATTCAATGCAGCCTCAATCATCGACGCCGCATTCATCCTTTGGACGAATCAGGCGAGATCATGTCCGGTCTTATCAGGAGCTTGCGAGAGATGAACTGCAGCTTGTCATTGGTTCCTCCTCCGTACATCAGATGTCACTGCACCACTGCAGTGGGAATGGTGATCAATTTTTGTTTTGGTAGGGTATTGCAATTATGATAGGATAGTCCGATAATTATTGAAAATCTAAATTATTCTACCATCGAGGTTCTCTACATGAAAAAATGGAAATGCTCTGTTTGCGGATATGCGTTTGAAAGCGGTGATCAGCCTGAAAAATGCCCGGCCTGCGGCGCTGCCGCTGCTAAGCTCAGCGCATCCGGACAGAGTGCTGATGCCGGCAGGGAAGCGGTGCAGAAAGTGCAGCAGGAGGCCGAAGACCAGAGTGCAACGACAGACGGCGATGCAGCTGAGAAAAAGTGGCGCTGTACCGTGTGCAACTATATTCACACCGGTCCTGAACCGCCGGATCCCTGCCCGGTATGCGGAGCCGACAGCAGCTATTTCGTCGAAGTAACCGAGGGTGAGGAAGACGACGAGAGCACGACAGAGCAGCAGCAGGAGAAGCAGCCGCAACCGGTGTCATCAGGAGGCTCTGCTGAAGAGAAGCAGAAATCTCAGGCTGAGCAAGATGATTCTTCCTCGAAAAAACCGGACAAAAGCGACACGAAGAAAAAGGAAGCCAAGCCCTTCGGCGCGCTGGGGGCTCTGGTCATGCATTTTCACCTTCATCCCATAAGCGTCCATATACCCAACGGTGTTCTGCCAGTAGCGGGCCTCTTTTTACTGCTGGCAATGTTGATAGGTTATACGCCGCTGGAAACCGCCTCCTTTTTTAACTTCATCGTCGTGCTCCTGGCCATGCCGCTGGTTTTCGCCACGGGGTTCATCGCCTGGCAGAGAAAGTTCAACGGCGCGTTGACATCCCTTTTCAAGACCAAGTTAATCTGTACCGGTGTTGTCACCGGCAGTGTAGCCTTGCTTGTCATCTACCGCCTGGTTGATCCGACAGTGGCGCTTACGGAGGGTTCCGGCAGGTGGGTGTATCTGATACTGGTGGGCGTTGCCCTGGTGGCGGCGACCATTGCCGGTTCTCTCGGCGGCAGGCTGGTTTTTCGTAAATAAGGGATGGCCGATGAGGCAGAGAAAATGATCTATCACAATAGTCCGAGCACGCATCTGAACAGGAACCTCGAGGGGTTGAGCACTTCGGCAACCATCGCCATCCAGCAGCTGTGCCGTACCCTGCAGAAAAAGGGCCGCACTATATATCGCCTTGGCCTCGGCCAGTCGCCCTTTCCGGTGCCCGAAAGTGTGGTCAGGGCTTTGCAGGACAATGCCCATCAGAAGGACTATCTGGCGGTCAAGGGACTTGAAGAATTGCGGCTGACCCTCGCTGAGCGTCACCGCCGTCGTTTCGACATCGACTGCGGCGTCGAGGATGTCATCGTCGGACCTGGCTCCAAGGAACTGATGTTCATCCTCCAGCTGGTCTATGAAGGCGAGATTCTCATTCCGATCCCTGCCTGGGTCTCTTACCGACCCCAGGCCCGCATCATCGGCCGCCATGTCAGCAATATCATCACCAGTAAAGAGGGCAGCTGGAAGGTGACTGCCGAACAGCTCGACAGTATCTGCAGGCTCGATCCGGACCGCTATCGCCTGCTGATTCTCAACTATCCCTCAAATCCGACCGGACAGACCTTCAGCGCCGACGAGTTGGAAGCGCTGGCGGAAGTTGCCTCCAAGTACAAGGTGCTGGTGCTTTCCGATGAGATTTACGGCAGACTGACCTTTTCCGGCGAGCATACCTCTATTGTCAATTACTACCCGGAAGGCACCATATTCAGCGGCGGTCTGAGCAAATGGTGCGGCGCCGGCGGCTGGCGTTTCGGCCTTTTCATCATACCTCCTGCCATGCGGTGGATCGCCGACGCCATGGCGACGGTGGCCAGTGAGACCTTCACCTCCACCAGCGCTCCCATCCAGTATGCGGCCATCAGCGCCTTCCAGGAGAATCCCGAAATCGATACCTACGTCAGGCAATGCCGCTGCGTGCTCGAAGCTTTGGCAGCCGAGGTCGTCTCCAGGCTGGCTCAGACCGAAGTCGATGTCCTGCCTGCTCAGGGAGGATTTTATATCTTTCCGGATTTTGAGGCCTACCGGATTTCTCTGGAGAAAAAAGATATCACAACCAGCAGAGGGCTTTGTGATGCTCTGCTGCAAGATACTGGGGTCGCTATTCTCCCCGGATCCGATTTCGGTCGTCCGGAGCAAGAGCTTACGGCCCGGTTGGCTTTTGTCGACTTTGACGGTGCTGCGGCCTTGAAAAATTACCCCCAGGATCACAGGCTGGACAGCACCTACCTGGGCCAGAACTGCCACGCCACGTTGGAGGCGGTCGACCGCATTGTTTCCTGGCTGCAGGCTCTGTAAAAAAAACTGATTACGAATGAAACTCAGCTAGCGGTGCATGCACTGGAGATACGCACCTCCAGTGAACCAGTATGAGAATTGAAACTCCTGGGTAATCAGCGCACCCACCCGGTGGTGCCGGGCCAAATGTGGTGACTACCGGAAATACACCTCTCGTTCACCTCAGCTTGAACTTCTCAGGAAAGCTCGAAAGAGGTCTTTTCTCGGGTGTCCAGCAGCCTGACCGGCTGCAGTGGGGCCGCCAGAGATGGGTTCATGGCCTCCTGCGAAAAGATTTCTTCCGATCCGCTGCTCGTTGAAATTACCTGGCACATACATTTACAACCTGGCGAATTTGGTAGTCAGAAGAAAAAACCGCTCCGCGCCTGGGAGAAAGGGCACCGGAGCGTCAGGGCTTTCTCCGGGGTCCGTCTTTATTCTTTCCGCAGTACCTCCAGACTGACGAAGATGTCGACGTCCTTGCCGACGACCCCGAGTTTGTAGAATTTACCGTTGCCGACGCCGTGGGCCAGCCGATCGATGGTGACTTTGCCGTTGAAACCGGCGACCAGCGAGTCCTTCATCATCGGATGATTCTGCACACCTTCAAGAGTCAGGGGGAGAACCAGATCATACTTTTTGCCTTTGATGGTGAATATGCCGGCGACATCATAGGTGTTGGCTGCCGTTTCGGTAATTGTGGTACTTTCAAAACGGATCAAGGGATACTCGGCCTCGTTGAAGAAATCGGGAGAGAGCAGATGCTTGTCCCTTTTGGCAATGTGGGTGATGATGGAGTCGACCTCGATTTCGAAGAGAAAACGTGAGCTTTCCAGGTCGGCCGGGTCGAAATGAATCTCGGCTGAATAGCTTTCAAAGCGTCCCTGTATGGAGGAGTAGATATGTTCGACGCTGAAGTAGAAATTTGAGTGATCCTTGTCGATGTTCCATTGAGGTGCCTGGGCAAACACCTTGCCGGCACCGCAGAACAGAATGAAAAGCAGAGAAACAATGAGTGACTTTTTCATACGCACCTCCTGGCAAAAAAAATCTTTCTAAAGGGTATCTTGAATAATAGGGATTTTCGCTCTGTCTCTATTTCCTTTAGATCATGGTTTACTGGAGAAACAGTAGTTATCTTTGCCTCTGCTGACAAGACTTCTCCATATGCTGTGAATCTGCTTGAGCCGCCGATTTAATGGAAAAACGAATACCGGCTCGAGTCTGTGCCGGCACGACCTGCTCAGAGAGCAAATTCCTCAAAGAATATATGCCGCCGCGCCACTCCCAGCAGAAGCAGGTCTCTTTTCACCGAATTCATCATCGGTGGGGGACCGCAGATATAGGCATGTTCCGAGCCGTTGAGTCCGGGGAGCAGGTCGTGCAGACGTTCCCGGGTCAGCCTGTCGCCGTCTTTTTCTCCGGTATAGACGATGGTGATGTCCAGTGAGGCGATTTCACGCTCGAGCAGGGCCAGCTCATCCTGCAGAAACAGTTGATGGCGGTAGCGAAGACTCCAGAGAAGAGTAACCCGCGGCTGTATCGGCTCTGCGGCGATCTGACGCAGCATGCTCAAGATTGGAGTTATGCCGATGCCGCCGGCAATCAATATCAGGCGGTCGATTTTTTGCCTGGCTTTATAACTGAACAGGCCGTAAGGACCCTCCACGGAGATATGTTCGGCGGCCTCCGGTGACAGTTCCGAGGTCCAGTCGCCGCATTTTTTTATAAAAAACTGGAGACAGTCGCCGCTGGCCGGAGCGGAGGCAATGGTGAAGGGATGTGGTTCGGAGGAGATGGAGTCGCCGTGTAGCTGGATAACGGCGAATTGTCCCGGAGCGTAGGCAAACGACGACGGCGGCGTCACTTCAAGGCGGACGATTTCCTCGGTTTCCGCTGTCAACAGGTTCAGATGCCAGTATCTTTTTTTCAGGAGGATGATCTGCGTTTTGCGGATGACGATACAGAGCGTCACTGCGCTAGCGAGTATGAAAAGGGCATAGCGGGGCACAGTATGATCGAGCGTACCGCTGACAAAGAGTATGTGCACCGGCAGGGCCAGGGCTACCAGATAGCCTAGGGGGCGGTGCAGCGCTCGCCAGAGATGGTAGGGGAGAATTCGGGGGCGAAAGGTGGCGATGAGCGCCGAACCACAGAGCGATGCCAGGACTCCGGCACCGATGAGTTCGGGCCAGAACTTCCAACCGATGGGCAGGTTCGACCACCCTTCCGGCAAAATGACCATCCCAAAATGGAGCAGGCCGCAGGTAATGATCATATAGGCATTGATTTGGTGGAGGGTATAGACTCTGTCGAGGCCGAATAACCTGTCGAGCAGCGGCTGCCGCGAGGCCAGCAGTATCTGGAGAGCCAGCAGAATTGCCGCAAATATGCCAAAGACCTTGCCTGCCTGCAAAAGGGTTTTATCCAGGCCTGTTTTATACCACAAGGTTGTCGATTCCCAGATAAAGGGTACCGGTGCAGCCCCAGCCAGCAGCAGCAGCAGGACGGCTGTTAAAAAGAGTTTGAGCAGTATTCTTTTGCGGGGCGAATAGAGGGGGAGAAGATTCATCGGCATCGATCTGCCCTGAGTCGGGCTTCCTCGCTGTTTATTGATTTTCGGATTACCAGTCCCTATTGTATGACCACGATACCTCGGCAGAATCGACGGCTGCATCGGCAATGCAGCCTTTGACACCCTGGGGTGTGCATATCTACAAAACGATCTCAGAGTATCATACCCGACAATTATACGATGGAGGTACGCGAATGCAAAGGATCATGATAGTTGCTCTGTTTCTCCTGACGGCCAACCTGGCGATGGCCTCAGGAAGTTATACTGATTATAGCGTCGGCGGCGAGTCTTTTCAGGGATATTTCATCTCCGCCGGTGAAAACACTCCGCTGGTTGTCATTGTCCATGACTGGGACGGCCTGACCGACTATGAGGTGAAAAGAGCGCATATGCTGGCCGAGCTGGGCTACAGTGCTTTTGCTGTCGATCTTTTCGGCAAGGGAGTACGGCCGACGGAAACGGCGGAAAAGAAAAAGCTTACCGGCATGCTCTACAGCGACAGAGACCGGATGCGGGCGCTGCTTGAGGGAGGACTGCAGGAAGCTGCGGCCCGGGGCGGTAACCTCGACAACAGCGTTGTTATCGGCTACTGCTTTGGTGGTGCCGCAGTTCTTGAACTGGCCCGGTCCGGTGCCGACCTCAAGGCCTTTATTGCCTTCCACGGAGGGCTTACCACGCCTGATAATCAAAACTACGAGAAGGTCAAAGGGAAGATCTTCGTCTTTCACGGCAGTGCCGATACGGCCGTGACCATGGATCAGTTCGCCCAGCTGGCCAAGGATCTCGAAGCGGCGGGAGTGTATCACGAGATGACCACCTACTCCGGTGCTCCCCATGCCTTCACGGTGTTTGGTTCGTCGCGCTATCATGAAGATGCCGACCGAAAGTCATGGCAGCGGTTTACCAGGTTTCTGAAAGACACTCTCTAAAAGTCTGTCGGAGTATGCCCTTTTCGCCCGTATCTTCGTTATTTCCAGAAAATCAATGCCCGCAATATCAATTTTATGGCTGTGCTTGATTTCCTGAAAATGCCTCGATCTGAACAAAAATGCCTATACTCCGACAAGCTCCTTGCAGCCTGTCGGATTTCTCGCCCGGATAGTGCACCAGTTGAGACGGGCTGCTCGTCGAGGGGATCTGTGATTGGCTATAGGGTACCAGTATGCCAATCACAGAAGCTGTGCATGCAGCCGGTAATGGTGTTTTCTATAGTATTGTCGTATCCGCCGCCTGTGGCAGATCAATGACGAAGCGGACGCCTGTCGTTTCGCCCTTCAGATTTTCCGCACTGACTCTGCCGCCGTGATATTCGGCAATCGTGCGGACAATGTAGAGCCCCAGGCCCAGATGCGGCCGGGAGTCTCCTGAAGAGCGCACGGAAACCATGGAGCTGAAGATTTCCTCGAGCATGTTCTCGGCAATAGCCGGTCCCTGGTTGACGATGGTCAGTTGGAGCTTCTCCCTCATCTGGACGAGGCCTATTTCAATCTCCGTCCCCGGTCTGTGGAAGGCCACCGCGTTTT